>Ga0307511_10000857_pt1 | contig 32414 bp, 31 predicted proteins | sample 13_EM_MG_FD_200266 | JGI IMG/M metagenome (GOLD analysis project Ga0307511, IMG submission 200266) | Populus trichocarpa ectomycorrhiza microbial communities from riparian zone in the Pacific Northwest, United States - 13_EM | ecosystem: Host-associated > Plants > Roots > Unclassified | place... | reverse complement strand
CTTCACACACTTCTACTGTCGCATCCACTGCCTATTACCATCAGCACGCTGCTCCATTAGAACCTCCGTTGCGCCAGATCGCTACTACTGCACTACCTAGTACCACTTCCGCTACCTTCTAATATTCTTCCCGGAATATTCTGTTAAACCGGAGATTATGCTCTCCGTCGGTCCTTTCGGCCGCCCTCCACTTGTTCCCCTTACTAATTGTAGACTTTCCTCCCCTTGTTCCCGCTTTTCTAGACGTAGTTCAAAAAGGAAAAGACATGAAAAGAAAATGACATTGACAAAGGAAAGAGAAAAAAACCATTCTAAAAGGACCTAAGTTCCGTCCCTCGCCACCGCGTCGCCGTGGGGTTCAACGCCTTTTTCCAGGGGATATACGACTCCTACTCTCCATCTCACCGCTACTCTCCGTATAAAGTCTTCTGTGCGGTGATGTTCTTCCTTCGAGAGCCAGGATTCCCAACCCGGGTGTCCCCTCGGTTCGTCCGGTCTAGCGGGATTGTACAGCCCCGATTCGACCCTGTCTGTTTCCAGTTCCCGGCATTCTAGCATGATGTGCCTGGTGTTGTTTGTGTCCGTGTCCCCCTCCCCGCACCAACTACACGGTCCAGTCGCTTGTCTGACTCGTAGTAACGTCCTTGCCGACGCTCTGCGCCATGACCTTACTCTGCCGTCCCCCCAGTACGAGTCGTTTTTCGGTTCTCGCCACAACTCCGAGTCCAGTTTCTTAACTCAGGCTATAGTGAAGGATACTAGAGGATCATGCAGCTCAGCCTTACCTGCTGCCTCCTTCGCTTCCCGGCCGGCTGCCTCATTCCTTGGGACGTTCGAATGTCCCTTGATCCAGCCTATGGTGACGTCGCCGTGTGCGCTCTTGCCTCGTTAACGTGAGGTAGAAGCGCCCCGGTGAGCAAGTCGATGGCTGACGTCGAGTCCGTCAGGATGAGCCAAGGCCCTTCCTTTCCGGCTATGGCCTTGATACATGCTTCGACTTCCGCGTCGCCGCTAGTCTTGAGACCGGTTAGGGGGGTACCGCCGGTGCCTCCGGTGAAGAGAGCCTGCGCCTGCGCCTGCGCCTGCGCCTGCGCCTGCGCCTGCTCTTCCGTCATCCAGGACTGAGCCGTCGGTAAATATCGTCCTTCTATGTATGTGGTACCGCCCACCACATGGGCTGTTATGGCTGCATAGCTAGATTCCTTGGCTGCATATGATGTCCGGTGGTGTGACTAGTTTGAGCTTAGTTAGTACTCAGAGATAGTCTACGAGCGGTTTGTGCCAACCAGACTAACTCAGTGAATACCAGTTCTTATACACACTGAGCCTAGCCTACACCGTAGGTGTTGCGTGCAACTAATTGGGGAGCTACTACCGAATTAGGTAACTCATCAAAGTGAAACTAAAGTTTACAGCTAACTCCCTGATTCGTTCCTATGCAGTGTTTTCTAGTCCCGATAGCAGCGACTCGGGGTTTTCTCATCTCGTGTATCCGTATATATGTTACGGTCCGTTGCGGAATTCAGTCCATTTGAGAATGACATATATGTACGTGCTACGCATATGTATGAAGGCAGGTTATGTTTTATACATTAGATATACATAAGAAAAGCTCAATCCTCCATGCTCCACTTGCTTAACTCCCCATCCTCCGCTTGCTCAATCCTCCATCCTCCACGTATTAAGGTAATTCCATGGTATTCAACAACAAGAAGCAAAGCACCTTTAAACCATTACTTGCAGAAACTTTTGGCTGGCTAAATTCACTAATCTACATTATAAGAGCAATTCCTGCATGTATCATGAGTAACATCGAATATATCATGGTCCAAAACCACCTATTTCCCATTATTATCCCCACCAGCAATGAATTACAGTGCATTATTGCGCAGCTCATATTCATTTAATCTTTCCACCGCAGCATAATTTCTGGTATATCATCACCTGCTGGGCCCTTGAATTTGAATCTCGGAGATATGGTTTAATCCTGCGTTGCCTATTCACCGTGTACTTGAATTTTAGTTTTAGGGAATTACTGCTCAAGGTCAACCGGGATCCACCGCGACACCGAAATACTCATAATAAACAATTTACTTGATCTACTGATATGAATATGTGCATCGCCGCGTTGAGCAAACCAGCAGTCGAGCTTAGGTTATGGCCGGGAGGTAGTGGGTAAGCAACACGATAGGTACTTTAATTCAAAGGGAACGCAAATCAGAAATGGCTATCCGTATTATGAAATCCTATCTTCCCCTGTTGCTACAAAACCGGTCAAGAGAACGCAACCACCCACAACACCACTAGCAAACGCCGCCTTGGTGAAAGTGGTATTGGTGCACGGGATCCCCTGCTCCAGGCCTATGGCAGAAATCACACATTATACGGGGAAGGCGGGAATCATTGGGCTCCTGGCAGGAAACCAGAGATTGGAAAAGACCACTAGGGTTTTTCTTTTCGGAGAGAAGGTTAATCTTCGGGAGAGAGTGAGGATGCGAGGCCATTGGCTCCCAGTTCAGGCTTATAATTTTGATAGAAGAAACAGGGACGTGGAGCGGTGCAACTGGTGATGGATATTTGACGCATATTTTGCTTCATCGTTTGGGTTCGGGTCTATACAGTTTTGTACGTAGCTATTCGGGTGATATCTGGAGATAAATGTTCCTTCTATATAGGGTTCCATGCGGGTGCAGATCGAAAGGGAAAAAAAAGACTTCAGTAACCATGGGTACAGGATATTTCACTATGTATGCCTAGGACTTTTCCGCCAATTATTTTTCGCTAGCTTTTTGAAGTACAGGCTTCGTCTACAGAATGCCGACTCGTGACCTTCTGACTAATCATGAAGGCAGCTTAGTAATTAGCTATGTCAGCCTCAATTCGTTTATATTGCCGGCATAACCAATTTTTTTAAAATTTTTTTTATAAACTCAGCACTCATATGCGGTCCCAGTAGGGGGGCCATGATGAGCCCCTCGGAAGCCCGAGAGGGTTCAAAGAGGCCCAAGTTAATCTGGGCACGCCTGCGCAAAATATGTACAAGATATGTTGAGCGTTCAATAAACCAACGACATTCGTTGACCGACTCTCCTCCTCCGCCTCTCTCTTCTCAAGGTCCCTCCGTTTACAACTCCAGCGCCAACAGCGCCTCTGCTACCGCTCTCCTGATCACCTCCCCGATAACTGAATGAATAGGTACCCGAAGAACGCCTCCACTTGGTCATATGGGTCGTCGTCCCCTTCCTTGACCCATCTGGGGGCGTCTAGCTCTGCCCATGTTGAGGAGAGCCCTATCAGCGTCTTCCTAGTTGTCCGGTGATTGGGGCAGGTGAATGTTATGTGATCCCCGTTCTCCACGGGGTGCCCGCATGGGCAGGCTGGGCTCTCCGCCTTCCCTATGTGGCTGAGCCAGCTGTTCTGGGGGCCCCGGTCAGTCCTTAGTCAAGTGTACACCGAGAGTGCTCCCCTGTGCCATTCGGTCCGCCTAATCCCGAATCCAGGCTCCACCCTCTCTTGTCGTCTTATCTCCTTCGAGTACCGTATTAACTCGCGGGTAAGACAGCTGTCTTATTCCAAAACAATGTAGCCAAAATGCCTTGCATTACTGTCTTATGCACGATACCCGCTTATTCATGAGATACTGTCTTATATAAGAAGCCCGAGTAGCGGCCAGCAGCAAAAATAATTACAAAATCTCTTCCCCCAGTGTAATCCTAGCGTATTGTACAGCCTCTTGTCCAGTTATATGATCCCCTTCCTCATCATCACCTCCATCCGCCTCCTTTTCATCGATGTCAACATCAGAACACCCATCCTCTATATCTGATGGTTGGTCGGGTTGGTCATCGGAGGTAGGGCTTAGTTGCCAATTAGTTACTGCATAGTCGGAGGCTGCGGAGCAGCAGCTAATTTGAACTCTCAGGTGTATTGATGTCGGCACATCGGGGCTGCTGGATTCCATGCTGTTCCAGCCTTACGTAGGGCATAGAAGTGTATAATATCTTCTGCGACATCGCGTCTTTCAGGATTAACATGAGGTAATGTCGGAATCCTTTGGTGGGACTTAGGAAGCTACAGTGCAGAGGTCGCTTGAGGTTGCTGGTTGGTTGTTTCGTGCAGCAGGTCCTGCCCGAGGCACCAGCGGAAGTGAGACTGGAACAAATGATGATTGTGATGGCATGCCAGTAGTTTGTGTGCAAAAGAATAATAGCCAATGCGTGGGGCAAGAATGGGGTGTGCCCCCTTGGCCGAGTGGTTTGTACTCGGGCCTTGTGTTGTCTCTTATCATCACACTCCCTATCCCCCACTTGATCTGTTCCAGTCGCTCCCTCATCTTTATCCTCATCCCCTCCACTAGGCTTGTTGGGGCAGACTCCATCACCAGTCCCACGAGGATGAAAGTGAATTGTGCAATTGCGACTAGCCTTAACACAGCCGCAGCGCTGAGTATTGCAGGCAGTTCTGCAGTTGCATTGTATTCGAGTTGATCCTGTCATTCCACTACTTCCACACTTCATGTCAAAAATACTTGCGGAATTTCAGTACAATTAACAACTTGCGCTGGTTGTATATATAGGTATGGAACTTATTCAGCGCTGGGCGATTCGCTGCGTATGTATTGAACTTCTTCAGTGCTGGAGAATCTGCTGCGTAGGTATTGAACTTCTTCACTGCTGGGAAACTTGTCAGTGTTTATATCTTTGCTTTTCTCTCACTTTTAGTACCCGACTTTTACCTGTTAATTGTGTGCCCTGATCTCGTACTGTTTGCTCCACTGGGTGGAGTTGGACTCCACTTCATATTTTCTGAGCCCACTTAACCCCCTTGACCTTCTCTAGCTTCACTTACCCGGTCCAGTGCCCCTGGCCCGGTCTAGGTAGTCTAGGGCTATTTTTATTTTTTAAAAAAAAAGGCAGAGGCCTGGGCACGAGCCGACCGAGCTCGGGCCTGATGAGTGGAAAGGCTCGAGCCAGCTCGTGCCTAGGCCTAGTCTAGTCCAATTAGTATGAGTGTACCGACTGAACCGGGCCAGAACATAGGTATGCTTACCTATGTATATGAGAGCCAAGCAATTCAGTGGCTGGTCGATGGCTGGTGAGTGGCTAATACAGGTGGTTCCTAGGAAAGACTTTAATGGCCTTGAGAACAGTCGATAATCCTTTAGACGTGACACGGGTTTCTGGCTCTATCTTAACAGAAGAGAATCGATCAAACTTTTGGAACGCTCCTCGAACAATGTTATTCATGACGCCCATATTACGGCTACGGAACGACCTCCAAAGAACTCTTCAGCCGATTCATCAGCAAAGGACAAAGGGGGAGGGGAAAGAAGCCTATCTCTTCCTACAGAAGAACTCCTTACTCAAAACCTAACTGTACTTTTTGCAAAAAGGATGATCATATTGAGGAGAATTGTTACCTCCTATACTCTGAAAAACATCCCCCTCATCCCGAATACAAACCTCCTTCGGATAAAGACTCATCTTCTCACATTGCGGCAGCTATGGCTGCCTCAAACCCAAATCTTGAAAATACCGAGAATATTCAACTCAGGCTCGGATGCCAATACAATATCTCCTCCACAAATGATTGTATGCTAGATTCAGGTTGCCCAACACATTGCATGTGAGCGTACAGTATGCCATCGGCGTCTAGCACCCAGTGATCACGTTTTGTCCTAGCGGTTACACTCTCCAACAACCAACTTTGTGGATTAGATTATAAATTTAGTCATCACACTGCCTCACTTCAAACCGTGACTGACGCAGAATAAAGTTTGACTAGATTTGGGTGGGTACATGGCGTGAGAAGTATGTACCGAAGGATTTAAACGCGGAATTCTGACCTCTCTTCCACATCCTCACCCAGCTTGGAGTGTTCGCTATCCTCTATTGTTTCAGCACCCTCGGCACCCATGATTGCAAAAACCCCACCAATACCTTTCTTCCTACATTAGTATTACACTCCTGCTCCTTTATGACATACCCGACCTTCTCCTGCTGCTTAATACTTACTCTTCTATAGCATCAGACTTTGGTGATTGGCATCACCTCCCAGGGGCGTCCTTAGCGAATCGAAACCACTTACCTCTCCTGTTAAGAAAAATGAGCCTGGAAGCGGAGTCAGATAGAACTCTTGAATGCTCTAAATTTGGTCAAACAATGGGAGGGCAATACATTGCTGCCCTGAAACCAGATGATGTCTCTACCAAAGAGATGGGATATATTCTCGAATTTATTTGAATGAACATATTGAGTTATTATATCATCCGAACCGTCCATTCGGTCCGCTACACATTCCTTGGATCCGTTGCACCATCCGATCGGACCGTGCCAAACCTCGCAGCCTTCGATCGTGTCCCTTCTGGAGCAATCCCGGATGCTGTCAGCAAGGGAGGAAAACCCTATCTGTTGAAGCAGGTAGCGAAGGCTTTGTGGACCAATAAGCAAATTCGGATCGGAAGGCATTTGGCTGACAGTCTATCGACCGAGTGGGAAATGCCAATACTGTCTGAGTACGAATCGATCGAATTGTCGGATTCTCATGTGGTCAGAACAAAATCGAAAGGGGATCTGAGTAGCTTGTGCGCTCACTGCATCCGAGCAGGCCAGAGCTGTAAGTCGGCCGGTGAGGGTAGTGGAGAAGATGAATGAGGTGATCGATGGAGGGTTGGGAATATCAATCGGATAGGTAGTGGCTAATACAGACGGTTGCTAGGAAATAGCCCCGACTTAAGCGTAACGGATAGTAGGAGACATAGGAAACACTGCCGATGCAATCACACATGGACACCCTCCTCGCTCAGCCTAGACCAACTATCCAAATCCCCGCCCCACCACCCGCTGCCAGTCCAGCCGTCCACAACATCCCCCTCATGGGATTTTCACGGACCTGGAGCTAGACATATCTCAGACAGAGTTCCATTCTCTTTATGGGATGTGGCTACTCATGTTTTCGAAATCCCACTCCCACTGAGAGCCAGTGGGTTATAACAACATACAACACAATAAGGGTAACCTATGCCTTTCCTGAGATTATCATTTGGACTTCCAACTTTCTTTACAAAGTACCAGCACCACTTACCATCACTGGTCTCGTTGCAGTCTTTCTCCCACTCGAAGCTTGTAGGCGCCCATTTGGTCTGGAGACCAATTATGCCAACCCGAGACTCCCCGGCTCAGTTCCTTACCTACAGCTGGCAAGGTGGGGGCTGCCAGCTCGGGCAGTAAGGGCAGAGATTTACGGGGTCTGAGCACGCCAACATCAAGCAAGCTATAATATCCCTACGACAATATTCGTCGAACTCGTACCGGATGACGACAGGGTATATGACCGGCATTCTTTGCCGCGTGTTGTTGGCTCTATGTCGGTCGACTACCATTATAGCTCTACGCCATTTCTTAGCATGGCGGTGCGGGGACGAAAATGCCTCATGGATCCTGAGCCACGCGTAAGGCACGGAAAATTACTATTCTATAGGGTTGTCTCTACCAGTCCGTGTTGAAAATAGACCGACAAGACGTGAGGGTCGATATGCTTCAACGACCAGGGCAACCACATGTGGGGTTCTTTTTTTTTTTGGTAAATCAGTACTCGTATTCATACTAAAGTATATGACGAGGGCATGTATCCCCGAGTGAAGACCCGGCTGGATTGTCCAACCCCTGGGCCATGCCGACCCGCTAGCTAATAATCATTACATACATACATAGTTTCACCCCCCCCTTCAACCCGCCCCTCTCCCCCTCAGAAACTCCGCAGCCTCCGCACTAAACCCCCGATCCGTCCAGATGTCCTCCCACCTCCTCACCTTTCCCCCACACACCCCGCAGCCATGAGGTGTGCCGCATTCTGCACCTCCCCGCACCCGCACCGCGCATCCTCCGGCTTCCCTATCTGGTATAGCCATACCCCCATCAGGCCCTTGTCCGTGTGTAGACACGTTAGGCCTCTGAGCTCGTCCCGATTCCACTTGAGGTGTGGTGGTCACTCGAATAGGGATAGGCCTGTCTGATACCCGCCGGTGTGACTAGGCTGGGTTCCGACATCCACCGTCCCCTCATCACCGCACCCTTCGCTCCCTTGTCCGCTAGCCCGTCCCCGCCCACCCCGCTGTGCCCCTTCACCTACGTGAGTACCTTCCTCGGACCGTTCTTCGCCGTACACGTTCGGTTTGATGTCGGCCAGCCTAGACTCACGGCAGCCAACCATGGTTTCCTGGGCACCGACCATGTCTACCATCCTCACGCTGCTATTGGAGGTGTTCATATTGGGGAGATTACGGAGCATTTCGAATCTTTAGACATTGCCTTGGTTCAGTTATACCCTTCCAGAACAACGACTGATTTCAAGCATAACCACCTTAGCGCCTAATAGACTTACAGGCAAACCTCTATATTAGGGGACCGCGGCCTGTTATATAGGTATCACGTGCACGAGGGTAGTATGACGTGTAGTTGTCACGGAAAGACTGTAGTTTATTGTGTGTATGCGCAGTGCGTTTATATACATAAGAGCGAAGCCGTCGGCAGGGGGTGCTAGCTATTGTTTTTGTACTTAGATCGTGCATGGCGCCCCAGAATAACTTGGGCTGCCTTGAAACCTATCGGGCTTCCGGTAAGCTCGTCATAACCCTCCTACAGGGTTGCATACGAGTAATGAGATTTAAAAAAAAAAAAAAAAAAAAAGAAGCCGTCGGCAGTTGCTAGGGACATGACTAGATAAGCACAATCGGATGATAGGGAACCTAGGGAACACTGCCGACGCAAGCACATTCTCTTCCCCCTCTTCCAAGGGTCTTGTGCCAACCAGACTATCTCTTCCCCCCAAACTGCTTGCCCTCAACCTCAACAGCAGTCTCAAATGCAGTCAGATGTGGACAGCGGAAGAATGGGCAATTAAGAATGCGCCTAATGCCTGGAATGATACATGGAATCAGCAACCCAAGCACAACGATCCATAGCACTACAATATTAGGATTGCTTCAAATAAGGAAAGACCCTTCTTTCTCTCTGCCACCATTAGAGTGCACGACCGGGTTTCCGGATACGACGGGGTTTCCGGACAGTTACGTATATTTCAAACTACATACATAAAACAAGGGCAGAAATTATCTACGGAACCTAAGGGAGCGCCTGACGCCACCAATAGATGGTGTAGATATGCTAAAGAGCTGGCGCTGGCCACGAGGTGTGCTGGGGCTGTTTGAGGGGCCTGGGGTAGGCCTATGGGGGCGGAGGGGGGGTACTGGAGGGCAGGCAATTGGTGTCTCTGAATCTTCTGCAGACTCGATCTCAATCTCATAGTAGCTTGAGGAGTCACTAGAGATGTCGATTGGACTGGCTGCCGCTTTTTGTTTGCCACGATGGGGTTTGGTAGGTTTTTACTTTCCAGATGTCTTACCGGATGTCTTACTGGATGTCTTAGATTATGCAGCAGATGCAGATGTCAGTGCAAGCTGGCGTTGGGCAGCCTGTTTAGCAGGGTTTTTCTGGTCTGCCTCCTGTCGTACTATATAGAGTCTTGCAATTTCTTCACCATCTAGCACCCGTCCCAGCTTTAACTTTTTCTTATCCAAATGGCGTCCATCCTGTTTTGTATCTTTTGAGTGAGCCTCCCACCATTGTTCAAATGACTGCTTAGTTAACTGCTGGTCCCGCTCTTTTGCAATGCCAAATCTTGATAATTGATCTATAAGATCTTCATATATACTTTCACGGGTATCTGAATTAGTTTCCTGTGCCAGCTGAATCTTTTTTTGTCATACAAGACGAGCAATTTGGCTTGTACTCTGAGGTGTTGGAGACGATTGCAATTGCTTAGTGCCTATACTAATAGTAGTACTTGCCCGTGTGCGGGACATCGCTTTAGAGGTTTGGAGTTTGTTAAGAACAACTCGAGAATTAAGAGGAAAGAGCCCACATGTTGCAAATACAGTAATAATGTTGGGAGAAACATATGTAGCCTGTCGTGCCTGAAGGTATAAAGGAAGAAAGGTGCCTTTATGAATACCATGAATCCCCCTCCAAACACTATCATCAACTGCCTTGCCATAGTAATGCTGTAGTGGTCCAAAGAGGCCAACATCCAATGGTTGTAAAATATGCATGGAGTGTAGAGGAAGACAATATAGTGCAATTTGATGTTCCTCACAATATTCCATAAATTCAATAGTCACATGAGAATAATGACCATCCAAAATCAGCATCCTCCAATCTTTCTCCGCAATATCTTTAGTATAAAGATTAAAAATATTCTCAATCCAATCTAAACTGAGAACTCGGTCTGTCCACCCTTTGGGAGAATATGAAAACCGAAAGTTTTTAAACTCCGAATCCTTTCCCGTAAATTTATGCCATCCCATATAGTGAGTTGCTCCTTTGTATATGATCAAAGTTGGTAGAACTCGACCATCTGCTGATACTGATTCTATTGCTGTAAGGAGTTCTCGATTTCCATCATCCATCATCTTAAATGTACGTCCTTTATATGTACCTATCACCTTTGACCGTTCTGCCAATCCTATTAAAAATCCCTTCTCATACATATTGTACATATTTTTTTGCTGGATCTTCTTGCTTGTTATAATGCGTTGAACTTTGGCAAAGTGATCTCGGACAACGCGGGAATCTTCGGCCGCAACTCTGTCTCCCTCCAGAATGCTTGTCAACTTTGTAGCTCATGCTGGATGGCGATTTAAGAACCGTGTAATCCAGCGCTCTCCAACAGAAGCTTGAATAATCGATTCTGCTGCTTGTTTCACATGCTCTATGCATGGTGGAAAACTACAATTTTCAAGCCTTGAAATCAACCGGACTACAGCTTTTTCATCTGTAGGGGTCAATTTCTGTTGTTCGGTGTGAGTTATAAAGTGTGGTTTGGCAACTTGCATTCTATCCCATAATGTTGAGGAAGGTATTTCAAAAGCACTTTGTGCATCTCGAAGAGACATAGTTTCAGCTCGAATTGTATCAAGTGCCTTTTTAATTGTGTTTTCCCGCTTAGCTCACGCCTTTACAGCTTCTTGTCTTCCTTTAACCCGCCCCAAAGCTACAAGTAGTCTGGTTGATCTACTCTAATTAGTATACTACATACACCACTTGATATAGCACGTACCTGAAGGGTTGGTAGGATATTGTACTCTACGTAGTATTTAGTGCTCTGGTAGATCACCAATTCACGTTGTAAAGGTCGATGTCCATGTTCACCACTCGATAGTCTGCTCCACATATGTATTCAGCCGCAAAAAAAAAGCAAATATGAGACTGTCCGGAAACCCTGTCATGTCCAGAAACCCAGTTGTGCACTCTACCACCAGATGTCAATGTAATGCAGCCTCAGAAATAGCTAGTAGATCTCATCAAGGTCATAATTCCCCTATACTTCCTACTAATCCGATGAGATATGTACTAGGTGTAGGGTTGATATACCAACAATAGAATGCAACCACAGAAGAGAACAACTTTATTCTTAATCCTAAAACATATGAGAAGACATTAATTCCACCTGCATTAACTGCTACTCGTCATTGCAACTGATGTAAAGTTGAGAGATAGTATGCATCAATATGAAAGGTAAAACCTAAGACAGATACCTTCTATAGGCATAGAATTGTACTAGCTACCAACATGGTAAAGATATACCTCAATCTTGAAGATGCCCTTTATAAATACTTTGACCTTAATCTTACTACTCTAGTTGACAATAATTACAGAATGAGGGATACCTACATTATATATATAATAATATACCCCATGTGAAGTCCACTCAAAAACTCTATATAACACAAGAAAGTCATAAACAAGGATAATAGTTTCTTGTAGATTTTTTTTTTTTTTCCTGTCTATACGTTTGATAAGCCTTAGGCTATACGGCAGCCTAGAACCTTGGACAGAACCTTTATTGAGAAAGGTCGACCCTTGAGAAAATCAATGCTATACAAACTATTTAAGACGTGAAATCTCTGTATGAAAAGAAAGAAACCAGTCGGAGTGATAAAGACATAGTATAAGCCAACTCTAATAATCTTCCATTACCAGTTACTACATTTCACTCTTCTCCTTCCTCTGTCGAAGCTATAGGCTTCCAATCGTAGCCAGTATCCCCTCATCTTCAGGTGGCTCCCAAGTGCCAACTTTTTATCAAAAAACACCACTTAAGAGCTGGTGGCTGTATTCAATCTCTGTATACCTTCTAAAGCTATTGTTCCACTATTATCCCCTTCACTCCAACATCCTGTATCGTATCTCCCATGGATCTTTGGTAGAGAATCCTAAGGATCACCATCACCTTTACTAACACTTCATTGTTGTCAGGAGATGCACTCCGAGTAGATGTTTAGGCTGGTTAGGATCACTTTCCAGCTGGTCTTGCTGCTGAACATGGAGCAGCATATTTTGTTTTAGCCGGAGGTGCCACTACTAGAGCCTTGTTCTTATACTTATAAACAGATAGTTTCTTGTATACCTTTCGATCGGTATCGGATTTGTTAAACCCATCCTTCATCACCATATCCTTACTGTCTTTAGCTCTTTCCTTCTCCTACCTCTCTTTTATGGCCACTTTTGTTTGAACACTACTGTCTGTCTATAGCACTTTTGATTTGTGAATATGGTCAGTCTGGATGGCGATCATTACCTTCTCGACTGGTAGTGCCTTACCCTTAGCCTGCCACCTCTTCCATTCTGCTGACACCGCCTTCTTTGCCTTCACCTGTACCGCCTTCTCCGCCTATGCCCTCCACTTTTCCTCTACCTTCCCCTCTACCTCCTTTAATTTGTCCTTTGTAGCCTTCAACTTTTCCTTCATCTGTATTCATTGTCCACAAGTGTGATCTTTTCTAGTTCCAGGTATGCTAGCTGCTTTGCCAGTTCAGAATAATTCTTTCTATCTTAAAGGTGTGCCAATTGCTACCTGAGTCCTGCAATTATGCTATCTTGTGCCTGTAATGGAAGACTGTTTCTTATATTTGTCTTAGTAAGCATTTCCTAGCATCTATCATGTATACCAGATAGCTCAGGCATAATACCTTATGTACTACTGCCTTGAGGGTATCTGGCCCTTATGTATTTTTCTTTATCATGATGCATAACGCATCCACACCTGTAGTTCTGAGTACTGGAGGCCTGACCTCCCACACTTGTATTTATGGTTATGGAGGAGTGCATTCTGGAATGGCCAGAAAGCAGGTTTTCTGGAAAGGCCAGAAAACAGGTTTTTCAGACTCCAGACGGCTTGGCGGCTAGTATAAGTACTGGGCCGTTCCATTCTTCTGGAGGAGGATTGTTAGATCAGATCACTTCCGACAGAGTTGAGACAAGCCTTAGATAGCTTCAATACAGAGAGATTACACCTATTAATTCTCTTCCCGCTTGAGAAATCTATGTGCTCTCAAAGACCCTCTGAGTCCTCGACTTAGCAGAACCAATAACAGACATACAGTATCACTCCTGTGATAGTAGTATAGACTCTGTTAAACGGCCCGCGGTGCTACTATTGGCATCGCCTATTACATTTTTTTAAACAAACAAAATAATCTAATTGTTAAAACTACTACCACGGACTGATCACCCGTTGGTATCTTTATAATACCTTTTCAGGTATCACCTATATCGGACGTCTACACATTCAACATACACATTATATTCAACGAAAGCTAGCAATAACAATACAACACCAAGACAGAGATATTCTCAACCTGCAGTCAACAGAAGACCTTGTGCAAGACAAGGCAGAGCTCTAATGGGCAGTGGTATACACCATTGAACAATTCCACCCTGGTTCCATCACCTTACCCCACCAATATTGACACCACCTCTTACATTCCTGGCAACTACAATCCCCATTCATCTTCTTATACCAGAGAGCACAAGACATAGCGGCACCATAAGTCCCAGGAATAATCGCATTGTACAAATACGCATTACCATCCCAAGGCTCACCCTCATTCTCCTCACCATTAGAAGAAACATATAAAAGTATAGCAGGAACTACATAGTTACTTCCTGTTCCATCCAACACCAGATTCCTTACAGGCGAGACACATCTATCCTCCTTCCCAACTGAACCACTTTCAGTTAGCATCAGCTCAAAACTCGAGGAGTTTGAGCTATCCAAATCTTCCATATAAGGAGACCACCTCATGGTCTTCTTCCGCCACCCTCACTATCTCCAAAACCTTCTATCGGGAAGGGTATCCTAAGCGTCGTTGGTAGTACCCACGCCTCAGGAGTACCTACCATTGTAGGAGCGGAAGAAAACGATGAACCAGCATCTGTGCTCTCCTCGTTCCCACTATCCTGCCTACATATTGAACAGGCAGCCGAGCCACAGTCATCTGAAGTCGATCAGAAATCACTTACGTCCAGAGCGACGTACTTGTCACCACAATATACGGACAAGGTGGAAAAATAACTCGTAATAGCCAAACGAGTTACCGACATTATGGCTTCCAAGACGGACAAGCCATACACCTACCACAAGATGCGAAGATTAGCTATGATTCCCGAAAATATCAAGAAGAAAATTGCCGACACACCATGAAAGTAAAGAGACACTCCTGAACTACAAACGTTCGAAGAAACAGTCAAACCACCTCCTCTCACCGTCTATACCATCGATGTCCTGAAACCACAAGAACACTCTCCCCTGACCACCTGGGAATTTGAGTCACCTCCTATGACAGAAGCAAACTGGAAGAAAGTACAACCACAAATACATGATATCCTCGCCTTTATTCAAACGCTTGGACATCTTCATTGCTTTCATCCAAAAGACATCCAATTGCTACTCGAAGCCACAACCCAACACTATCTTTGGAACACCATTATTCCATTTGAAAACAAGGACTTGGAGCTTACCACGGTACTTATGGAGCGCCTAAAACGCCCCAAGATTCCACAACTCACAGAACCTCACTGGGTTCTGAAGGAATTAGAAGATATTATGTCCTTCATGCTACGTGGTCAGCACTTCCTTCTACCTGTTGTACCAGGACAATTTGAGGACCCACCTATAGCCAAACGTCCTAAAGGACAAGACAGAAGGGACCCTCCTGAGACGCCAACCAAACAACATTCCAAGTCAGAAGTCAGCACAGGATCTCAAGCTGGCATCGTGCCAGAAGATGACATTGTGGAACATACCTCAGAAACTGGCAATCCAAATAATGGAGAAGATGATGAGGACCTAACCCCTCCAGTAGAACGGGGCACAACTGCAGGTGGAGGAGATGATGACGGATACGATAGTAGCTCTAGCAGTGGCAGCTCTAGCAGCGGGTCGTCAGTTCACAGTCATAGAAGCATACGCAAACCAAAGAAGGTTAAGAAGATCAAGAAACGGACAGATCGTGGTAAGACACCAGAAGAGCAGCAATGGGAAACGACTACAGTAATTGTGACACCTGAAACGTCATCAAAACTGTCCAAACGGATGAAGGGTATAAAGATTGATGCTTCAGAAAATCTTAATAGTGGAGATAAGAAATGGCGAGACTTACAGCATCTGGACACTTGGGTCAATGCGATACAGAGATGGTTAAGTATGAAAGGTACAAGATTGGAATCAAAGGAAGTGTTGCACTTTATCGGATTCAAACTGCAAGGCAGCGCACTCACTACTTATAACCATCACCTCATCAAGGAAAAAAACAATGGGTCCTTTTTCAGCTTCATGCTAGTACTACGGGAATTCCTTATTCCCTCCACTAGCAAGGACCTCCTATAGAAGGAATGGGAGGCCGCATCACCCAACAGGGATGGACGACACATAGGTATCAAAACTTTTGCCAAGTGGCTAGAAGAACTTCAGATTAAGCTTATTGACAAGGATGGAAACCAAAGCATCTTGGAAGAAGTCAAATGCAGGAAATTCCTGAACCATCTACCGGATTACATGTTAACCATCCTGGTTCCCCAAATACTTGATTCATAGACGTTCAACGACCTGATCAAGAAAGGGGAATCATACGAGGCTGCACGAAAACATGGGCGTATCTCAACCACACCCAAACCTGTTCGACAGCCTGCTACCTAACCAGCTCCGAACCCTAGTCGATATTACCGCAGGGATCGGAAGCCAGATAACAAAAAAACAAGTTCTAATCCTGGAAGAACCCCTGCCACGAAAACAACAACCACCACGGATCCGGACTGGGAAGTGGTTAACAAGACGTTAAATTCACAAGGCAAGATGAAGTTGATTAGGGAACGGAAGTGTCTATGGTACCGTGCACCTGGTCACACCTTCAAGGAATGCAAGAAGCGAATATCTAAAGTACCTATGAGCACCGCCGCACAAGTCCTATCCCTACCACATACCAGCAAACCAGTTATCGTCGAGAATAACTACAAGGGCAAAACCAAGGCAAAACCCCAGTCTACCAAAGAATTAGACTACAGCAGGGTTCGGGTCAAGCTTAATGGCCACCCTGCATTAGCCCTTGGAGATTTACAGATCACCAGCGGAGACCTCATCAATGCACAATTCGTGCACCTATACCATCAGCAATGAATTTTTGGCGCCCTGACGCCCTGCTATGGCGCCCGGGCGCCAGGCCTTTGTACCATTGCCTCTAGTGCCTCTGGTACCTTCAGGGCGCCTAGGCGCCACTATTTGAGATCGCGGCCTCCTAGACATCCAAATAGCAGCAATTGCGGGTGGAATTGTGCCGATTTTTCGCGGGAATGATGGCGCCGATGGCGCCCTGACGCCAGCGTTCTGGGACAGCGGTGTGCAGGCGCCCTCGGTCCGGACCATGGCTTTCTAGATTGTCAGGTTGCCTCTGGGTGGCGCCGGTGGCGCCTGATGCAGCAGGGGCAAGCTAGATTCTTTGCAGATGACGGCCTACCTACCTACGGAATCGATAAGAAGTCATTCAATACTGTGATCAAGGGATTAAAGGGTGTGATAGAAAAAGTATATGATGTCCAAATGGACTACGGAAGATATATGGAAACAAGAACGCTATATGTAGCGCATCTTGCAGGCTGGGATATGATCCTAGGCAAGCCAGTGCTTACAGCTCTGAATGCTTTAATCCCAGCAGACCAAACCCTGTTACCATCCAACCTGAAGGGATGGGACGCTTCGCACTCAAGGAATGAAGGAAGGCAGGGCTTGCTATGGGGCAAGTTACATCTGCTGCACTCACAATAGAAGATGAAGTACCAGACTATCTTCTACCACTCTTCAAATTCATGGTCTCACCTATGAGTCTTGGAGAAAGTCAGGAATTCAACCCCTTCGTTGAATTTGCACAGTTATTTCCGATAACCACACTCAACGAGTTGCTACCCCTCAGAACTATCAACTACCGAATCTGCCCGAAACCTGGGTCTATATGGGTACCAAAATTGCGACCCCCACCCTCCAAATCTTATGCAGAGCTCACGAGACAGCTCACTGAGGAAGAAGCCTCAGGCCGGATTTATTGTGTAGAACATGATACCAATGAGGTAGTTCTGTTCGTACAAGCCAAACGAGATGATCCCACCAAACCACAGCGCATCTTAGACGCTAGGGATTGGAATGAAGCGGTTGACCCCAACCACACACTTCTACCAAGCATTGAGGAACTCATAGAGCTAGTCGCTGCTCGGAAGTATTGGAGCAAGATTGACTTAGCAGATGGGTACCACAATATCAGAATCGAAGAAGACTCGGAACAACACTCCACCTTCCTCACATATATGGAATATTATCGCAGTTGCATTATGCAACAAGGCAACAACAACGCTCCTGCCACCATGGTACCAACTATGTACGAAATTTTTAAGGACATGGTCTTCAAGGACCTTGTCATCTATATCGACGATATTATTATCTTTTCATATACCTACAACGAACATGTAGCTACGTTATGAAATGTCCTACAACGACTTCTAGACGAGAAGTACTCGTTGTAGGCTAGCAAATGCTAGTTCTTCACCAAAGGTCTAGATATCTTAGGGCATATTTTAACTCCGGATGGGTTACATATGGATCCTAAGATGCGCAAGAAAGTATTGGACTTCTAGGTTCCCAGCAACCGCTGGGAATTAAGAGGTATACTTGGCGTTGTCATATTCCTAAGTAAGTTTTGTCCGGAATTGGCCTCCAGGTCAAGCACCCTGTCAGAACTGCAAGGTAAAAACGTACCCTGGAGATGGACGGACACCCATACCAGGGCACTCGAGAAAATCAAGGAACTTGTGAATTCTCCACAGATTCTCAAACCTTGGGACCACTTCTCAGAAGCGCCAAAATACCTGGTATGCGATGCTAATGATATTGGACTAGGATCATGGATAGGACAAGGAGAACTAGGATCAATTCGACCCTGTCGTTTTCATTCTCGGAAATTCAGCCCCGCACAGCTGAAGTACCCCACCTACCAACAGGAGTTACTCGCTATTGTTGACTTCTTGAAGTTTTTTGATGCTCAGCTCCGAGACCACAAGTTTACAGATCTCACGGATCACCAACCACTTCTCTCATTCCTCTGACCATGACAAACATTTCAGAAGCTAGGCCGCTGGCAAGCTTACATGAGAGAATTCGACTTTGTCATGGAACATGTGGCTGGAAAGGAAAACCTGTTGGCAGATGCTCTATCAAGGAAGTATAAATACTCCCTCGATCCCACCGAGGAACAAGACTTCATCCCTCTGAGCATCGATCCAACAGAAGAAAAACACTGAACCTCCCGACACTTCTATTGCTACCAACAACCTATCTATATCTCTAGTTCCAAAAGAATTCAAAATGGTTTCCCGTGGCTGCATTAACTTCAAGCACAAGGACTGCGACTACAAAAAGTGCGCAGGCCATGACGAAAGCCTCGGTCACCACCCCTCTTGTCCCTATCTTGATGACGAGAATGACGAAGATTATGAAGACTACGATGATATCAAGGTGGAAGAAATGCAATCAGATGAGGATACCCTCTCCACCATCCCCGATAAAATGTTTGACGGGTATGAGTTCGATCCTCACCCCCACATTGTTGAACGTGATCAATTAAATGGTTATCATCACATCAGCGCTCACGTAGATGATACCTCCTCCATCACCAACGACGATAATATTTCTGCCATCATCACAGATGTTGTCAATGATGCCTGGGAACATTACAAGCAACATCGACAGCAACACAATACGGACTGTCATGACTACTCCTGCCGCTCGCATTGTAGCTCGCACCAGAATGGGGACCGATACTTTCTCACCACCAGATGCTCAATTTGTGGAACCTAGGGACACGTATGCTTAGACTGCACGCTAGCGGAGGCGGTTTATCAGAAGGAGAAGGAATTCCAGTCGAGTCAACCACACTCATGGAAATTGAAAGCCACCACTATCCCTCCTAACAACACCGCCTCCTCTGAGACTCCCGATATTGACATTCCAGAGATTAATATTAAAGAAGCTCCAAACCGCACTCACATGTGGTCTACGGAAGAATGGGCCATCAGGAATACTCCTTTTGCCCGCCATGAACCAGTGGGCCAGCAATCTGCACAAAACAACTCATAGGACTACAACATCAAGATTGTGCCAGACGAGGAAAGACCCCCCATTCTCTCTGCCGCAGTCACCACTAGATCACAATGCAATGTAGCTTCTGGAGGAGCTAGCGGATCAAACCAAGGTCATAATACCTTCCTATCCCCCACTAATCCCATGAGATATGTGCCAGGAGTGGGATTTATGCACCAACAACATCACACATCTAATGAGGAGAACAACCACGTTCAAGACCCTCAAACACAGGAGAAGATGACAATTCCTCCTGCACCCACTGCCACTTATCAGTGCAACTTCTGCAATGGCGAGGGACACTATGCTACAACATGCGAGGCAAAACACAAGGCAGACTCAGACCTCAGGTATAGAATCGTGTCACCAACCAATATGGCAAAGATATACCTTGATCTCGTAGACGGCCCAAAGGACGACCCCGACTTCTATCTCGTTGCCCACGTTAACAAACACGATAGAATGATGGATGCCTATATCGCATGCATCAGGATATGCCCCATGTGGAGCCAGCTATACAACGTTCCAAAAGGAAAGGAAGAGGTAAGCAAGGACAAAAGGTTCTTGTACAAGAAGAATGAGAAAGGAGAATAGAGGTAGGTTTTGCCAAGCACGTTCGACATGAACGGTAGGAACTTCCTTGAAGATGCAATCAAGGAAGCTCATGATGCTACAGCACATGGCGCAGTTGAGAAAACATTGAAATGGTTGACTGATAAATTTATTTGCCAGCCATTTTCAAGGCTCGTTAAGGAATACGTGGTGAGTTGCGATACCTGTCAACGGACGAAGTATAGCAACAAGCCACCCCTAGGACAAATAACTATGTTACATGTTCCTGCAAGACCCTGGACGGATATTACAATGGATTTTCTTAAGATGTCTCCTGTTTTCACTTACTGCTCTACTATATACCCGAACATTCCTTGGGAAGATGATCATATGATTTGCTTTTCGAGACTTTGGACGATTGTCGGTAGACAATTAGGATTCATGTTTCTCATCCCAGTTTCTGATAATCTTGCGGCAGAGAAGTCCACTGCTACATTTGATAAAGACGTTGCTTCTGTTATCGGTTATCCCTATTATATTGTTTTTGATCAAGACACTGTCTTTATGTCAGACCATTTCAGGGATTGGGCAGCAAGAAAGGGAATCAAGTTGGAACCGTCTACCGCATACTACCCTCAGACGGACGGTCAGTCAGAATGTGCTAACAAGGCAATCCTCCAAGCTGCACGAGCGTGCAAGGTCGAAGGAAACGAAAGGCTGCACAGACTCTCCGAGATCCAGCTAAAGCTGAACTTCCGAGACAACACTGCAAGGCAACACAGTCCGTTCTTTTCACTTCTAGGCTTTGGGGCAAAGCTAGGTCCTTTTTCCTTCCCCTACCCAATCACTCCTTATACCCCTGCAGAGAAACGTCATCTTGACACCTCATGCAACCGATACTCCTCCAAAGTCAGGCAGGCTAAACAAGCGAACAAGAAGCAGTCTGTTCCACCACTTCTTTCAGCCGGCCAAAAGGTTCTACTCTCAACGGACAACCTCAACCTTTTGAACACATCTAGAAAACTCAAACCTAGATGGGTCGGACCGTTCCGCATACAACACATCAACTAGAAGCAGAACAACTACACACTCAACCTGTCAATGGACAGTCCCCTTTCCCTTATCCACAATACCTTCCACATTAGCAAGATCAAACCTTACATTGTAAACCATTCAACCAACTTCCCAGATCGTCACGAGGAACAACTTGGTGAAGTAATGGAAGGAAGATTGGAAGTCAAATGTGTACTGGAATTTCGTATAGCTCCTCGCACTAGAAAAAGCCACTACCTAGTACTTTGGAAAGGGTACGGAAGTGATGACGATGAGTGGATCAACTTCGAAGACATCAGTCTTGAAATCGTACAAGATTTTTGAACAAGGGGAGAATATTCCAACAGCTTCAAGGAAAGAAGATCCTACAAGAAACACAAGAAGCGTCACACGCGAGAAACCCCCAAGTTAATTGTTCAAACTGAACGACACAGAGTTCTCGCCCTCAGTCCTGATGATCAAGACCTCACCTCCGCTGCTACTAACCTTGCAGAAAATATCTTTAATGTTTTCCTAAAGTACTGATTTGCGCCGGTTGAATTTACTTGGCAATCCCCTGTTACTTCTTGTTGTTTTAATTGTTGTTCTGAATTGACAATGCAAGAAGGAATGGCAAACAAGGTATTTATAAAGTGTTTTCATTGTTCCTTATATCATGAATGTTTGCTATGGATGATTGGGAAGTTACGTTGGTCTCCTACTATTCATTGTGAAGATTGCTATTCTCATAACTGTAGTGCTTGCACTTGCTATTTCGGACTATCTCCAGCTTGGACAAAACAACAAGACTAGGAAATCCTTTGCAGTGGGGAAGTGTAATGGAAGACCGTTTCTTATATTTGTCTTAGTATACATTTCCTAGCAACTATCATGTATACCAGATAGCTTGGGCATAGTACCTTATGTACTACTGCCTTGTGCGTATCCGGCCCTTAAGTATTTTTCTTTATCATGATGCATTACGCATCCATACCCGTAGTTCTGAGTACTGGAGGCCTGACCTCCCACACCTGTATTTACAGTCATGGAGGAGGGCTTTCTGGAACGGCTAGAAAGCAGGTTTTCCACACTCAAGAAGGCTAGGCGGCTAGTATAAGTACTGGGCCGTTCCGCCCTTCTGGAGGAGAATTCTCAGATCAGATCACTTCCGACAGAGTTCAGACAAGCCTTAGATAGCTTCAATACAGAGAGATTACACCTGTTAATTCTCTTCCCGCTTGGGAAACCTGTATGCTCTCAAAGACCCTCTAAGTCCTCGACTTAGCGGAACCAATAACAGACATATACTATCACTCCTGTGATAGTATAGAGTCTGTTAAACAGCCCGCGGTGCTACTATTGGCATCGCCCATTAGAGTGCCTCTAGAATGTCATCTGCATCATCTGGTTGTTGGTAGAACTTCCCAATCTGCCCCTCAAGTATTTTAAATACATTAACGATCTTCTTTAGGCTCTTACCCACCACACTTCTATCCTCCCCCAAAATTCTAATTATAAGGTTAAACCCGTTTATGTTATCCTACGTTTCTACAACCTCTGATTCCATAAAGTTGACCATGCACTTTAGTAATATTTGGGGCACAAACCTCCACTCCTATGCCTTCATAGCCTTCAACCTTTTATCTTTTCATGCATGACCTATTTAGCACAAGACATGGTAATCATCACTGTCCAAAAACCCAGTCAAGTTTCTCTTCGCTACTTAAGGACCATTAAAATTATGAACCACATCACTAATCTCTCTAGAAGCACTCTCCTTCTCCTCCTACTAATGCATACTAGCCACTGATTTCCTAAAGTCTGTATATGCTAGTATCTCTCTCACAATGGCAGCCAGTACCCTAACTAATCGGTCTGATACCAATATCTCCACCACCAACTTCCTCTCCTCTGATATCTACCAGTTTCTAGTCTTAATAGCTAATGTAGGTTTCAGTGTAAATAATTAAGAAACAGCGACCTATATCTCTAGAGTACAGTATCTCGGTCTGTTGTCTGGAGAGGAAATACCAATCAGGAATATAGCCTTTCCTTTCCCTTTTCTGTGCTTTGGCATTCCTTTGCAATTTCCCCCAAAATTGTAAAGCTGCTGCGCAAGGTGATACCAAGATCTTATGCTCCCATAAGAGTTACAATGTGCTGCTTTTTGCCTGTAGAATCCTTACATCAGCAACGAAACTTTGGCACTCTGATGCCAGCGGTTTTGCTGCTGCCTCTAGGGGCACCAGTGCTTTCAAAGCATCAGGACGCCACCAGGCCTGATTACTAGCGTCCGGGCGCCCAAATAACAGCGATTTCAGACCTATTTTAGGCATTTTCAGAAGAATATCTAGCGCCCGGTGGCGCCCTGATGCCAGGGATCTGGTAATGGCATCCGGCCGCCCACGGTCACGACTACTGCCTTCCAGATTATCACCTTGCCACTAAGGGCGCCAGTGGTGCCAGAGGCACTAGAGGCAAGCTACCTTCCATACTGATGTAGTTGTTGCACCCACCAATCATTGGTGAATATAGTTGCAATATTACAAAAGATCATCCAGCTCAGCTCTAGTTCTTATACAACTTGACCCTCAGGGGAATTCTATAATTCTCTATAAATCAACACAAAATTGGTTATTTGTACAGTGCTCACTTCACTGTACTGAATTCTATTTTCTCCAATATCAGAAACTCTCTAGTTGTCAAGATCGACCAAGTATGCTTGTTCTGTATGGTGTTGTTGTTGAATTTTGGTTTTGAGTTTCTTGCATAAGAATTCTGTAAAAAAAGAATAGAGGTTGGTTCTATCTATTATATTTAATATAAATGTTAATAATTACCTTAAAGCTACAATTAAAGAATCTCATGATACTATTTTATATGGCAGAGTTATATAAATATTAAAATAGTAGCCAGATACTTATATTGGGCATCCATTTACAAGCTTTATTAAACAATACATTATAAGTTGAGAAACATATCATCGGCTGGAGTGTAGCAACAAGCTACCACTAGGACAAGTAGCAATATTATATATTCCTGGAAGAGTCTAAACATATATAAGATTAGATTTTCTTAATATATCTGATATTTTCACTTATTGCTTTACTTTATATTCTAACATTCCTTTAGAAGATGCCTATATCATTTGGTTTTTGAGACTTAGAATAAGTAACTATAGATAATTAGGATTTATATTTCTTATACCAGTTTCTAAGAACCTTATTACGGAGAAGTGCACTAATACCTTCGATCTACATGTTCCTTATATTAAAGGTTATTCCTATTAAATTGTTTTTGATCAAGATATTCTCTTTATGTCAGACAACTTTAAGGACTATGTAGTGGGGAAGGTGATGTAGTTTGAAATATTTACTATATAGCACCTTCACACAGATAGTAAGTTAGAAATAGCCAATAAGGCAAGCCTCCAAACCACACAAGTATATAAAGTTGAAGGAAATAAATGGCTGTATAAATTAATAGAGATTTAGTTGAAGGTGAACTTTGGTAATAATGCTGTAAGATAACACAGTTTATTCTTTTCCTTTCTAGACTTTGAAGCAAATCTAGCATCTGCATCCTTCTCTTACCCAATTCATCCTTACACCTATTCGAAAAAATATCATCTTGATTTCTTATGTAACCAATCCTCCTTCAATTTCAAGAAGGCCAACCATGTCAACTCGAAGAAGTCCGTTCCACTACTTCTTTTAGCTGGCTAAAAGATTTTTCTCTCTATAAATAACATTAACCTTCTGAATACATTTAGGTGACTTAAGTCTAGATAGGTTAGACAATTCTACATTTAACATGTCAAAAAGAAGCAGAACAACTATACCCATGACCTGTGAATAGATGGGAAACTTTCTCTCATCCATAATACCTTAAACATAATCAAGATCAAACCTTATATAGAAAAGGATTAGTACAACTTCTTAGGAAAATACTAAGAACAGTATAGGGAAGGCAGAGGAGATAAGTAGGAAGTCAAAAGGGTCCTTGAATATTAAACTGCACTCTATACAAGCAAGAACCAATAACTAGTATGTTGGAAACAGTACACTCTAGTAACGATGAATATATCAACTTTGAGAATATTACTTTTGAAATCTTTTAGGACTTTTAGACAAGTAGAAACTATTGCAATACCTTCAAACAATATAGATCCTCTAAGAAATATAAAAAATGCCACACTTAAAAAACCTCTATGTCAATTGTTCAAACTGAACTATACAGGATTCATACTTTGATTCCTAACAACCAAAACCTCACCTCTACTTCTACTAATATTACAGAATATATCTTCAATATTTTGTTAAATTACTAATTTTCATCAGTTGAATTAACCTTACAATCTTGGCTTTTTTCCTATTGTTTAATTCCTGTTCTGAATTAACAATAGAAAAAGAGGTTGCAAGAAAGGTATCTATTAAATGTTTTTATTGCTTTTTGTGTTATAACTACTTGCTATAGAAGATTGGAAAGTTAAATTGGTGAACTACTCTTCATTATAAAGATTGTGATTTTTATAACTATCATACTTGTACCTTTTATTTTGGATTAGCTCTAGTTTATATAATGCAGCAAAAGGAGCAAATATTTTTAGGTAGAGAGGTATAATATATAATCTTTTTATATTTGTCATAGTCTATATTTCTAAGCCTATATCATGTATACCAGATATCTCGGGCCTAGTACCTTCCATACTATAATATTGAGTATATCTAGTCCTTATATATTTTCTTATATAGTGATGTAGTACATATTTACACCTATATTATTGAGTACTAGAGGCTTAAGCTCCAACCCCTGTACTTATGTTTATAGAGGAGTGCTTTCTGAAATGGCCAGAAAACTACTTTACAGAACTCAGAAAGCTTGGCAGCTAGTATAAGTATAGAGCTATTATGCACTTCTGGAAGATAATTTCTCATGTCAAATTACTTTAGATAGGGTATAGGCAAGTTTTAGATAGTTTCAATTTAGAAAGATTTTGCCTCTTAATTCTTTTTCTGCTCAGGAAATCTATATGCTCTTAAAGACCCTCTGAGTCCTTAACTTAAGGGAACTAATACATCTGCAAAGAATCTAGCTTACCCCTGCTGCCTCAGGCGCCACCAGCGCCACTCAGACGCAAGCTGACAATAGGGAAAGCCACGGTCCGGACCGAGGGCCCCCGGACGCCGCTGTCCCAGAACACTAGCGTCAGGGCGCCACAGGCGCCCTAATTCCACGAAAAATCGATCCAATTCCGCCCGGAATTGCTGCTTATTAGACGCCCAGTAGGCAGCGATCTCGGATGGTGGCACCTGGGCGCTCTGGAGGCACCAGGGGCACCAGAGGCAATGCTAAAAGGCCTGGCGTCCGGACGCCACAGCAAGGCGTCAGGGCGCCAAAAATTCTTTGCTGATGTAACAGACATAACCTATCACCCTAGTGAAAGTATAATTTCCATTTAATGGTCTACAATACTACTATTGGCATTGCATTTTATATCAAGGCTCCCTTTCATGCTTTTCATACTTAGAATAAAGATTCAAAAGTACTACAGGAATAACATAGTTATTTCCAGTCACATCGAATAGTCCATTCATCCCAAGCAAGGCCGATTTATACTAGTTCCTAGTTGAATCTTCTTCACTTGGCATTAGGTCAAAACTTAAGGACTTTGAGCTATTCAAATGTTTTACATAAGGAGACCAACTTATAGTCTTCCTGCTACTACACTCATTACCTTCTAAATCCCACATTGGGAAAATATAATGGGTAATGCTAATAGCAGCACTGCGGGCTGTTTAACAGAGTCTATACTATCACCAAAGTGATAGTGCATGTCTGTTATTGGTTCTGCTAAGTCAAGGACTCAGAAGGTCTTTGAGAGCATGCAGATTTCCCAAGTGGGAAGAAAATTAATAGTTGTAATCACTCTGTATTGAAGCTATCTATGGCTTGTCTGAACTCTGTCTGAAGTGATCTGATCTAAGAATCCTACTCCAGAAGGGCGGAACGGCTTAGTACTTATACTAGCCACCAAGCCTGCTAGAGTCTGAAAAACCTGTTTTCTGGCATTTGCAGAAAGCCTGCTTTCTGGCTGTTCCAGAAAGTACTCCTCCATGACCATAAATACAGGGGTAGGAGGTCAGGCTTCCAGTACTCAGAAATACAGTAATAGATATGTAATGCATCATGATAAAGGAAAAGTACATAAGGACCGGATACGCTCAAGGTAGTAGTATATAGGGTACTATGCATAAGCTATCTGGTATACATGATAGGTACTAGGAAATGCATACTAAGAAAATTATAAGAAATGGTCCTCCGTTATACTTTCTCACTAAAAAGGATTTCCTACTCTTGGTGTCTTGTCCAAGCTGGAGGTACTCCGAAAAAGCAAGTGCAAGCATGACAGTTATAAAAATAACAATCTTTGCAATAAATAGTAGGAGAATAACGTAACTTCCAAATTATCCATATTAAACATTCATGATAGCAGGAACAATGGAAACATCCGATAGATACTTTCTTTGCCATACCTTCTTCCATTGTTAATTCAGAAGGACAATTAAAACAACAAGAAGGAATATGCGATTGCCACGTTAATTCAACCAGTACGAATCAATACTGGAGGAAAACATTAAAGATATCTTCTGCAATATCAGTAGCAGCTGAGGTGAGGTCTTGATCATCAGGGCTGAGAGCGAGAACTCTGTCTTGTTCAGTTTGCACAATTGACTTGGAGGTTCCTCGAGTGTGATGCTTGTTGTGTTTCTTGGAGGATCTTCGTTGCTTAAAGGTGTTGGAATAGTTTCCACTTGTCCAAAAGTCTTAAACGATTTCAAAGCTGACGTCTTCGAAATTAATTTACTTATTGTCATCATTTCCGTAACCTTTCCATCGTACCAGGTATTGGCTTTTGCTGTAACAAGGAGCAGTACGAAATTCGAGTACTCGTTAGACTTTCTATCTACCTTCCATTAATTCACCAGGTTGTTCCTCGTGACAACCTGTGAAGTTCGTCGAATCATTTTTGACATAAGATTTAATCTTGCTGATGTGGAAGCGGTTGTGGGTAAGCAAAATTCGACCGTCCGTCGACAGGTCGAGTGTATAGTTGTTCCGCTTCTTGTTGACGTATTGGATATGGAATCATCCGACCCATCTAGGTTTGAATTTCCTAGATGTGTTCAAGAGGTTGATATACTCCATGGAGAGAAGTACCTTTTGGGCTGATGAAAGAAGTGTTTGAACGAACCACTTCTTGTTGGCTTGTTTTGCCTGTTTGACTTTGGAGGAGTATAGGTTGTGAAAGGTGTCAAGAAGACGTTCCTCTGCAGGAGTATAAGGAGTGAATGGGTAGGGGAAGGAAGAAGGACCTAGCTTTGCCTCAAAGCGTAGAAGTGAAAAGAATGGACTGTGTTGTCTTAGGGTATTGTCTCGCGAGGTCAGATTAACCTAGTTCTCGCAGAGTTTGTACAGCCATTCGTTTCCTTTGACCTTGTACACGCGTGTGGCTTGGAGGATAGCATTGTTGGCAATTTCTGACTGACTGTCTGTCTGAGGGTGGTATGCGGTAGACTGTTCCAACATGATTCCCTTCCTTGCTGCCCAATCCTTGTAATGGTCTGACATAAAGAGAGTGTCTCGATCAAAAACGATATAATAGGGATAACCATTAACAGAAGTAATCTGTGTATCAAAGGTATCACTACAATTCTCTGCCGTAAGGTTATCAGAAACTGGAATGAGAAATATGAATCCTGATTGTCTACAGAAAATCATCCATAGTTTCGAAAAGTAAATCATATGATCATCGTTCAAAGGAATGTTTAGGTATAAAGTAGAGCAGTAAGTGAAAACAGGAGACATGTTAAGAAAATCCACGGTGATATCCATCCAGGCTCTTACAGGAACACGTAACATAGTTACTTGTCCTAATGGTGGCTTGTTGCTATACTTCGTCCGTTGACAGGTATCGCAACTCGCCACGTATTCCTTAATGAGGGTTGAAAATAGCTGCCAAATAAATTTATCACTTAACCATTTCTATGTTTTCTCAATTCCGCTATGTGCTGTAGCATCATGAGCTTCTTTGATTGCATCTTCGAGGTAGTTCTTATCGTTCATGTCGAAAGTACTTGGTAGAACCAGCTTCTATTCTCCTTTCTCGTTCTTCTTGTACAAGAACCCATTGTGCTTGCTTACTCCTTTCTTCTCTTGTGGAGTGTTGAAGAGCTTGCTCCACATGGGGCATATCCTGATGCATGCGATATAGGCATCTCTCATTCGATCATCCTTGTCAATATGAGCAGTAAGATAGAAGTTGGGGTTATCTTTGGGTCCATCTTCTAGGTCATGGTATATCTTTGCCACGTTAGTCGCTGGCTCGATTCTATACCTGAGGTCTGAGTCTGCCTTACGTTTTGCCTTGCATATTGATGCATAGTGTGCATTGCCTTTGCAGAAGTTGCAACGAAGAGTAACAGTAGGTGTAGGAGGAACTGACATCTTCTCCTATATTTGAGGATCATGAACAAGATTGTTATATTCGCTGATTGTATGGTGTTGCTGGTCCATAAATCCCAATCCTGGCACATATCTCATAGGATTAGTGGGGGATAGGAGGGTGTTATGACCTTGATTTGATCCCCTAGCTTCTCCGGAAGCTGCATTGCATTGTGATCTGGTGGTGACTGTGGCAGAAAGAAAAGGGCATATTTCCTCATCTGGTATTATTTTGATGTTGTAGTCCCAAGGGTTGCTTTGTTCGGTTTGCTGACCCCATGGGTTGTGGCAAGCAATTGGAGCGTTCCTAATTGCCCAATCTTCCGCCGTACACATGTGAGTGTGGTTGGAAGCTTCTTTAATATTAAGCTTAAGAATGTCAATATCGGAAGTCTTCAAGGAGTGGGTGTTGTTAGAAGGGATAGTGGTAGCTTTCAATTTCCATTAGTTTCGCTGACTCGACAGGACTTCCTTCTCCTTCTGATTAACTGCCTCTGCTAGAGTGCAGTCTAAACATCCGCATCTATAGGTTCCGCAAACTGAGTATCTGGTGGTGGGAAAGTAGCGGTTCCCATTCTGGTTCGAACCACCATGCAAGCGGCAGTAGTAGTCTTCCTGGTCTCCGTCGTTCTCATCTTCGAGATAAGGACAAGAGGGGTAGTGATCGAGGCTTTCGTCCTAGCCTAGGCACTTGTTGTAGTCACAGTTGCTGTGCTTGAAGTTGATACAGCTGTATGAGACTATTGTGATTTCTTTAGGAACCGGAGAGATAGATAGGTTGTTGGTGGAAATAGAAGTGTCCTGAGGTTCGGTGTTGTCCCCTATTGGATCGATGCCCTGTGAAATAAAGTCTTGTGCCTCCGTGGGATCGAGGGAGTATTTGTATTTCCTTGCTAGAACGTCCACCAAAAGGTTTTCCTTCCTGGCCGTATGTTTGATCACCAAATCGAATTCTCTTATATAAGCTTGCCAGCGAGCCAGCTTTTGAGACATTTATAGTTGACGAAGGAATGAGAGTAGTGGCTGGTGATCCATGAGAACCATGAACTTGTGGTCTCGAAGCTGAGCCTCAAAAGACTTCAGGGAGGCAACAATAGCGAGTAACTCCTTTTGGTAGGTGGGGTACTTTAGCTGTACGGGGCTTAATTTCCGAGAATGAAATAGACAGGGTCAAAGGGAACTTAGTTCTCCTTGTCCTATCCATGATCTCAGTTCAATATCACTAGCATGGTATACCAGGTATTTCGGTGCTTACGAGTAGTAGTCTCAGAGTTTGAGAATCTGCACAGAATTCACAAGTTCGTTGATTTTCTCGAGTGCCGTGGTATGGGTGTCCATCCATCTCCAGGGCGCATTTCGTCCTTTCAGTTCTGACAGGGTACTTGACTAGAATGCCAATTCCTGATAGAACTTGCTTAGGAATATGACAACACTAAGTATACCTAGTAATTCCCTGCGGTTGCTGGGAACCTTAAAGTCCTATACTTTCTTGCCCTTCTAAGGGTCTACATATAACCCATCCGAAGTTAATATATATCCTAAAATATCTAGACATTTAGTGCCGAACTTGCATTTCCTAGCTTTCAACCAAAACTTTTCGTCTGGGAGCTATTGTAGGACCTTTCATAAGGTAGCTACATGTTTGTCATAGGCATCTAAGAAGATAATAATATCGTCAAAGTAAATGACAAGATCCTTAAAGACCATGTCCTTAACGATTTCGTACATGGCTCCAACCATGGTGACAGGAGTATTGTGGTCACCTTATTGCATGATGTGACTGCGGTAATATCGCATGTTTGTGAGGAAGGTGCTGTGTTGTTTCAAGTCTTCTTCGATTCTGATGTTGTCGTACCCATCTGCTAGGTCAACCTTGCTCCAATATTTCCGAGCAGCGACTATGTCTATGAGTTCCTTAATGCTTGGTAGGGGTGTAGAGTTGGGATCAACTGTATCATTCCGATCCCAGGCATCTAGGATGTGCCGTTGTATAGTGGGATCATCTCGTTTGGCTTGTACGAACAGGACTACTGCATTGGTATCATGTTCTGCGCAATAAATCCTTCCTGAGGCTTCTTCCTCAGTGAGCCTTTTGGTGAGCTCTGCATGGAATTTGGGGGGTGAGGGTGGCGATTTTGGTACCCATGTATAGCATGTTACACCGGGCGAATTTTTCCTGCTTCGGACCGCCAATATCCCCTTTGCTCAGCGAATTTTGAGTCCTCTGCCCCAATTCGTTTCGTGTTATCCCTACCGTCACCCTACTCGAATCGCCTCTGTATATTTCAAATATTCGCCTTTTCCCGAATATTCGGTAAATATATGCCTAGGACACCTATCGATAAGTGGTCTTCTCTACTCTCGGGTTCAGTCATTCATTATGTCATGGGTTTATGTCATTGGCACATGTCACGCGCTCATATCAGGGGCTTATGTCACGGGCTTATGTTCTGGGCTTATGTAATAGGCTCATGTCATAGGCTCATGTTACAGGCTCTTCGTGGGATATATTCTCACCCTGCTGTATACTCGCATAGTCCCCCATTCCTTCCCCGTTTACTTGAGGGAATGTACCATCCAGCCCACAACTGCATCTACCATGTGGTTTCTGTCACTAGTTCTTGTCCCTGTTGTGGGATCAAGTTTCTCTCATAGGAACAGTCACGGGTTCTTGTCACGAGTTCTTGTTACGGGTACATGTCATGGGTAAACGTAACCAGTACTTGCTGCTACTGCTTCCTCCAATTTCAAATCCACATCTACCCTTGCGCCCCCCTAATAACCCCCATCCAAGCAATACACAATAC
>Ga0307511_10000856_pt1 | contig 32417 bp, 38 predicted proteins | sample 13_EM_MG_FD_200266 | JGI IMG/M metagenome (GOLD analysis project Ga0307511, IMG submission 200266) | Populus trichocarpa ectomycorrhiza microbial communities from riparian zone in the Pacific Northwest, United States - 13_EM | ecosystem: Host-associated > Plants > Roots > Unclassified | place... | reverse complement strand
TCACCAACTCCACCGGATGCGAGCAGAGTGGGGCGGTTGCCAAAACTGGACGCGGAAAGTCCCAATCCCGATCAAACAAACATGTACAAAGCTGATGGGGGCATCTGGTTAATACACTTCTGGATACGAGGCTATCTCAGACGCGGCGTACCCTGCCGTGCCGAACTCAAGAACTTTAACAGTATGTTGGGTGAACTAGCTGTTGTGCAGGAGAGTTCTCGATCCAAATTCACCCAAGATATTTCGCGCTTGAGGGTGCGTTGGAACCTCCGCCTACTTACCCTTTGGCCGGTATCGACCCAACCTCTTGCAGTCTCAGACTCCATGTATCATATAACCTACCGATTCTAGACTCCGCCAGGCTCAACACAACCCCAATGGCAGCATCCAATATCGGCGAGTTGACCGGGCCACGCAACATCTAACGGGGGAGCTCGTTCACTCGCCCTCACCTTCGAGAACACCGAAAAATTTTATGCGCTGTTATAACAAGCTTGGAGTCCCACGACCGTGCGAAGGAACTATTATGATGACACGGTATGCCTGGCGGTGAGTTCACAAGCCGAACCCAATACCTCACAACTCATCGTACTTATTTTCCAAATCAGCCTACCTTTATCACCTGCATCCCCATTCTTTCTCCACCACGGAGTTGGTCATTGCGACCCACTTCCCTCCCCTTCATTGCAGCCCCTGATTCCTCTCTCCCGTAGTTCCCCGACGTCGTACCCACCGACTCCAGCCAACCGCTGATCTTGGTAAAATTCTCCAACGCGCGCGGAACGGAACCCCCCCCCTGTCGCACTCCCACCTTACCATCGTGATGATCGCACCTAGTCCTGACATCCTTATTCGCCGAGCTAGCGCTCGCTCTATCGTAGCCATCCATTGCCCTCTATCGTTACTTGTATGCGTATTGTTGTGAATAGAAATCCTATGGGTAGGAGGGTATTATCTAGGCGTCTTTGATGCCTGCCGGAAGACGGATTATACGTGCGCTGATCAGGCGTTGGCTTCGTGTCTGTTTCGACCAATTGGTTGGTAACCTACGGACGTCATCCGAAATCATGGCCCTCTCCATCCAGTTTCCCTTCCAGCAGACCCGTTGCATTTGTGAACCTTTGGTGTTCCCAGAGTCGTACCACCTGTCTCGAGAACCAACCTGACCAAAAGTAGCTTAGAAGTGAGGGCGATAGCAACGTGGAAGGCACATCCAAGTAGCGCATCCAAATCCGAGTACGGAAAGATGTCGGTCGAAGACATCAAAAGAGGCAGTCCTCAAGACACTGCTGGTGGAAATCCTGGCCCAGAGTGCTCAATCAAGAAACCTTGACGTCGCGCATACACATAAGGAAACCTAGACGAGGGAGAACTCGGACGGTACAAGACGAGAAATCGCGAGGACCCTAGTTGAATGTTGGCGTCTGCAAAAGGACGCATCAGTTGCCAACAATATCGCACGCCCATCCACTGTCACACGCTCATTTGTTATCGCACAACCATCCACGATCGCAGAGCCATTCGCGCTGACCCAACATCTAAAATGGACATACGAAAGCCGTTCTCCAGACTGAAGAAAAAGGTTAAGCGCCTGGGGAGCAAACTCAAACCGGGCAGAACAGGAGCTGCTGTCGATGGGGAGAGCGTTGATCCGGATGGTCCATTTCTGCAGCCAGGGCCTCAGATTGTGGCGGATGACGGGGAAGGGAATGGAGCTGATGCGGGCGGACAGCAAACAGGTTTAATGGATCAACCTCCACAATTGGATGGGCCAGAGCTGGTGCAAGCAAGTGGAAGCGAAAATGATCAAGGAGGGGGAGAGGCAGACGTAGATGGGCGGAAAGTTAGCTTGATGTATTCACGCCCTCAACCAGACCTCAAGGTTGGGATGGAAAGTGGACCCGACCGAGGGGATGGAGCCAATGGGGAAGGAGACAAGCACTTTCATTCCTCTTCGTCCACTCCTTCAATCCCGCACATTGGGGAACCCAACAGTATGTCATATAAGTTGCTGCCCTATCACTCCCTCAGGAAATGTAGACATGACTGTTCCTGATCATACACCAGGGGTCTCTTATCCTGATGAAAGTGCTGGGCAGGGTGCTGTAACAGATGAGACCATTTTAGGCAGGGAGTCCACTGCCACTGCCAAATTACTCTGTGTGGTGAGAGACTCTGCAAATGGCTGTGGTCCACTCAAGTCTGTTGCTGGGGGGCTCTTCCTTGTCCTGGAAAATTGCAAGGTATGTCCTCCTTCCCACATGTTCAGGTCACAACACTTAAGGTTGCCCTAGCAAACAGAGGTGGATGAACAAGCCATAGAGTCATTGGCACCCCGGGTCAAAGTGCTCTTTGAATCCCTCTGTGCACCGATCCCTCTGGGTAATGTTGATGAGGAGGGGAGAGAGCGAGAACTGGAACAGTGAGTCCACACCCTCTCTGGGGCTGATGGCTGAGTCTGGCATTGGTATCACTAGGAAACTGGAACATGTCTGCCAGGGTCTAGCCCTACCAGTAAAAGAGGGGGAGGTTATGGGATTCCTGGCCAACACTGAGAATGCACAAAGGATTAACAGCCTGGTGGAGGATATTCATGAAGCACTGATGGACTATCAGGTTTGCATGGTGAACTCCTCATTTTCTACTGTGTCTGACCTTTGTGCTAGACTTCCTTCCAACAAGATATCTACAATAAAAGTTGTCAGCTCATTGTGAGTCTCACCCCCTTGCATTCTGTTCTCACCAGCTAACCAACAGATAGGAATCAGCAGACCTTGCCCTTCTCAAAGGTATCCCCCACACTGCTGATGCCAGTTACCCCAGTGGGAACAGGCAGGGGTGCCTGAGGGGAACAAGGAAGGGTGTCCTCTGGGAGATTGAATGTTGGTTGATGGGTGAACAGGGGAAGCAAATTTTCTGGCTGAATGGCCTTGCTGGGACTGGAAAGTCAACCATTGCCCAGACATTTGCTGAAAGGATGTTTGCAGATGGGAGGCTTGGGGCCAGCTTCTTTTGTTCACGTGACTTTGCAGACAGGAGTAACCTTCAGGCCATCTTCCCAACACTTGCCTTCCAGCTTGCCTACCGGTATCCACTTTTCCGAGGCAAGCTGCTCCAGGTCCTGAAGGCATATCCTGATGTTGTGCAAGAATCCCTTTGTTCACAGATGGAGAAGCTTATTGTCAGTCCACTCAAAGCCAGTGGTATCCCAACCCTCATAGTTGTTGATGCCCTTGATGAATGCAAAGATGATCAACCTGCATCTGCAATTCTGTCAATACTCTCCCACTATGTGAACAAGATCCCCAATGTCAAGTTCTTCATCACTGGGCGACCTGAGCCAAGAATTCACTCTGGATTTCACATAGAGTCACTTCAAACCATCACAGAAGTTCTCAAACTCCATATGGTCAAACCTGAAGTAGTAAACAATGACATCAAGCTCTTCTTTCAAACACAGTTGACTGAATATGCCAAACAACGAATTGACTATAGCTTAGGAGATGATTGGCCAAGTTCATCTGATATCAATATCCTCTGTGAAAAGGCAGCAGGATTCTTTTTCTATGCTTCAACAGTCATCATATTTGTTATATCCAAGAGTTACACACCCACCCGACAGCTGAACCAGATTACCTCACTCCCACAAAACACCTCTCATGAAGGGAAGTCTGGAATTGATATCCTCTACACCCAGGCCTTGAGGCAAGTGGTTAATGATGTGGATGACAGGAAATTTTATTCCCAGTTCAGGACTGTAGTTGGGGCAGTATCACTTGTTTTCAACCCTCTTTCAGGAGAGGCACTCTCAGACCTCCTCAGAGTGTCTGGCATCTCTGCCACTCTCCATTCCCTCCACTCCCTCCTCCTTGTCCCAATGAACAAAGCTGATCCTATTCAAATTTTCCATAAGTCATTCCGTGACTTCCTCACTGACAAAAGCCGATGCACCAACCACAGGTTCTTCATAGATCCCGCAATACATCACAGAGAAATCTTACTCTCATGCCTCAAACTTATGGGGGGAAGGTTAAAGAAGAATGTCTGTGGACTGGATGACTATGCTGCTCTCAGTGAGGTCAAAGACCTGTCTGATTGCAGAAAAGACCTTATTGGGGATGCACTAGAGTATGCATGTTGCTTCTGGACAAAGCACCTTCTGGACATCCCAGGCAGTGGCCCAGGTGTTGAGGAGGTACAGGAAGCAATTGGCAAGTTTTTCACAACCTGTCTACTGTTTTGGATTGAGGCCCTCATCCTGATGGAAAAGCTTGACATTGGTGTTTATGCACTCAATGATGTACAGCAATGGTATATATCAGTGAGTTATTTGTGGAGTAACTGTTCAGGAAACCTGTGTTCACATTTGTTCAGGCAGGAGCTTCATGCAAGTGGGTAGATGACAGCCAGCATCTTATCTTGGAGCACTTTGAGGCAATCTGCAACTCCCCTTCCCAAATATACCATTCTGCCCTCCCATTCTGCCCTTCCTCATCTTGGCTTCACAAACATTATACTGCAGAGCTCTCACAAGAGGTTAAGGTGATTAAGGGGCTTCCATGTGGATGGGGAACATGTTCCCATACAGTTGCATTGGATTACTGGCCACTAACCCTCACATGCTGGAAAGATACTGTTGCAGTTGGTTTGGACTCTGGGGAAATCATTACCATTAATGGAATCACAGGCATCCAGACAGCCCTTCTCTCTGGGCACACTGATTGGGTGATATCTCTTGCCTTCTTCCCAGATGGGACATTACTTGGATCTGGGAGTCATGATAAAACTGTTAAGCTCTGGGATGTGCAGACTGGTGGGGTTGTCAACACCCTCCATGGCCACACCCACTGGGTTTGTTCTGTTTCTATCTCAGCACATTGTACCACAATTGCTTCTGGGTCTGCAGACAAAACCATTCGCTTGTGGGATGTCCAGACAGAGGAGTGTCATCATGTCATAGAGCAACAGAATTGGGTAGACCATGTCAGGTTTTCACCCACAGACTCTCATTACCTCATATCTGTGTCTGGTGATAAAGTCTGGCATTGGAACACCAATGGTCAACAAACTAACCCTGAATGTGATGGTTCTTGCATTGCATTCTCCTTGGATGGCACTCAGTTTGTTTTGTATCACAGGCAGGACATTGTGGTTCAGAACTCCAGTTCTGGGGGAACTATGGCCAAATTCCATGTGGCTGGCAGCAAAATCCACAACTGTTGCTTCTCCCCTGATGGCAGGCTCATAGCTGCTAGTGGTGGTCAAACTGTCAATGTATGGGACACCACCAGTTTGCATCCCCACCCCATCAAAACCTTTGTTGGACATACTGGTCCTATTACCTCCCTTGCATTTTCCTCTCCATCTTCCCTTATCTCATCATCTGATGATAACTCAGTCAAGTTCTGGGAGATTGTCACCTTACAAGCAGACTCAGTTGTGACTGATCCAGAGTCTACATCCCTTACTTCATCTCAAATTGTGTCCATCACCCTGCAGGCAGAGGATGGTATTGCTATCTCAAGTGATTCAGATGGGGTGGTGAAAACCTGGGACATCTCAACTGGTCTCTGCAATGCATCATTCCAAACCCTAGCCAAAGACCCTGAGTGGAGTGATGTCCGACTGATCAACAGCAGGTTGAGTTTTGTTTGGTATGTGTACAAGAAGATTCATATATGGGATGCGGAGAAAGGGGAACTCCTCTTCACAGTAGATGTGACTTTGGATGAGGGTGTTGTTGAGGATATCAAGATATCAGGGGATGGGTCTAGTGTTTTTTGCCTGTGCAAGTGGTCCATTCAAGCTCACTCCATACAGACAGGAGAGCTTGTAGGTAAGGTGGGATTTGTGTCTTGTGGGACCCAAAGATCCCTCACTGTTGATGGATCAAGAGTCTGGGTTCATTCATCTGAGTCAGAACCCCTGGGATGGGACTTTGGGACTCCAGGCTCACTCCCTGTTCAGTTATCCAACTCCCATTTACACCTCCCCAACAACACCAAGCTGTGGGATATCAAACAATCCAGGATCAAGGATGCAGTCACTGGAAGGGTGGTTTTTCAGCTGGCTGGGAGATTTGCAAAGCCTATCAAGTCACAGTGGGATGGCCATTATCTGGTTACTGGTTACAGGTCTGGGGAGGTATTGATTCTGGACTTCAATCATGTGCACTTCTAGCAGAAATTTTCAGAGTGTGTACCCTCGTTACTTACACCCAAGTCCCATGTATGAAAACATCATTGCTGTATAAGTGCCAGAAATCTATTCAAAGGGAGATTGCCTGTATGATATATAATATCAGGGGCAGAAAACATACGAGGGAAGATCTATGCATATCCGTCCCATTGGCATCATCTGCAGGCTAGCCTGGTAACACCACATTTGTATATGTCACCTCTGTTTCCTCCCCTGGCTGTCACTCGTTCACTTCCGTGCCTATTCTGTGTTTCCATTACTGGTGTGGTGTGCCACGGTTTCATCTGCGCCGCATCAGCCATGCGTCCCATACCCAAACTTTCAGGAGTATTGAATTGTACACGTCAAATCGGAGAAACGGTGAGCACCTCGATAATAGAAGAATTCTACCCCACAGCATGTACTGCAACCGGCAAACCACGTCTCTGAGGTACCCAATCGGCTATGGAACCCTAACGGCGGTGATTTTCAAAGGGAGCTGTGCGCCTTTGTGTTCCTCTCCAAGGACTAAGGGGACCTCCATTCCGGGTCTCGCCCTCCGGATTTGAGGGTGATGATCCGCATGGGAGATGTCGAATTTTCGGATGAGAGTCACCAGGAAGGCTTGCATCTCGACAATCCTGCCCAAAAGGTAGTTTTCAGCTCCCGGAAGAGCAAAGGACACGAAAGATTATCAACGCACGCGACTCGCCACCCTAGGCAGCTCCTAACACCTCCGGAGAATGTGGAGCTAAATGAATGGGGATCAATAATCGACGCCTCTACCAGGATTCTGTGCGTGAACATACAGGTTTCCATACATCCCGACGGGTGACACCATCTGCTCCTTCATTTCGAACCAACGCTCAGGTCGGAACTCATCGGCGTCTGAGCCCCACAAACCCTGGTTCCTGTAACAGAAAAACAGTGTGAGCGCTATGTCGAGGAAGTGATGGCGACTCAGTGGAAGCGGCGGACAGGTTGTATCCGAACGCAGAGAGCGTGAGAGCGGTTCCTTTGGGAATGGGCAATTCGGTGTACACCTTCCCGGAAGTGCCAACGATTGGTTTCGTGAGTGGTAGGACGTCGTCTTCTATAGGCGCGCGCACCACCTCTACAACGATAGGGTGAATCCTCAAGGTTTCCTACGCAGAGACCTGATTATCCTCGCCCTCATGCAGAGGCACTAGCAAACAATCGCGCGGACCTTTGTAACGGCCGCCAAATACGGCATAGTCTCAAAGTCGTTGGCCGTAAAATCAACATCGCCTCTCGCCTTAACCTTCGCCAGAGTCTCATTGATTTCTGCCCGGAGTCTCTCCTGACAGTCACGGTGCTTGGCCAGCTCCCAGAGCCCAAAGGTTAGCTGGGAATGTGTGGGGAAGCGTCAAAAAAGAGTACAGCTGAAGGCAAGAATCCCAACCGCTTTCGCTGTGGTTTCGTGTCCGGCTAACATGAATGACCTGCAGGTAGTGAGCGCGTGGACCCCTGAGTGACCCCAGAAACTATTCTCACCGAACCTGCGAAATGACCTCTTCATCGGTCAACCTCCATCCCTCACGCTGGGAATCCCTCGCTTTGACTGGAAGAGCGTAGCCCTCAATGGCCACGCAAAAAAAAGGAAGGAAGAGAAGGCGAGCAACGCACCAAGCAAACTCATGAGGTCCTTCCTTGGAACGCCCGCTTTCAACTCTTGTCTCTTCGAATCGAGTAGTTCCCTAGCGACGCTGTGAGCTTCTTCCTTGTTCCATTGGAGTTTCCGCATTCCAGGGTTACTGGAGTTATCCAACAACCATGGAAGCAATCCCGGGAACCATCCCGCGACAGACATAAAAAGAAGGAGCAATCGGGATGGAGTCCCGAAGGACGCGAAACTAGAGAGCAGGACAGAGATTAGCACAAGGGGAAGCCCGAACTACGGATGTCGAATGTGGATGGTCGTACACCACGTTCATGTAAGATTTTGTCAATGGGTTATCTGTATCGTCTAGGGCGCCAAAGTCGTAGCCAAAGGCTCCAGCGCCGATCCTTTTGAGAGATAGGTTCATAGTTAGTTCACAGCCCACGCACGCTCAACGGTGGGATAACGGTGACCGAGGCGTACGCATCAAGAGTAGCTTTCCCAAACCACATGTTCACGTCGATAACGACTGAATACCCGGACTCGCTGTTCTCGATGATGTCACTCCACTTGTCTGCCATCTGATGGTAAGGACCCAGTCAGCGTCAAGATTCAAGGTCGTACGCAAGCGGGGTTCTCCTGCCTTGGTAACTGAATCCATGAAATACGGCAACAGGCCCTTCGCCTCAACGAGACCAAATGCCGGAGCCATCGCCCTTCTGTGACGCTTGTGTGCGTCACCTGCGAGATCGTTCGAGATTTTTAGGAGCGAGAGAGGGTTGATTGTAACGGGCTGAACCCACCCTCCACAGATGCGATACCATTGCGATCGGCCAACAATGCTACCTGTTCCCGAATGTTGGTCGGCTTCGCATAGAAATAACCGGATTTCTGAAGGATGTGGTTGATGGCCTTTGGGTCAGCGATCCACAAACGATCTTCCTGCATGTGCGCACCAATCATTTTAGTGGAGTGCTCGAATAAAAGACACCGGCGGATGCTCGGGTGGAGGGCGAGACGTACCCCAAACGGACCGTTCCAATAAACGATGTTCCCAAAATACTCCAGGAACCTCTTATCCGCCGCTCCTGCCTCTTCTGCCTGGATGTACCATTGGTGACCTTGAACGTTCACGCACTCAATGCCATCGATCTCCGAGAAGAAGTGAGAAGGGTCAGGTTGACCCACTGGGGACGTACCAAAAATCCAAGACGGGTTTACCGGTCCCGGCACGTCCTCGATCGTAGCAAGCCTCCTACGCCTTCGGAGAAAGACGTAGGCAAAGGCTATCGCACAGATCCCGAGCGCTCCGAACTGGTACTGCATGGCTAGCTCGTCCTTTGAACTTTTGCCGAGCCAAGCGGGGTCGGGAGGGGGTTCTTATAGACTGACGCTGTGTGCGACGCATTATATACCCGTCGAATAAATCGTTGAAGAGCCGGAAGAGATGACCAGGAACGAATCCCATTGGGTTGAACACGAATAGCCTCGCTCTTCTCCTGCATTTCTTTTTCTGAGAAGATCCGGTTGACACTTCAGGATGAACTCACGGAGGATTCTATAGAGTCCGCTACCTGCGGTCCGACCGCGGGGCCGAATCATGATGGGCACTCCGCCCACCCTTCATAGGCTATCATTAATAGACGATTCAGGGCTGGGCTAACCCCTGATCCAATGGGAGGACGGAGTGCCGCCGGGGCGTGCGAGTCCGACCGGGGATAAGATTAACGGTTGGCGGATGAGTCGATAAGAATCCCAACGAAGTATGCCTTCTCCTCGATGTACAGATAGTATGGGACTTTTGGAGCGTTAAGGATATCTGGCCTCGGTATTTCACAAAAGCGAAATCCTTGTACATCCCCGAGGAATGAATCTCCAACGTAGGGGAGCAACAAGCGTCGTGCTTGACCGCTGGTCTCCAATTAGACAGGTCAGGGAATATCGACGCACGTTCGCCGCGAACCAAATAAGTACTCGAGCATTCGTTGTGTAAGCCTAGGTGCAACTGACAGGTTTCAAGTACTGCCGACTCACCGCTCAATTGAATAGCAGGCCACTACCGGATCATCCACGTCCAACGTTCGATGCCTACTGGGCCTGCGAGCGAGGGACTGGGCTGGGATTCGTTCACCCCAGCGCGGAGACAATGGTGATGAGCACAGCTGGACTGGTTGGATGATGGATGTGTTTTGGAGGCGGTTCTTGGCGTTGGTTTCGAGGAGAGTGGATACGGGGACTGTCTTAGAAGGAAGGCGAGACCTAATTTCTTCTGGTACTTCTATGAGAGCTGCGTTGCCAGCCGTTCTGGCCCCGAGCGGGCTCAAGTTCGCGGTCGATAACAATGGGTCGTATGAAGGACTCCTTTCTTGCCGGCTACGTATACTATTGTCTCTACGTTTTATTACTTTCGAGTACCATTTCTATCTTTATTCCTCGCGGCTCATTGCACCTCTGAAAGCGTCCGCGCCCAGCACCAGTGTTTCCGGACCCCAGCCGAAAAATCCCGGGCCTCCTGCCGAAAATGTTCAGAAAGCCTCCAACCACCACCAGGAACGATAAAATCATGTTTCGTTTGAGTCTCATCACTCAAGTCGCCATCAGTCAAGACCACTCAACCCTTCTTCAGACGAGAATCGCCCTTGAGTATCCACTCTCATTCAGTATCCTTCCAGTGATTCCGATTGACATTCGTCAAGAACCTCCCAATCGTAGCTCAGATCCCCCTTTCCCTCTCCACAACTGTGGCGGTGCACGTAGTCCATCGACGAAGCGACTGACCTGAGGACCCCCGAAAATCTGGGGGGAGGTCACTCTCAGAGTCTGAACAAATCCTGGCCAAAATTCGCGACAGGTCTGGCTCCGTCCGAACAATTTTGACCCGCCTGGCATGCATGTCAGGTGCGGTTCATCGTCTCCTGCACAATAAATCAGCTCGTTCCCCACCCTGAACTCCCAAGGACCCCTTAATCGCCCTCCCGGGAATCGGTTGGAGGTTCGAGGATTGTAACCAGGGGTACCGTCGACTTGGTATCTCCGGGGGAGGTGGCAACGGTAGAGGACGCAGAGGGAGCGGTCTCATCCTGCCAGCCTTGATGCTGGACCGTGGCTTCGAGGGTTTCATGGGAGCGCTCGAGACCAGGAACGACCTTCCACTGTTGGTCGGAGAGATGGTTGGCGCAGATGATAACGAGACCAGTGGTTTGCAACTGAGGTGTTTCGCGGGTTCAATGACTTTTGAGGGACGGAGGAATGGGTGGACTGTGAAGGTGGAGAAAGGAGCTCCCCTTCATCCTCAACTCATTCGATAGTAATAGTCATGAACCCGCTGAGGGTGGTAGGCGTCCGGTCTGAAAGGAGGGGAAAGGCGGGTTTGGGTGACGGACTTGTAGGGTGTGGAGGCAATCCGACTGAGGTAGTCTCAGAAGACCCGCTGGGCGGTGGTCCTGATCCCTTGCGCTTCTGATGGTATTGTCCGTTGGTCTCCAAGTCCCGGCGTAGATCGACTTCAAACACACGTTTGGAAGCAGGGCCGCGAGAATCGCTTGCACTGACATTTCAGAGCGCTTCTTCTCCCGGAGGAGGCTGCTTAGATACCGCCCTGAGTTCACGGCCGGGGTTCTTTGTTGGGGGTTCGTGTCCTTCGCCGGAGTGGCAGTTTGGTGGGATTGACGGTGTCGGCTGTTAACAGGAGTTGCATCGCAAATGAGTTCTGCATGGAAGGTAGTGAGTGGCCTTGATGGGTTTGTGGCTGAGACGAGCAAGGAATTTGGGACGGGATATTGTACTGGTCCCAAACTTGTCGAAGGGGAAGTGGAAGCGGCGGTAGTTGCGCGGTTCAGCCTCGAAGTAGGAACGCTTCTCTAATTCACAGGTAGTTTTGACTACGGCGCCCCGTCTGTTGTTGTGTCCATCGTGTTTGGCGTATTGGTTAAGGGACCAGCGGAGCTACTTGCGGATGACCGATAACTGACAGAAGTCTTCTGTGGAGACGAAGTATCGGGCTCCTGCTCAAGATGTCTCTCCTTGAGTCATATCCGCGAGCGGAAGTTTGATATTGGGCCTGGAGCTAGGTGATCCGAGTGCAGGCGAATGGCATCGATTGAGACGGGCATTCCCAGCACCTTGCCACTTGCACGTTCAGTTCGGATTCCTGGAGAACGCCTTTGTTGGCGTTTTCGGGGCAGATTTCTGGGTAGAAGGTGAACGAGGAGCGCCAGGATATAGTGAGCCGACTTTGGGTGAGGGACTGTGAATAACGGAACGGCCGCTGAGTGTCATCTGGAAGTGATAGGACGAAGGAGTTGAGACGTGGCAAAGAACCGGACGTAGAGAGTACGCGTACCATCAGCCCCATCGATATCGTCCCGAAGAATGGATACTAGGCCGGCGGTCTCGATCTGAAATGGGTTGTGCATCTCGGCGTTGGCTAGCTTGGAAGGCGGGAGTCTCGAAGGGACCTGGCAGCGCACGTTTTGCTGCCATTCTCAATCAGTGGGGACTAACAGTATCGGTCAACACAACAATCCCTGGGCAGTGAAAATATTCCGAAGGTAAAGAGGAAGAGACGTACGAGAGAGAGCATCTTGAACCAAGTCAGTTTGGGGTGGTTTTCCCCATATCCCAGCCGTTCTCATTCTCCCGACCCCGACTATGGATGGCGAACAGGATGTGTTTGGCGGCCTCGAGTGAATGCACCTTCATGTAACGTGTCGCTGTCGTGAACGGGGAGGGGGGAGTTCGTGATGCCGAAAACTGTGGCAGAGTAAATTCCCGAGTCAAGACATTGAAGCAGAAGTGCTTTGGCATGTCTTGATTGATATCCTGTCGAGGAGACGAGTCACGAAAGAGAAGCAGAGTAAAGAAGTGGGTCGGTGTCGCTCACCATCGGCGTCGCCGTTCGAAAAGCAGAAGATGGAGAACCCCGCCGATCATCATCAGTCCTTATGAGCAACTACATATCTGGCGTGTCTCGCGCCTCAGATTTGCAACCTACGTCGGAGGTTTCGGAAATCAAACTCCCGTCACTCACTGGCAGTCCAAGCAGCCTAGCTTACTTGTGAAGCGACGCCCGCTGTGCTTCAAATCCACCTCCCGCCCCTCCCTTCCAATCCCTCTCCAGCAGTCAGATCGGCCTCATGCTATGTCCGTCAAAGTCCGGCCGGTCAACTTCAAGGAACTCGAGACTCTGATCAATCCCACCTGGCTCACCGAGTCTTCTGTAACCTCCAGTATCTCGTTTTAATGACTTGCACGCTCCGTTCCGGGGAATCTGGTGCCGGGTTGGACGCGGTCGAGACACGGTGCGTAGTGGGCATGAGTGGGGCCCTTATATGGATCCTACTTATGATCTGCTCACTGCGTCATTTCTCGTTCGCCTAGCATCAATGCCTCTGGGATGTTCTGCAAGACCAGTCCCTCCGGGTAGAGAGACGGTCACTATAAACTGACATAATTCATGCGGGGTATGTTGGGCAAGCTGGTCGTTGCACAGGTGAGCTTTCGATCTAAATCTCCGCCTACTCACCCTTTCGCTGGTATCGACCCAACCTTTCGCAGCCTCAGACTCCCTCGTGCTTCATATAACCGACCCATTTCCCATTTCCCAATATCCCCCAATATCAGCCAGTTGACCAGGAATTCTGGGCCCACGTAACAGTGATCGAATCCATTCAACGGGGAGCTCGTTCACTCGCCCCCGTCTTCGGGGACATTAAGAAACTCTGTGCACTGTTATCAACGAGCTTGGAATCCCACGACCGTGCGAAGGATTGGCGCAGTATGCCTACCTGGTTGTGAAACTCGCAAGCCGAACCCACACTTGCTCACATCTCGTCGTGTTTTCTGAATCAACCTATCCTTACCGCCCGCACCCCCATCTTTTCTTCATCCCAGAGCCGGCCAACGCCACCCGCTCCTCTCCCATTCCATACAGCCCCTCTGATTCCTCTCTCCCGTAATTCCCGGCGCTCCGACGTAGTACTCACCGACTCCAGCCTCGCGATCGCCTCCACGATGATTACACCTGTTCCTGACGTCCTTATTCACTGAGCGAGCGCTCTTTCTATCGTGGCCATCTGTGGCCTTCTATAATTCCTTGTATGAATATTGTTGTGTATAGCAACCCCGTAGGTAGTAGAGAGTCATCTAGGTGCCTTTGACGTCTGCAGGAAGACGGATTATTCTCGCGCTTATCAAGTGTTGGCTTCGTGTCTGTTTGGGCCTTGGTGGGTAGCCTACGAACGAAGTTTGATCCAATGGCACTCTTTACCAGCCTGACTTCCTGATAAACCCGTTCTCGTTCGCAAGCCTTTGGTGATCCGGGCCCTAGCGTGAAAAACGATGGACATCCTCCGAGGGTCTCAATGCCCTCTCGTACAATTCGTACACAACGATGGTGATAAGGTATCCAGAGCCGTACTATCTCTCTCAAGAATTAACCTAATTGAAAGTAGCTTAGAAGCGAGGGCGATAGTATCCAAATTCGAGTTCGGAATAGGATCGGTCGACGTCGAGGGTATCAGAAGATGCACTCAGGCTGGAAATCCTGACCCAGAGTGCTCAGCCGAAAAACGTTGGCATAGCGCATACGTATAAAAAACCAAGATTGAAAATCGAAACGAGGGAGAACTCGGACGGTGCAGGACGAGAAACCGTGGGGACCCGCTGAAACATGCTGGGCGTCTGCGAAAGGACGCATTACCCACGATATCGCACGCCCATCTGTTATCGCACAACCATCTACAATCGCAGCACCATTCGCGCCGACCCAACACCCGACATGGACACGCGAAATTCGTTCTCCAGACTGAAGAAGAAAGTTAAGCGTCTGGGGAGCAAACTCAAACCAGGCAGAACAGGGGCCGATATTGATGAAGAGAACACCAACCCAACGAATCCGCCTCCACAACCGGGGCTTCATGTTGTGGCGGATGATGAGGATGGGAGTGAAACTGACGCAGACGGACAGCAGGCCGGTTCAACGGATCAACCTCCACAGCCAGATGAGCCAGAGCCGGTGCCAGCGAACGGAGATGAAAATGACCAAGGAGGGGGAGAGGCAGATGTCGATGGGAGGAAAGTTGGCCCAATGGATTTGCGCTCGCACCCAGACGTCGAGGTTGGGGCGGGTAGTCAACCCGGTCAAGAAGGGAATGGGGGCGAAGTGGAAGGAGGGGGGCAAATTCATTCCCATTCACCCACTCCTTCAATCCCGCACACTGGGGAGCCCGATGGTGCGTTAATGTGGTTATTTAAGTTCCTGCCCTCATGACCCCCTCAGGCAACGTAGATGTTACTGTTCCTGATAATACACCAGAAGTTCCTCATCCCGATGAGAGTGCTGAACCGGGAGCTGTCGCGGATGAGACTGCATCGGGCGGGGGGTCCACTGCGACTGTCAAATTACTCTGTATGGTGAGAGACTCTGCAAATGGCTTTGGTCCACTCAAGGCCATTGCTGGGGGACTCTGCCTTATCCTGGAAAATTGCAAGGTATGGCTTCCATCCCACAGGTTCAGCTCACAGTACTTACAGTTATTAGGAAACGGAGGTGGATGAACAAGCTATAGAGTCATTGGCACCTCGAGTCAAAGTGCTCTTTGAATCACTCTCTGCACCAATCCCTCTGGGTGATGTTGATGAGGAAGAGAGAGAGAAGAAACTGGAGCAGTGAGTCCACTCTCTGGGGTTGAGGACTAAGTCTGACATGGGTATTACTAGGAAACTGGGAAATATTTGTCAAAGTCTGACCCTGCCAGCAGAAAAAGGGATGGTTGTGGAATACCTGACCAATGCTGAGAATGCACAGAGGATCAACAGTCTGGTGGAGGATATGTGTGAAGCATTGATGGTGTATCAGGTTTGCATGTCAAACTACTCATTTCTACTATGTCTGACTTTCATGCTAGACTTCATTCCAACAAGATATCCATAACAAGAGTTGTCAGCTCATTGTGAGTCTCATTCTCTTACCTTTTGTTCTCACAGACTAAGCCACAGATAGGAGCCAGCAGAGCTTGCCCTTCTCAAAGGAATGCATCACACTTCAGATGCCAGTTACCTCAGTGGGAACAGACAGGGGTGCCTGAGGGGAACAAGAAAGGGTGTCCTCTGGGAGATTGAACATTGGTTGGAAAATGAACAGGAACAGAGTATTTTCTGGTTGAATGGCCTTGCTGGGACTGGGAAATCAACAATTGCCCAAACATTTGCTGAAAGGATGTTTGCAGATGGGAAACTTGGGGCTAGCTTTTTCTGCTCACGAGACTTTGCAGACAGGAGCAATCTTCAGGCCATCTTTCCAACACTTGCCTGCCAGCTTGCCTACCAGTATCCACTTTTCCGAAGCAAGCTGCTCCAGGTCCTGAAGGCAGGTCCAGATGTTGCAAGGGAATCCCTCTGCTCACAGATGGAAAAGCTCATTGTTGCTCCTCTCAAAGTTGCTGGCATTTCAACCTTCATTATCATTGATGCCCTTGATGAGTGCAAGGATGAGGAGCCTGCATCTGCCATCCTTTCAATCCTCTCCCGCTATATCAATGAAATTCCCAGAGTCAAGTTCTTTATCACTGGAAGACCTGAGCCCAGAATTCGCTCTGGATTTCGCTTGAAGCCACTTCTCCCAATCACAGAGGTTCTCAAGCTGCATGAGGTCAAGCCCAAAGCAGTGAACAGTGACATCAAGCTCTACTTTCAAACACGGTTAACTGACCTTGCTAAAGAGCGAAGTGACTGTGACCTAGGAGAAGGTTGGCCAAGTTCATCAGAAATTAGAATTCTCTGCAAAAAGGCAGCAGGATTCTTCATCTATGCCTCAACAGTTGTCAAGTTTGTCATGTCCAAGAGCCGGATGCCTGATGAACAACTGAGCCTGATTACCTCTCTCCCACAAAGTACTTCTCATGAAGGGAGATCTGGAATTGACATCCTCTATACCCAGGTATTGAAGCAAGCAGTTGATGATGTGGATGTGGATGATGAGAAATTTCACCTCCATTTCAGGACTGTGGTTGGGGCAGTGTTACTTGTGTTGAATCCACTTTCAGTCAAGGTGTTCTCAGACCTCCTCAGAGTTTCTGGTATCTCCACTGCTCTTCGTTCCCTCCATTCCCTCCTCCTTATCCCAACAAGCAAGGATGCACCTATTAGAATTTTCCACAAGTCATTCCCTGACTTCCTCACAGACCAAAAGCGATGTACAGACCAGAGATTCTTTGTAGATCCCTCAGCTCATCATGCAGAAATATTTCTCTCATGCCTCAACCTTATGGTGGAAAAGTTAAAGAAGAATATCTATGGACTGGATGACTGTACCATCCTTAGTGAAGTTAAGGATCTTCCTGATCGCCAGAAGGACCACATTGGAGATGCACTGGAATATGCATGTTGCTTCTGGACAAAGCACCTTCTGGGGGTCTCAAGCAGGAGTTCGGGTGTTGAGAAAATACAGGAAGCAATTGATAAGTTCTTCCCAACCTGTTTGCTGTTTTGGATTGAGGCCCTCATCCTGATGGGAAAGCTTAACATTAGTGTTCATGCCCTCAATGATATACAACAATGGCATACATCGGTGAGTTCCATGTGGAGTGACTGCTCAGGAAACCCATGTTGACATTTGTTCAGGCAGGGGCTTCATGCAAGTGGGTGGATGACAGCCAGCATCTCATCTTGGAGCACTTTGATACAATCTGCAACTCTCCTTCCCAGATATACCATTCTGCCCTCCCACTTTGCCCCTCCTCATCTTGGCTCCACAAATACCATGCAGCAGAGCTCTCACAAGAGGTTAAGGTAGTTAAGGGGGTTCCAGCTGGATGGGGAACATGTTCTCGGACAGTTACTTTGGATCATGAGCCACGGGCTGTCACATGCTGGAAGGATACTGTTGCAGTTGGTTTGAACTCTGGGAAAATCATTACCCTTGATGAAATCACAGGTATCCAGACAGCCATTCTCTCTGGGCATGCTAAAACTGTGAGATCCCTTGCATTCTTACCAGATGGGACATCACTTGTATCTGGGAGTGAGGACAACACCATTAGGCTCTGGGATGTGCAGACTGGGGGGGTTGTCAAGACCTTACACCTCACTGACTCTGTTCTTTCTGTTTCCATCTCAGCAGATTGTACCTCAATTGCTTCAGCATCATGGAACAAGACAATTCAGTTGTGGGACATTCAGACAGGGGAGTGTTGTTGTGTAATAGGACAACAGGAACCTATAGACCATGTTAGGTTCTCTCCCACAAACCCTCAATACCTCATATCTGTGTCTGGTGATAAGGTCTGGCATTGGGACATCAATGGTCACCAAACCAACCCTACACATATTGGTTCTCATATTGCTTTCTCTTTGGATGGGACTCAGTTTGTTTCATGTTATGGGGGAGACATCATGGTTCAAAACTCTAGTTCTGGAGGAATTGTGGCCAAATTCCATGCAGCTGATAGTAAAATTGATGAATGCTGCTTTTCCCCTGATGGCAGGCTCATATCTACTGCTGCTGGTAAAACTGCCCATGTATGGGACACAACCAGTTCATGTCCCCACCCCATCAAAACCTTTGTTGGACATACAGCGAGAATCACCTCCCTTGCATTTTCTTCACCCTCCTCCCTTATCTCATCAGCTTTGGACAAGTCGGTCAAGTTCTGGGAGATTGGTACCATACAAGCAGACCCAGTTGCAGCAGATCCAGAGTCCACACCCCTTACTCTACCTCCAATTGTGTCTATCACCCTGCAAGCAAAAGATGGTATTGTTATCTCAAGTGATTCAGATGGGGTGGTGAAAACATGGGACATCTCAACTGGTCTCTGCAAAGCATCCTACCAAACCATAGCCAAAGGTCCTAAACAGGGTGATGCCCAGCTGATCAGCAACAGGTTGATCTTTGTTTGGTGTATGTGTAAGAAGATTCACATATGGGATGTGGAGAAGGGGGAACCCCTCCAGATAGTAGACATAAATTTTAATGATGATGAGGATGAGGTTGAGGATCTCAAGATATCAGGGGATAATGTTGTCTGCCTGTGGTGGCGGTCTATTCAAGCTTGGTCCATACAGACAGGAGAGGTTGTAGTTAAAGTAAAACTTGGGTTTTCTGAGCCCCAAAGATCCCTCACTGTTGATGGTTCAAGAGTTTGGGTTTGTTCCCCTGAGTCAGAACCCCTGGGGTGGGACTTTGGAACTCTAGGCTCATCCCCTGTTCAGTTGTCTAACTCACTTTTACTCCTTGCTAAGAATGCCAAGCTGTGGGATGCCATACAATCCAGGATCAAAGATGTAGTCACTGGAGGGGTGGTATTTCAGCTGGCTGGGAGATTTGTAAACCCTGCTGATTCACAGTGGGATGGTCATTATTTGGTTGCTGGTTACTTGTCTGGAGAGGTGTTGATTTTGGATTTCAATCATGTGTACTTCTAGTGGAATAGAAATACCCACGAGATAATGGATAGAAATAGCATAAGCTTGTGGAGATAAATGAGAAAGTGCTTCCTATACAACCACATAGCCAATCATCCAGGGTGGACCATCAACACACATTTGAATCAGTATCTGGGGATCTTGGACCATGCCAAGGCAATACCAGTAAATGAACTCAAGAGTAAGTATGATACAGGTTGGTTTATTGTAATACAATACACAATAACATCACCTACAAGATGCAAAATGGGGAAATAAACACACTGTTCAAGTAAATGGGAAAGGGGGTCAAGGGAAGTAATGGGAACAAAAATATAGTGTTTACAATGTCAGTAATTGAAACCACACAATCAAATTATCATGATATAGTGGCAGGCATATCCTCCTTCCCCATCCAAAATGTGTCCTTCACCACAGCCCCAATTTTCTTCAAAAACAAATATCTCTTCAATATGATGCTTGTGATGATTGTCTCAGGTTCAAATTCCTTCACATGCATACTGACACCTTCTCATCCCTCCTCCAGCAAACTAGGCTAACATCTTACCTTCACCTTGGTAGACACTTGCAATTGCAACTCAGTTACAGTTATGCTGGATTTGTTAATTTCAGTGATCTTGAGGGATTCCAGCAGGCCAAATACTAGATGGGCATTTTGCCTTTCAGCAAAGATTGTGTCTGCACCTCCTGGAGTTGATTTAGGTGGGTTGAAGGAGGCAGAGGGCAGTCCCAGGACCACCAACCCAATGTGTTGAATTTTGAGACAAACACTACAAGAGCCTGCCTCTCATTCTACAGCTTGACTCTTATCTAAAGGGGGAGGTATCAATCTCATTCACTGAGATCTGGCAACCAACCTTACCATCTTCTTCCTCTCTAACTGCTTACCATGTTCATTTGCCCAGGCTTCCTTTGCTTGCCTCTTCTTTACCTCCATCCAGCTTCACTTGCCACTCACTCTCAACATCTTTATGAACAACATGCAATGGCTCACCAAGATTGTCCTCATACTCCCTAATGACAATCTCAAGCTCACAGATTGTCTCTCTATTCCACTCTCTTGGGCATCTGGTGGGAGCAATAGTTGGTCCAGGAGCATGTTTTTTAGGGCAAGGATCTGGACAGCCTGACCATCAGATCCTTTTTACTTTTTGCACTTTTTTGCAGACTTTCCTTGTGCAACACCCATCACTTTTGGCACTTTTTTGGCACTTATTTGTGCTGATGGACCCTAGCTCAAAAGTGATCACTTTCACCACTTTTCATTACTCATTTCACTTATTTTCACTTAAAAAGTAAAATCTAGGCTTACTGATACTGAGAATTGAGCTTGAAATAAGTGGAGAGGAGCTCTTATTGAAGCTGGAGAAAGGAGTGTCTCAACTACTTGTGCTTATCAGGTGTTGAATTCATATCTGTTTTGGCCTTGGTGGGTGGTGTAGGATGAAGTTTGAACCAATGACACTATTCATTAGCCTCACTTCCCTCAAATTATGTCAGTCACCCTGCACACCAAAGGTGGTATTGCTATCTCAAGTGATTCAGATGGGGTGGTGAGAACCTGGGATATCTCAACTGGCGTTTGCAATGCATCCTTCCAAAGCTTAGCTGAGGGCCCTGAACAGGGTGATGTCAAGTTGATCAACAGGAGGTTGATCTTTGTTTCATGTGTGAACAATGAGATTCATATATGGGATGTGGAGTAGGGAGAACTCCTCCAGACAGGATATGTAGCTTTGGATAATGACAATCATGATTATATTGAGGATGTCAGGATATCAGGGGATGGATTCAATGTTTTCTGCATGTTCTGGCAGTCTATTCAAGCTCTGTCCATACAGACAGGAGAGGTTGTGGGTGAGGTGGGACTTGAGAACTGTGGGACCAAAAGATTCCTTAACTGTTGATGGTTCAAGAGTCTGGGTTTATTTCTAGTTAGAACCTTTGGGGTGGGACTTTGGGACTCGGGGCTCACCCCCTGTTCAGCTGTCCAACTCATCATTACCCCTGCCAAGAATGCCAAACTGTGGGATATTAGATGATCCAGGATCAAGGATGCAGTCACTGAAAGGGTGATTTTTCAGCTAGGTGGGAGATTTGCAAACCCTATTAGTTCACAGTAGAATGGTCATTGTTTGGTTGCCAGTTATACATCTAGGGAGGTATTGATTCGAATGATCCTTTCAGCACATCCATTTTGTTGATGGACATGAGGTACGCTTTGAAGGATCTGAATTCCCTTGTCCTTCAACATTTGTCAGAAGGCATTTGACGTATATTTGCCACCAGCATCTGACTTCCATTTTTGAACCTTTGTTTTGTACTGGGTCTCGACCATTGCCAGGAATTGTTTGGTTGCCTGTAAGGCAGCATCTTTGGAACAGATGTTTATTGTCCAGGCATGGGAGGTATAGTCGTCAAAGAAGACGATGGAATGTTTGTACTTTCGATAGGATTCAATAGGGAATGACTTCAAGTCCAAGTGGACGAGTTCAAATGGTTTAGATGCTCTTGTTTTGGATGGGGGGAAAGCCTTATTGGTCATTTTCCCCTGTGCACATCCTGGACATACATGTGGCTCGTCAGGAATTAGAATACCTTTTGGGTAATCTTTGACATTCTTTTCAACCTTTCACTGCACTTCTTTAGAGGGGTGAGCTAGGTGACGATGCATGATTTCAAAATCCACACTGTGGATTGTTTTCTGCTCCTCAAAGTTACCTAAGAGGGCTTTGATGATATAGGTTGTACCTTTATCATGGCGAGGGTAGAATGACAGGAACTGTAATCCTGAGTATTCATTATATAGAGATATTTTGTGAGCACTCCCCCTTGAGTAGAGTCCACTTCTGTAGAATTGCCCTAGAGATAGGAGTCGGCAATTTAACTCTGGAACATGATAAACAGGGCCGATTCTATAGGCTGACCTGTTTGTGATAAGGATGATTGTTCCTTTGCCAATGACTTTTGTTGTAGCTGTTGTGGCTTGAACCTGTAGAGGTTGTGTTATTGTCTCATATTCAACAAAATCATTTTTGTCAAAGGTAAAATGGTTTGAGGTGCCAGAATCAATCATCCATTTGATTTGACCTTTGGCCTCATCATGGAAAGGGAAACAAGTTTCTTTATTTCATGCTACTACATTTACTGATGTACAAAATTCATCCCACATGTCATTCTGTAGACTCGAAGTCCAACTTGGTGGGGATTTTGTAACAACCTGTTTGTTAGTTGCTGCGTCACTATCATCAGTATCACACTTTAAAGAAGCATGGTATAGGATAATGTACCTTTGCGAAGTTCCAGAGGGGCCGGTGGTAGCAGCATCTTCCAAGAACATATCAATGTCTTCTTCCTCAGAAGGGCAGAAGAGGGAAATCTCTACCTCAGGATCAACCCTTTGCCTCTTTTGGGGGTGAGGGTTGGAGCTCCTTGCAATCTCAGAGACTTCAAGTTTCTGGACAACTCCAGAGGTCGGGGCCACTCCCAAGCGTTGAGCAAGGGAGTGGGCTTTGTTAAAGGTTGGATAAACCGACGTCAGAGTGCAAGGAGCAAACTCACAAGGAGTTGCGAGGAGGGGACAAGAGGCAACAAAATGTTGAGGAGCAGGGTGAGGCAGAGGGAGGAAAGTAGGAGGAGAAATGATGGAGGTGGGACAGGCAATCTGAAACTCGAAGTTCTCCTGTTTGTCCTGTGGCTCCTCTTCTACTTGTTGGACTTGTTGTCTGGCTTTTTTCCCTTGAGGGCGACAGTTACCACATCCTCGGTTACCTCCTCGTCCATGTTGATTTCCTTCACTTCATTCTGGTGATTGGGCAGAGGTAGAAGGAACAGGGGTGTCATTCTGAAGTTGCTGTTTGAAGGAGGGATTTCCTCCTTGGCGTTTTACTGCACTGATCTTCTTTGCTTGATTTTGCCCTTGAGATAGCCCCTTTTTGTTATTCAGGGCTTGTCCCAAGCAAGAGTGATCATTCGGCGGAGATCCTCGACCTTGATCTTCATGAGATTGTCTCTCTGTGTGATGATTCGGGTGAGGGCAGCCATGGAGGGAGGAAGTTTCGTGAGGAGGATCAGGGCACGAAGATGTTCTGGGAAAGAACACTTGGCTTCTTCCATCCTGGCAAAGTGGCCAATAAGTTGGTTTACAGCAAGGGAAGGATTGGAGTTGTTGGGAATGGTTAGGTCAATGGCGGCCTTGAACTCTTTGTAGGTGGCGGTGATGCCAGGTTGTCCAAATTTGTCCTTAAGAGTGGACCAGAGGATACCAGCATTGTAGATATGTTTGTATTTGAAGACGATGGCGGAGTGGAGCCGGAGGTGCAGATTACCTCAGGCTTGGGAGTTTTTATCCTCCCATTTCTCAACTGCCTCTTCATTCAACATGTCAGCAGAAGTATCATATTCGTTGACAATGATGTCCTTCCCTTTCTCGTCTTGTTTAGTAACCTTGATGGTAGGATATTGCAGCTGGGGAGCCCGTTTGAATAGGATCCTCCATTGTCCTTGGCTAGTGAGGTAAGCCTCCATCAGGGGGGCCCAAACCGAGTAGTTGGGTCTGGTGAGATGGGGAATGGTGGCGAGGATGGCATTGGAAGAGTTTGACATGGTGAGGTGAGAACCTGCAAACCAAGTAAGGGTAGTCAGCGAATGTCACAACAATGTATCTACAGAATATTAGGTGTTGTCGCTATTATCAGTGGCATAGGGGTTGCTTCTCTGTTGCCTCAGCATCCATCTACAGAGGGTGGTTGGAACAGAGGGTCCTCCTAAGGATCAATTTATGATTGCCTTGGTTTTGCCGTCACCTGGTACATATGGGAGTGTACTACAGACCTACCCGTCAGAGGCGTACACTGGTCAGACCAGTGGCGTGATTGGGTTCAACGAACATGGACATGTTCATCAACTTCTCTGGGTGGTTGCCCTGGGAACAGGGTTACTCATCCCTGTGCATGTCATCATGGATAGCGCATGTAGCAGCCACAGAGGGTGCTATGGTAAGGTAAGGCCTTTTCTCTGCTGCTGCTAAAGAGCGCTGCAAGAGGGGATCACTAAGAGCGTTGACCCGGGCTCATAACCTGTTGAGCAGGCAGATCTATTCTAATATACTGCCATACTGCCCTACACTTACCTTGGGAGAGTGTTGAGAGGTGGGGATGGTGGGAGAAGAGAAGAGAGAAGTGAAGTGATGTATTGCATGGCATAGGACATGTATTTATACATAATTGATGTGCACACAGACCAGCTGTGTTATTGTGTGGCTGTGTTTGGCACACATCATTCTATCTACTTGGGTGGCCATAAAGGCGCCCTTCGGCCATCGGTGGTGGCTGATAAGCGCCACTGGATCATCGGCTCACTATAAGCGGTAGCCGGTTAATCTGACACATCCGGGAGTTGAACTCCAGATTCAACATTGGAATCAGCATCTGAGGATCCCAGACCATTCCAAGGTAATAACAGTAAGTGAGCTCAATTGTAAGACAACATGCAAGATGGACAGATTGACACACTGTCTAAGTGGATACAAAAGGGGCAGAGAAGTGGGGGGGACAAAACATAGTGTTTACAACAGTAGAGGAAACCACCTCATGTACACCCCAAATATTATAATGTTGTGGTAGGCATGTTCTCCTTTCCCATCCAATATCCTTCACCTCAGCCCCAATTGTCTCCCAAAATAAACCCCTCTTCAACAGGATGCTTGGGGTGGCACTTTGGGACTTCAGGCTCACCCCCTGTTCAGTTCTCCAACTCACTTTCCCCCCTCCCCAGCAATGCCAAGGTGTGGGATGTTGAACAACCTAGGATTAATGATGCAGTCACTGGAAGGGTGGTTTTTCAGCTGGCTGGGAGATTTACAAACCCTGTCAAGTCATGGTGGGATGGTCATTATTTGGTTACTGTTTATGAGTTTGGGGAGGTGTTGGTTCTAGAGTTCAATCACATTCATTTCTAGTGTGTACCATCTTTACTCACACCACAAATCTCATGTACCAAAAAATTATTGCTGCCTAATTACAGTGCTCTCAAACTGTATAGTCACAATAGCTATAAGAACTTTTTGCAAAGAGTACAGCCAGTTGGCTCCACCCCTATTGCAGTGCTGCCGGTGAAGTTCTACAAATGCAAAAGTAGCTCACCCCTCAGAGATCAGCTGTCTGAATGTGGAAACTGTCCCAATATGCAATTCCTCTGGCCAGCCAGTGGGCCCGACCAGGAGGCCCCCCCATCAAAATGTTTTTGGAAATGTTCCCACACAGGAAACCACACAGGGCTTGCAGGCAGTTTATTTAAGCTTTGGCTGGGCACAATGGGATTACTAAAATACCCTAAAGAGCCAAGCCTTTGGCATGCGTGGTTGCACGATCGACTTAGAAGGCGCTGACGCTCGAGCCGACAACGTTGGTGTCAAAACTCCCGGCAATTTCGTGTGCTGGACTACCAAAACTACACCCGGAACCCGAGATACACACACCAGACTTATAATTCATCTTTGCACCAAGGTGGTAAGTGCTCGTGACAGGCGAGGGATTGGTTCACCTCCGTTGAGCCAATAGAAGTGGAATGTTGGGCCCAGGCGGACTCGAACCGTTCAGTGGCACCATCACAGTAACCCATACGTTGTGACAGAATCTGTTCCGTGACTAGGTGTACTGGTTCGGTGGAGTTGCGTGGCTGATCGCTAGCGATGAAACAATCCGCAACGTGAGGCGGTCGTCCGCTGTTTGGAAGGAAACTCGAAAGTGATAGGCACCGACAAATTCCGCCAGGCTTGCCAGGTCATTCACCTCCCAGGAGCTCGTTGATGGACCATGCGTGCCGCACCAAGTGGGGAGAGAAGAAGGGAGGTATTATCAAGGGACTCTTGGTGAATAGGTCTATCGGAACGATTGGAAGGATACTGCGGGAGAGCGAGAACGCTCAGAGGGCGATCCTCACCTGAAGAAGGGCTGGACCAGCTTGAATAGTGATGAGACCCGGACGAAACATGGTTTTGTCGTTCCTGGTGGCGCTTGAAGGTTCAAAGTCTTCATCGTCCCCTGCCCAACGAATCGGCTCGTTCCCCACCCTCAACTCCCGAGGACACCATAATGGCCCTCCCAGTTGGTGGGAAGTTCGAGGATTACTATCGAGAGTACCATAGACTTGACATCTCCGGAGGGGGTGACAACGGTGGAAGATGCAGAGGAAGCAGTCCCATCCTTGTCAGGCTTGGTGTTGAACCGCGACTTCGAGAGTTTCATGAGTACAGATAACTCGAGACCAAAAAACCTTCCGCTGGTGGTTGGAGAGATTGTCGGTGCAGATAGTGACGAGGCGTCACTGAGACCGGTGGTTTGTAACCGAGGCGTTTCGCGGGTTCGATGACTTCTGAGGGACGAAGGAACGGGTTGGGCTGCGAAGGTGGAGAGAGGACCGTCGATCGACGATCAAAGGTTCAGTAGGAGCCGGACCCTTCTTTCGTTTCTTCGGTGGGAGCTTCCCTTCATCCTCGACTCCTTCAATGGCAATGGCCGCGGACCCGTTGGGGATGACAGGCGACCGTTCTGAAAGGAGGGGTACTGCGGTTGCTTTGGTGACAGACTTGGGGGCCGCAAAGGAAGTCAACTGAGTTAGTCTCAGAGGAGCCATTGGGAGGTGGACGGTGGGCACGTGGAGGTGATCCCTGGCTTTTCTAATCGCGTTGATCCAGCCCGTTAGTCCCTGAGTCCAGTGTAGATGAAGGCTTCAAACACACCTTTGGGGATACGGCCACGGTAATCTCTTGCGCTGATTCAGGCTGCGTCTTCTTTTCTTCCGGAGGAGGCTGTTTGCATGCCGCCCTGGGCTTATGGCGGGGTTCTTTGGTGAGAATTGGCAAAGTCGAGCTTTTAACAGGAGGTGGCTCACAAATGAGCTTGGTGAAGGAGGTAGTGGCCCTGGATGGCTTGGTGGCAGCGTTGAACGAGGAATTTGGAATGGTATATTTAAACTTGTCGAAGGGGAGAAGTGGAAGCGGGGGTGGTCGCCTAGTTCAGACTCGAGGTGGAAACGCTGATACAATTCACGGGTACTTTGACTGCAGCACCCCTTTTGTTGTCCTGGTTCACTGGTAGAGGGACCAGCGGTTGTTACTTCACCGGGTGACCGATAATTGACAGAGGTCTTCTGTGGAGATGAAGTCTCAGTATCCTTGCCAATCCGTCTCCTCCTTGAGTTGGTCTTTGTCGTATCCACGAGCGGAAATTTGATCTTAGCCGCAGAATGGGATCGATTTCGACGCGAGCTCTCGGAACCTTGGCACTTGCACGTTCCGTCAGGATTCTCGAAGACCATCTTCATTGGTGTTTTCGGGGTAACTTTTTGGATGGAAGGCGGACGAGGAGCGGCAGGAAATAGCGAGCCGATGGTCGAGAACTCGAACGCGAGGGACTGTTCGAAAAACGGAATGCTCGTTGAATGCCATCTTGAAGTGGTAGAACGAGTAATTTGAGCCGTGACAAAGTACCGGACAAAGAAGGGGTGCGTACCATTCGCCCTGCAGATACAATCCCGAAGCAGGCCAGCGGTCTCGACCTGAGATGGGTTTTGCGTGTCGGTGTTGGCTAGCTTGGAGGGCGAGAGTGCGACACTAATGAGTGGGGACTACCAGTATCGGCCACCTGCCAGCGATTACAGTCAGTGAAATATTCCGAAGGTAGTGAGAGAGAGGCGCACGAGTGACAGTATTGTGAACCAAGTCAGCTGGAGGTGGTTTTTCCCATATCCCAGCCGTTCTCATTCTCCTAATCCGATTCTGGATGTAGACAGGATGTGATTGGCGGCCTTGTAACTGAGTGACTGCTCGTTCGCCGGCGTGATATGATGTCCGAGAAACGCGGTCAAGTGCGATTCTTGTCGTCAACGGGGAGGGGGGGGGGGTTCGTGGCGCCGAAAGACTGTGCGGCAGAAGAAACGTTCGAGTCGAGGCACCGGGGCAGTTCGCGTCACGGTGTCTTGACTGATACCATGTAGAAGAGATAGGTCGACGAAAGAGAAGCGGGGCTGGTGTTGCTCACAATCTGAAGTGCAGCCAGACGCGCGCTTCACTTCCTCACTGACCTCCGCCTCAGAGTCGGTCTGTGTGATGGATCATGATCACCATTCCTTCCAATCCCCCTGACTGTAATCCTGCTCGCCACGGTTACCACATTTCCGTACCATTTATCTATAACAAGAGCGATCCCAGTCCGTCCGAGAAGATGGAGAGCCTTGTTGGACTTCACCCCTCGACTGTGCCATACCTCTGACCCGTCCCGCAATCCATATGACCGTCTGCGATAGGTTCCGACAAATCTCATCTGACTTCGGCGGCCTCCGAGGATCTCTCAGTTCAGTGACTTTCACGTTCGGTTCTGCGGAACTTCGGTTGGACGCGTTCGATACTGGAGAGGGTATGAGGGGAGACCTGCCGATGAATCTCGCCCTCGAACGTTCTGCTGATTACACCATCTCTCATTCGCTCCGGAACACAACTTGAAGTTTGAAGCATTGTCCGTTTCATTTCATGGTCAAAGGTACGTAAACGCCTCCGCCTGTGTATCTTTGGGCTAGTAACAACCCAAACCCCGGAAACCCCAGACTTCTCGGGAACCACATAACCAACTTCCCAACTTTAGGTTCAACGCTGCCCCACGACCCAATATCAACTCCACTCGGCTGGTAACACCAATCAAACGTGTCTAACGGGAGAAACTTCACTTTCTCTCCCACCTCCGGGAATATTGAGAAAACCCATACGTTGTTGAGGAGTTTGGAGTTCTTCGACAGCGTCAAGGAAAAGCACGTACACCATGATGGTGAAATCTGTCAGCCAAACTCAAATCCCTTCTTTATGTCACCGTGCGCTTCATCTATCCTTACCTGCCTATCTCTACTCCAACCACTCCAGATTTTCAGGACACCCGCTTCCGTTCACAATTCTCTTGGAACCCCCAGCGTGGATAGCGGTTGCACGCACTTTCCATGCGGGGGATCTCGATGGTTTCTCGCAAGATTTCTACTGACGACTGTGGGAGAGATACCCAGAGTTTTACGATTCCAATCAAGGATTAATCCGACTGGAAGCAGTTTGGTGGGTCCGAGATGGAAGGAGAGCGAAGAAAAATTAGCCGGGGAGAATCTGAGTTCGAGATCGGTGAGATGGTCGGGGAGCATCGACCAGAGCGGCGGCAAATTAGGCTTCAAGCTTCGAGTCACGGCTGGTGGAATAACTCACCCGACCGAAGGGCATTGACGCAGTACGTACAAATAGAAAACTGGTTTGAAAACCGAGGCAGGGGAGGATTTGGACAAATAGGAAGTCTACTACGATGCAGGCCTACTCACGGTCATATCTGGGTGAAAGCGTAAGGGAGAACTCCGTCAACAGGAAACAAAAGTGTCTTCAGTGGGGAGAAACTTTGAGGACCACGTTGGAGACCAAAGTCTTTGGCATACATGGGTGCACGGCCGGCTCGAGAGGCGCTGTTGTTCGATATTCGAACCGACGACGTGAGCGTCGGAAGACTGGGAGATCCTACGCCCTGGACCACTGATACACCTGATATCCAAAACGCGCATACTGGGCTTGATACTCATCGGTATTGCTCGTGACGGGTGAGAGACGCGTTGGGGACTCATTCCTGTTGGGTCGAGGGAAAATGGAACGATTGGGGCCAGGGGAATCCGTATATTCTGGTAGCGCTGTCGCATAAGCCGATACGTCATGACAGAACCGTCAGCACATGTACGAATGGGATCGATGGGGGTGTGTGGCTGTTGAAGAGGGAACGGGTGGCAACGCGGGACGGCCACCCGCTATTTTGAAAGCAGCTCGAAAGTGATGGGCTGATAAGTTCCATTAGGTTTGCCAGACCCTGCGATCGGCCGCCTCCGGGGATCTTGTTTGTGGACCACGCGCCGCGATAGGAGGAGAGGAGGACGATATGGGCAGGATCCGGAGACTCTTGATGGGTAGGTTTGTCGGAACAATTGAAAGCCCCCCCGCCCAAGGAAGGGCGGATCGATTTGAATGGTAACGACTTGAGTGACGAAACTTGGACGAATTGTGCGAGCAATTGAGTGGTAGTGAAACATGGTATTGCCTTTGTAACTTGAGTATCCTCGTAAGTAACAGCGGTAGGGACACCGAGGACGCAGAGGAAGCGGTTTCACTCCTACCAGCCCCGACACTAAACCACAACTTCGAGGGTTCTCCGGTGGTAGACGACTTAAGACCAAAGAAGGGTCTTCCACCGGATCCGTTGGGGGTGGTAAGCGATCCGTTCTGAAAGGGGATCGACTATAGTTTTGGCGGTAGACTCTGAGATTGGGGAGGGAAATCAACCGAGCCAGCTGGTGGAGGAAACTGGTGGACAGGCGGCCATGATCTCTTGCTTCCCTAGGTGCGTTAATCCAGCCCGTCAACCTCCAGTCCATTTACAGATCGAAGGATCAAACGCACCTTTGGCAGCGCGCCACGGTGATCGCTTGCATCGACATTTCGGCTTGCTTCTCTTCCGTAGGAGACTGCACAGATACCGCCCTGGGCTTACGAGCGGGCTTCTTTGTTGGACAGTTATGGTCTTTACCGGAATGGCATTTGGCAGGAATTGGGATTGTCGGGCTTTTGACAGGAATTGCCTCACGGATGAGTTCGATGACGAGAGTGACAGCCCTCGTCGGCTTAGAGGCAGAGTAGGAGAGGAATGATATTGCCCTGGCCCCAAGCTCGTCGAAGTGGAGGAGAAACGGCGGGGTGGTTGTCTTGTTCAGCCTTGGGGTGGAAATGTTTATCCAGTTCACCGGTAGGTGCGACTGCGGAGCCCCATTTGTTGTTGTATCCTTCGCATTTGGCGCACTGGTGTAGGACCAGTGGTAGTTGGTTCAGCGGGCGACTGACGACTGAAAGTCTTCTGTGGGGGGAGGTCTCGCATCCTCGCCAACGCGTCCTATGAATCGTTCTTTGCCGTACGAGCGGGCGCAAACTTGATCTCGGGTGCAGAGCCAGGTGATCTGAATGAACAGTACCGGCTGCGGCGCGCACTCCTAGAATCTTCGTGCTTCTTGACCGTTCCGTTCGGATACTTTGACAACGTCTTCGCTAATGCTTTCGGGGTGCTTTCGAGACGGCGGCCGAGGGAGGAGAAGGAAATAGTGACTCGATGGTTGGAAGACGTGGACAATGGACTTTCGAAAAATTGAACGGTTGTCGAGTGTCATCTGGAAGCGGTAGAATGAGTAATCAACGATATGGCAAAACACCGGACGTAAAATGGTATGCGTACCATCAGGCCCGTTGGTACCGTCCTGAAGGATGAACGGTAGGTCGGTGTTCTCGACTTGGGGTAAGCTGTGCGTGTTGGTGCTCGCCGGTTTGGAGAGTGAGTCTTGAAGGGATGGGCCAGCGCGACTTTCGCTGAGGTATGTGATGAGCAGGTCAGCGGCCTTGCAAACGAGTGATTGCTCGTTCGTCGTCGTGATACTGACTGACGTCCGAAAGTCGGTCAAGCACGACTCTTGTCGTCAACTGGGAGGGAGGACTTTGCGATGTCGAAAAGTTGCGCAGAAGAGGAAGCCGTCCAGTCGAGGTATCGGAGCAGTTCGCGCATCTTGATTGACATCGCGTAGAAGAGATAAGTCAACGAAAGAGAAGGGGAGTAAAGAAGTGGGGTCGGTCACCACCTGAACTACGAAGGGCAACTGACGCCCGCGTGCCTTGTTCACAATCCACTGCCCGCCCCTCCCTCTGATTCCTCTGACAACCTTCCCCATGGTTTCTCCAGCATTCCGATCAGCTTGTTATATCCGTCGAAGTCCGGCTGGCCAACTTCAAGGAACTCGAGACTCTGATCGATCCCACCTGGCTCACCGAGTATCTCACTTCGATGACTTTTCACGTTCCGTTCTGGGGAACCTGGTGCCGGGTGGGACGCGGTCGAAACTCCAGTGGTACGTAGAGGGCACGAGGGAGGGCCCGCCTATAAATTCCACTTATGATTTGCTAACTGCGTTCCCCTTCAGACAACATGCAATGCCGCGCCGAACCTCGAGAACTTTAACCCTATCTACGCCCCTGGCATGTTTCGCAAGCCTGGTCCCTCCGGGTAGAGAGACGGTCACTATAAACTGGTGCTCTTCATGTTGGGTACGTTGAGCGAACTAGATGTTGCGCAGGAGAGCTCTCGATTCA
>Ga0307511_10000855_pt1 | contig 32421 bp, 28 predicted proteins | sample 13_EM_MG_FD_200266 | JGI IMG/M metagenome (GOLD analysis project Ga0307511, IMG submission 200266) | Populus trichocarpa ectomycorrhiza microbial communities from riparian zone in the Pacific Northwest, United States - 13_EM | ecosystem: Host-associated > Plants > Roots > Unclassified | place... | reverse complement strand
GTAAGGCCTAGGCTTCCCCTTTGTTCTTTGACGTCAGATGTTGATCTTTTAACGGTTCGGGATACTAGTCTTATGGACCTTATATCCGTTGGCACTAACGCATGCCGATTGCTACCTAGAAAAGTATATACCGTACCTAGTACTCATAACCAACCACCCTAGCTATAGCTCCCCGGAAAAATCGTATCCCTGCATATGGAGCATGCATGCAAGGGAATTTCTAATGCCTTCGACATTGGGCCCAATGGTAAAAAGCCTGGGGGTAGTACTTTGTGGGGTAACAGGTAGAAGCCCCCCTGAAACAGTCCGAGTTACACACAGATTAAATCCTCTCATAGTAAATTTTAGAGTGCGTATTCCCACCGTTATTAGCACAGCTACTAGTACACGAAGCTGGTAGGTTATGTGGGGTTGCAAGGTATCACTCTCCTGAATTAAAGCTATGAACCAGGTGGTCGTACCTCAACGGATGCGACCAGGGCCTGCTCGATGGAAAGTAACAAATTCTGTAGTGCTATATAATATATATGATAAATACCAATTGCGTGTCACTCGTTTATTATATTGCAGAAAGATCTACATCGGGGTGGCTTCCGAGTTGCCGTGAAACCCCCTGCACATGCCGAAGAAGCAATAGGTACCTCCATCCATTCTGAAGCTTGGTCTAGGGCGAGGTTCCGACGGATGTGCCCTACATAGCCATTTACACAGCCAAATGAAGATCTTTGATCCTTATGGCCGCGAGACGGCAGAGTGTTCAATCTGACACTTTCTGATCAGGTCTACAGCTTACCTATCCTGTCACCATGCCTTCTGAACTCCGAAAAGGTGCCATCGTAGCTGCTATAAAACCAACCGTTGCCCAGCAGCCCAATGGGTCTCGACGCACTCACAGACGCTGGCCATATCAGGGCCATATTGCATATCTCAATATATTTATAGTCTATAGATTGGGACCCTAATCGTATTGCAACGCATTCGTTACTGAAGCTCAGCCTATCTCCCAATCCTTTCCATAAAGTCAAGCAAACAAGTGTTTCTAGTACATATAGGAGGTACAACGGGCATCCCACCAGATGTTCATGTTGAAGGGTCTGGGCGATCAGGACTTCTCGTCCTAGCAATCGCGTCCGTGACGCTTGCACATGGTTATATCGAATATGTTGTTATAAACGGCAAATCGTAAGTCCCATAAACCTCTGAATGACTTCCACATCAAACAAGGGATTAACGTATTAGGTGGCCCGACTATAATCCATATATTGATTCATGTACGTTGTACTCTTGGCTTCATTCTCTAGAATCTCTCTGTTAACAAGTGACTTATGTTCCCGTCAGTGACACAGCCCCAGCCAGACCGGATTGGTTATTCTCTCTATGATAATGGCCCTGTCTACGACCCATTGTCTCTCAACATCACTTGCGGCTTCAATCCCATTCCCGGCCCGCCCAAGCTTATAGCACCCGTCAGAGCAGGCTCAAATGTACGTTCACCTAAGTTGTACGGGAGATGGAAAGGGCGAAAGGCTATTGGAACGCCGGCTCATGATCAACTACAGATGACAATCACATGGACAGCGTGGCCCAGCAACCATATTGGTTCTACCATGACTTACCTTGCCCACTGCCCCAATAGTTGCCAGGAGCCAAACTTAGACTTAGCCGCACTCGAGTTTTTCAAAATCCACCAGGACGGGCTCCATGCAGATAAAACCTGGTTCTCGGAACATTTTATTGAAAACAACAGCACACTAACGGTCCCGATCCCCAAAGCCATTCAGGATGGGGAGTATCTGGTGCGGCATGAGCAGCTCAGCTTGCATGCGGTAAATGACCCGAAATATGGGCCTGAGGTATATTACGCTCATTCCTAAACAACTAGCTTTTTCAAGCATTAACTATTATCTCGTTCCTACCTTTAGTTCTATCCATCTTGTTTCCAGATTTTAATCTCAGGCGGGACAGGGTCTACGATCCCCAAAGGAGTCATGTTTCCTGGGGCATATAAATTTGATGATCCAGGTGTCACCTATGATGTGTATAGCAATTTTGCAAAGCCCTATGTGAGCCTTAACGCCTTTTTCTTTATTATAATTAGATATCTCTATCAAAATTTAGGAATTGAGCTGCACTGATCATATGCTACCACACAGATATTTCCTGGACCGCCTCTCTATTACCAAGCTTGAGTTCCGTTGGGCTTACCTCCCTTCAGTGGTCTACCTTCTGGTTATCACTGTATCCGAGTTCTTACAACACTCTAGCGAGGAAGCCCATGCAATGGGATCCTAAAGCGTGCATCCAGTCACCCGTCCAACTGTTACTATCCAGCAATACCATGCATGCTTTGCATGCTTTGCAAGCCAGTGTTGTACAGTCGAACCTGTCTAAATGCATCAATTCGGTCAAGACACTTTTGATGCATTTAAGCAGGTTTATACGGTAAGACCGGAAGTGCTGGCCCTAACCAAAAACTCGTCAGCTGGCTGTGATGCATTTTAACAGGATATGCGCTTAGAGGGATGCAATTAGACAGATTCGTCTGTATCCCCACGGGTCAACACCTTGGGGTATTCTCGCTCCACACCTCCTGCAAGTCACATACCGAGCTTCGCTCCACACCCTCAGATACCCACACTCATATCTTTAACTGTATCTCTATCCCTCCTATAAGTCACATACCGAGCTTCCTCAGATACCCACACTCACATCTTCTTTAGCCGTAACCCAACTCCCTCCCTCAGCGTACTCACTGTGAAAGGCTTACCAAGTCCCTTCCTAGATGCCAAAACACGCCAAAAAGAAAGCGAACTATACCAAAGCCCGACGATCATGGCTTGTGCCGCCTGGGGTGCTCGTTCATCTCTGGCAGCACGCTCAGGCGAAGACCTCTTACGATACCCGTTCCGCTCCCCACCGAACACCCTCGTTCACACCATCACTACCCGAGACACTATAGAAATACTACATTTCATTGAATCATTCAGCCACCCCAACCTGTGTGCAAAAGGCGTGTGGGGGGGCGACCTTACATCCGTTGACCAATCCCGAACCGCCTTTTGTGTCACAGTCTGTAGATTGATGAGGCTCAGTGCAGCACATAAACCGCCGGAATACATACCGATATTATTACGCCACTGGATCACGTCGCTAAAAAAGCGAGCAAACAGGTCAACGTGTTTGATGACGACAAAAATGAGGGCGCAACGGTTGATTACAGAAATGTAGGTCGGAAATATACGCTGGGCGAGGGGGCTGGTGGCTGATGAAGCGCAGGTTGATAAGGGCCAAGTGGATACCATAATGTTGGCAAAGAAGGCGGACAAGGAAATGATGGAATAAAAATTGGCTAAGAAAGCCCCCTCAGTGGATTTACTACTGCTCTTGCAGGGGATGAGGCAGCATGGGCTAGAGCACATTGTTGATACCTATCTAATGCGAAAGGGATGGAATGGGGGCAATCCTGGCTGTGGGATTTAGTAGATTGGTTGATTTGAGAAGATATTCCAAAGTCGGTGGTTCTGCTAGACGAAGATAGTATGGAAATTTGCCCCATGAAGCTCTATGCATGCAGTCTCACGGCAGCCCGAATCTGTGGCCATATGAGGGCCAGTCGTTTCATGGTGCCAACTCTACTAAGCGACATGTGCATATCTAACTTTCATTAAGTAGTAAATACCAAGTAGGTTCTTACATATTAACTTATTTTATCCCGGCCTTTGTTACCCTCACCCATCTGAGGGTAACAGCTAGCGCTGCAACTTAGTATCAAGCCTGGAGATTAGCTAATACCGATATGAGAAGTCGGTGTTGAGGATCATGTGAGAAAATGAAACGTAAACCTTATAGTCGAAGGAATATACCTGGTACGCACCCCTACACTCATCCCCCCTGATCATGAATGTATGACTGCGTAATACGGGAGGTTGTACTGCTAAAACTTGACAGCCGGTAACGTGGGATTGACCCCCAACTGATATGGGCATATGCAGCCATACCAGGCTTGGTCTGGTGGCGTGGTTAATCTTGTGCCATAAATCCCCCATTGTTCTCGTTCCCCTTCTGTCTCGTGACACCCATGCCAAATTTTTTTCCTAACAAGAAGGATAAAGCAAGAGAAGAAAATAAATATTATCCCACGCATGACACCCAGACCATAAGTACCTTAAGTTATTCATAAATAATCTAGATCTGGTACTTGGTACCGCATGTAGAGTTCGTCTATAGTGTCTACTGTTAGCTCGGCCTTATGAAATGAAATCCTCAACCCTAAAAGGTGTTTCCTTGTGGCATGGCATCCGTCGGAGCCCATCTTAGAGTACTCTAAACGCATTGCATTGCCAAACTTTAAAAATAATCGGGGCATATGCATGCGCGGCCAACCTTGGCTTTGTATCCTCAGTAACACCCATCCCCAGGTGTGGGAGATGGAATACTTATGTTCGATCGACTCCTCGCGATTAAGTCCGCCTATACTCTAGGTACAGAAGGATGTGGCAATATGCAATGCATACCCTAGGCAGCCCATGCCGTCAACCCACTTGAGCGGATCCCGGCGATCGCCGCATGAACATCTTTCCCCCGCATGCAGCGGCAAGGCTCTTCCCGCGCCCGAGCGCCTTGACAGGTGAACCTAGGCAGGCAGTCTAGCAAAGATCACTAGAGCTCATCTACCTAAGTAGTACCTATAATTTATCCATGTATTCTATAGATATGTATTTTGCTAGTGTGGGAGCAAGAAACACGCGAATATCCGCTCTATAGAGGGGACAATTGGCGACCGCGGACTGAGACTTGATTGTGTTTCAATCCAGTGGGCCCTGAAGGGGTTTTTTTTTTTGGGGGGGGGGTTTATAATAATAATAATAATAATAAAAATAAAAATAAAAAGGCTCAGTAAATATTCCCATTGAGGGGACCACGACGAGCCGTCCGGAAACCTGAGTGGATCCAAGGGTCCGGCCGGTTAGTCTGCCGTACTGCGCTAGTTACGTGGAGAATTGAAGGGAATTGCAAAGGGAATTCGTGTCGTGATCTCTGACCCCACTCTCCTTCTCCACCCAGCCTGTGTGACGGAAGGTTGAGTGATGTACATGAAATTCCCACTGTACATGTTACGTCTTTGCATATGATACACACCCTTCAGCTCGAGGGATTAGCCTATCGATGTGTTTGAACCTGGAAAGAAAATTCACGCTTAGATGGAAGGCCCACCTTATGCCACAAACTAGTAATTTGTCGCATGCTGTTAGCTGGCGGGCTCAGCAGCTTCGGCTTGAACGATGTTGATTTGATCTTGCATCTAAATTTCTTCAAACGGTTTCACAACATTACTGCTGCAGCAATATTCCTGTACGGACGAACTCTGCTCGCCACCTGCAGCTGCAATCTTTCCCATCGATCCCCCTTGACATATGGAAAATTTCCTGAATCCCTGCTTCTACATGTATAGAAAAAGTACCTCGGGGTGATGGTGCGTCTAGACCCCGCTTCTTACTAACTATTCTTACTAACTGCTAGCAATCGCGTAGGAATGATCCAAGTTGTGTGAGCATCAATATGTTCAAGCGGCAATACTGAAACTATGTGCCATGTTACCAGGCATTCCGTACCTGCATTCTTGCTGCGTGCGCTCTGAGCTATTGTCAGCAGATGGGCATCTGTGGTGGGCTTGAGCTAAACCTTGACAAAAAAGCAAGAGCTTAACGGTTAATGTAACACAAGCATCTGTCGTGTCTTTTCTTTCTGGGTCTTGATGTGGTGCATGAATATAACCCGACACCCAATGTTCAATTCATAGCTACGGTTCGCTATAGAGTTTCGTGGGGCATACAGTAAATGGTACGGCCTCTAAGCCCGCTCTCTGGCCTATGCTGGTGCAGGGGAAAATTTTCCTTGGGAGGTTATACATGTAAATCAGTGTCGCATATGGCCAAACACTGAGCGTTGAATCTGCAGTATGTCTATTACCCTGGGTGGATCTGTAATACACAACCCTTCTGAAAACAGTAGATACGTCACCACCCCTTCATGCAAGAATAATTCCGCAGGTGAGAGAGTCTGCAGGTGAGAGAGTGGAGTTTACTGCTCTATGGTCTCCTTAACCGGAAATTATATGTTACCCTGACTTCATGACCCTAATATTCGAAACCAAACTAAAAACCCCGGGCAGGTAGGGTTCCAGAACCTCCACTAGAAGTTCCCCCAGTTACTTACCCCGTTACGAACTACAAACACTTACATCTACGTAATCAAATAATCATTACGAGCTGAAATAAAGGTTGGGGCTTCCAGGTTCGATATTTGGGCATCCAATTTAGGAAATCGGCGCACCATGGCAGGCGCCGACTGTATAATGTCACATCGCTAAGCAGCTGCTATAGGTACCAACCACAATTACGGGATGCCTTTTAGGCCTATTGACTTTTAGTTTATCCATAATCGTAGAAACTAAATCAATCAATCAGGGAAAACTCAGAAATGCTCAGAACCCTACGTATGCACCTATAACGGAAACCTTGAATTCGATCGGAGCCCTATTATTTAATAAATCATAATATCATGTGCAAAGCAGCAAGCACGAGAGATATACAAGGTTTACTCCAAAGAAAACAGTTCTCTCCGTAGAAAAGACGTGATAGTCTATGTATCACCACTCCAGACTTATACCATTACCTACAAATTTCAACATATCGCCTAGTCCGTGGCGTCATGGTGGCTTGGATACGTGTGTATCGATGAAGAGTTTGGAACCTGCTAGGATCCAAATAGGGATTGGTAATGCTGAACGTTTAAACGGCAGCAGCAGCAGCAGGCGCTCGGGGCCCCATAAGGCAATCAATTGAGGGGCGGTTGCATTTGATACAGGATGAAAGGACCGAGTATCGGGTACATCTGAGTTTAGGGTTCAATCCGATTCTCGGGTGCCCAGGCATATTGTTTGTACGATAATATACTGGAAAAGACCGATCTCAGCACCTCTATCGAGATCTAAAATGGACAGACGGAGATGTCCCTGTGAAACTTCGAGCTCCTCCTTCTAGATGACCAGCATGTACGGAGTGGTATCCAACCCCCCAATTCCATCCACTATACATTGACTTGAAGTGAGGTTGCTAGTTGCTGGGCATAGCCAGCTGGTCGAAGAGTGCGCACGTGCATCGTCCGAATCACCAACCATTATTCGCCAATACCAACCACCAACCACCGAACTCTAACCCCACGCTTCCACACCGGGTATAAAATAATTATAGGAATGATTACGCGACTAGGTATGGGACAACTTGATGCTCGCGAGCCGTACCCGCGCTGCAGCTGCAACCGCAAAAGCAAACAATAGACAGAGGTACCGCATCAGATCTAATACTGGTGAACAAGATCCCTGGTCGCTTTCAAAGACTTGGGCCAAAACTCAACAGCAACGTCTGAGGTGATACATAACACACTCACGGAGAAAGACACCCCCTGTCCGTTTTTTGTCCAAGGATGTTATTCGAATCCACCAGTGGATGTACTCTAGGTAGCATCTGATACATGTGCTGGGACTTGTCGAAATTTTGATCTTGCCCTTTCGTGGTAGCTGCGTTACCGGTAGGCAGATTCACGACCTGCGCTCGGATTTTGATTATTCCGCAGTGGATGTTACCCTTTTTGATCTCGCCATTTTCGTAGTACTCTACCTTTGTTACTAAAAAGTACTTGAGTACCATAGCATATCGCCAGAGGTCACGTGTATATCGGAGCTTATAGTACATTACATAAACAGAATTGACTGCAAACGTGTACGTGACCGAAATACTTTTCGCAACTCATGTCTACACGTAGAGCTCCCACATCTGCAGAGAAAAAAAAACATCTGAAGGTCGGTTACTACAATCGACGAATTCGAACATAACGTATGCACTTAGGCAGTGACATATATGAAGAGACAGATCTTGAAGCTTATACCGAGCAGATGTTGACGTCTACACTCTGCAGTAGCAGATGCATGCACGTGCGCCAACAGCAACATCATGACCAACCAGAATAAAATCGTTATCCTTTCGACTTTTCCTTTGAGACCTATTTTATTTTTTTCAGCCGAATTCTTTTTTTCGGCAATTCATTGCGGTTGACTCAATTCAGGTCCGCGCGAGGGTCTATTGTCCGGCAGGAGCCGATCTGATCTGAAGTGAGCTGCATATTGCTTTAGACGCCGAACGTTTTGACCCCAGCCCAAACCCCACCGGGATTTTATTGGGACAGGTGAGAGGCATACAGTACATACAGTACTTACGTCAATACCGTAAGTTTGAAATATTCCCCATCTCCGTTTGCTTTTTAGCAATGAGGGGTGATAGGTGACAAGATGACACATGTAGAATTTACTGACACTTTTGTTTGGATCCCGAAACATACATCGAAAGAACAAATTACTTTGCTATCACGTGTTGAGCGCGCATACACGTCAAGTGCTCCCCAACGCACAAGTCTTAATGAACATCACCGCATATACATACGTAAGTCACGGCTGAAGAGAGATAGTATGAAAGATACACATTGTACCATTCCAAAAGTTTCCAATCACTTTGACATCGATTGCAATTGTGCAACCACCCCACTGCAACATAGCGAGGCCGATGTTGCAGATAATACAGATAGAGGAGCGTCTAAAATATTTACGCAGCTAAATACAAACATAAAAATAAATACCTGGTATGCCCTGGCAGCGGGCACAAGGCATGTGGGGTTGGGTGTCGGAAATTTATGGTACAGTATGAAGGTGTTTATCTCTGAAACAACACTGGATAAGCGAAGTATGTAGGAGGTAGGTATCAAGCTTGTTCATAGCTAGTGTATCTATAGTAATATCAGATACCTCCTTCCCAGTGGTCATGACGCCTCTATAGCTACTAAGAAAGAAACCTACCAGGGAGTTCTCCAGATGCCACAGCCCAAAAAGGCAATGTGTCAATCTACGAATCTTCATTAATCAGGTTGTAAGGCACATAGATAGGTACAGGTACATGGAGTGTTGCCACAGGTTATAATTACAATACTACCACACTCCAAGCCAGCACAACACCGGCATTGCATTGTCCGAAATTTGGACCACTGCAGTCCGGGGCGGGGTAGGAATTTCAGTAAGATCAGGCAATGAGTTCCATGTAAATGCACCAGTTGGTTTAGGTAAGTTCCAGGTCTTGAGTGGTGCATATGGTAGGCGAGGCAGGGCAATGAGCTACCCACTAGTAGAAATACCGCACTATAATTGCGTAGACCCGTAGCTAGTCTAGAAGTCAAAGAAAAATTGTGTTCTTGGTCAATTGCACTGTATCTAGGTGCTTAGGACGTGATTGTTTCTTGTGCCACTAACACAGTCTTGCATGCCGAGCCCCGGACCTCAGTCTGTCACAATCAATCAAAGTCAAATTCACATCCGCCCAACCTTAATTGCGATGCAAGACAAGCAAGTTTGTTTCTCCGGATCCGCCCAAACACGGTAAGGATCAAAACAGATTATTAAATATCAACCAAATTGCAAAATCCAAACCAACCGCGCCTGTACTAGCCAAGGTACTGTCTTCCATATGCTGCTCCCCTTTTGGGAAAGCAGATCTAGATGTCTGTGTTGTGTCTGTGCATTGGAGCGTAGGAAGTTCAGATATGGCATAGATCCCCGTCTTAGTTCCCTTTCTTGAGACCGGATGCTCGAGGATAGTTAGTACAGGGAGGGGTGTGAAAGGGTGGGCTTTCTCTATTGGGCCACTTCGAACCTGTCGCGCCGCATGTACGGACAAATTTAAGGCATGCTCTTGATTGGTGCGTGAAACGCGGGACGGCCTACGGGGATCGATGTCAATGTAGGCGGAATCAATCTGAAATCGGTTGTTTGTTTGCTGTTGGTTGGTTCAATCCTGTCTGTGCTTGAACGTCCCCAACTGGAATTAATTGATATTGATTCCGTGAGCACTACTCTAGAGTAGAGCCAGCTTGATATCGGCATTTCTTGTGGATCTGAGGATGGTGGGTACAACCGAAGCCGGCGGATCTCTTTTACCTAGTTGAGCCCAGAGCCATCGAGATCCATCCGCCGGTTGAGGCGGCTGCTGTTGGCCCCAGTTTCGATGTCGATTTACCCTCGAATGCACGTGTTGCACTTTGCACAGATCTGCAGGGTGGATTCGCTACCTACAGTAGATCAGGCATGCGTGTAATAGGCATGCAGCCATTCATCCCTACGATTCATCTAGTGGGGGGTGGAGTTGGCGAATATCTTATGGCAAAGCTCAGGCCTGCAGGGCTAAGGCTCGTGATCGAAGATCGGAGCCGTGCTCAATACTCAGGTACGGTGAAGCCTAAAGACGATATATGAAGGACAAAGGTTTTCAATGCCACAGCGACAGGGATGCAAAGGTTTACAATACCATAACTTATCGACAGGGTTTGCACCATCGCGAGTGTGCGAAAGACATACTGGATATCGATAATTATAAGAGGAATATGAAGATAATAAATAAGCGTAGCGGTACAAATAAAGCTCAGTCATGAGGGGCCCGACATGTGCGTGAGTTGTGCCCAGGCTGATCCCATGTAGAACAAAGGTTTCTTGTGCTCTTGGAGGCCTCACCATGCCGGTATTTACATCCTTTAAACTGCTACGATAACCCCTATTCCAGATGTGTCTATGTAGCGTTATATCATCCACTCCTTGACTAGATGTTTAAATAACAAAATAACCCCACTTTGGCAGCGTTGCTGTGGTATGGTAGCGTCGTAGCGCCATTCTTACTATAGTATTGTAAACCTTTGCATTCCTGTCGCCGTAGCATTGAAAACTTTTGTCCATATATGAAATATTAATCCAAAACAACGCGCAGCTGATGGAGTATGTATAAAGTGCTAGCGATCGTACGTTCTCCTATTGGCTCATCAAATGCGATAGCCCATCAAATGCGGTAAAATCCTTAACGTCAACTGCATTTCACGCATACTATAGCTCAGTATGTATGTATGTATGCCAGTGCGGTGGCAAAAATAATGTATATACCCTACGGTCACGGCTTCGGTTATTAAGAAACAGTAATCAATATTAGTTATGCAACAAGTTGGGGCCATTGGCAAACAATAACTGCGATTGGTAACAGGCCTACCGTAGTCTATGTCTCATCTTAGCAATCAATCTGCTTGAGGATCTCGTTCGCTAATATGGCTTGTACACTGTCGGGTCTCTCGGCTGGTAATTTTATATCTTAGATGCAGATCGTACCTACAGTACGTCCAAATAAGAACTTAGGTATATCGAATATTATGACAGGTAACGTGATTATCGTGAACAACATGATTCTCAGCCCCTCCTCCACACGTGCAATCTCCGACAGCCTAAACTCGCTGCATAAAGTTCAAAGAATAAAGTTATTCAATCGCAATTGAGCCTCATTTAATAAACGGTATTCACAGTCGAAGGTAAATTTCAGCGCGATATCGATAGGAACGGCCGGAACGTTAATGTTACACCTTAACCCCGCTAAGCTTTGGCCCTGTTACCGGTCGGCCCCCATGTCCCCCACAGTTCCCCGTTGAAAGGCCTTCCTCCATTAAGGATCCGGACCGGCAGCGACAGTACTAGTCTGGTTCGACAGTACCATTCGTTGAAGCTCCCAATTCTGAAACAGTAGTAGCGTCCTAGTAGCTTAATACCTAAGTCGTAGTTTGGATAGCTACGCTACTACCTCTTGAGCCTATTTTTGCAAGACATGCCGTGTTCATGATCATGAGTCAGCCCAGGTACGATAGGGGTTTCCTCCGTGCATGCAAAATCCCGATTCAAGGGAATTGCAACTTTGAATTTTCCCTTGAGGGTATTTGCCAACTAGACTATTTGAATTTGATCGGCCTGGATGCTCATTTATGCACCTACCTATTGTGTAAACAGTATGTAACTACCGGTACCGCAAAGATCACTAGTCTTCAAAAAGATACCGCACCTCGATTTAAATTGCTTCTGCATCACGATCAAGCAGTGTTGGATATATTAAACCCGGTAATTTTGAGTGATAAGCCCAATAGTTTTGATTGAGTATCTATGGGATACCTGGATGTTGATACATTGCTATTGCAATTAGTCACCATCGGGATACCATGAGAGTCCTCATCTATCTTACATTGTTGTGTACGCTCATCGGAGTAGTTTTCCGTTGCCTTATTCCTTTCCCCAGACATGGTGACGCCCACACCACCACACCAACTAACGGGAATTTAAATTTCATAGACTCTAGATAAGGTTTCTCGGTGTTTAGTTCCAATATCCATTCACCTTTTTTGTTGGCATTTACGTAATTAATTGAATATATCGAAAAGTTCTAATTGAGATCTGGGTTCTAAGCCGCCACAATCCCGCAGTTGCTATAGCTACCTAGGTATTAGGCAGCTGCGCAGATGGGTACGAGATCTCGGGAATATTGGTTACTTCCAACCCGGGATATGCCTTTCTATCTTCGACAAGCATATTAGCGAAGGAAGGGGTAGGTGGTTGCACAGATCGGCAGTAAGTCTCACAGGTGTGTTAAAATCGTTTCCCAGCGGGTCCGGATATGCTGCGTGCACTTTTTGTTTTAAAACTGCTATAGAGCTAGCGCTACCCAATAGACCTCTTGGATTGCTAGCAAGCTTGTGAGGACCTTCCCGTGGGAAAGCTGTTCGATTGCAAAAAGGGACTGCCCATAGGCACCCATGGGTCGAGTGCAAATCCCTTGTGGATAAACTGACAAACCAAATCCAAGTAAGTTTCATATGATTGTGAATGGTGAGAAATGTACTATATGTACCCGGAGGGTACGGAACATATACACTGTGGTGCCTAATACCGGATGCGATCGCCTCACAGTGGTGTCGAAGCCATGGTAAGGTACTATGTGTATGTAACTTGCGGTCACACAAGCGCCAAATTGATAGCTATTTCCTATCCGATCCTAAGAGGATCCATATGCAGTTGGATCGCTACTCACATAATCGACATTGCTCTTTAAGCATTCTTGGGACGATAAACAAGATGCACACATGCCTGCAATGGTATTTCCAGCTTCGGGGTGAAATGGATGTGGCTGCTCAGCTGCAGGCCAATAAACATTGTTCCGAGAACAGGGCAGTGATGGCAGGGGAATATGACAAAGCACCTCTTCAAGCTCTTCCGCGCTTTCTTTGCCTAGCGCAAGCAATAACCCGTTAATTGCGACGCCGATTACGAAGCCCAAAAAGAAGCTCAAGCCGAGCCGCAGACCAAAGAATCCTGCCTGGTTTCTCGTATACATATCCGTAAGCTATAAATAAGCAGTTATGCGTATGCGTATTGCTTGCTCAGCTACCCCGACCTCCGTGAGATTCCACATGTAAGGAAGCTGAAGTTGTACCGGTATGTGAAGGTCCAGGTTGGGTTATTCCCAGTAAATTGCCTCGACGGAATCAAGGCCTCCCTAGTATATGTTGGTTGCACCCCTAACAATACATCGGTTATGTTGGCTAAGTAAGTAACTACCCGTGGTATCGGCTTTGGCGTGATTAAGGGCCAGCCGGACGGAATCGGTACGCGCTGTGGATCATGCCGGACCAGGTCGACGGGAACCGCGGACCAGGTGTCACCGATAAACACAATGCTGTTGACCTACTGATCACTGGCCAGTAATTGAGCCGTGCACATTGTGAACAAAACACCCAGTCGCTTTCCCCTTCCTTGAGGGGACTTCAGTTGCCGAAGAAAATCTCAAACAAGCAAGCGGTAAGAATGCATATGTAGTAATCCTTACCCCCGGTGCCTGTGTATAATTACCCAATCCGGAAGTACACAATCGGGAAATCCCGCATCAACCAAAGAGGTACGTCCGTCAGGTGACTTTGTTTCACTTGCGCTTTGGCTGTTCAGTTTTGGCAAATGGGACGCCCTAGCAGTTGCAACTGTTCCAGTGCGCAATATAACGGGCCCAGGATGGTGACTTGGTGATTAGTGACTGACGACAACAATCATGGTTCAAGGTTACGGATGTGTAGTATCTCACTCGCTTATGGGACTCCGTTTGTGCCATATCTTAGCGATTTTGTGGTGCGCATTGATTCAGGTCATGGTTCAGTTTTGTTGATGTAAGATGTTAGCCCATTGCATTTCATTAGAACAAAACTTTCGATTCTGAGATATATATGCGAACACCCAATCGGCCTTCAATTGCTCATAATCAGTTAGGTCTTCGGCCTGTACGGTACGGTTTAGCTTCTAGCATGATATTATATCGGGCCAAAAGTTCCTAGTGTGGACCCGTTGTAGTTTCACGTGCGATCATAGATACAATGTCTGGTGGGGCTAATTCGGAGTTGATCTCGGACTCATGATCATCATGCATATGCATATGCACGTTTATGGAGACCACCCCGAGCGCACGGTAGTGACCATAAGCGATTGAACGTACGTACGAAACTCCAAAACCCCGAACAGTTGCAACAATGCCACTCACTAGCTGAAAATATCCGGTAACGAAGCCATATCTAGACTAGAGCAAGGATGTAATTGCAAACCATACTCATAATTGCATGTAAACCTCTGAAGAGTGGAGTGCGGAGTATATAGCTTGTCACATACGTATGCCCTACAGTGGCGGGTGACAGTGTTTTGTGGTTAGTTACACGCTGTCATATATCTCTATGTGGGCGAACTCCAAAACAGACTCTAGTCGGGCTCTTCAAGTGCATGTACTATACTAGTAGGATGAAACTCAGTGGCTACATAACATACTTTGTAGCTACAGTATGAACTTCCGGTTTTGGACAAAGCTATTGTTTTTGGTATAAACTTCAATCAGTAAGGGGGGCCTGACGGTCGTTAGATGGGCTTAGGATATTTATGTACGGATCATCGTACGTAAATTACCGGTACCGTAGTCTGATCATCGGTATATGCAATTGAAGCTTAGCCCCGTGACATGGCCATGGAGCCCGTACGAAGAAACGAGCTGGCAACCTAGTTCAGTATACTAGGCTTGATTATTATACGAGGGCTCAAGAGCGGCCAACAAATCTTGATCTAGAAGTGACGCCGCATTCACGCTCTTGATCCAGTTTCTGTGTCGAAATATGCAATTGCGCAAGTTAAACCCCAAGCCGTGATTAGTTTCAACGAGGGTTAAGCCGGAGTAGCTACATGCATATGCTGCAACCATACCCAGTCGATATCTAGAACCAAAATCTTGCGGTGGTGCTTTCATGTATCGGTGCATCGGTGCCATTTCTCTTCTGAGTGTGATCATGAGCCTCCCTACTTATCTCCATAAGACCGGCATGTATCATTATCTCTGACAGCCACAAGATTATATATTGCAATTGCAATATTTGAGTAAGTAGTTAGTTTTCGCAGAGTGTAGCTGCAGCTGGCGCGCTAAGACACAAAAGCCACTCTAGAAGCCTGTGGAAGCCATAGGTATGTCCCGGGATTGTGGCTTGCAGCTGACATGGAGGCCCTGGTTCGCTTTTCTACGCATACGCATGTCGTTTAAGTCACGTTATCGGAGAAACGTGCGGGTTGGTCCCTGCCAAGGCGTTGACCCTCCTGATAGGAGGTCCGGTCTCAGCCATATCTGAACCATACTAAAACTGACATCGACCTCTCATAGAGCGAGACCGAGTAGCGAGACCGAGCTACTAGGTCCCCTACTTTGTGTTGTTGCAGTCTTGGTGCAGCAAGACTGTAATTCGATTATCTCGCTGCTGAAGCGTTGGCCGGTATAATATCTGTGTATATCTGTGTAGGAAATACAATAATTACTTACTGCCAATTGGCAAGAACGGTCGCAGTCGTGTGAACCTGCAACCTTAAGCCTTGGTTAAGTTGCCCTTACAATGATCCCCTTTCCTTAGCGGATTCCTCCAGAGCGGCCCTGGTTTTGGGGGGGCAGATCTTGTCAGTAGCTAGCAGATGGCTCCCAGGATCCCTTTGATGGATGAAGCTAATGTAGATCCCAATAACAGGGCCGTAAGGGGCTACAGACAGGGGTAATGTAATGTCGGGGGGGTTGGCACTACCTGCAAGCGGAATAGACACAACTACAATGCAACTGCCCAATGACGGCTCTTGGGATATTCCTACAGGAAAATGCCTCTTCGTGGAAAATCCAGAAGCACCGTTCTCCGCAGTTGAGGGGTACGGTAACTTAGTAAGATACTAAGTATGCCCGAGGGCAGGTAGCAGGCATCGTGCAGGAAGTGTGTTCCCGGTTTAGAGAACCTACCTGCGCATGCATCGATTAGTTTAAGAGTGGACTGGTGTCCAGACTCCAGCGTAGAGAACTTAACTTTAGAATGCCTGAACAATAGAACGACAACTAGGGGGTGCTGGCTTAAATCGGGGGTTCCAACTATCATAAATAAGAGAGATTTGAGAGCTGAATATTTACCGTGGGATCTCAGTGGTTGGAACAGCGCTAAGTACATACATTATTTAAGCTCAGTGGCAGATCAGTTGTTTACCAGAGGCGAGCGGCTGTAAATGCTGCAATGCTAGGATTCTCGCTATGATTGGAGCAATCGTAATTGTTTAGAAAGTAGGGATGATTATAGGAGGCCTGTTTGAGTTGACTGGTATAGGGATAAACCTTCCCATATTGAAACAACAATCCACGTAGACCGTTAACCACATTGAGATGTCAAGACATCCTAAATCCTGCTACCTATCTATAATCATGTCGGTCACAGTGCACAAAAGAGTAAAGTCACTTGGAGGTATGTACAGTATATGCATCAACCAGAACTCCACAACAGTAGGGGTAATTCGTGGGAAGAACGGGGTATGGAGTGTGGAGTGACTGACTGACTAGTACCAACCAGGGCTCCATGAACATGGGACTAATGTATGTATGCAGTGAAAAGCTGTCTGTTCTTTTTGCTATCTGAGGGTAGGCAGGTCAGAAACATTTGATCCATCCTGATGAGGGTTATAATAGTGGTTGGTGGTTGGTACCTAGTTGTATGCCTGTCTCTGGTGACAAGCGTTTTGTCGTCTACCTAGACATCCTGTCCTCCTTCCATCTGTCACTTTCACTTCACTCTTTTACCATCATCAGCATCATAAGCCTCAACCGCCCCCAAGTCATTCTTTTCTTTTCCTCGTCTTCGCCGTTCTTGTCTCGCCCGTCGTTCATTCCCACCTCTAGCTTATAACATTTCAATCTCCGGGTTATAATCACTCACAATCTCATTCATATCATCCAACACATTCGTTTGCTCCAACAATTTGGCCCAAATCCCAGTCCCCCGTGTCCCCTCTGCCCTCCACGCGGTACCCTGGATAGAAATCGTGTTAGGCTCGTGAGCGAGTGGATTTTGTCGGTAAGTACTTTATCACTGAATATCTTCCTGTTTCGCTAGCCCCAGCCCCCGTGGCCTGGTAATTCTTGCTATCTGCTTCTTCGCCGCCTTCCCCTGGCTCTCACCCCCATCTTGGAAAAAAAAGCAAGCCAGAAACCCTTGATCAGAGCTGCCTAGGTGCAACTTTCTTCCTTCAGGGATACCCTTCCCAGTCATGCATTGTTCTGGTGCCAGTCTGTGATCTTTTTATGCGACTCGCCTTGCCACATCCTGCTTCCCTCTATCTGCACTTCTTTACCCGACGACGGCACTTGCAGGATTACACATACATACAGACATACATACTCACGAGCATTTTCATACATTAGGGATACGCCTGCACAAGGAGTGCATGCGTCGTGCATCTTATACTACTACTGCTGCTGTGTCTTGCTACAAAGCATCACCTATCCTGCCCCCGGAGGCCTTCTCTTCATCGAAAATTTACATCGTGCGTCTGAGGAGTAAGTCGGAGAGGGAGTAAAAAAAGATATATGGAGAAAGTCTGTCCTAGGCCTCTCTGCAGCTCATACTCGTCACACAACACGGTTCACAGCTGGAATTCGCCTGCAAATACATACACATACTTACGGCACGGTTGTACTGAACGGCTACGGCATTTCGATTTTACTGCAATATATAGCATCATTGTGTTACAGCCCGTTGCAGCTGGAGTTAGGCACTCGAAACTCTCATTATTTCGGCAGTCGTGGACCTCGTTATAACATAGGATACACAGCAGTATTACTAAAATATACAACTCAGCCTGGATCAATCACCCAACCCTCTACCCCATCGACAGTAATTCATTGCAATTATCCTAAAAACTCCCTGAACCTGCCTTCCTTACCTAGCCTTATTTTTTCCCTTGTCCTTGTCTGCAACTAAAATATTGCATTCCCCAAAACCACAGGGAACAGAATCCCTGTGCCCACACCCACCAATTCTGACGGGAAGGGAGTCCACCTAGGCCCCTAGCACTCTCTTAGTTCAGAGATGTTCTTGATACATAAAGTGGCCAACAGGCGCCCTTCTCGTGACCAAATGGTTGGGCGAGCAATTGAAACAGCTGCAACCGACCCGAAATCACCAACAATGGACTACAACCACTGCTATGATCCAATGCCCGACTATCGACCAAAGAAGGTCGAAAAGCGAAGGTCACGAAGTAAATCTGGATTCTTCGGCGGAAGAGCAAGCTTGGAAGATGAAGTAGTGGAGACATGCACAGAGTCAAGAGGGTCAGTTGCCGACAAAGACACTTTAATGTCATTTGGGAAGAAGAAGAAATTGAGAAAAGCCGCATCGAAGTCAAGCTTCCAACCAGTTGCTGAGGAAGAGTCTGCAGAAGCCGTTCCCAAATCCCCTTTACTACGACGGGTTCCAGAGTCATGGAAAGGGAGAAGCAGAACTTCGTCATCCGCTTCCGCGACATCATCTGGTAGGGATAACATTGGAATCCCCAAATATCATTGGATGTGATGCTCATTTATGTTTGTTTAGCTCGCGAGGGAAGGATCAGCCAACCATTCAACTTCTTTCACGTTTCGCATGCAAATCAACGTGATTTTTCAGAAATCAAGCAATCGGATCAAGGCGAAATTGCTCGCGACTGGGTTCGAATCTCCTCATCCCCACTAGAAAAGAAAGCCTCTTCTCCGCAGCTCAGTGCGCCAAAGAAACATTCATCCTATGGATTGAGGAGTAAATTTTTAAGTCGACATCAATCTCCGACCGTGGAACTTGAGCCTACACCTTGTCCCTCGGAAGAAAGCTTCACTACCTGCACCAGCACTCCAATTTCACCTTCGCCATGGAGCCCTGCAACGGAAGAAACTGCTCCATCCCCTGTGGAGTACGTATGTCATGCCATAACAACACCAGATCTCAGCGCATACGGCCGGAAGTGTGTAGGCATTGAACGGATGTCGAAAGATCAAGCCGAGAAGGAAGCACAATCCGCGGCTATTACCAAAGAGGCAGAGAGATCGTGTACTCCTGATGCGCCTATTCCCGAAGTTCGAGAAACACTTGCTACTCCTGAGCAGAATGAGCCACGCGCATCTCGACGCCTCACCAAGCGGATATCCATCAATATTCGCCCAATGAGCCAGTTTTCCGACTTCAACGCCGATTTCATTGTCCCTGGAAGCCCCTTATTAGTCCCTGGTTCCCGCCTGTCAAAGAGGTATTCTGCACAGGTACAGAAGTATCACCCTGGCGTAGGATTTGATGATTTCACTCTCGACGAATCATGGGAAGAGGACATAGACTACTCGTATGAGCACGCTGCAGAGTCCCATTGTGACTTTGAGTGGGAACGGAGCTCGAATTATGCAGGGAGTACATACGGCGATGACAATGAGACACTCGATTCACCAGAGTCATCCCAGTGCTTGTATCTTACGGTACCCGAGAAGCAGAAGGAATACGCGGAGAGGCGAATTACTGGACAATTCGAAGCACATCTACTACTCCCTGGTAGCGCTGGGTCTGACACCGTATCTATTATCGCACCTGACAGCAACCGAGACACTACATGCGAATCCGTGGATTTCGACAATGGCATTATTCTCCGCGCTGCACGCAGCTCACTCTCTAACAGGTCTATCGAGTCTATGAGGTCTGTACGTTCTTCCACATCTGTAAACAAAATGCTCTCAAGGAACTATCGCGACGTCGAATTGGCTCGAGTAGCAGAGCATTTGGAGGATCACATTGCATTCCTCAACGCCGAGCTGTGCGTGAATAGCCCTCGCGATAGTTTACGGCCGCCTTCACAACTCAGCATTCCCGCCTCCACTGGGAGGAAGACATTGACCCGTGCAAGGACTGACTCGGATGCAACCTGTGTCACACTTTGCTCTGACGCCGAGACTATCACGCCCATAGAAAGTTCTGAAGTCATTACCCCGCCAAACTCCAACCACAATTCCTTCACTTTGCACAAACAGTATGATGAGGAGAGAATGGCAAAGGGCCTATCATTTCCCGCATCTACAATACCTGGTGTCATCGAGTTCTCTCCAGAAATCCACGATCTCCCTGTGCCAGAAGACGAATTCATCCCTTTCATCTAAATTCCACCATAATTCCTAAAGTCCTTTTATACACATCTGGATCTTGGTTACTAAATTCTTATATTTTACTTGGAAAAGTTCGGGATATTTTACATGTCTGCATATTTATGTTTTTTCGTCACGCTGAAGGATCAAGAGCTTCTTTTCCAGACATAATTTTTTTCTTATTTCCTTTTCTTTTTTTGGGCGCATCTTTTGGGCAGTACACCCTGGCATATTTTCCTTTGTATGGTGAAGTTCGGTTGGACGGTTTTGGTTTTGGGATACAAAATGGGAGATAACTTTTCGTTGGCGGGCATGGGTTTGGATAGGCATGGGTGGTTTCATTCCGTTGCTGCTTCTGGGGAAGGGGTGTTTTCTGACCGGCTTTCTTCACGTGTTTGCCCTTTCTGTTTTCCTCTCTGCCCCCCTCTTGCTCATCTGACTTATTTCATTATATTACTTCGGGGCAAGGCTATTTCATCAATCCAAGTTCTTAGGCCCAAGGGTTGATCTATATACATTTTGAGAAGCTTATATCAACATTGCATTCATCACAGTCGTTCCTCTAGTTATCTCCCACACACACTCTTTTTACACTAGTATCTCGAACACCGTCGTTCCCTCTTTTTAACGCTTCTCGTTTGTCGCTTTCTTGTCATTTTTTTCTGTCTTTATTTCTTTTTTGTAACATTTATACCATACAAACGGAATTGGGAGGTGTTTTCCTTTATTGTTATAATATTCTAGAAGGGAAGAGCTTGGCCGCGAGGCTGGGAAGGGCTCTGACGGACTTGGACATATGCATATTTGTCTAAACCATCACACACGATTTGTCATTTGTTGCCTTTACTTTGCGTCGTTTAGTTGATTGCTAGATAGGTATAACTAGCTCCTAGGTCCTACGAAATGCATTACAATGCATGGGTATAGTATATCAATAATAATTCAATACATATAACGGTTGACATAGTCAGAAAGCCCGATTTCTATTAGCAACTGCAAAGGAACCTCTCGCCTGTATCTCTGGGGTTTAAATCTCTCGATTTTATTGACCCTGACATCCCCCGTGGCCTCTCGTCAATTTAGCCCAGTCGCTCTCGCTGACCCACAATCCTTGCGTCGACATCTCGGGCTTCCTCGCAGTCGGGCGGGAGCGGAGCGGAACCTGCTACGTTACATTATACCTAACTTCAGCAGACTTGAGTGGTACAAACAACATATGAAAGCTGTACCCATGTGAATGGGCTGAGCTCCGAATAAGCTGAGGTGGTTGATGGCCGGAAGTATGGCATGGCATGGATGTAGGGGAAGCAGATTCATCCTGATACTCCATGATCAGGCTCACATGGAGATCAGAATCTGTGGGGGAACCGAATGAGGAATGCAAAGGATTTGGAAAGGTGCACGTGAGGAAATATTTCACCTAGGGGAGGAGTTCGACCGATCGAGATCGTTGGAGGGAATAATTCAACTGGTATCGGTCGCGATCAAGGGTACATACTGTATGTATGATTTAGTGCGTAAATAGGATGACTGATTTGGGTTGTAGCAGATCTCCTTTACGTACATATGTAGGTACAGCATGAGGTGCATTGTATATGCATGCATGGCTCTGCCGTGGACGTTATGCCGATGTTTGTTATGAGAAACTAATCATCTGGCGTGCATTTGGGTATCGACAGTCATCGATAGGCATAGAAAGACTATTCGAGGTGTATGTAAGCAATCGCTGATCATGCTATCAATCTGATATATCGCCAAATAGGTAAGGCCAATTCAGCCCCTTTTTGGGAATGGGGTTGTGCTGATGTAAAGTTGGGATGTGTGTTATATTCACAGATGTGTTTGGAGTACACATAGCATATGTAGAGTTACACACGACCCTTGATCCGTATATAAAACCTGATCTATGTATGTTTTCTAGATCTCCCATTGCCTAACGCTTTTATCCAACTGCCCCCTAGTTTCGAGGTATCCCAATATGCCGTTACCTCCTAGCCTGAAATACAAATCCTATTGTGCAACCCTGAGCTGGTATTTGAGAATGTCTATTACCAAGGTAACCTTAAAATTTGAAGCCTGGGGCTGTGTTCTCGCCGAAGTTGCAATCTATGTATTATTGTAGAGTAATATGAGCTGTGTTGATCGCTCTATACCGTATTGGATAGTTGATTTTCTACAACGATCTCAGCTCAGTAGTCCTTGCTATCTGTACTATAGCATTGAAGTAAAGTAGGAACTTGTATAGTTCTGATTAACCCTACTACGAATTTGATATATCAATAGCTATAGTCGCCATCCCCGCACCTACTCGGAACGCCCGGTGGCCAGGATCAGATGGTTCAGGATGTTGATGTTGCTAACGTGCTGGGTATTAATAGTGGGTATTCATAAAGTACCTGGCACTACCAATCGCGCGACCTACTGGTCGGTAAGTTTTGTTTGGTGGCGGGTGCTGTATTGAGCAAACCTCCTATGTAGACTTGCCGAACTCGTGTATAGAATGGGAAACCCAGCCCTGTCAAGAGGGGGTTGGGTAAAGAACCCTGGACCCTGGATTCGATTACAGGGAAGGGGTTTTCGTAATATATTGGGTTTGACGATATTAACGGCGCTGTACCATGGTGTGGGACAGCAGTATCAGGCCATTCCCATCGCGGCGCAGGAGGCGCCTGTTGTTTTTGCAGAAGGTGGTCTTGTGGGGAATAATTGAAGCTACTGTTCGAAGGTCCTTTGTTTGGACATTTGAAGACCAGCCATGGTGGTTTAACAAGGGACCTCTTAATAGGCATGCCAGTGACAACTTTTCTCCCTGGAGCGCAGAAAATAATAGCCGACAGGCAACAAGATTCTCGTTATCAATGTAAGCATCCCTTTTTCGGGTCAATTGTCCCATGAAGTATCATACGTATAATCCTTTGGTAAATACAACTGAGTATGAATTGAATGAGCCCTGTGGTACTCTCCATTCTCCTCTAGCCTTTGCCTGCTGGCATTGACCCTGAGGAGATTTTGTGGGGGCTAATCGTAAGACATTGCGGTACGGTCCCCGAACCACCGGTACCGCAGGCTGTGGTATGCCCTGGTACTGTACTAGTAGGTACTCTAAGCTCGGAGCAACTTCTGACAATGGCTATAGCTAATATTTTGACGTTGAGAAAGCAATCTATCATGGAATTGCTTGGCTCAACAAAGAAGGAAAATGGCGTTCACTGTCAGGATGCTCAAGTCAGACACGTCAGTTCTCAATTGACACTATCGACTCCATGACCATATCAGACGACAGTAGGATGACGAGAAAGCACACCAGTTGTCTTACATTACAGTGCAGTTGAAACTAGCCTACGGAAGAGGCGTTTGATCGACCTTAAGACGGCGAGGTTTTGGTCGTTACAATGCAAGACGAATTACTCCGTATGGTATCAGAATCCCCATTTCGACCCAATTCTTGACCGGCGCCTAAGACTATTCGCTACCCAAAGGCAGTTCTTAGCTTAATTTTGAAACAAAAGAAAAAGCGCTGTGCGTGAGTTCATCTGATCAGATTTCTCTTTTGGAGCTACCTAACATTTTCAATCTAGCAGCTATAGCTATCTCCATATCCAGACCATACTTCCCATATAAGTCATCCGATCCTTTTCTTACAAAGCTCTTCTGACACATGTAACGGCATAAGAGACAGTTTACGTACACAGTTCCTGATAGAAAAAGAAGATAAGATCCCAGCAGGGGAATTGTGGAATGTCACTAAGTAGCTCTCTTTCGAAGCTATGTGCCACGTACTGGGAGTCCTGAAGCTTGTAATCTTAAGGTTGCTTGGGATATTGATATAATCCCAACTGCAAGGCGAAGTCGAGCAATGCAGCTTCATAGTACCAACCCCATGTTCTTGGAGTTGGAGTTTGTATTGTACCATGCCAAAGCCCCTACCCGTAACCCCCCGTCGCATGTAAAGTTGGAGGCATTTCACAATCTCTCATCCCCTACAACACCCGAGAAGCAAGGTGGGGTCTAAGATGCTCGATTCGCGAGAATTGATCTTAGAGGGGTGTTTCAGGGCAGGGAGCACGTGTGCATGTGGTGCAGGCAGTACGCGTGGCTGGAAGTTACCTTCCTCATTGTGGCGAATAGGATAGCAGTACTGACATGAATGGGGTAACATCTTGAAACGTGGGCACCTGTAGATTTGAATATTGTATTATTACGATTGTGGCATGTAGCTGGGTCTCGGGTTTTTTATTACCTTTGCATTCTGGGTCCTGCATGAGATGATGCATGGCATCGGCATCTCGTCCGTGTAGATCCTCAAGCACCGAGTGGGCCGACTCCGGGACGCCCTATGCTTAGTGATATAAAAACGTGTCTCCGTTTTTTGATATCATTGGGCTTCATTACGCTGGGCATCCCACTTCATGGCAATTGCTCTGTCCACTTGACGTGGGTGATAGATCTTGGTGCTGAGTGTCGACCTCTATGCAGTTCTACCCTGGTATTCAGGTATCCAGAGTTCCTGAGTCCACAGCGGCTAACTTATGCTCTAAGCCATTTCGGTGTTCTTTTGAGTTTTCTCTCTCGATGTTTATGATGATAGCGTGCCTATGTCCCCAACCCACGAGACTTAGTAAATCTATTGCTCTAGTGAGCCGGCAGATGACGGCAGGTGTGAATTCAAAACAAACTAGGGGTGCACTAGGGCACTTACTTGAAGTGTCCCGAGAAGTGTCTCGAATTAATTAGCTGCTTTGTGCTTGATGATCTAACCAAGCCTGGATTTCACTCAGTGGCCTAAGTGACAAGCCGGAGTGGGGAATGCTGCTCCAGGTCCCCCGAAACTGATTCGCTTCAGATCTAGATGATCATGGTGTTACTCGAATCTGCAGCTAGCACAACCTAGGCTGTACCTAGGTATATAGGAGGACAAAACATTCGTATTCGTATTCACAATATATATTTCTGGGCGAGCCTAGATCTAGATAGAAGCAGGAATGTGGGACAACACGTGCAAGAGGGCAAGGCAGCAACGCCTGATGTGGGTAAAAGGGCACAGCGGGATACACACAAGATTAGAAGAGTAGAGGAAGCGTGGAGTGGCACAGAATGCGGTCACGGTGTGACTTGATAGGGGATGACAAGTGGCGAACGGTGGCAAAAGCCGGGGAAGGCCCGGGGCGGTGTAGTAAGGTGGTGGAGTTTCTTCAGCAGTCTTAGTTTCACAGCTCACTTTTTGTGCTATATTACCGTGGGACGAGATAGGAGAGGCAGTCTCGTCATAGTAATGATTTATTAAAAGTAAAACTAAAAAAATATCTAATTCCTGCCAATAAGCTAACTGATGACTGCCTAAGTGGGAAATACAGCTAATAATTTATGCATTATGAACCTGTGTACTCCGTACGCATCCTTGAAACGATACATGCAGATGAAATTTCGTTGCCATACCCAACCTGCTTACCATGCATCGCTGTTGCCTTAGTATTCAGGTGCTATAGATTCTTACTGTTCTGGTTACCGGTAGCCACCCTGCTACACCTGCATTTGTGGGTGGCTGCCTTGCTATCTCCAGATTTTCCGGCAGAGGGAATGCCCATTACCCCGGTTTATATACCCCAACATAGTCTGTTTAGCATACACCAGCAGCTGAAAGTTTGAACTTGGGGCCCTGGGGGGCACAGGCTTGAAAATATACCCGGGCCGGGTAAACTGGTTAGTAGCCTGCCTAGCCATGGCGTACTTGTCAGCAGTGGTAGTATTCATCTTGATATCAATATCTTTTGTATGCCCTTCAGTTTATAGGGAGGAAGATTTTCAATGTATACTCTACATATGGAGGAGACTTATGTATCATCATTATATAGTGCTATTTAGAAAGAATCCGATTTGCATCAAAGAGGTTGCAGAATAGCCACGCTTGTCCTGCATTCCACCCAGCCTAACCATGTGCTTGCGCTTGTTTATGCATCCTGGATACTTTCTAAATGGTACTGTATATGGAGCATAGGCACAGTCAAAAGTACCGGTCTTAATGGCCAAAGAAGGCTTACTTAGGCATGACCCAGCTAGGGCATTGCTCACCAATATAGCCGGTATCACACTGTCGGGGCTGTCATGGGGCCTAGTCTGGTTCATGGGACCCCTTTACCTAAACTCTCCATGGGGTAATTTATGGTCTGGGGTTAGTTTGGGGTAGCTGCGTATTTGTGGTTAGCGTTGAAATTCTTTGTGATACTCAGTCAATATACATATGATGGATGCTCCTGGTGCGTTAGGATTGACCCTCGGAGTTCAAATCCCGCGGATTTCTAGAACATTATCTTCATTAAGGGTAGGCAAATGTAGCTAGAAAATTTGCCAACACACAAGGGCCACGTAGAATAGGCCGTCCCCTATTACATTTACGCATATCAAGACCATAAATATCACAGCGTACATGGGTGTATAAGCTTGAATTCTTGTCATACTTATATGTACATACTATGTTTTTGAACTCATATAACTTTAGGTTAGCATGGATGGAGTGGAATTTGCATACATGTACATATACCCTTGAATAAGACTTGTCTGTTATTAAAGGGGATTATCTGGGACTCTTTGGCTGACCTACTATCTCTAATTATATGACTTCAGCCTGCATATATCCCCATGAGTGCTTACCGGTAGCGAAGGTGTACATGTTACACTTTCTGGGACCACTTTTATACTTAATTCAGTAATTGGGTTAGTGTTCAATTTGGTATCATTGCGCACAATTGAAATACACGTATAGGTGTCGGAACCTGAAGGATGATACGGTACACCATCGGGCGGGCCTATGTTACCCCACTCCCTGGCTTAGGAGCATGTATATGTATGTACATCGTTCACCACATTGACCTGCATGCACTATCTTATCCAGCTGCAGGATATTGACCTTAGCAATTACGGAATTCGCTCTGTCTATGCATATATGTAGGTGGTACGGACATATAGTAAGTATCTATATTATCAACCAGATACGTGTCGCTCCTGAGCATGGCGCCTGTGGGGCTTGGCAAAAAGGTTTACTACTCGATTTGGCAGTATCAATGTCAACCGAATCAAACACTAATATCGAAACAGCGGCAGCAGCAAAAGCAATTATGTAATTGCTCGATTGAAATCTAATTTTCAGTCATGTAGACGAATTTATAAGTATATGATTGGGATATTACGTATGATAATGCATGCACCGTATGACGTGTTCTATATAGTGTTCCAGGACTGGGTGGTGATGGAAACACTGAGCGGGGTAAAAAACCGATAGTTTGTTTGCAAGTCAGGTTGAGATTCTTTTGGGGGATGCAGCTGGAAGCGCATTTGGAGTGTCTATGGAGTGCTTCTTGCATACTTATTCACACTCTGATTTAAAATTGGGTTCCAGATCTCCCATGTCCCCGTTGTATTGCCAATGTCCTGAAAAAAATAATGACCACATCCTGTACCTAAGGTATGGGCTCAGTGATAGGGTAATATACCTTATATTCATTATTGCACTCAGAAGTAATGAACCCTCGATATTATGTGGTACATTTGTATCATGATATAGATCTGCACCTGCCAGCTGATAAGGTCTGGGCTGGTCATATAGTGGCATCCCGCCTTATGTCTTAGCTGTCCTAAAGTTGATCCAATCATATTCTAGAAACAAAACAAGGTGAACAAAATTTGTTTCGCCACTGTTTTTGTCTTACGTGCATATAATACCTTCTTATTGGAAGAAAGAAGATAATTTCGCATTTGTTGACTTCGATTTATTAACGCTACGATAACTGCAATAGGCTGGTGATGCTAATTCGACCAGCAGTGCCCTATAGTACAGAATTGTCTGGGAAAAATATAAGTTTTTTTTTAGTTCACATATGGTTTTGCTTATTGAGCTATCCATAAGCGAGGCCTTTGACACCTGCAGGGCGCCTACTAATTAACCAATCTGGGGATGTAGATTCCGATGTCTATATATAATATACCAGTATCTTTTTGCTCAGTCGGGATATACGGCAGACTAACATGTAGGGGTGCTCAGAAACATCAGACTGGCATTCTATCAATATCAATAATGTGAGGAGTATCGATTGGAAACTCGGACATGCATCTACCCTCAACAAACAATGTGTGTGACTTCCACATAATTGAAAAGAACCTGTATTTCAATCCCGCCTGCAATAGGTACGGTAGGTGAAGAAGCATGACATGCACATAAAGTCTTGATCAGGTGCACTGTATCCGAGCTTCGTGGACGGAAGGAAACTTATTTCCCACTTGAGTATACAGAACGAAGTTTGCTATCCCGGACATGTGCATGTTACTGTAGTACTCTATGCTTGTTCGTAGCCCGCATGTTGCATGTATGTTGGAATTTTTCTTCAACTGGGCCGTACCTTGCAGGAAACTTGTTTTTAGTCCCGGTCACGATATAGTACCCATAGTACCCCGCTCACTGGATTTCCAAATCTAGTGGCTAAAATTCAGCCGGTCCGAGACAGCACATCAACGGTACTTTCCTTATCTTGCACTTTAATTATTCCCGAGTGCCAGGGTAATGAGTTATTGGTGGGCTCTGTGGTTTATTTTCCCCTCTGCGGATTTTCTTGTTTGGGTAGCTCCTACGAACCGCTGTTAATTTTCTCCGGTGCCGTGGTAGGCTGCCTAGATGCCGCCGCCTTATCACTCGCATACAGGATTAGCGTGTTGGGTGAATAGGTACAGAATGTAGGTACCGGTACTTCATGACCAGGATCAGAAGGACGCTAGCAACAGCCGTGCGCACGTACATATACTTACTGCATCGTATTGCACAGCAGTATGTATCGATTAATGAAATGCATTGTTATATCGACCAGCTGTTTGCTTCTTTGCAATTCAATTGTGTGACCTGCGACATTGCGATTCGTTGTATACCGGTAGGTATGGCATCTTCCAAAAAACCAAGTTAGAGGAAAAAGCTCTGATCAGAGAGTTCGAGTCGGGGCTGTTACCACACATAGTCTCTATGGGCAGAAATGCCTCAATATGCTCGGTTGGCCATCTAACCATGGTATGTACCTGCAGATGCGTACTAAGGCAGAAAAACCAACGGTTAATGTACAAACAATCGGCGGGTATGCAACCAGCACTGTCCGATCACCCTTGAGCGCGACTGTGCCATGCCGCCCAGGCCAGGAACGCCTAGCAATTTTCATTCGCTTGCAGACGTATGTATATGAACTGGACTGTGCCGCTCTTTGGGTAAGCATTGCAAATATAGATTAAAGATATGTCGACCGGGGGGTAAACCGCCACAAGGCGGACCTTGTGTTGCAAAGTGGCAGCGGTCCCGACGTCGACGAAGTGGGAAGCCGAATATAATTAACGAAAATGGAGCGGATCGGAAGAACAGTTGCTCTGTTGTACGTCCATACTCTAGCGCTGGAATATCATCTCAACAAGGGTACACAATACGAGCCTTTCTATGGAATGTTAGGATCATTCTTTGCAAGCAGTATGCATTCCGAGCTGGTGGTTGGCCTAGGACGGTTTATCCCAAGTTGACCATAATTGCATGGAAGGCAATAGTAACCCGTGTTACCTATAAAGTACATGACCAAATCTAGAACTGGTTGTACGACTGTTGCTCGACCGCCTGGTAAATGTTCACAGATCGCTCGAACTATCCACCGATCGTCGTGATTGCTGAATGTTGACGTAATAGAGTAGTTGTACCTAGTAGCGATGAGCCTTATTTAGGAATTGATCTGGTATATAATGAAAGCCCTGTAGTGCGAGGGATGAATCAAGTCGGCAAGTGCAGAAGGTCCGAAAAGATCATCGCCAGTGCTGCAATTGGATATTTATTACTCGTATGCATCACTATACGGAGGCATGTAAATAGAGAGGTCATGTTGGATACAAAGGAAGGTTTTTGAGGGTAACACCACTGTTGGGGATGGGTGCCTGATGCAAAAAGTGAGGTTATATATGCAGATATAGAGAATGCAATTATAAAGGCTTCACTATACAGGATTTGACGTGATCTGCTCTACCTAATGCTCACAGGCCCCTGTCGGGTTCACTTTAAGCCTCCTCGAAGTTTGTGCGTGCTTACGTTCTCATTTGTCATTTGTCCCTGACAGTGCTCTTTGATAAGAATGTATTGGTACCTGTGACTATCATTGTGAGGCTGGAGAATCATAAAGTTGAATATCCCATGACTAGTGGATAGCTACCTTTATATACATAGCAGGATTCATTCTTATTGGATTTTACTGTATGGATCCTATGGAGTGACTGTACATACTTTAGGAAACAACACCTAGCACATACCTAACTTTACAGGCAAACCCCAGGCCTATATTTGCATACCCTCGGGACCTGAGAATTCTATGCAAATTGACAGGTTATGCGTTTATAAAGGTATGTAGGTAATACAGGTCACGTGAGCGTACTGGGGTGGCATATGGATAGATATAAATACATGCACAGCAATGTCTAGAAATTTCTCGAAGATGGCTCGTCTGGCATGAGCTTGTGTCTGTATAGTACCTTGAATACAGGGCTATAGCTTGGAGAATGTTTACTCCTACGGGCAGGCTTTGCCTTCTGTCTATCTACTATGCATGTAATTAGAGAGGTATGCTATTATCACGCTAGTCCCGAGTCCAGCCTATGCATTTTGGGAGGTTATGGGTGCGATTATACGGGTTCGTCTGTATTGATGGTTATCCCTGAGATCCAATCAGGGTTTATAAAGAATCAGGCGACTGACCTACTGTCTATGTTAAAGCCGTCGGCAGGGCAGTGACTTCACAAGTCCTCTATAAAGGGGGCGGTAGATAAAGGATGACCTGGTTGTTGGTGTGATTGGTGGTTGGAGAAACTTGCTTAAGTAGCCGAGGAAGAAGTTTAAATGGACACTAGAACAATGTTTGAGTTGTCTTCTACTATGAGGCTATGGCATGCAGGACTCCCTGGAACAAGCTCAGTGTTCTGGAGGGTCTTCAATCTCGCTTACAATCTTACTGATGGTGGCTCTTAAAGCCTGGCTGCAATTAGTTAAGAATAATCTTAGGGGGTTCTGGGAAGTATACAACAATAGCGTGCTGCTTATGTTGTACGTCTGGGTTTATTTAATTATTTAATAATGTACATAAATTCTCACCGAGTTGCCCAGTCAGTTACCCTCAACAACCTTAGCCAACAAGCAATGTTAAGCCTTCTCGTGAGTCAGTGGACTTATTTCTCGAAGTATCTTCCATAGAATAAAAGCTGTGAGACCAACCTCCTGCTATCAGTTATATTGTTCTTGTGTATATGTGTAATGGCATGTGAGATGGGCATCTTTCCTTTGTATTACAAACCGATTTGGGTAGAGGAGGAGGTCGGCAACGACGAGGACTGGGACGCAGTCGAGGAGTTTTTCAGCTACCCATACAGGCAGCCCCATACAGGCAGCTATCAGGGTGCACTGGCATTTCCTAATTGATTAATTTCTTTTTCTTTTTCTTTTTCTTTCTTTGACTTTCCTTGCTTTGTCCTCTCTCCTTCCGTCACACTGTTACGTCTCTCGATTTCACACCACCTCTATATATAGGCGCTAGCGCAGTCAGATTAACTTGTCTGCCGCCTGAAACAAGTCGGATTTCCGCCATGGCCCCCCTACTGGGGCCGCATATGATTACTGAGTATATACAAAAAAAACATTTCCTTTGTATTCGCACTGTATCTCGCATGGTGGATTAGAAACGGGGGAGGTACAAATGCAATCTGCATTATGTCTACACCAACTGTGGGGTCTCAGAGTCTCTTGTTCGCGGGACCATATGACATGTGGAGAGATTGCACCTGGCTATTATAATCAATCCAGAACGGCCATTTGGCAATCGAGGGGAGATGTTGCCAGACTAGGGAAGTGGGTACCCAAAGTAGAATTAGGGAAGGTATAAATAAGGTGGATAGAGATATTACTGAACATGGCTGCTATGCAGGAAGTAGAAATTCAAAGCTAGTT
>Ga0307511_10000854_pt1 | contig 32429 bp, 28 predicted proteins | sample 13_EM_MG_FD_200266 | JGI IMG/M metagenome (GOLD analysis project Ga0307511, IMG submission 200266) | Populus trichocarpa ectomycorrhiza microbial communities from riparian zone in the Pacific Northwest, United States - 13_EM | ecosystem: Host-associated > Plants > Roots > Unclassified | place... | reverse complement strand
TATGCTTGTAGTATATATATATATATATATATATATATATATGCGCGTATGCTCGTGTGTGCGCACAATATTAATTTAGATCCACAATTAGGAGAGTTATGAAATGCTGAATTACTACCATTTATGCTTCTTTTTTTCAGGAGGTGGTGGCTGTTGAGCACCGTTATTCATAGGGTGACTAGCTGCAGGTGGTTCAACATAAGGACCTTGATGATACCCTTGAACTGGTGGTGGATAGGAATATTGTGGTGGAGGAGGAGGAGGAGGATGCGCCTGATGGCTCGGTGGTGGATATGCTCCTAAAAGATCATTAGCAACCCATCCTTAATCGATGAACTTGATAAATTAATCATGTAAAAGATAGACTAGTAACTTAATTATGGAAAAATAACTTTACCTTGAGGTTGGTAGGTATTGTGGTGACTCATTATTTGAAATCTAGACCTCACAATAAGTGACTTATGAAGCACCTTAATTATACCTGGCTAGGAAAATGTATGTTATGGAAGATACTCTACACATACTTGTGCCCATAGCTACTCCTCAGTTTATATAGCAGCATTCTTCCCCTCCCATGCTCAGCACCTCGGCGCCATCATGTATGTGTGAATGGCCTTCATGACAAGCTGTTCATCCTCCATGTGCTTCGCCATATTCCTCGCCAATCAAGCTGGTGATGTTAGTGTGTGTGTGAACACCGACACTATTAACAACTATTGTCAACTTAGGATATGGTTATTTTTGTGGTTGAGGTTGGGTTTTGTGTATAGTGTCACTAAAATAGTTAGAAAAAACAAGAAAAATTAATTTTTATAATTAAGTTTTGTGTATAATTAGGTTCTATTCAATCTCAACCTTAATCACAATCATTAAATCAAATACACCCTAGATGTTTTACACAAAACCTAAATCATTAATTTTAGTTTTGTTAATGTTGATGAATCCAAATAATTTTTTTTTTTCATTTTGGCATATGTATAGTTGAAGATTATTCAAATTTAATGATGTCTTACTGGAAATTTTTGAAAAAGAGCATGAAATCTTTTATCTTTATGCACAACTTGGAATATATGACTAGTTCAGAATAATATTATCTTCCAAGAGATCTTGGTTCTTGTTTTAGCTTGATCCTTCACTGTCTCTCTTACTAGTTAAAGTCCCACCAATTTGTATATTCGAGATTTGATCTTATAATCAATATAGATGACATTAAATTTTAGACAAATCAATATAGAATTTACTAATATTTTGATTTGTTTTGTCCGTTTTTCTTTTTCATATCTCAATATAAGTTTTCTCATTTTCTTTTTATGACTATATATTGCCTAAATAACCATGTTTTTATGATAAAATTAATTATTATAAAAACAAATATAAAATTTAATGGTGTATTGGACAATTATATATAAAAAATATCTTTTAGTGTTTGTGTGTGTGTTTATATATATATATATATATATATATATATATATATTTCAGATTCAAACTTCAAACTCAACATGTTAATACATATGAAGCATACACACTTATGAATTACCACCTAAGCTAACACCTTAGCACCTCAAAGATTCGACCATATGTAGTCTATTTCTTAATTTCCATGCATTTGGTTTTCAGCTTTTGCATTTTATGATTTTTATTTTTCTTTCCAACTTGACATTACAATTACGAGTTAATGATATCCGGAAAATCCAAGTTATTTAAAAATAAGAAATAAAGTCAATCTTAAGACCGAGTCCAAGAGTGGTTGGATCTATGACGCGTCTAAATCCATGATTTTTTAACAAGAGTTAAAAATGAGCTCGAGCTTTATTAATTTATATTTTATTTTGGAGACCAATAAATCGTGATCCGTCAGGAGTGTACGTAAGCAAGCATGACGCATACACACAGCTTCTGTCAGTTCTCATCTAGCCCGGGATGGGTTTATAAGAAGCATAAAATATAAATTATATAATGGTTATGAAAAAAACGTGAGGGTTTGCATATACTATTATATTGTTAATTAATTCTTGTGAAAACATTTTATTTCCTCTCCCTTTTATTTCTTATTGAAACTAGTTGAGGGGTCAACGCGTACACGCTGTTTCTGTTTGATTCCGCATTGACTCAGGTTATATAACAATTTCTTAGATAAATCTAATAATTTTAAATAGAAAAAAATATAAAATCTTTAAACTAAATAAAAATAACTAAAAGAATATTTATTTTTTTTATATAAAAAAAACTCCTGCATAGCGTATGATCCATCTTTTGATTAAAAAAAATGCTATTTATGGTGCCACACATGCTAATTCATTGTCTCTTTAGCACCATCGTGGAAAAATACACTGCTACGACGTATCTTGGGTACGTAGCTACCAGGAAACAACCAAAATGTCTAGTCTTCTTCTTTTTCTTCTTCTTCTTCTTCACTTTTGTGTTGCCAGGAAACCTCATTTTAGTTGAATAAGCTTTGAGCTCGTATACGTAAGAATTCTTGGTAATCTGTAGACTGATGAACTGCGACCTCCTGAAATTCAACACATGGCTTGACGCAGCAGAAAACAGTAAATGAATAAGTCAACCCGGCTGCTGAAATTCAGTTGCCTTTGAATTTCGGGTGATCCCTCTTGAGCATGTATGCTTCCGCTACTTGTTCTACATCATGGCTGATGGTTCTAAGCTATATATATATATATATATATTAACCAAAGTTATTGGGATTTGAACGTCAAACATTGATCTGCTGATCACCAGAAAGAAATGTGCCCAAGAGCCTGAAAATCTCTTATAGTATTTGTCAAGATTACATAAAAAATCGCAATAACATATCAGGATTTCACCTCTCTAATCTGCTCTCATTTAATTGTATTATAGAATGTACTTATATAGGAAATATTGTATATAGGAAATATTATAGATATATTCTTGTGTAGTAACCTCCACCATTACTATTGTATATTGCCCTACATATATATATAGAAAGGGTTGGCTAACCATTAGGTTAAACCTCCCAATTATTCTCATCTTGGTATCAGAGCTTTCTGCCGTCAGAATTCTTTTCTCCTTTCCTCCCTTTGCAGCCGGCCCTCTCTTTACTTTCTCTACATGGATTCTACAGCTGCCGCCGACTTCTCCCTCTCCACAGGTGGTGCAGCACAGCCGGCCAACCATCCCCAAGTTGCTGCCGCTGGTGCCTTTTCTTCCCCACAGCAGCCTCCACTTGCAAAGCTTGTCTCTGATTCTTCCTCCCAAGTCCCTACCGTTCCTTTACCTCTCATGGGAACCCACACTACAACTATTGTTCTTTTAGCGAACACTCACCAAGTTGTTTCACTAAAACTTATGAATACAAATTATCTCTATTGGAGAATGCAGATGAAGCTATATCTCCTTGGTCAAGGTGTTTTTCACTTTGTTGACGGCTCAGTGCCGTGTCCTCCATCTCATATTTTTGATAGCTCTGTTGGTTCTTCCTCTATCATCAGCAATTGTGTGGGTAATTGTCCTCTTGCTCTTCAGCACATGCTTATATCTTGCAGCTCTTCTAAGCTTACCATTCTGAGAGCGTCTTCGGCCAAGTTTACAGGTACTTGCCATACCTTTCACTCACCAGAGTCATCAAAGCACACCCTTGCTCACATTAAATGATCACTTCAATCAGATGATCAGTCACATCACATCTGAAGAGTGTTAACGCTTGTCTCTAGGAAAACATTCCCCTTCGAGCGTATCAACCATGTTATGTCCGGAATGATTTTTCAAGGTCTCACATCAAGGCTTACAACACCCCCTCAAACGGAAATTTCTATTTTTAAGTGCGACAATTATTATCTGAGTATCTCAATATGGTCATGAGCTTACCACTCTTCCAAGAGTCTACTCATCCCGGAGTTGCGTCTGCTCTCTATTCCACCCTAGGAACCACGCCTTACTTCTCCGTGAGTCTCCCGCTCTTAGTCTTAAGAGTCTAGGTAGCTCTCTACCTTTAACCATGGGGGCAACCCATTAAAGGTTGATTCATATCTGTCTTCATACTCTGAGTATTACAATGCCATTTCTGAGCTCACCACCTTGACAAGAGTCAACTTGTTCCCGAAACCTGCGCATGCCCACTGCTCATTCTTAGCAGTCGCATCTTAATGCTCCACAAGTCACCCACTTATTGTCCAAGGCAAATGTCTTCTAGCTCATTGATCTTTAGCATGGGGGCAATATCCATGAAAGTCAATCCTGTAGTTGTCTCTATACTCATCATAGCCACTTCATTGGCTATCCATACACCTGTCCACTTATATCTAGCCATCACATTGGCTTTGAGGTGTTCTGAACTAGGGCTTCTATCATGGCGATCACACCTTCTTTAAGGTGTCTTCACTCGTTGTCATGGGGTGGTCTGAACTTGGACTCATATTGTGGCCCTTACACACCTTCCATCTAAGGTGTCTTCGCCTTTCATAGACGGTCACATCCTCTTTCAGCTGAGATGCTTTAAAGTGGGTCTAAAATTCTCTACCGCCATGTGGATTACGGGAGAAATAACTGCTGTTGTTACCCAATTTTTGACCCCACCTTTTTGATAAAGTTTTCAGAAAATCCAAAAATAGTGAAAAACAACGAAAATCCAAAAAATATGTTTTTAATATATTTGCATCGTTTTTATCATTTTCAACGTCGTCTAAAAAAGAATTTAAATTTTCAAAAGTCTTTCGAACGCGTTTGACTTTTCACGCGTCATTTTTAAAATTATTGATTTTTCTTATTGAGTCGACATTGATATTGCTCGTTTAAAAAAATACAAGAAAAAACAAGAAAAATCAAAATTTATAAAAAAAAGAAAGTTGAGGGATCAATTTTAAGACCCATAGGCAATATTTTACCTATAAATATGGGTCCATAACTCACACAAAGGAGGGGGGAAAGGGCAATTTTGAGATAAAAAAAAACCAAAACCTATCTCTTTCACACCAAGCCGCCGCTCCCTAGGATCTAAAAACCTTTTTACTCCCTCCCCTAAGCGGCTGACTTCCCAGCTGCAAAAAAAAACAACGGCCGCCCCCTTCCCTCTGCACACAAGCCTCCCTTCTTCCCCTTACAGGAGCTAAACCTTCAGCCCCAACCATACTCTCCCCTCATCTCACCAGGGCTGCTCCTTCACAGCCGGTATTCCCTTAGCCACTATGAACGCCACCTCAGGCCACAACCCCCATTTCCACAGATCTTCCCTCTACAGCTATTCCCATCTCCACCACAGCTTCAGCAGCCACAGCCGGTTTTCACCACCAGCAGCAGCGCCGGGACCACACTCTTCACCTTCTCCTTCCGGCAGCGCCCGCAGACCCAACAACCTCCAGCAGCAGCCTGAACACTATAGCGCCGCCTGCAGACCAGCAACCGGATCCCATGCCTCCTCCTTGTTGACAGTGCCTGAAGCAGAGGAGAAGACGGAAACCGCAGATCCAAAAAAAGAGACCGAAATAGATCTAAAAAGAAAGAAATAAAATCAACTGCCGTTTGTGTGTTTTTCTCCTTTTGCAGGTGACAGGGATTCTCACTGACGACAGGAAAGTGAAGAGGGGAGGGAGCCGTTCCAGATCGCCCTGTCATGTGGAGTTTCTCGCGGCGGCGCGTGAACCCACGTGCCGCCAGTGGTAGTGGCGTGTGAAGGGGATGCGCCGCCACTGTTCCAGCACTGTTCAGGCAGTTCCAGAAGTGTTCCTCTGCAATTCCTGGAGTTTTAGGGTCTATTTTGTAAATTTTAAATTGTTAATGTAATTTTGGTTTAGTTGTTTTGAATTTATATTTTGTATTGTGGATGTAAAAAAAAAAGGAAAAAAAAAGAAAAAGAAAAGGAAAGGAAAAAAAGAAAAATACAGTAAAGTGAATGTGTGTTTATATTTGTTTTATGTATGTTTTGTTTTATAGTTTATTTTTATGATAAAATTGCAAAGAGTAAAGAAGAATTTAATATTTTGATTTGCTCATGGTTAAAGATTATGAACTTACACGTAAGTCGTATTTCTAATAATCGATAAAAGAACAAAATTTTTAAAACTTCTTTAACACATCAAAGCCACGAAGTAGCTTACCTCAGGTAGGGTACGTTAGGGGTGCTAATACCTTCCCTAACCACAATCAGTTCCTTACCCGTGAATCTTTGACAAGACTAGTGAACCTGGGTTTCCTAGCAGCCCTCAATTAAATACTAAGTGGTGACTCCTAACGAATCAAAGCATTAACGAAATTGAAAAAATCGCCAGTCAACGCCGCGCGGGTAATGTGCGACAGAAGATAACTGCCACTAATTACATAGAAAGAGAAAATTATGATACACTCCTCGCAATCCTCCATCTTGATTTCTATGTTTGGAGTTTCTATGCCTTTCTACTTGATAGCTCCACCCACACCAACTCTCTTTTGGTGTCTTCGTCTTTCATAGGCGATCACACCCCTTTAATTAGGTGCCTCTACAACATCTCATCTTTCCATCCTTGCATGTATTGGAAAGATCCTCGCATGTTGCCTTTATCAAGAGTACAAGAGATTTCCCGTTGTACAACTTTTCATATAGTCTCTGCTTTGAGCTTCATCTAGGAACACTTCTTCTCCTTGCACCTGTTGTCTCATTACAATACCTCGTTAGATCTTATAAGTACTCCTGCATAATTTACGTGTGCCCTCATGCAATTTCTATTCTCCAGATTTCTCCCTATTCCTTGCTTATATTTGACAACAACTCATCATGTCATAACACCTATCCAAGTCAAAATAGGGTGCCAATCTTTACCTCCTTTGTTGTATTTCTCTTCTATTATCAGGGTCTTCATCAATTCTCCCTTCGAGAAATCACAGTCACTGAATCTAACTTCTTTGGAGAAATCACCACTCTATCAGATCCTTGAACATACAGAACCCAACTGTTCTCCTTTGCCATTGTCTTGCTAGTCTTCAACCGTTTCATTACAAACTGCTATATATACAAAAAAGTACCGTATGGATAATCCTTCCACTAAACAAGTTCCCAAGAAAGATTGGAGGGGTCACACCAGTCCCGCTTAAAACCTAATCTCCTAGCCATAACTTCTTAGGCCATATCTATCCATCGCACTGTCTTTCTGTATATACAACCATTTGCTAGCTTTGTTGCGGCTTTCCTTTACAAGTGATCTGGAATATCCTGGTTTTATCCTGATTTCTAAATATCTGACGAGACTACCAGTGCTTAGATTCGTCAAGATTGGTCTTCATCATTTTCCACTATATACCTCTAATTGTCAACTTGATCGGGTGTCTAGAGTGTCCTAATTTTGTGCCTTCCTTCAAGGCAATTCAAAACTCCCCACTTAACAGTTAAACACACATAATTGGGCAAACATGTGTGACTTCTTCTTCTTCATCTCCATCGACCACCATGATGACCTTCTGATGCCTCATGATCGGACAATCTCTCTTTAATAATTCACCACCATCATTTTTGGTCTCAATCTCAATGATCGGACCGTATCATTGCATCTGGAAAGATCAAATTAGCTGGAAACAAGTCTGAAATCGTCTAAATCGTATTTCAGACGGCTAAGATTTGATCAAAACAATTCTGGCCTAATGAACGACCCAGATTCAATCTCAGATCTGGTTGCACGTAGGATCAGCTACACTAGTTCCTGTCCCTCGGCTCGCGGCTCAGCTCCAACTCGGCTCGGCTCAACTCAGCTTGGCTCACGACGGATGACGTGGTAGGTGAGGGTTCCTTGTGCTGACGTGTCAAATGACTGGGCGCTGATATGGCATGGCAACTGTGCATGCTGACATCACAATTACATCATGCTAACATCATCCTAATCTGGGCTAGCCACGTGGATCGAGTCAATTGGTATTCGGGTGGGGCCAGCCCATCCGGGTGAAGAAGACGCGTGGGGCGCGTCTGCGCGCGTGGACAGCCACCTTGTCGATGCGTGGTGGTGAGTGCGGGCATGTCAGATGTCCCATTTCGACGTTGTTTTCACTGTTGGCTTCGTCTCTTCCTCCTCTACACAGTGGTATGGTCAAAACACCATTTTGACAACTTTTATTTTTGAGCAAAAATCAAACACCACTTTAAACCATGTGCTCTGATACCAATTGTTAGGGATTCCGGCTCCCTTATGCGTGGACCGGTGGTGTTATGATAGTTGCCCATTGAAGGCTTAACACACTGAGACACAATATTTAACGTGGTTCGACAAATCGCCTATATTCACGGGAGAGGATTATATTATTAGAGATAGAGAAATGATACAATATATACAAATACATGGAAGATGAGGATTACTTCACTCAAACTTAACTCCGAGCTTTCATTGCTACACTTGCAGCTGCTGCCCTTGACAGCCCCTCTTTCCCCTTCTTCTCTCTTTGCTTTGCTCTCACTCTCTCTAAAATTATGCATCTTTTATAGGCATCAATGGTAAGCTTCTCCAACACATTTGTCAACATTGATGGGACAAGAAAGCCATAAAACATGACACCAATTATGACACAAAATATGTTTCCAATGGGTATAGTGGTGGGGTATATTGCCATAATAGCAATTTCCTAACAGTATTCAATTAAAATATATAACAGAAAAAGAATCTTTGAGCCAGATTCAGAACTTCCATCAAATGCCCCCTAAAAATGTTTTGATTTTCTTGCCTACTTGTAGTCAAATTGCTTTTTTAATCCTGCTGAGTAGTTAAGTGATCAAGAATCAGAAGGTGGATCTCTCGTGTTTTGGATGCTGTAAATCCTTCAAGTGATCAAGTATCTACTGAGTACTCTCATTATCAAAATATTTGAATCTTATAAATGTATTTAGTGATTAACAGTCATGTCCTCAAATTAAAGATTGTTGTTGCCTTCTTCCTTTCTCTTGGATCTTATCTTCTGATGCTGTCGCTGTCGTTAAAAGGAGCTGATGACTTGGTCGGTTTTGTGTTGTTATGAACGTAGGAGATAAAGACACGAGTGCTGGTGTTTTTGTGACTTCTCATCTGAGACCAGTATTGTTGCAGCTGCTATGGAAGGAGGAGTTGAAGATGTTGGAACCAGTGCCGGACTGAGAAGATAAAACTTGTTCTGTGAGTGTCGGTTAAAACCTCTGATATGTCTAAGCCATGCTCCCATTCTTTAAGCAAGTAATTTCATACGGAAGGAAGAAAACTTGCTGCTACTGGTGGCGGTGAAGTAAGGTGGTTACTCGGTGCTGCTGTGGTTGGACTGCGTTCTATCACAGGAACGGACAAGGTGAAGCTGTTGTCTGCTAGACCGAGATGCTGCCAGAGCTGGAACCAGCTGCGCTAGACTGATCACGGTGTTGCACAAGAGAAGATGAAGTGCTGGTGGAGGTCACGATGCATGCTGCTTCCATGGAGGAATGGAGGTTGGGAGAGAAGGGTTAATTATGTTGATTCACTTTTACTTGTTACGGGTTTTGGTGTGTTTTTGGGAGGTTGGAGGAACTTTATTGTGTTCCTTTTCTTTTGGTCCGGTTGTGATGGTGGATAAGAGAGTATTTTCATGTCTCTGTGATTTTTTTTCTATCTAATTCTCTTTTACAATCCCTCTTCTCATGAAATTCTCTCCTGAAATCTCTTATGCTCTGTGTGTAATCATTTATTTATATTGGTGGAAATTTTGAGGTGTAATTTATATTGTCTTGGAATTAATGTTAACATCTTTATACCATTTTTAATTATAACATAAAATTCACTGGTACTAATATAAAGTACAGATTAATTTGAAAGAAAAACACCATTATTGTTGCATATTTAATTGAAATAATTAAAAGTCACATTACATGAAAAATATAATATATTACATAAATGGATACTAAACAAATTAGGTCCATTTTCCTCAAGAATTCCCAGAGATGTGATTGTGATTGAGTAATGATGACTCACACTCATTAAAATCAAATACTGGAGAAGCACTCGCAGCAACAATCCAGACAACAACACAGACAACGACGCCAACTGTGTAAGAAAAAAAAAGAATAAAAAAATCAGATATATATGCATGTAGTATTAATGTATGTATATGTGTATGTATGTATGCTCGCATGCTCGTGTGTGTGCACAATATTCATTGTTATGAAATGTTGAATTACTACCATTTATGCTTCTTTTTTTCAGGAGGTGGTGGCTGTTGAGCACCGTTATTCATAGGGTGACTAGCTGCAGGTGGGGCAACATAAGGACCTTGATGATACCCTTGAACTGGTGGTGGATAGGAATATTGTGGTGGAGGAGGATGCGCCTGCTGGCTCGGTGGTGGATATGCTCCTGAAAGATCATTAGCAACCCGTCCTTAATCGATGAACTTGATAAATTAATCATGTAAAAGACTAGTAACTTAATCATGGAAAAATAACTTTACCTTGAGGTTGGTAGGTATTGTGGTGACTCATTATTTGAAATCTAGACCTCACAATAAGTGACTTATTAAGCACCTTAATTATACCTAGCTAGGAAAATGTACGTTATGGAAGATACTCTACACATATTTGTGCCCATAGCTACTCTTCAGTTTATATAGCAGCATTCTTCCCCTCCATGTTCAGCAGCTCGGCATCATGTATGTGTGAATGCCCTTCATGACAAGCTGTTCATCCTCCATGTGCTTCGCCATATTCCTCGCCAATCAAGCTGGTGATGTTAGTGTGTGTGTGAACACCGACAGTATTAACAACTATTGTCAACTTAGGATATGGTTATTTTTATGATTGAGGTTGGGTTTTGTGCATGGAGTCACTAAAAAAGTTAGAAAAAACAAGAAAAATTAGGAATTTTGTGTAAAATTAGATTGTACTCAATGTCAACTATTAAATCAAATACATCCTAGATGTTTTACCCAAAACCTAAGTCATTAATTTTAGTTTTGTTAATGTTGATGAATCCAAAGAAATTTTTTTTTCATTTTGGCACATGTATAGTTGAAGATTATTGAATTTTAATGATATCTTACTGGAAATTTTTAAAAAAGAGCATGAAAACTTTTATCCTTCTACCCAACCTGGAATATATGGCTAGTTCGGAATAATATTATCTTTCAAGAGGGTACTGTAAATCTTGGTTCCTGCTTTAACTTGATCTTTCATTGTCTCTCTTACTAGCTAAAGTCCCACCAATTTGTATATTCAAGATCTGATCTTTTAATCACAGATGATATTAAATTTTAGACAAACCAATATAGAATTTACTGATATTTTAATTTATTTTGTCTATTTTTCTTTTTCATATCTCAATGTAAGTTTTCTTGTCTTCTTTTTATGGCTATATATTGCCTAAATAACCAATGTTGATTATAAAATCGATGATTATATATATATATATATATATATATATATATATATATATATTTCAGATTCAAACTCAACATGTTAAATTATATGAAGCATACACACTTATCAATTACCACCTAAGCTAACACCTTAACACCTCAAAGATTCGACCATATGTAGTCTATTTCTTTCTATGCATTTGGTTTTCAGCTTTTACATTCTATGATTTTTATTTTTCTTTTCAACTTAATTGACATTACAATTACGAGTTAATGATATGCGGAAAATCCATGTTATTTAAAAATAAGAAATAAAATCAATTTTCAGCAAGGCGCTGGGCAACGCTGGTCTTAATCTTAAGACTGAGTCCAAGAGTAACTGGATCTAGACACGTCTAAATCCATGATTTCTTAACAAGAATTAAGAATGAGCTCGAGCTTTATTAATTTATATTTTATTTTGGAGACTAATAAATCGTGATCCGTCAGGAGTGTACGTAAGCAAGCATGACGCATAAACACAGCTTCTGTCAGTTCTCATCTAGCCCGGGATGGGTTTATAAGAAGCATAAAATATAAATTATATAATGGTTATGAAAAAAACGTGAGGGTTTGCATATATTATTATATTGTTAATTAATTATTGTGAAAACATTTTATTTCCTCTCCCTTTTATTTCTTATTGAAACTAGTTGAGGGGTCAACGCGTACACGCTGCTTCTGTTTGATTCCTTTCAATGTGATCGTTTGTTTAACTTTCTAGTCTTCTTCTTCTTCTTCTTCTTCATTTTTGTGTTGCCAGGAAACCTCATTTTAGTTGAATAAGCTTCGAGCTCGTACGTAAGAATTCTTGGTAATCTGTAGACTGATGAACTGCGACCTCCTGAAATTCTAAGCTATATATATATATATTAACTAAAGTTATTGGGATTTGAACGTCAAACATTGCTCTACTGATCACCAGAAAGAAATGTACCCAAGAGTCTGAAAATCTCTTATAGTATGTGTCAAGATTACTTAAAAAATCGCAAGAACATATCAGTTTTTCACCTCTCTAATCTGCTCTGATTTAATTGCAATAACACGTAGTAGCGCAACCGGTGAAATTAACCCACTACTAAGAAATAGCTCAATCTTTAAAAATAAAAATAAAAAAATCTCAAAGATTGCATAGCATCACATTTGAGATTTCCATGCAGGAGGTTTTGATGTATTTTATAGTATTTAACATCGTATTTCTTTTTATTTTTGAGTTTAAAAATATATTATTATGAATATGTTTATTTTGATAAATAAATAAATGCAAATACACAATCAATTTATATTACCTGAAAATTTAATTTTAAAAAATTAAATAATCAAAAGAGAACAAGAATCGACAACGGCAACGAAAATATACCCGAGCAATTTATATATTGAAAGGGTGGTTAATATATAAATTATTAAATTCTTACATCCTTATCTCTGATCCTCAACTAATATTGAACGACGTGTATCGCATCAGGAACGAAACACCACTCAATCTCTAACAACCTTCAATCCGACGTTAGATTCTTTAGTAAAAACTGACACAACAGGATTTCACAGATACTTCAGAACCTGTGGCACAAACACAAGTACTACCAAAATCAAATACCTCAAAAAGGTCCAAACTTTGTGCTTCAAAGAGTCACAAAATCATGAACTCCATTATTGGCATTGAAATGAGCAGGTCCCTAGTGTTTTCCACAAACATTCCCCTTAAGTTTTCCCAAAAACCCATATCATTTTCTCTCTTTAATCACTCAAAACTTTGTGTTCCACAAAGATTTAGTGAGAATTCTCAATGTGGGCTTCAAAGATTTCAGCTTTTGAGCATGAAACTAGCAAGAAATGTGTGTACAAAGGCTGCTTTATCAGAGATGAAGTATCCTAAAGTGGCTGCTTCATCAACTGGGCCTATACCTCCCAGTCAGCTTATTCAAGTTGTTGAGACTGCTGCTAAGACTGGTGCTGAGGTTTGGTTTCTCCCCTTTTAGCTTTTCTTGTGTGGATTTTTTAACTTTGACAGAGAGGCGCTTTGATGGTGTTTCTCTGTGTTTAATTCGAACTTGATTTGTTTATTTATAAGCTGATTGGAATGTGAAATTTATGAGTTTTTGGATATTAATTCTTTTCTGTAGACTAAAGTTAATTCTTTACACTATTGTTTTTGGTTTGCTTGTTAAAAGATGATTATAAATATATTGGATGTATTGCAATAGCAACTGATTATGGTATCCAATTAAAATATATAACAGAAAAAAAAAGAATCTTTGAGCCAGCTTCAGAACTTCCATCAAATGCCCCCTAAAAATGTTTTGATTTTCTTGCCTACTTGTAGTCAAATTCCTTTTTAATCCTGCTGAATAGTCAAGTGATCAAGAATCAGAAGGTGGATCTCTTGTGTTTTGGATGCTGTAAATCCTTCAAGTGGATAAAATGAAGCTTTGAACCTCAATTTGACCTTGTATCTACTGAGTATTCTCAATATCAAAATATTCAAATCTTATAAAAGTATTTAGTGATTAACAGTCATGTCCTCAAATTTGCTTCTAGCCTCTAGAGGCTAGGAGATGTTTTTCCACAAACCTTTCTCCTCCTTCCCTTTCCCCACAGATGGTTAACTCTCACATACACCCGCACACATACACATTTTGCTCCCAAATACATAGCCATACAGGTCTCTAGAATGGATACATTTTAAATGGGATGCCTTGGAAGGGCTTTCTTCTAAACGAAAAGTAAGTATATCTAGTTAGAAGCTTTCATCAATAACTGCAATCCATTTCCTTAGCAAGAATTATGACCATGTGATCGTGCCATTCAAGTTCAGTGTATAGTCATTTTACCATTTACAGTCCATAAAAATGATGCATGTATTGACTATTGGGTTTCTTTCCTAAATATTCATGGAAAGATTTGCTTCTATATGGGTCATTAAAATGCTTTTCAGTTAAAGATTTTCTGAAGGACCTGATATGTTGGTTTACATTCTTAACTGATCAAATTCTGGAACAAACCATGCCAATTTTCACTCTACTTGGCAAAATTTACTCGCAGCACAGACAAAATGAGCGAGGCTGCTATCTTAGAAGTTGTTAGAAGGAATTTTGGAGATCACCTCATTCTTGGGGAGGAGGGAGGAATCATAGGAGATACATTATCTGATTATCTATGGTGCATTGATCCTCTAGGTTTGTCTCTTTCAGCTCCTGGTTCATTATTCTTGTTTTGCTTTTTACTCGTTTTTTTTTCCTCCCTTTTTGAAGGGTTTTGTCCCCCTTTCCTTTATCTTTTTTTTTATTGGGTGTTGAAATTACAGTTATAGCATTTCAGAATTCAGTTTTAATTATCAATTATGCCATCATTAATAGTATAATGATCAGCAGCTTTTCTGGACATGTATTGGAAAACTTTCGCATGAATAGATCTCATTGTCATTTTTTCCATGTTAAATGACTTGAAGTTATCAAACCTTGATATTTGTGTAGATGGAACAACAAATTTTGCTCATGGTTATCCTAGCTTTGCGGTTTCTGTGGGAGTTCTTTTTCAAGGAAATCCTGCGGCTGCTTCGGTGGTACTGATCGAACTTAACCTTTTCTTATAAGATAATGAAGCGAAACAAGGTCTATTTCTTTTTTGACATAAAAGAAAGATGAAAACATAATCACAGGAGACAGAAATCACTTGACATTAAACAGCTGAAAAAAAAGGAAGCTGACAATTTACCATTTGTTTTTAGGTGGAGTTTGTTGGTGGTCCTATGGCTTGGAACACACGCACATTTTCTGCAACTGCCGGTAAGAAATTTTTGCGTTAACTTGCAATTTTCTTTATTTAATTGCCTCAGTCATTTTGTTCATCTATGGATGAAACTACCATCAATCATGACAGGTGGAGGAGCATTTTGTAATGGCCAAAAAATTCACGCAAGTCCAACTGCTCAGGTAAGTGATCATGTATTGATCAAGATCTTTAATTTTCACACATTATCAAATCATCTAATATGAATATATTGATTAGAAAAACCATGTGCCCTTCAATTATCATCTAGAAGTATGTTTAAATCTGCATTGATACATGCTGAAACATTAAGCATTCCTTACTAGTGAGTTGAACTCTCTCTTAAAGAGTAAACTCAACATGGAGAGTTAATTGACTTGCATTATTTTTTCTACATATGAAATTATCATGCTGCGTCATATCTTTTCTAGAATGAAAAGGTAAATGCATAAGTAAACAAATGACATAAATTAATCGTTTTAACTTTATTAGCAAGGTAGAATATAACTCACAAGTTCATGGTTTTTAAATTGCACCTCATTTCTATTGGTTCTCCTTGCCCTTTTTGTTTTTTTAGGTTGAGCAGTCTCTTCTTGTGACTGGTTTTGGATATGAACATGATGATCCATGGGCCACTAACATTGAACTATTCAAGGAGTTTACTGATGTCAGCAGGGTATTGCCATTTTCCTCTTAAATTGTTTCTTATCTGATAGGCTATTGTTTTTTCTTTTTTAACATAACATATTCCTTTTTGTATTTCTTCTTATGCTCTCTAATAATGTATAGGGTGTTCGAAGGCTTGGTGGTGCTGCTGTTGACATGTGTCATGTGGCTCTTGGGATTGTAGAAGCATATTGGGAATATCGTCTTAAGCCATGGGATATGGCTGCTGGTGTTCTGGTAAAATTCTGTTTTTACAAATGCTTTTACTTGATATGAAATTAGACTTTATTTCTATGTTTGAGATTGTGGACTTTATTAATGGAGTGAATAATGACCTCTTAGTTTATTGGTGTCTGTTATATCCCATATAACAAGCTAAACAACCCAACTTACCTTTAGTTGTGTATGGTGGCAAGTCTTCCTGACTTAGTTTTCTGCTTTGGTGAATATCTAATTCTTTGCCAATCTGTGTAATGCATTCCTATGTTGGTTTCCACATAGAAATTACTTAAATTACTCCAAAAAAGATGGAGAAGGTAATACTTGCGAGGGATTGAGTAAGTATCAATTGAATTTACCATATGAGTCATTGACTTAGTGCTGTCCCCCAAAGATCCATGGTGACTTCAACCATAAGCTTCACAGTGAATATAGTGGCACTGTTCTAGGAAATATGTTTATTTCTCTCACTAGCCACTTGTTCAACTTGCTAATATCACAACCACCATCCTTGGCATTCCCCAGCTAACATAAACAGGCCTTTTCAAATCATATTTGTTGAATATGGACACAATTTTGTTAGTAATGAGGGTCAGTTCTAAATATTTCAATATTAATGTTTTCCTTTCCCTTTCAAGCAGATAGTTGAAGAGGCTGGGGGGACAGTATCTCGCATGGATGGTGGAAAGTTTTGTGTATTTGATAGATCTGTTTTGGTGTCTAATGGTGTGTTGCATGCCAAGGTTAGACTTCACTTGTTTTCTGTGAAAAAATCAAACACCTTTTTGTTCTTTCTCTGTTTTCCCCACTCTTTAATTGCAGACATAAGACAACTGGCATGAAAAATTTCACCAATGGCATTAACTATAAACATAGCTTCTAACGTCACATTTTTGAATAGCTAATTGCTGGGCCCTTTTGTTGTAATTGGAAAATATCTAGTACCCATTTATGAGGGAGCTTGTTCTTCCTACCATCAGAAAAGATGAGAAGGAAATTGCTAGAGCAAGTTGCTTTTGTTGAAAGGAAAACATTGTTCTGAATCCCCTGATGGATGGGAGTCAAAATCCACTTCACTGTAAATTATACTATGTGAACCTTGACTCTTTGGGTTGTTTCATGATTTCACATTGTGTGCCTAATTCTTTAGTGTGCTTTGTGATCTTGTTTGAACCAGATGATAGATTTGATAGTCTTTATAATGCAGCTTTTGGAGAGGATTGCACCTGCCACTGAGAAACTGAAAAGCAAAGGAATTGATTTCTCATTGTGGTATAAGCCAGAAAATTACCGCACTGATCTTTGAATTGACCTAGCATTTATTCTCATTCGGAGCTTTGCTGCAGCAAGCAGGTGTTGCATATCGTGCCCTAACTTGTTTTTTATTTTTTGAATTTATCTTATAATATAGGCTTCAATCCTCATTTATAAGATTGTTTTGCTCTTTTAATTGTACCAGCTCCTTTTCATGTTACCTGATCAGTGACATGGATTCTTCCTTATCACCATGTTCATTCTTCAAAAATAAAAAAAGAATTAGTTTTATGCAATCTCTTCCATGGTCATGATCTTTACAATTGAGCTGTGAAAGAAGCAATTTAGTGTTTAGATGATCGTTTTGTGTGGGCCAAAATGCAACATGAGAAATGTTAATGCAATCATTTTTCAAATTGTAAAACGAACTTATTTAATAAGTAAAACAAATTTATCTTCATTCATCAACTGGCATCAAAATCCAGTATTTTCCGCAGAAATTAGGGGATCCACATGCTCGTGAATCTCTGTTTGATTATTCATTGCATGGTAAATTGGCTATCCTCTGCATATTTGAAGGACATTATAGATAATTCTTTAGTTCATTTCTGTCTGGATAGTAAATGTTGTATCATTCTAGTGCTAGCTCAAGTTTTTGGTCGAATGACAATCCATTTGATAACAAGGCACCTCTTCTATTCTCCGCCTTCATATTCATGCACACCGATTCCTCAACATTTTCGGGTGAAGTTATGAACTCGCTATTTGGGACATCTACTCATTGTTCTCTGGCTTTTGTCTGCAACTTTTCTTTAGGTTCTTGCTTGTTTCCATTTGGGATAACTAGTGAGACATTCACTGGAACTCCCCATCCATAATATGGGTCTTTCAACTTTACCACAAGCACAGCCTCATACAAAATATCCCGGGAGAACATTCTGCTGTTGAATTTCTTATATATTTCCAGCCAGCAGGCATCTAATAGCTCCGTCACATCCACAGAAACATCACTTTCATAAGAGAACTTATGGTTAGGACTTGGGAAAAATGAACTCTCCTGGAAATAAAGTTGACATGAACTTTGAAGATTACTAGGTAAATGCATGCATTATGCATATCAGACTAGGCACACACAGAAACCCCCCCCCCCTCCTTCAATGATAGACAGACAAAAACAATGATATAATTAAGGTGATGGAAATGAGACTTGCCTTTCTCTTTTGGTTCAAGAAAACTCCAGTGTTGAGTTGATCATACAGTTAGTCCACTGAGGACCTTTGAGTTGGAGAGCCTGCATCTCTTAATATGGCTTCACAGCTATGTGGTAACTTAACTTCTGTCACTGTCTTCACTTTGACATCATTTAGTGGCTTAGAACCTGCTGCTTTCTCCTGTACTCCCACTCGGGGCTTTACTTTCTGCTTCTTTCTCCACTCTCTTCAACTTGGTTTCACCCAGTTTTGCTTCTGTTGATGTCTCTTCGATGTGCATAGGCTGAGAATAGCTAGTTTCTTCCCTTGTCTGTTGCGACTGTGAAACGTCATCCTGTGACAACCCTGCCCCCTTCACTTCATAACCATCACTTTCTCACAAACTACTGTTTTTATAGCATGGTGAGGTTAAATAATCATCTTGTGCACTAGAAGGTCCTATTAGTCATAAATTAATCTGCAAAAATGTGTTGGCTCTTGATCTAGCCGTCCACTGTTGGATCATTAATCAAGTCTCCAGGCTGTAATCACTTGATCAAGTGTGTTGAGTTATTAATGTATTGAGTTGCATCATCCATCAAATTAAATAAGATGCCTTGTGGGCTAGAGAATATGTATTTTTTTCAATGGTCAAGGTATTTTTTTGGCTAGTTTTCGCTCATGTGAGATTTAAGTTCCTCTCCAATAATGTCTTAGGCAAACCATTCGCGTCCATGCATTCAAAAGTGCTTTGGATTCGACAGAATATGTATTGCTTATCTGAGTGCTAAACACTCTCTCTCTCTCTCACACACACACACTCAGACTACAACGAAAGCTGTTAAGTGTGTGAGATTACAACTTGTTGATGATGCACATGTTGTTTTCATCAACATTCATCAATCAAAGAAAGTAAAAAGATACATATTGCATACAATATAAAATAAAAAGTACTTATTCTGTGATAAAGCATCCATTAAAGTTATATTCCCTGAATGCAAATTGGTTTTTGGACTTCTGAGAATATCAAAAGAGAATCCTGGATTACTTTTATGCAATATGGAGCTTGTTCTGCCTGCCAAATCCTTATCACAGGACTTGACACCGATAAGAGTCATTTTCTTTTTGTTGTTTGTTGTCAAACAACACAGCTCATCAAAAAGAAAAAAAAAAGAAAAACATAAAATTAGCCTAAATTTCCAGATTTATAAGTCTTGCAACAAAAACATTCCCCCCCTATTAACCTTCTTTTGGCTTAATCTTGATACCTGCAAGAACCACGCCACCCTTCCACCACTCGCTTTTAACTTCAAACATACCAAATTCTACAACTCCAGCTGCGTTCTTTGAAACTGTGAATTCGCCACCGCAAATCTCATGCCACACATCATGTTTCTCCTTGTAAGACTCAAGTACAAAGTTTTTCACCGTCTCTTGTCCATTGAGTCTTACCTTGAACTTGATTGGAACAGAATGCCAACCAAATGCATCAACCTGAAATTTCATGACATAATATACTCCGTATTTTGTAGCTGAAGCAACATTGAACATAGTTGAAGGCAATTTCCCAGTGACCTCAATCCAGTTAACTTGAAGGAGCCTTGCACCTTCGTCGAAACCAACTGACCTGAAAAATTCAAACACATTATAAAATGAAGTATAGCTGCTGCTATCACTCGAAAATGAAAGATTACGATATCTACATGATTAAATGCTAATTTAGATTGGCTTACCTTGTTTCCACTTCTGAAAGTTTGATCCATTGCCAAAACCGGGGATCATTGCCCCATATAATATTTAGAGCCTTGGCTGGCACTCTGCATGTTGCAGGACATGCTTTATCTGACGATATTGAAGAGCCATCCTATAGATTAAACATTAATTTTATCAAAAAAACATAATTCATGATAAAATAAAAGAGATTAATTAACTACATGGTTACTGTTAGCGATAACAAATTGAATGTCGTTTTCCGAGAATAAGATCAATTTATTCTATCATACCACCTTTCCCTCCCTTTTTCATGGATGGCAATTAAGACTACTAAAAGCTCAAGCCATCACATAGGAGAATCAGAAACTTTATTCTGAAAATGAAATAAGACACTGCCAGACTCAATCTTAATATATCACCATGATCTTAAAATAGTTCCCTGCATTTTCCAGCATAAGTTCCTACACTATGACTTGAGCATGTTACGACGGATATGAGTAACCAGAGATGAACTAGAGTATGAAAATTAATGTAAACAAAAAGAGGAAAAAATCACTTACACCCTTCCAGTGAGGGCCAGAGAGAGCCTCTGATCTTTGGTCGTAATCCATATCGTAGTTCAAAGTTCTATCCACTGCAAAACTAAAAAGAAAGTAGATATATAAGCACTAGCATTCTAGCTAACAGAATTCTTATTACCCTCAAGTTGCGTAAAGCTAACATCGGACTGTGGTGACAAGGAAGAAAAACATCTAATGCCCATACCTTTACTTGAGTCTCAGCTCTCTCAGCTTCTTTGTTTTTTCCCTTTTGCTTTTCTGCCTACCCTTTTGTTATCTAGCTTCCATTCATTAATTAAGCTTCTTTTGAACAAGTCAAGGATTTATTAGTATGACAAATAATGGTTTAGCCTAGAATTTGCAACTAAGAAAGTTGAAGAATTGCTTCAAGAAATCGGAATATGTACGAGGACGAATACAAATGGAACAAGGAAAGTAATTTCTTGATTCAGTAGTGCTGTGCAAGATATGAACATGTATGGATAGGATTACAGTGTAAAGTTAGGACACAGTACAATGGCATAGTTAAAGGTGAGGGAACAAAATCCTTTCCTAAATCACACGCCATTTAAAGTTGTTTCTTGTGAAACTCGTGATTCTGAATTACTTGCAGTAAGAAATTAGAGTTTTCCACAGCTAATCTGCAGATGGTCTTTGGATCCTGTCCTTAAGTCTTAAAATTTTCACCCCCACTGTGTACTTTAGTCGCTCCTCTTCCTATACATAGAACCTAACATAACACACTTCATGCACAATTAAACAGAAGTGTAAAGATCTACAAATACAATTTATAAACAGAGAAGGAAACTTGAATTATGCTCTAAATATGGTGATAAATTTGTACCTGAACATAAATGTAGTGTTAAAGGGATTCATTTGATTGAGGGAAGGGGGGATGAAAAGGAGGAATTCTTAGAAGCAGAAGAAGAGGATGGAGTGGATGTAATGAAAGATATCAGAAATGAAGAGTATGGGATGTCACTGAATGCCTTTGCTGATTGTTATGCCTATAGCACCATTCTGATTAGAGGGTGTTGTCAGGGAAGGGATTTGATCATCTTAATTGATAGTGGAAGCACTCATAGTTTCATAGATGAGAAGGTGATTAAAGGACTCAAAGCTGTCATTGTTAAAACCACAGTTCTGACAGTCATAGTGGCTAATGGTAACATTATGAAATGTGATGCCTATGACCTAAAATTCAAGTGGTTCATATAGGGGCATGAATTTCAAGCTAATTTGAGGTTATTAAAGTTGAGAAGGTGTGATATAGTATTGGGAGTTGATTGCTTGAGGATATTCTCACCAATATTATTTGACTTTTACAAGATGAAACTGTCTTTTAAGAAGGATGGAAGGATGATCGAGTTAAAAGGAATTGTAAAGGATGCCAGTTTATAAATGGTATCGATTATAAAGATACATAAGAGTTTTAAGGAGGTTGTTTATGGTTACATTGGTCAGTTCTTTTCCTTAGAAGTTCAAGAAGAGAGGAACCAGAGAATAACAGTGGTTGAAGTAGAGGCTATACTAAAGGAATACCAGGCAGTGTTCCAAGAAACTAAACACTTACCATCAAAGAGATCTATAGACCACAGAATCCCTCTCATTCCAGTTGCTAAGCCAGTAAATATAAGGCCTTATAGGAGTTCTTTCTTACATAAGGAAAAAAATTGAAAATATGGTAAAAGAAATTTTGCAGAATGGAGTTATACAACCTAGCTGTAGTCCTTTAGCTTCACCAATTTTGTCAGTAAAGAAGAAAGACAACACTTCGAGATTTTATATAGACTACAGGCAACTTGATGATCTAACCATAAAAAAATTCCTAATTCCTTTGATCGATGAAATGTTGGATGAACTACATGGTTCACAGTTCTTCTCAAAATTGGACTTGAGGTCTGAATACCATCAAGTGAGAATCCATGATAGTGACATAGAAAAAAAGACATTCAGGACTCACTATAGGTATTATGAATTTAGAGTAATGCCATCTGGCTTGACTAATGCCCCTACAACTTTTCAAGCTTTGATGAATCATATTCTGGAGCCTTTTATAACGAGATTTGTATTAGTTTTCTTTGATGATATCTTAGTGGATAGTTCAACATTTGAGCTGCACCTTAGTCATCTAAGAAATATGCTAGAGACACTCGGGAGTAATCAATTGTTTGTGAAGCAAGTCTAAATGCTTTTTTTGTGAACAAAAAGTAGAATATCTAGGACACATCATTTCACCTGAAGGAGTTGCTACTGACCCATAAAAGACAACAATTATCAAGGAGTGGCTAGTACCTAAGTCTGTAAAAGAATTGAGAGGATTCTTGGATATTCCCGGATCATTTTTATAAGTTTCATGGTCTCTTCTAGCTTCTATAGTCACTGACAGGGACAAGATTTTTACCAGTCTGTTCTGGAAGGAATTACTCAGATTATTGGGGGTTAAAATGCTTATGAGCCCTTCCTACCATCCACAAATTGATGGGTGGTCTGGACGAGTTAATCAATGCTTGGAAACCTACCTTGGATATATGACTGTGCATAATCCCTAGTGGCACCACCGGTTGTCTTTAGCACAATGGTGGTACAATTCGAATTATCATTCATCAATAAAGACGAGTCCCTTCTAAGCATTATATGGGTATTTTCCTCCAGCTAGAGAACTGGTTACATAAGAAAAAACTAATGTACCAAATGTGGAACACAAGTTAAAGGAAAGAACAGATATGGGTCAAGTTCTGAAGAAGCAGTTAGAGGCTGCTAGACACAGGATGAAATAGATTACAGATAAAAGCAGGATTGAAAGGGAAATATAAGTTGAAGATCAAGTGTTTCTTAAGCTACAACCTTAAAGACAAATGAGTGTAGCCTTAAAGGAGAAATTCTATTAACAGAAAAAAGAAAAAATGACCGAACCTGAGCACCTGCTGGCGATATTTTACATAATAGAGATGATAGCAATTCTATTAACAGGAAATATCCTTAAGCTGTGATATTTTTTCTCATTAGGACACCCTTAAGCTTCCCTCTTGCATCTTGATAGGTTTATTTCTTTTTATATGATTTTCCAGTTTTTTATCATTATTTTTTAGCCAGTACTTCCGCAAATTTGGCAGAATTTGTGCATGTTTTTCTTTGACCTTGCTTGGCCTTTGGCCTTCTTGGTGTTTCGTAACGTGTCAAAAAGAGAAAAGAGAAGAAAAGAGAAGCAATTCTCATCATATAGCTAGAAAGCAATCATCAAAGTAAGTTTAGTTGAAGATACAAGAACTACACGGGGCAGTCAATTATTTGATGTTAGAACAGCAGCACATAAATCTTAAGGACACCACACAACAGATAAAGCTTGGTAGAACTAGACAGGTCTCATTATTGCGTTACATCTAAAATAGGATTGTAAGAGACTGGTTGATTTGAACCAAATCTCAAGTTTTCTCTTCTTCAACTATGGCCTGGTGAATTTGCAAACCTCCCTTCCATTTGCCTGTCCACACTTCATACAAACCAAAATAGAGCTTGTTATCGTCCGTTCCTTTACTAACATCAATCACAAAGTCCGAGGTAACTAATTTCTTGTCAGTGCTTACATCTGATAGGTCGACTTTGCTCCATCTGTACCTTCCCTTCTTCCCCAACTTGGCCATCATAAAAACAGGACAACCATTCCAACCAAATGCATCATTTTTCTTCGATACTTCGAATTTAATTTTGTACCTCCCTTCTTTTAAGGGGTCCTTTGTTGTACCCGTTAGTTCAAGCCAACACACTTGCACCAGCTCTGCTGGTGTTTCATCCGAGCTGCGATATTGAAGCTCAAATAGTATAGTAAATGTCCGTGTTTGCTTAGCAAAGTTTAAAGTTTTCACATCACATGCTGCAAAACTAAGTTTCCTTTCCTGCTAAAACTAAATATAGAGAACATGGATTCTTACCTTGACTGATCAGGCAAGTTCCAGTAGCGTCTGTCATTTCCCCATATGATGCTAAACCCCCTCGGCTTAAACGTCCAGCGGTTTTTTTCCTGTAAACACGAAGAGGAATTCTCATCAAGAAAAAACATTCAACTTGAAATAATGTGATAGCCTTAGATACAGTTGCCTTGTATAACGGTTAACATTCAAAATACTATGCTTGAAAAACTAAATTTCCATTATCGTTTTGGTTTGAATTTAGCAAGGTTGTTCAGTTGAAGGATTGTAATTAGGAGGCCTAATCTATGAACAAACACCGATGAAAGATAATAGCAATCTCACCCCATCATATTGCACTTTGTTAGTATCGGCCTCGTAATGTGGTTTATTTGAAGAAGACATCTTGAGAGCAAATAAATTCTAGTGTTAGTTTGGAGAGAGAAAAGATGATATATTTGTGGATCCACAAAGAGCCTTTTATATGCAGCCCCAAAGAAGCGTTCATTGATTATGTCAGCTTCCAAGAAATGAACATCAAAAAGATACTCAACCACAGAAAGAAAAAAAAGAATGGAATAAAACTTGGGACGGAAAAAGGATCAAGTAAATGTGCTCTACTTTATCAGAACGAGTGGATCCTAACCTTTTCTTTTCTTTTGTGTCTTGATGCTCCATGTATGATCAAGAAAAGAATCAATTCGCTTGGCAGCAAGACTTGTACAAACATAATTTTCCAGCTTCCTAACCACGAAATTGAAACATATATGATGTGAACGTGTTGCACGATACATTTATGAAAAGGATTGATTCGTTGTAAACATATATGATTTTATAAACAAAATTCTATAGAAGGGTTGATTCGGTGTAATCAGTCGAGGTTTGGAAGACTCTCAAATTAAGTTATTTTTGTTATTTTAATTATTTTTTCTAATTAATTTTAGATTTTATTTATTTTCTATTTAGATTTGGATTTTTTTTGGTTAGATCGGTCTTAAACTCTATATAAACAATTTGCGTGTTATTTTTTTTTTCATTAGATTATCGAATTATAAAATTTTCAAAAAATTAGAATTTCCTCTCTATTTTTAACCTTAAAGGTTGAAAACGTCCATATTTTTTTTATTCACGTGATTCATCACGCAGAATATAAAAATAAAAAATTGAGCAAATTTTGCATAGGAAAGAGTTGAATAGGAATCCGAATACTTTCTTGATAAGGATACTTTCTTTGAATCCGAATAATGCCCACCATTCCCAGCTTTTTCAAGTTGAATTCAATGGACGGCTGAAGCTATGAGCAAATTAATTCGGCATTTCTGTGTGGCGTTGTGAAACTATGAGAAATCAAAATTATAGTCCGCCGATGTTTTCATGCATGTTCTGAATCACTTCCGGTGATTGCTATCAGAAAAAGGAAAGTAAAAGAATGGATTCCAACAATTTGATACCAAAATGCTTTTGCACTCTGCTTGCGTGGTTGGCTGCTTCTCATTCGTAGAGAATCTAACCAAAGGGTTGTCTTACAGCGTCTCCGCCTCTGAACACCTCAATTTAGAGAGATATCTGAAAAATATCCATGATCTGTGATAAGTCAAAACTATAAAAAAAAGTCAATAACATGACAGAAAAAAAAAAACTATTACAATCTTTTATATTAAAACACTAAAAAAGTACCCTACTTAATAGAAAAAATAAAATTAAAAAAAAAACTAGATTAACCTAATGATACTAAATAGAAAAAAATAAAATTTCTAGACTAAATATAAATAATATAAATAACTAAGAAAATATTTAATTTTATTCATCAAAATCTTCTTGACAAAAAGCTATTAATACAATCCTTTAAGTAGAAAGAAAAAACTAGAAAACTCTAATAATATTAAATAGAAAAAATAAAATAGAAAAACTATCTTCTTTAAATTGAAAAACTAAAAAAACCTAATATTATTGAAATGGAAAATAATAAAAAAAATATTCATTTTAAATAGAAAACCATGGAAAGCTTAATAATAATGAACATGAAAAAATGAAGTTTCCAAAGTGAACAAGAAGAAATAAAAATAATAAAGAAAATATTTATATTGCCAGAATTAAGCTCATGCATCATTTATGTCCAAAATTTTAATCATGTATGGTATTTAAACAAGATTATTTTCTTTCAAATCCCAGATTAAGATTAAATAATATTCGATTTACAGAAAAACGAGCTATTTGACACATTAAATCAAGCAATTTTTCCCATCTTGGTAAGCAAAATTAAGAACTAGCTGTTATAGCTAGCATTAATAAATTCATGTCCTGTAGAACTGTTGCTTCCTGAACTATATGGCCTCATGAATTAGCAGACCACCCTTCCAATTTGCCAGTTTATCCACACTTTTCTAATTATAAGCCAAAACGTACATAGCTTAATTTGGATTTATAATTTTGAACTCTTTCTGATTCTTCTCAGCAGGAATTTCCTTCGGCTCCTCTCCTAGCTATTAATCATTGGTTTATTTTTAAACGTGAGCATCTTCCCTCTCTTCCTATCCTAGCCATCATCAAAACAGGAGTATCAGTCCAAGAAAACGTGCGTTGTTTTTCATGGATAACTTGAAGTTAATTACTAATTTCAAACCTCTTCCCTTTCGTTACATGATCTGTCACTTCAAACCAACACACCAGTAGCAGCTCTTCAGGACCATCATTAGCTAAACAGCCTAAACTCACCACAATTCAGCATCTGCAGATTCACACAAAACTATTCCTTTAGGACCCTCTCTAGCTAAACTCTCGAAATGAAGTGAGAATGGTTTAGAAAATAGCAAATACTCTCAAGAGGACTGCCACTTTTGATTAAATTCTGGACTTCCACATACAGGTCACAGATTCAAATTATTTAGAGATAGGCGTGTCAGGGTTTTGTAGATGAGGGACGTGAGTCATCCCTGTAATGTAAACCAAAGTCCACTCGACTTTGCTCGTAAACTCCTGAAAACTTAGGACTACAGACTCTTTCATATTTCAATAGCAGAATTTTATTCCGGTGCTACAGATTTTTCCTTGGATTTATAAAATATTTCACAGGAAAAAAAAGAAAAAAAACTCACTGAGGTTACATTTATCCATAACTCATCAAGGATAGTACAAGAGTGATTAATTTGAACGGAAGCTCAATCTGGCATTTCTTCAACTACAGCCTCATGAATTTGTAAACCTTCCTTCCATTTTCCAGTCCACAATTCGTAGAGTCCGAAATAGAGCCTGGTATCTTCAGCCTTTTTCGGAACTTCAAACCGAAGCTTCCCATAAGGAATTTCGATTATGTTGCCGATTCTCATATCTCCTAAATTGATTTTTTCCCATCTGGCAATTCCTTTCTTCCCTACCTTAGCTAGCATGAAAACAGGACCTTCCTTCCAAACAGAATCTTGTTTTGTCATAGATATTTTGAAGCTCAGTGCATACCCCTTCCCTTTGGATAGGGGTTCCGAAGTTGAGCCGTCTATTTCAAGCCAGCATACCGCCATCAACTCTGCAGGACCATCCGTCCTGAAATTTATGTGTAGAACTTAAGCATCCAATGAGCTCTATGTCAGAAAATTATTATTTTATGATAGTTTGTGTCTATATCATTTGATTATTTACAATACTTGAAGCATTGAAACGATATAATTTGATTAAAGGGATAATTCTCTGTACCCTTTCTCAGGCATCTTCCAATAACTTGAATTACTACTCCATGTGATGTGCAATCCCCTTGGTTTAAACCTCCACCTACCTTCATCCTGTAAGCATAAAAATAATTCCAGCTCACCATTAACAACCTCATTTTTACTCATAAAAGATAGATGAACATTCTCAGAAACCTTCTAATATCAAACTAAAACCCAAGTTTGTTTATATATATAAAATTGGGACTACAACAAACAAATAGTAGTGCAGAAAAGTGGTACTAAAATAGCTAATAATATATCCAACCTTATCGTGTTCCACTTCTGCAGGATCAGCTGCCTCAGACATTATCTTGAGAGCAAATCAAGTCTATATATTATATTATTAGTTCTGACAGACTGCAATGCGCGCATGATGTATATGAATCCTTATTGAGCCTTTTATATCCAGGAAATCGAAAGTATTTTTCTCTGTTCATCAATATGTTCCTGTCAAGACAAGGACATTGAGAGAAAATCAACCACAAAAAGAAAAAAAATCGATCCAACGTGGTTTTGAAACAAAGGAATCGTGTAAATTGGGGTCGATTATATCAGAAAGAATGGCATCTAGATATTTTTGTTATCAATTAGTGGTCCATATATGGTCAAGTAAAGAATTGATCCATTTTGCTAAGTGATAACTAGATTCATTCTATGAGCATATGTAGACCCACATTAATTGCCACCAAGAGAAAGTTCAATTATGAAGAAGAAAAAGGAATTTTCGCTGTGCAGAGACTTTTCCTTAAGCTAGATATATTTCTAAATCCAATAAACCCACCAATAACTTCAATAAAATTAGTGAATTAGAGGAACTCATTTATTTATTTTCCTTTACGTTGTAATTAATTTTGAGGTCTAAATTTAACAAATCATTTTATTTTTAAAACTCTGATATTTGTTGTTTTAATTAAAAAAAATCTTTTTTTTTTAAAGGATCAATACCAAAAAGTTTACAAACAATCAAATCAACATGTCTAAGGATCAACGTCAATTTTTTTCGGTAATCAATTAATGCAGTTGAGTGAAGAACAAAGGATCTTGCAAATTATGCTGTCAAGGATGGAACCAATTAATGTTTAAGGAAACGGGGAGGGCAAAAATTGACTTAGCGAAAGTTTTTCAATTTTTCAAAAACAAATCAAATAAAATTCCTTGCTTATTCTTCTTTCTAATTTCCTTATTAACCAAAGTGCTTATAAGAAAAAAAAACATTTTTCAATTGATCACCGAGTAATTGGGACAAATTGATAAACTTATATTGTTTAATAGCGCAATGTAGACGTTCAAACAACATGAAGGATCAATCAAGACAAAGACAAAATAAATTACAATTCAATGCGGTGTTTTTTTCCCCCTTCCAATTCTTATTTAGGAAAAGCTACTTTCGTGAAATTAGTATTAATATTTAGTTTAGCTTTTTCTTATTTACTTAGTTATTAAGTTTAATATTTTTTTATAAATAGAAAACCAATATCTTTGTTTTTCTTTGCTATCTCAATACACATATTTTTCTTTATAAATATATCTTCAAAGCTATAATTTATCATTTTTTTCCCTTTTTTCTCTATGCTTTACCTCTATGGTTTTTTTTTTTAATTAAGCTGCTTTTATTACTTCATTTACAAATTTATTTTTTTATATATTTTTTAAAATCTTTCCATTTACTTGAATTTTTTCAAACTTTAATATTTTATTTGATATCTTTTAATATAATTTTTTTTTTATTTTTTTTTATATGCATATGTAGAATCCACATCAAATTTTGCAGTGTCAAATTTAGAAGATCCAAAGACACACCCAGAATGACAGGAGCACGTACCATCAGGAAAGGAGAAGTGTCATTTGTGTATCCTAGTTAGCTACCCTAAGCTTTAAAAACTTCAAAAATAAAAGCACATGCAAGCAAGAGATTACTGAAATTAACAATATATGTCAAGCCATTTTGTACTTTTATAATTTGTCAAGCAATATAAACAGCTCTTTAGCAGTAAGATCACACCTGCTTAAAAAACTTTCTTAATCAGTTCACACCCAGAGGACTATTGGATGTTGACGCAGCAAATCACAAGGCAAACAGAAAAGCTCTGGAGAAAGAGTCTTTAAGTCTATAGTTCTTATTGAATCCATAGCTAAATAACTGGGGTCTTAACATTGTATAATATAAGTTTGCCATAGTTGCGCTGACTAAGAAAATCAAATTAACTTGAAATATGACACTTACGAAAACAGATAAATAGTCAGATGGAAATCCGGATTAGAAATCAATCTGCTCTGCTGATCAAATCGCTGAAAATACCTTGAAGTAGGCATTGGAAATGGATTTTGACCCTCAAACAGCCTTTGTTGGCTTCACATGTGTTCTCACGTTACAAAGCTCTAAATCAGTTTTTCATATTGGGATTTCGGATCCAATCAGACACTCGAATTTAAAGTTTTGCCTTCCAATAGTTAACTTTTGGGCCTTCTGTTTTTTACTCTTTTTTAGTCGAGCAATATTATTGATGATAACTAGCCATATAGTAGATGTGTAGATTGTTAGATTTTGACAGAATAAAATGCAGAAGCTAGCAACTAACACATTTATTCTGAAACTCACATGTTTATTGATCATTAGAGGTCTTATTTAAGCAACAAGAAAAAATAGAAATGCAAGTAACAAGCAGCTCAATTTGCTGTTGTTACGTAATAGAATCTAAGAAGATCATGACAAAATAAAGAAGATTTATGTCATTCCTAACAGATTTTTACAATTTCAAATCAACAAGTGTTTTATTAAATCTAAAACTCTTATCAGCTTCCACATCAGCAGGCTCCACAGCAGCAGCTTCTGAGGCATCAATTCAACACTCCTCTTTGGCTCTGAAGTTGCAGACCAAGGTTGTCAAAAACGCTTTTTTGACACGACACGGAACATCCAATATAAACTCGAATTGTAAAATCGTAAAATCGCAAATAAAATATTTTAACTAAAATCGTAAAATTACAAGTAAAATATTTTAACTAAATTGCAAGATCTAGTCAAGTAGTAAATAATAATATAACACAATTAAAATAAAAGTGAAATAAACAATACAAATATCCAAACACCTTAAAATACATAATTCAAATAAAAATTCATACATGTCCATAGAATTTCATTAACTAAAAGTTAACAAACCTAAAACAAAAATTCAACTCAAATAAACAACAAATTTATTTCCCTCAAATCTCAACTAACTTTATAGCATTATTGGGATATCATATCACATTCCATTTCAACCAACAGATTGATGATAAAACAAATAAACATATACAGCCTGAAAATAAGAAAATTACAACCTAGTTGCGAAAACTAAGGAAACAAACCACCACGTATTATGTTTCAAAGTTCCAAACAGTGCTAGGTGAAGTAGAAACCCAAAAGAGAAGTGCCAAGATGCACAAATCCGAGAGAGTATGTCAGACATCATTTAGATTCTACAATATAGATCCAAATTCAGAGAGTAAATTTTCTAAATAGGCCACTTCCTTCCCACAATCAAATGCAATTTTCAATTATATTAGTGCGAATTCCATCTCATTGAGTTATATTCGTTGTAAAAGACTAAGATTTGGAGAACAAAGCAAACCAAAATTGCAGTAAGAGGGAGGTAATCAAACATACCTTTTCAGCTGATCTGATGTGAGAAGGCTAAAAGAGTGACTACTGACTAGATCTCAACGGCGAGAGTAGATAGCTCCCTATCATACTTTGAAGTTCATACTAAAGTAAATTGCAGGTGCTATGCTGGTAACCAAATTATATTTATGCTACATTTGTAATAGAAGATCAGGCTTGTACTTACAGGAGCTCTAAATGTTGGTTGATGTGTTGCAATTTCAAACATACAGCATCCTGAAACATCAGATAGATGTTATTGCCAGTGCGGAAGTAAATTTGATAAATTCAAAACCATGCTTCCAGATTTCTTACCAAGTGACCATATGTCTGATTTGTAGCCATAAGGTATTCTGCTAGGAGCTCGGGACACATGTAATTAGGAGTGCCAACTACCTAAGTGACATGCAAAGGCATAGAAAACAGAAAGATGAAAAGAACCATTTTAAGACAAGTAGTTCAAACACCAGCTCTTAGGATTTTGGATCTAAACA
>Ga0307511_10000853_pt1 | contig 32458 bp, 37 predicted proteins | sample 13_EM_MG_FD_200266 | JGI IMG/M metagenome (GOLD analysis project Ga0307511, IMG submission 200266) | Populus trichocarpa ectomycorrhiza microbial communities from riparian zone in the Pacific Northwest, United States - 13_EM | ecosystem: Host-associated > Plants > Roots > Unclassified | place... | reverse complement strand
GGCGTGTACTCCGTGAAGGTCTGGGACCAACTGTCCCGGTGCAACCATCTCTTATCTTCATACTTGAGACGGTACGTGCGCACCGCTTGGTACTGAAGCGCCCTATAGTGCCCACACTTAGGAGAAGTAAACGTCACAACGCGTTCGGTAGTGGTCTCCTCATTCAGCCTGACTTCTTGCTGAATCTTCGCCTTAACATCTGACTGAAAGTTCGCGAACCCGGTGAAGCCGACCGACGCCTTAAGCGCGGTTTCGATCACTTGTGCCTCGCTACGTTCCACTCCGATTTTGCGCACGAGCTTATGGGACTGCGTTGCACCGCAACGAACCAAATCGTGGATGATCGGACGCCACTCCTCGAAGATCTCGCACTCAAGAACCCGGTCTTTGTCTCGTTCGATGGTGAAGCGACCAAGTGATACAGCATCAGAGAAAGCGTCCATTGGCCATCCCTCCGTCGTCATAGGAGGGTCTCACGGTCATCAAATCCCTACCCTTTCCAAACCCGTCGGAGCGCTGTCGGTCATTTGCGCCGCGATCGGAAGGGAAGGACGGCGCATCCGTTGGTCGCGAGCGACGTGACCATCACCTTCAATTCCCCGATGGTGACGGTAACCGGCTCGCCGTCGATCATCACCGTGACCGTCGTTCCCGAGCTGCCCTCGCCGCGAAGCTCATCGTAGATGCGCCTTGTCTGAGGGCGGCGAAACTCGGCGAGGGTGCGCCCCGAATGCGCCAGCAGGTCAAGCGCGCGCGATATCGGTGGGTGATCGACCATCAAACGAAGTGTACCCCTCCGGCGTCATCCCGACAGCCGGGAGATTTCAACTCATAACGAAAAGGCATAGGTAAAGGTTCATGAAGACAAAGGCTCGCCTCATCACCACCGCCATCATTACAACAATCGCTCTCGGAGTACTCACCGGCTGCGCGGCCGGCGGCGGCCAAACTCCAAACATCACGCCCGATCAGGCCTTCACCGCAACCAAGCTCACCGCGCAAATCCTCGGGGTCACTGCGATCAGCAAGGGGTGCAAGGGTGGGAAGTTCGCCGGCATCCCGTGCGACGTCGCCATTGCCCAGGTCGGGCCGGTCGTGAACACTCTCGCCGCCGACTTCCAGCCGGGAGCGGTCGCTGATCCAGCAAAGCGCCTCGCTACGCGCGAGGCAGCGGCTATCCAGATCGCCCGAGCGCTGCATCACGATGACTTCGCAACCGGTCTGCCGTACGACGCGAGCAACGCACGGCGGTCTGCCGACGTCGCCGAGGCGCACGCCCTGCTTGATCCCATCGCCGACATCATCCTCAGCGTGTTCGGAAAGTAATCGATGCGGCGCTTCACTGTTCTCTTTCTGACCACCTCTGCGACTCTTGTCCTCGCCGCCTCCCTGAGTCGCTGCGCCTCGTACGCCATCGAGTCCAGCATCAACGAGGCGGCGTACTATCGGGCGAGATATATCGAGCGCTGCGTGACGAGGCGCGAGCCGTCCGTGCCCTGCCAGCCGTGGGCTTTGGCGCAGCGGCGTCTCGACGCGGCCGTTGGCGAGGCTTCCGACGCCATGAAGACAGGCGGCCGGCAAGCGCTGCAGGTCGCCGCTCTTCATCGTCAACTCGCCGCCGTACGAAAGGAGTTTGGAAAATGGCTGGAGTAGGAGAAGTTGCAGCAGCAGTCACTGCCCTCGTCGGTGCGGGCGGACGTATCGCTGATCGCCACGACCGCCACGTGGCCAACCGTGACCAAGCAGTCGCGGACCTTCGCTCTCCGCTCCCTGAGCCTGCGCAGTTGTTCGATGCGCCTCCGGCTTTATCCGCGGAACTCATCGACCTGACCTTTGCCGCGCTCGAAGCGGCCGAACTCGAATGTGGGAACGGCGTGGCCACGAACCCAGGTCGCCCGGCCGAGCAAGCCGAGTTCCTCGAGATCTGGAGGGCGCGCATCGTCGACGCTCTCAAGCCGGTCAAGGCTGCGCTGGTAAACTCGCGCCTTCCATTTGGAGGTAACGCATGATCCACATCACTCGCGAACAGATTCTGTCGATCGCACCACGCGCAAAGGAGGTCTACCTCGCCGCGTTCGACGTGGCCGATACGACACTAGCGAAATACTCCATCAACGAGACCGCTCTGCGCGTAGCACATTTCGTGAGTCAGACCGCGCATGAGACGGGCGGGTTCACGATCTTCGTCGAGAGCATGAACTACAGCGCTGAACGGATTCTGCAAGTCTTTGGCGTCGGTCACCATTCCGCAGGCGTGACGCCGATCGAAGCTGGACGGCTCGAACACAGACCGGAACTCCTGGCCGAGCGTGTCTACGGCCTCGGCAACCCAAGGAAGGCAAAGGAACTCGGCAACACCGAGCCGGGCGACGGGTTCAAGTACATCGGCCACGGCCCGACCCAACTCACCGGCAAGGGATCATACGCAGCGGCGAGCAAACGCCTCGGCGTCGACTTCGTAGCGAATCCCGAATTGACTCTTGACCCGCAATACACGCTGGCCATTGCTGCCGACGAGTGGGAAGTCGAGAAGCACTGCAACGCTCTGGCTGACAAAGACGACGCGCTCGCCATCACGAAGCGAATCAATGGTGGGACGGAAGGGATGGATTCGCGGCTGGCGTGGCTGGCGAAGACGAAGCGGGTGTGGCTCCCGGCGTGAGCTACGGCGACTCGTCGTCGATACTGACCAACTCTACGCTGACCTCAAACGGAATCCCGAGCAGCCAGCAGCTCATCGCTCGATCGGCGACCTCACCGCGGCCGTACGGATGACGCTGCAAATCCTCGTCGAGAACTTTCAGGACGTCTTCCAGCGGCGGAGGCGTGAAGTTCATCATCTCGATTAGTCCGGCGCAATCGTAGCCGTGACCGTAGCTCGGTCCCATCTCGCACCGCACGCAGCAGTGCCCTGATAACAGCGGCCCACCGATCCGCCGACGCGTCGATCGATCGCAGTCGTCGCCGATGCAGGTCTTATCCACGAAACGCAGTTTAACCGCAGCCGCCCATCCGGGCGGCTTTCGCATTTTCAGCCAACCTAAGAGGAGTCACCATTGAAGAAACCTGTCATTCGTCTCACGCGGCACTCCCTCATCCCCGTTCCGGTCAACTATCTCGTAGCCATGTTCGTCGCGACAGTCGTGGCCTTGATGCCGCACACCGCCAACGCTCGCGGAATCACGTTCAAGTACGTCGACACCCCGCAAGCGCGGGTGTACAGCGCCGACGTTTCGCAGATCGCCGACTTCATCGAGCAGGTGAAAACAGACGCGTCGATGTGGCGCAAGAGCGGCGCAATCAGCGCCCTGTCGCTGAAGCCCGTCGCTGATGATCTGCAGGCGTCTGGCGGCGTTCTGATAATCGGAGCGACCTCGCTATGGGCGACCGATGGTTACTTCACGAACGCCGGTACGACCACCGTTACTCAGAAGGTCGGGCATCGCACCTTCGTCAGCACTGGCTTCGACCCGATCGTGCTCGAACCGACCATCACGTTGCAGCCGGCGTCGTGGACGATCGTCAAGCGCATCGACAAGAACTTCGACCCAGACTGGCATCAGTACGGGCCGGACTCAGCGCCCGGCCTCTACGGCCTGTCGGTCGACGCGCACCTGCAGGCGTCGGTGTATCTCGTTTTCGGCGGCGGGCTCGCGAAGTTTGAGTGTCCCGCATTAACGAAGTTTGTTCTCCAGTCGGCAGGCGTGTCGCTCAACTTCTCCATGATCCGGACCGACACCGATCCGCATGTCGGCGCGTATCCGACGATCCTGAACACGACTAGCTCCGCCGTGCAATTCGAGCTCCGGGTGTGCGTGGCCATCGGCGACTGCGTTGTGGAACCACACACGGCCGCGCCGGGCGTTTCGCAATTCGGAATCAGCCGACTATGCGTCACCGGATGCAGCGTGCAGTTCTGCCTCTTCTCATGCTCGGCCGGCATCGCGGGAACGTTGCCGTCCGGCGTCTACCCCTTCATCTCGATCGGTGACGGCGGCACACAGGTCGCTCGCCTGCCGCAGTGAGACGCTCCGATGCGCGGCTCGCTGATCCCTGAATCCGGCCCGTACCGGCACGCGCTGTTGAGCGGCGATGGCGCATCGATCGCCGCGGCGCGGCAAGCATTGGCGCTCGCCATCTTGCGCGTCCGGCGCTCTCACAGACGCGCAGCAGTTAACGAGGCGCTGCGCCATTCCGATGCTTACGCTCGCCTGGCTGGCGAGACTGGAGGGCACACATGACAGCATCGATGACGAAGCGACAAGCACTCATCCTCGCCGGCCTTGTTGTCGTCGCCATCGCCGAGGTAGTGAAGGTCAACGATCTAACGCTCTGGCATCAACTCATCGACGTGAAAATCTTCTGGGCGTGGATGTCGGGCGCAGCCACGACCGTCGTGGCCTTCCTGCTGAAATCTGACGGTCACGCGGACCAAGCCGCCGCTGTCCCCGGCGAAAAGTAGCAGCCGGGCTTGAGTACCTGATCGGCGGCAATGTCCCCAAATGTACCCCAAATGTACCCCAGCTCCTCCCCAACTAGGCAGTAACTACTCCCCCGGTTAAGTTGAGCCCTTGTAAGTGATTGAGTCGATTGACGAGAGCGGAAGGTTGGTAGCGCATACGGGATTTGAACCCGTGTTACCGCCGTGAGAGGGCGGCGTCCTGGACCCCTAGACGAATGCGCCGGGATGGTGGGGACGGGGAAGATAGCTTGTGGCTTTTCCGCGGTCAAGGGCGGCTAACGCCTGTCGTCGGGGGGACATTCCGAGGGGACGGCGGCGTTAGACTGCCGGGCTGTGACACGACCCTATCCGATTGGCGCGGACATCGGCACCCTGGCGGACGTTCTAGAGCTTCGCGCGCGGGAGAACGGCGAAGGGCTTGCGTTTGGGGCCGGTGATGAGAGGCTGAGCTATCGATCCCTTCGTGACGATGCGGAGCGCCTCGGTGCGGGACTTCTTCATCGTGGCGTGCGGCAAGGCGATCGCGTCGCGATTCTGCTTCCGGCTGGTCTCGATATCGTCCGCATCTTTTTTGCGCTGCAGCGGATTGGCGCTGTCCCCTGCATCTTCAATCCGGCGGCGCCGGCGGAGATGAGTGCGCAGCGCATTGCGCGAATCCGGCCGCGGCTCGTCATCGGCGAAGTCGAAGTCTTCGCGGGATCAACGCTGCTGCCTCCGATCGCGCACGATGACCAATCGATCGCCTTCCTTCAGCCGACATCCGGCACATCCGGCGAACCGCAGGCCGCGGTCATCCTGCAGCGGAACGTCATGGCATCGCTTCGAGCGGCGCGCGAGCTGATCGATCCGGGAGCGAACGACGTTCTCGTCGGATGGGTTCCTCCCTGGCACGATCTCGGGCTGCTGCGATTTCTCATCGGACCGGTCTACTTCGGCCTTCCCTGCCATCTCATTCCGCCGGCCATTCGAACGATTCCGCAATGGTTCGCCACGATCTCCTCGTTGCGCGGAACAATCACCGGCGCTCCTGATTTCGCCTATCGACTCGCGGCGAAACTCGTCGATCCGAAATCGGTCGATCTTTCATCGCTGCGATTTGCCACCAACGGCGGTGAGCCGGTTCGCGGGAGCACCATCACCGCATTCGAGACGCTCTTCGGACTTCGGCATGTCGTCTGTCCCGGTTACGGCCTAGCCGAGGCGACGCTTGGGGTGACATGCGTTCGTCCGGGAGAGGCGCTTCGTTTCGACGGGCGCGGCAACGTAAGCACCGGATTGCCCTTCGAAGGAGTGGAAGTTCGCGTCGATGATGCGGGAGAGATTCTCGTGCGCAGCGCAGCCGTCTTCGCTGGCTATTTCGACGCCGAGGACGCGAGCGCGGAGACGTTGCGCGACGGCTGGCTGCACACTGGCGACTTCGGTTCTCTCGATTCCGACGGACATCTCTACGTCCTCGGGCGCAAACGAGCGATGCTCAAGCGCGGCGGCGCCACGCTCGCGCCGCGCGAATTGGAAGAGGCGGCGCAGTCGGTGGAAGGCGTTCGCATCGCCGCCGCGGTCGGGATCATTTCGACATCCGATTCCGTCACCGAGGATGTCGTGGTCGTCGTCGAAGCGGAGCCGTCGGACACTGTGATCGCCTCACGAGTCTCTGAGGCGGTGGAGCGCGCCATCGGATTTGCTCCCGATCGCGTCATCGTTCAGCCGCCGCGGACGATTCCTCGGACGATGAACGGAAAGATCCGGCACGCCGAGTTGCGAACACAGCTCATGGCGCGTCGATGACAACTCAGACGCTGCGATACAACAGCTCGCGCAACAAACCCAGCCCAAGCTCGGACGGCGATTCGCGGAGATAGCGATCCAGCCAGCGCGCGGCAGCAGCGGCAAGAGCCTGTTCGTAATTATCGGCATCTCCTTGCAGAGGATCACCGACTACAACTTCGGTCCCTTTCCGAGCCCAGCGAACGGCGAGCGGCACAATCGGAGCGGCGGTCATTCGAGACAGCGCGAACGCGCCGCGCGCGAGGAGAAATGGGCGGTTCAGACATTCCGTGGCGATCGTTGCGGCAGGCGCAGCATCGAGCGCCATCAGGACGAGGCCTCCCCGATTGAGATAGTCGACAGCTTTGATGAAGGACGCCGTTCGCTTTTGGGCGCTGCCTTTCGTGCTCTGCAGTTCGACGGGTGGACGCGGCGTGAAGAGGATGCCATCGCGGAATGCGAGGACCGGTTTGCCCAGCGCCTCCAGCATCACGCCAATCGTCTGGAACGCGCCGACGTGGAACGTGCCGAGGATGCAGGGACCATCGATCCTTCGCAAGGCCTCGGGGATTGCAACCGATGGCCGCACACGATCGATGTCGCCGCGTCGGACGCAGCGGACGAACACGTCGTTCCGTTCATCGAGCGCTCCGATCGCAGCGGCGACACGAACGGCGCGACGATGGGAAAGATCAGGGAACAGCGTCTCGACCTCGCGCACCGCCGGCCATCGACCGGTCATGCGATTGCGCATTGCGCCGGCGAACGACGCCAAGGCGAACGCCAGACGGGGTTGCTGGGTGGCGACGAGCGCCAGCAGGTCGGTCATCGCATCGAAGCGGCGTCCACTGGAATCGTTCGGTCTCACGAGACGACCGCAGCCTGCACTCTTTCGACGAGCCGCCCGAATGTGAGCGGCTCGCCTGCCAGAAGGTCCGCGGCGATGACGATACCGAACTGTGCTTCACATGCCAGCAGCACCTCGGCCATTGCAATCGAGTCGAGTCCGAGGCCGCCCGCGCCAAGCGGAAGATCGGGGCTGACTTCGCCTGCATACCCGCGCTTGCGAAGGATCGTTTCGATCGCCTCGCTGATGTCATTCATCAGCGCAGTTTACTCAGCCAATGGCATCGGCGATATCGCGCGTCACACTGCCGCGGTCGCGCACGTTCCCTCCGGCGTGCAGCACGCCGACGCGCCCGCGGTTTCGGGCAGGTTGTCTTTGAGGACGACGAAGGCTTCCCACTCGTTGCCGTCGGGATCGTGGACCCAGGTCTTGTCCTGCGTGGCGTAGCAGCAGTCGGTTTTCATCTCGTCGCGCGTGATGAGGCCAGCCTCCGACCATCGCGTGCGGATCGCAAGCACGTCGTCGGTTGAACGGACCTGGAGGCCGAGGTGCGAGAGTGCACCGGCGGCGGCGAGGGTGGGGACTTCGTTCAACGCCAGATTGAGCGGCGGATTCTGAACATCGAACTTCGCATATCCGGTGCGGACCTTTGACGGCTCGATGCCGAGCATCCTGCGATAGAAATCGATGCTGCGCTCGACGTTGCGGACATTGATTGAGACGTGTGCCTTCAGTACCTGGACTGTCATCGTGCTCTCCTCACATTCGCAATCGCGAATGTGAGGAGAAGATAAGTCGCCGCTTCACATCTGTCAAGACGAATGCGTCGCCAGCCGCCGGACTGTCGACACCAGCTCTTCAGGATCGATCGGTTTCTTCAGGTAGGCATCGAATCCGGCGGCGAGCGCCTGCTGGCGATCCTCGGGACGGCCAAAGGCGGTGAGGGCGATGACGGGAGTTACTTTTGATGAGTGCCGCTGCGATCGGAGGGCGCGGACGAATGCGAATCCATCTTCCTCCGGCATGGCCAGATCGCAGACCACGACGTCGGGCGAGGTCGCTTCGAATTGTTTCAGTCCTTCGCGGACCGAAGCGGCCAGCTCGACCTCGGCATCTGTGCGGCGGAAGATCGCGGCGACGAGGTCGCGCGTAATCTCCTGATCGTCGATGACGAGCACGCGGACGCCATTGAGACTCGGCAGCTCGGCGACAACGATCGGAGTGAGCGCCGCCTTTCCCTTCGTTGTTCGACCGGCGACGACTGGTGCCGTTTCGATGACGAGAAACTCAACGACGAACGTTGCGCCACGACCTACTCCTTCGCTCGATGCGCGGATGCGGCCTCCGTGCAACTCGACCAGCGAGCGCACGATGGAGAGTCCGAGGCCGATGCCTTCATGCGAGCGGGTCATCGAGCCGTCCTCCTGGCTGAACGGCTCGAACACATGCGGCAGGTACTCCGGCTCGATCCCCTTGCCGGTGTCCTGCACGGTCAGGCGCAGGATCGATCCAACGACGACCAGCCGGACCGTGATGGTGCCTCCTCGGGGCGTGAACTTCACTGCGTTCGACAGCAGGTTCCAGATGACCTGTTGCAGACGTCCTTCGTCGCCGAGCACTCGCGGAAGCAGCGGCGGAACGCTGGCCAGCATCTCGATGCCCTTCGCGGCGATGGCGGGATGCACGGTCGTCATGGCCGCGCGAAGTACCGCGCCAAGGTCCACCGGCACCGGCTTGAACGTCATCTTGCCGGCGACGATCCGCGAGACGTCGAGCACGTCATCGATGAGCTGCGCCTGAACTTCCGCGCTCTTCTCGATGGCATCGACGGCTTCGCGCGCTTCCGCTTCCGGCAGACCGAGCTTGAGCATGCGCGCCCAGCCCAGCACGGCCGTCATCGGCGTGCGCAGCTCGTGAGACAGCGTGGCCAGGAACTGATCCTTCCGCCGGTTCGCATCTTCGAGCGTCGATTGCGCGGCCTGCTCATCGGTAATGTCGCGGAATTCGAGAACCGCGCCGGCCGGACGTCCGTCGCGCTGCAACGGTGAGAGCGAGCAGGAGACCGGAAACGCCGAGCCATCCTTTCGCACGAACGTGTCTTTGTGATTCTTGAGCGGCACCAGACGCTCACGCGCATTCTTGATCGCGCACTCATCGATCGCGTGACCGTCGCCGTAGACAGGTGAATGCAGAAGGTCGTGAAAAGGCTGTCTGACGAACTCCTCGGGTGAATAGCCGGTCTGCTCGACAGCGGCCGGATTCACATACGTTGCCACTCCCCGTTCGTCGAGCATCAGCAGGCAGGAGGTGGCATTCTCAGCGATGGTGCGGATGAGCGTATTGGCGCGCTCCAGCTCCGCAGTGCGCAGCTCCAGCGCTTCCTTCGCCGCGACGAGCTCCTGCTCTGCGCGCTGCCGGGCCAGGAGAATGCTCTGCGCGTTTTGAATCGCGACGGAGCGGATCTGCTCCTCCTCATCGTTGAATGGCAACTCCACAGTCATGCGCTCCCAAGCACCTTCGACGCCAGCGCCGTACCGAGAACGCGCGCCCGGATCTTGGCAAAGGCCGTATCGCGCGTCGTCGATGTGTCGTCGCTGAAGGGTGAGAAGCCACAGTCGTCGGCGGTGCCGAGCTGCTCGACCGGAATGTACTCCGCCGCTTCGAGCACGCGATCGCGCACTTCTTCGGGCGTCTCGACGTGCGGATCGATTGGCGAGACGACTCCAACGAACACGCGATGATCGGGCTTGAGGTACTTGCGAATGATTCTGAGGACGTGCCCACGGTCCTTCTCCCCCGCCAGTGCGATGTAGAAGTTCCCCACCTTCAACTGGAAGAGGCTGGGCAGAAGATCGGCGTAGTCGACCTCTGCGCTGTGCGTGGAGTCGCGATCGCCGCCCGGACAGGTGTGCACCCCAATTCGCGTTCGCTCCTCAGCCGTGAATCGCGACAGGGCAAGGTTGTTCAGATCGATGAAACTGTTGAGGAGATTTCCGGTCGGATCGATCTTGACTGCGAAGCGGCCTTCCGTGAAATCGATTTGCACTTTGTACGCGCCCTTGGCCAGACAGCGCCGGATCTCCGTTTCATGCTCACTGAGAAGATCGTCGATGAACGCGCCGCGCGTGTAACCGGCGATTCCATCGGCGGGATACATGAGGCTGAGCGCCGAAGGCGAGATGACGGCCTGTTTGATGGGCATGTGCGCATAACGCAGTGCCACGTCGAGATAACTGTCCGCGAGGCGGCGATAGCGAAAGGGACCTGCCGTGAGCCGGGGCATCCGGCGCACGTGTCCCGCGGAGAACGGGATCTTGAACCCATCGGGAGCCGTATTCACCAGACCGTGAACCGAGTACGTCCAGAAGTTGTGGTACTTCCGCTGCTCGCCATCGGTGATGACAGGCGATCCTGTCTCCTCGAACCGCGCGATCGTGTCACGGATGGCAGCATCGTAGAGGGAGTCGAGCGCTGGATCCTCGCTGTTGCCATTCGCAACTGCCTCGATGAGGTTCAGCGGCCGAGGAATGCTTCCAATCGGTTCTGTCGGAATCGTGATCATGGTCCCCTCGTCGGACTGCGCGTGCCTGAAGCTCATTCAGTCACTGCAAGAGTGGAACCGCATTCTTTTTACCTGGAATTGACGTTCCGAGCGCTCGCTCGAGGCATCGCGCCGTCTACACATCTCACTGCTTGCACATCGCACCGCCGCGTTTCCCGTTCGCAGACCGCCCGCGGCTGTGGGGAACCGCCGTTTCGCATTACCAGATCGAGGGCGACGATCCGTGCGACTGGACGGAATGGGAGCGATCCGGCCGCACGCGCGGCGAGCCGTGCGGGCGGGCGGTGGAGGGGTGGGATCGCTACGAGTCGGACGCACTGCTCGCGCGCGACGCCGGCGCGAACGCCTTCCGCTTCTCAGTCTCCTGGAGCCGCGTCGAGCCGCGCGAAGGTCACTTCGACGATGCCGCGCTCGAACGTTACCGGCGGCTTGTCGATCATCTGACCGCCATCGACGTTGAGCCATGCGTCACGCTCTTTCACTACACGCATCCGCTCTGGTTCCACGATCACACTCCCTGGACGTCGACGGCCTCGGTCGATCGCTTCCGCCGCTTTGCCGCGCGCGTGGCGGATGCGCTGGGCGAGCGCGTCTGCTTCTGGATTCCGCTCAACGAGCCGCTCGTCTTTCTGCTGGCCGGATTTTTCGATGGCCAGATTCCGCCCGGCATCGCCGATGCCCGCTCGCTGCGGCGCGTCTTCGATCACCTGCTCGCTGCGCACGCCGCGGCCTCGGCGGCCATTCGCGAAGTCGTTCCGCATGCCGCGATCGGCATCGCCCACAACATGATGGCCTTCGCCCCTGAGCGCGCCACGAGCTGGCTCGACTCACTCCTGGCCGGCGTCGCCCATCGCTGCTACAACCGTTCGCTAATCGAAGCCTTCGCCACCGGCCGCTGGGACTTCGTCCTTCCGCCGGCCACGCGCATCCGCGGACGTCGCGACGATCTGCCGCAATCGCTCGACGTCTTCGGCGTCAACTTCTACTCTCGCCTTCATCTTCGTTGTCCCGGCACGAAGCGCTTCATCGGCGAGTTCGGATATCGCGATGCCAGCGGCGCCGGACTGACCGACAATGGCTGGGAGATCGTGCCCGATGCCTTTCCCGCGCTGCTGCAGGAAGCGGCCAGCGCAGGATTTCCGCTCGTGGTTACGGAGAACGGACTAGCCGACGCCCACGACCGGCTGCGCGATCGTTTTCTGGAAACGCACGTCGATGCCATGGCCCGCGCCGGCGTGCCGGTGCATGGCTACTTCCACTGGTCGCTCCTCGACAACTACGAGTGGCTCGACGGTTTCGATCCGAAGTTCGGCCTCTACGCGGTCGATCGCAGCACGATGCTTCGCACTCCTCGCTCATCCGTGGAGACGTTCCGCAGGCTTGGCCACGCCTTTCTGCAGAACCGAACAAGCATTTAACGCCGGATTTACGCGATACGAGAGCCGTTCGGCGGGCCTCTTGCGACGATATGCGTGCGAACGAAAGAGGAGGGCGGATGCTACTCGCAGACCTGCACATTCACTCCACATGGTCAGACGGCAAACTGTCGATCCCCGAGGTCGTCGATCTTTTCGGAAGGACTGGTCACGACGTCATCGCCATCACCGATCACGTCGTCAATCGCGACAACCTGATCGGCAAATTCACGCACGGCATGGGCCTCTCGGTGACTACCGAGAACTTCTCTGCCTATCGCGCCGAGATCGAGCGCGAAGCGCGGCGGGCCTGGGATCAATACAGGATGATCGTGCTCCCGGGCTGCGAGCTGACGCAGAACCGCGTGCGTCGCAAGAGCTCCGCGCACGTCCTCGCCATCGGCATCGACGAATTCGTCTCCGCCGAGGGAACGGTCGAAGAGATGCTCGATCGCGCACGAGCGTCGCGCGCACTCGTCGTGGCCTGCCATCCAAACGAACAGTCGGAATGGTTCGCAAACACGTTCTACCTCTGGAATCGCCGCACCGAGGTCGCCGGGCTGATCGACTTGTGGGAAGTGGCGTGTCGGTGGGATCTCTTCCCGCCCGTCGGCCGCGCGCGTCTTCCGTATGTCGGCAACAGCGACTTTCATCGCACGGAGCATCTCTGGGCGTGGAAGACGCTCATCCCCTGCGAAAAACGCGTGAGCGGCGTATTGGCTACGCTCCGTCGCGGAGTGGGGCTGGCCGTCACTCGACTCGAGCCCCGACCCTCGGCGCTTCCTCTCCCAATCCACACACCGGCGCTGGCAACTGCATGAGGAGACATCATCATGATCTACACGTACATCGTCCTGCTCATCCTCGCCGCTGCCGCGGCGGCGATCACGACGTTGCAGACCGCACTCACCGTTCTCTTGCGGAGGCGTCGACGGCGCGGCACGCGCAGCATCCTCCCTGCCGGACGATTCGAACGGACCGGCGCCTTTCGTTTCGATCCTGAAGCCACTCTGCGGACTCGATGACGATCTGGAGCGCAACCTGGAGTCGTTCGCGGCGTTGCGCGGCATCGACTACGAGGTGATCTGCAGCGTTGCCGATCGCAACGATCCTGCGCTGGCAGTGCTCGATCGCGTTCGCGCCAAACATCCGCACGCCCCGTTCCGTCTGGTCCTCGGCGGGAATCCTCGGCTCGAACACAGCAACCGAAAAGTGGCACGCCTCGTCGCGGCCGAAGCCGAGGCCCGCGGCGAGATCATCCTCATCTCCGACTCGAACGTGCGCGTCGAACCGGACGACATCGCGCAGACAATCGCGGAGTTTCGCGATCCATCCGTCGGCTGCGTCTCCAACCTTTTCACCGGCGAAGGCGCCGAATCCCTCGGCGCGCGAATCGAATCGCTGCACCTGCTCAGTTTCGTCGTCACCGGCAACGTCATCGCCGCATTCGGCGACGTCCCCTGTGTCGTCGGCAAATCGATGGCCATCACGCGCGAAGCACTCGATGCCATCGGCGGCTTTGCTGCCTTCACGAATGTGCTCGCCGAGGATCAGGCCATCGGAGTGGCGGTCTCCGAGGCGGGATATCGCGTCGCGCTGTCACCCGTCGTCGTCCGCAACGTCATCGTCCAACGCACGCTCCGCCGCGCACTCGATCGCCAGATTCGCTGGAACAAGATCCGATACGCGATGTCGAAAGCCTGCTACGCCACGGAGCTGCTCGTCTTCCCCCTGCCGCTGGCGATCCTCGCCGCACTCGCCGGCACTCTCGCCGGCGTGACTTCCGCACCGCTCCTTCCCTGCCTCGCGCTCGCATTGCGCATCGCGCAGGTGGCTGTCCTCGCGCGCGTGACGGGCGCCCGTGTGACGCTTCCACTCGTACCGCTGCTCGACGTGCTCCAATTCGGCGCGCAGTTCGTCGCCTGGTTCGACGACACAGTGACATGGCGCGGACACACGGCGCGCATCGGACCCAACACGGTGTTGATCGACGTTGCTGCGTAAGCGTAGCGCCGCCGGCCCGGCGGCTGGACCGCCAGCGGCTCGCTCGCGGTCTTCAAATAGTAGAGTTTTTCGCGGAGATCAAGACCACATAGCTTGCCTGAGTGCTCGTCTCGTAGACTTCGTTGCTTTCAGTAGCCGGCGTGGCTACACTTTCCAGCGCGAGGAACCTCATGACAGACGAGCTCGACAAGCTTCTCGAAGCCGCCCGGTACCGCCCTTTGACCGCGTCGGAGAAAGAGGAACAGTGCCGGAGTTTCGCGTTCGGTAACGCCAACATCGAGAATCCTCGTGTGACGCGCGAAATGGTCGACGAACAGGCCGAAAAACTCAAAGAACAGCGCAATGGCGGACAGGCACACCAGAGCAAGTGAGCCTGAGATCATTGAGGATCCGGTCGAACGTGCCAATCTTGAAGCGCGAAACGCATTCGAACAGTTCGAGGCCGTAATCAGCCTTATCGAGCAGTGGACCGAGCCCGGTCATCCTCCCTTTCGCCTTCGACCTTCCGTCATTCTTCAACTGCAACGGATCGCTCTGCGAGGGCTTAGCGCCTACGCGGGCGTGTTTCGACCTGCAGGCATCGATATCGGCGGCAGTCAGCACAAACCCGTCCAGGCATTCCTCGTTCCGACTCACGTTGAGGAGATGTGCGACTACGTATTTGACAACTGGTTGAAGCCGCCCATTCATCTCATGGCCTATGTGCTGTGGCGGTTGAACTGGATTCACCCATTCACCGATGGCAATGGTCGCACTGCACGGGCCGTCGCATATCTCGTTCTTTGCGTGCGCCTCGGATATCGCCTGCCCGGAACGAAGTCCATTCCCGAGCTCATCGCCGCCGACAAAGATCCCTACTATGCCGCGTTGGAAGCCGCCGACAAGGACGACCTGACGATTCTCGAAAAGCTGCTGGCAGCCCTGCTCGCCAGGCAGTTGTATGACATTCACCGCGCGGCGACTGAAGGCGACGACAGCCACTCACCGAATCGAACGTTTCATTAGCGATTCACGAATTGAGGCGCCACAGCAAGTACTGAAACACCCCTGCGTACGGCAAATAGGCGATGTAAGGAAGCAGCACCAACGCCGAGGTACGATCGATCATCGAGAGCAAAACCAGAAGCGCGATCGCCACAACCCCATATGCCAGCGAGAAGTAGAACGTGGCCGCAAGGTTCTTTGCCCGGAAAAACAGGTAGTTCCAGAACGCGTTTGCAGCGAGAAGAACGATCAGCAATCCGATTGCGACGTGGCGTGTCGTCCCGCCTGTTGCTGACAGCAGCCGGTAGAGGATCGTGAAGCAGATCGCGTAGTAGCCGAGTCCGATCACGATCCAGAGCCACATCGGAGGCGATCCCTTCGGCAGTTTGAGATCGCGAAAATGCTGGCGGATGTCGCCGCCGGCCATCAAACCTTCGGCGATCACCGCCAGTAGACAGATGACAAAGGAGATCAGTGCGGGATGCATCGGAGCCGCGGAAGCATACGGTACGATGCCGCAGCCGCCCATGAGAATCGTCTCCGTCAACGTCGGGCTTCCGCGCGAGGTCACATGGCGGGGCGAGACCATTCTGACTGGGATCTTCAAGAAGCCTGTCGCCGGCCGTGTCCGCGTGGAACGACTCAATCTCGTTGGCGACCGGCAGGCCGATCTCACCGTCCACGGCGGCGCGGACAAAGCCGTTTACGTCTATCCCTCCGAGCACTACGCGTTCTGGCGCGAGGAACTGCCGGGCGTCGACCTTCCCTGGGGATCGTTCGGGGAAAACATCACCAGCGAAGGGATCGTCGAGAGCGACGTGTTCGTCGGCGATCAGTTCAACGCCGGCTCGACGGAGCTCATCGTCACGCAGCCGCGCATGCCCTGCTTCAAGCTCGGAATCCGGTTTGGGCGGCCAGACATCATCAAGCCTTTTCTGAAGAGCGGCCGGACCGGATTCTACGTTTCCGTCTCGCGTGAGGGAGACATCTGCGCCGGCGACGAGATCGTGATGAACGCGCAGAATTCTGAGGTCAGCGTCAGCGACATCGTCAGCCTGTACGCCGGCAATGCCGATCACGATCTTCTCCGCCGGGCCAGCGAGCTATCGGCGCTCCCCGAGGCCTGGCGGGACCATTTTCGCGAGCGGCTTCAGTCCGGCAAAATGCGATGATCGCCTCGTGACAGAAACCAAACCCGATTCGGACGACGAGCTCACCTTCGATCAACGCCTGCGCATCGCTGCGGATCTTCTCGAATCGCTCGATCGCGATCGCGGACTGCTGGCTCAGGTCAGCGCCGAGGAACGGCAGCGCTTCCTTCATGCCACGCGCAAAGTAGCCGAGCCCGATCATCGCGCCCGGCGGCGCTTGGTGAAGGCCAGCGTGCGGGAGCGCAAAGCTGCGCTGCAGCGGCAGGATGATCAGGTCCTCAACTCCTCGGGGATCCGCGAGCTGCGTCGCAAGCCGGTCTACTCGACGCCGAATGCGTATCGTGAGCCGCAACCTGAGGAACCGCGCATTCTCTCGGACTCGCAGCATTGCTACGTCTGCAAGCAGCACTACACGACCGTCCATCACTTCTACGACCAGTTGTGTTCCGAGTGCGGCGACTTCAACTTCGCCAAGCGCACCGAGCTGGCGGACTTGCGTGGCCGCGTAGCGCTGCTGACCGGCGGACGGGTGAAGATCGGATACCAGGCCGGCCTCAAATTGCTGCGCGCGGGGGCACGGCTCATCGTCACGACGCGTTTCCCGCGCGATTCGGCGGCGCGCTACGCCCGCGAAGATGATTTCGGCGAATGGTCGGACCGAATCGAGATCTTCGGACTCGATCTCCGCCACACACCGAGCGTCGAAGCGTTCTGCCGGGAGATGCTGACCAGCCGCGACCGGCTCGACTTCATCATTAATAATGCGTGTCAGACGGTGCGTCGTCCGCCGGCCTTCTACGAGCACATGATGGCCTCGGAGACGGCCGCGCTCCCCACGCTCTCCGAGCCCGAGCGCAAGCTCCTCGGCGCGTTCGAAGGCCTGCGCGGCTATCGCATGCTCCCCGAGGGCTCATCCGAAGTGGCGCCAATCGAGGAAGTGACCGGCCTCACGCATTCCGCCCAACTCTCACAGGTACCGCTACTTCCGGACGATCATCTTCACGAACGCGATCTGTTTCCCGAAGGCCGGCTCGATCAGGATCTGCAACAGATCGACCTGCGCGGACGGAACTCCTGGCGTCTGCTGATGGCCGAGGTGTCGTCGGTGGAGCTGCTGGAAGTGCAGCTCGTCAACGCCGTCGCGCCGTTCATCATCAACGCCCGCCTCAAGCCGCTCATGACGCGGACGGCCAATCGCGACAAGCACATCGTCAACGTTTCCGCGGTCGAGGGACAGTTCTACCGCAACCAGAAGACGACGCGGCATCCGCACACGAACATGGCCAAAGCGGCGCTGAACATGATGACGCGCACGGCGGCCACCGACTATCACGCGGATGGCATCCACATGAACAGCGTCGATACCGGATGGGTGACCGACGAAGATCCCGCCGCCCTGGCCGAGCGCAAGACCTCGGTGCACCGTTTCCACCCGCCGCTGGACATCGTCGACGGCGCGGCCCGCATCCTCGATCCGATCATCGCGGGGATCAATACGGGTGTGCATGTGTGGGGGCAGTTTCTGAAGGACTACAAGCCGACGGACTGGTAGCGCGGCGCTTCGCGCGTTGTCGGTTGTCTGAAGCGCGCGTAATCAACCGACAACCGAAAACCGACAACTCGCAAAGCAGAGTGTTAACCGCTGCACATGCACTTCGTATCCCCAGCCAGAGGATCGAAAAATGCCCAAAAAACTGACTGCTTTTCTGTTCGCTGCCGCGATCGCCGTGAGTGCGGCGGCACAGGCTCCTGCAACCGCCACATCCAGCACCGCATCGACCAGCACCGTCGTCGTCACCGACGCGGACAGCCACGAGACGCGTTCCGCGTTCCAGGAAACGCTCCGTCGGTATCCCACCGAAGTGAGCCGCGTGCTCAAGCTCGACCCCTCCCTGCTCTCGAACCAGAGCTACCTGACCAGCTATCCGGCGCTGGCAGCCTTTCTCAACCAGCATCCCGAGGTCGCCCACAGTCCCGCCTTCTATCTCGAGAGCGTCTGGATTCCAGGCGATCCGCGCGCGGAGAGCGGCAGCGAGCGTGTCTGGCGAGAGACGATGGATGGAATTGCCATCTTCGCAGTCCTTGCCCTCGTCACCGGAGTTCTGACATGGCTCATCCGCACGATCATCGAGCATCGGCGCTGGAGCCGCATCTCCAAAGTGCAGGCCGACGTGCACAACAAACTGCTCGATCGATTCACCGCAAATGAAGACCTGCTCGCCTACATCCAGACGCCGGCTGGCAAGCGCTTCCTCGAATCGGCGCCGATTCCGCTCGACGCCAATCCGCGCGCCGTCAGCGCACCGATCGGACGCATCCTCTGGTCGGTTCAGGTCGGACTCGTTCTCGTCGCCGCAGGCTTCGGCCTCGAATACATCAGCGGCAACATCGACAAGGACTTCGCCCAGCCGCTCTTCGCCATGGGCATCCTGGCTATCTCCATCGGCGCCGGATTCGTCCTCTCGGCCATCGTCTCGTTCATCCTGTCGCGGAGGCTGGGGCTCTGGGCCCCGCCTTCCGCGCCTGCCGAGTCAGCCGCCGCTGATTGAGCGCGGAACATGGGATCATTGACGAAATGGATTTCAGCGGCGTGATGAACGATGCCTTGCTTTCGGTGGCCAGCAGCCGGTCGAAAGCCGAGGCCGCGCGGTTGATGGACGAGGAGACGTTCCGCGCCTTCTACGATCGAACTTCGCGAGCGGTGTGGGTCTACCTGGCCCGCGTCACCGGCGACCGGACACTGGCCGACGATCTGCTGCAGGAAACGTTCTACCGGTTCTACAAAGCGGGAGCGGCGCATCAGGACGAAGGGCATCGACGCAACTCGCTCTTCTGCATCGCCACGAACATCGCCCGCGACGTGAACCGGAAAAAGACGCGGCATCCCATCGAGCCGCTGGAGATCGATGAAGCGGGCACTGAGTATGTTGCGATGGATGCGCGCATCGCAGAACGCTTCGAAGGGAGCACCGATCTCTGGCGGGCAATGGCTCGCCTGAAGCCGATGCAGCGCGAGATGCTTTGGCTGGCCTACGCAATCGGCTCATCGCACGCGGAGATCGCCGAGATCGTCGGCGTGAAGAGCGCGAGCGTGAAAATTCTCCTCTTCCGGGCCCGCCGCAAGCTGGCCGCGCTGCTGGGGAGGCCGGCATGAATCGAAACGAATGTCCGCAGGAGCAGGAAACGTTGACGATGGTGCAGTCCGGCCGCTGGCCCGACGGCTGCGATGACATCAGCCGCGCGCACATCGATACGTGCTCCGCTTGCGGCGACATCGTCCGCGTTGCGTCGCTCGTATCGGCCGACTATCAAGCCAGCATCCGCACCGCGCACGTCCCCGCCTCGGGGTTGATCTGGTGGAAAACGCAACGCCGCCTGAAGCAGGACGCCGCCCGCACCGCCTCCCGCGTCATCACCATCGTTCAGGCGATTGCAGTCGCGGCCGGTGTGGCAGTAGCGATCGGGATCCTCGTCGCGACCAGCCGGGCATTCTCATTCGCGCCCAGCGATCTGCAGCGGACGGTGCTCGCGCAATGGGGCATTCCGATGCTGATCGCACTCGCCACATGGCTGACGCTCGCGCCGGTGGCGGTGTATCTGGCGGTTAGCAAGGATTGAGCAACCGGCAGCAGCTCTACTGATCGGTTGACTTGCCAAATATGCCGTTCAGCTCTGCGAATGGCGCAGCATCACCGAGTGCTTCGAAGCTGCCCGTTTCGGAAATGCTTTTCGCTGCGCGGATGAAGCCCCCCCAGGCCGCGCGCGCAAATGCAGATCCGACAGAGATGCGACGCACACCGGCATCGGCGAGTTTTGAAACCGTCCAGTCGGGACCTGGAGCCGATACGAGCGCATTGACAGGTTTCGGCGCAACAATCTTCACAAGAGCGGCAATCTCACCAATCGTTCTTACACTTGGCGCATACAAACAATCAGCTCCCGCATCGGCAAACGCGGCAAGGCGATCCCGCGCGATGGCTTGCGCGTCCTTGTGACCGACGAGCCACGCTTCGCAGCGAGCAGTAAGAATGACAGGGATTCCCGATGCATCGATGGTCTGGCGGGCCGCCTTGACGCGCTCAATGGCCAGTTTTTCGTCGTACAGTGGCTTGGAAGGATCGCCGGTGGAGTCTTCAATGGAGAGTCCCGCTGCGCCTGTCCCAATGCACAAGGAAACATTCGCGGCGACACCCTCAGGCTCGATTGCGTATCCATCCTGAAAATCGGCATTCACAGGAAGGTCGGTGGCCTCGGCAATTTCGCGAACATGTCCAAGCACGAGGTCGATCGGTATTGCCGCGTCAGGCATTGCGCGCGTGAACGCAAACCCTGCGGACGTCGTCGCCAGCGCTTTGAACCCGAGGTGCCGGAGATAGACCGCACTGCCAACGTCCCATGGGTTCGGGATGACGAAGCAGCCGGATTCATGGAGCGTTCGGAATCGGGCGATCGCCGCGGATTGCCTATTGTCCATGTCCGTATTGCGCTTCAAGAACGTGCGTACAACCCTGCTCGCCCGCGGTTACAACGATGAACCGATCAAACTCGGTCTGATCGATGGCGCGAATTTTCACGTTCGTCAGCGCTTCAACGATGTTCGGCACCGTGTTGCTGTGGCCGACGACGAGAACGATGCCGCCGGGGTGCTCGGCAAGGATACGTTTAGCGAGCTCAGATCCGTATTCAGCCAGTTTGGGCTTGTCGACAGGAACCTCGGTGAGCGACAGATGCAACCGCTCCGCGAGCGGCACCGCCGTCTCCTGAGTCCGTTTGTACTGTGTGAAATAGACAGCCTGAACGCCGGAGTTCGCAAGCGCTGCGGCCAGCGCTTTCGCCCGCGCCGCGCCCACTTCGCTCAGCGGCGGATCAACCGCCTGCGGGTCGGTCTGCTCGGCGTGCCGGACGACGATGATGGTGGTACACGGAGCCTTCGCTGATGGCTCAACCGCGAAAGCAAGAGGGGCGAACGGCAGCGCGAATGCGATAGCGAGTAAAACTCTCGGATAACGAGTCGATTTCATATCGGGAAGTATAGGCCGGCGGGCTTCATCCGATAAACCGCCCCACCCTCCACCATCCCCACCAACTGGCAACACTCCGCAATCTGCGCCCTGACCGGCGCCTCAGCGGGGACCAGCGGCGCGACGACCGTCATCATCAGCCCCAGCGCAGCACGCCCAAGCCAGTTCCGATGCGGGCGCCAGTCGACGGCGTACCAGTCAGCAACCGGCCCGCGGCTTCCCCGCACCAGCTTGCGAGGGCGATCACAGCGAGGCCGAAGTAGAAGCGGCGGAACATGTCCGTCCATCCTAACGAGGCCCGACGGGGCGTATACTACGGCCTTCCCGAAAAGACACCGGAGGTCCATATGGCACGACCGCTATATCTGTGCGAAGTCCTGGAACAGGAGCACGCCGCACTGTATGGCGAGACTCTGGCCGCTTCGTGGGAGGTCGAGAAGGCGCACGTCAAGAAGCCGCATTTCGTCGCCCAGCGCTGCCGCGCCGCGTTCGACAATCGGACCTTCTCGCCCGAAGCGTCTGCCTTGGCCAAAGAACTGACGACCCTCGTCAGAAATCAGGACGTGCTCAGCAAGGCGTACAAGGAAATCGGGAAGCGTCTACCTCCAGATCTTCGCCAGATGATCGCCAACGATGAAGATGAGCCGTCGGAAACCGCGCACCTCAATCGCCGGATCATCGACGAGATCGCCGGCGACGATTGCCTGACACCCGGCCCGCGGGCGCGCCTGGAAAAATACTTCGACGCCGTTCACGAGCGGAAGGACACGAGCGCGTTATGCCTTTCCGGCGGCGGCATCCGCAGCGCGACGTTTGCACTGGGCGTCCTGCAGGCGCTGGCAAGCCACAACCTGCTCGACAAATTCGACTACATCTCGACAGTCTCGGGCGGCGGATACATCGGAAGCTGGCTGTCGTCCTGGATCCGGCGGCATCCGAAAGGCCTGCGCGGCGTGGCCGCCGAAATGGCAGCCCGGCCGACGGATCCACTGGAGCCGCAGGCACCTCCGGTGGCGCATTTGCGCGAGTACAGCAACTTCCTCACGCCGCGCCTGGGGATGTGGTCTGGCGACACGTGGGCGGTCGTCGGTACGTACATTCGAAACCTGCTTCTCAATTGGACCGTGCTGATCCCGCTGATGCTGCTGCTCGTCCTGTTGCCGCGCATTACGGCGGCGATTTATTTCAAGGGGCCACTGGCCGATCTCGAAGCCGGCACAGCCAAACTGCCCGTGATCGGTGCTGTCCTGCGATGGATCGCTTACGTCGGCGGCGGCACATGGATCGTGAGACCGCTCCGGCCGGATTTTTGGCTTACGCAGTTCATTGTGGACGCGCGAGTCCTGCAGATTACAGGCTATGCCATGCTGGGCCTGCTTCTGCTCGGCGTTGCCGTCTGTTACCTCGGATTCAACCGTCCAGCCAACAATCGGTACCAGGGGCGGAAGGCGTCCACCGACACGTCATTCATCTGGTGGTGTGCAATGCCTCTTACCGGCGCCGCACTGGTGCTTTGCGCGGCATGGATTCGCTACACGGAGCGCATCGCCTGGGCGCGGGCAAACATGACGCCGGACAATTACAAGAGCGTCTGCGCCAGCGCCGTACTGATCGGAAGGATCGGGATGGCCATCATGATCCTGATTCCGATCGGCATCTGGATCGTGAACGTCATCAACTACTACCGCGCCGATTCCGCCGCCAGACGTGAGAACGTCGCAGCCGAAGTGCGGACCGGCAAAGTGCGCCGCACAGTGAGGAAGTTACTGTTCGAAGGCCTCGCCGCCGCAATTGCCGGCTACGTCTCGTATCTGTTGCTTCTGTTCCTCACGAAGCAAGTCTTTCCCCATCCCGTCCGCGGCCTCGGTCTGCTTGCCTTCCCCACGCCGGTTTTGCCGCTGCTGGAGACTGCGCCGGTGGCAGCGCTTTATGTCTGTTTCGGCGTGCCGCTGATTCTTATGACGCTCTTCATTTCCGCCACGATCTTTGTCGGTCTTTCGAGCGCGGTCAATGAAGACTACGACCGTGAGTGGTGGGCACGCTGCGGGGGCTGGGTCCTGGCGATTATCGTGGCCTGGCCGGTCGTTTCCGCAACGGTCATCTTCGGACCTGTACTGATCTGGTTCGCTCCAAAATTCATAGCCGCCGCCGGCGGGACCACGGCGGTGGTGACGATCATTCTTGGCCGCAGCAGCAAAACAGGGCAGCGGCGGCCGGAGGAGCGCTCGCGGTGGGCCGATATTGCCGCGAAGGCATTTGCGCCGGCCGTCATCCTGCTCATTTTCTCGGCACTGTCACTGGTGACGAGTGAAGTCTTATGGAACACGGGCAACTACGACCCGCTGCCGCTCGAAGCATACCGAGGCGCGGAGACGGTTCAGTGGCACCTGACGGGGGATATGCGCCGCATCAACGGCGTGCCGACGATGATCCCCACAGGTGATTTCGCGGCATTCGATCGCGATCGCGCCAACGGCTGGCACCATATTCAGGTCTTCTACAACACGAGTATCGCCACATTGCTCGCTGTTTCTCTGGCATGCATTGCAGTCGCGCTGTTCGGGGCCGGATTCATCGGCGTCAACAAATTCTCGATGCATGCGATGTACCGCAATCGCCTGATCCGCGCCTACCTGGGAGCATCGCGGGCTACGCGCGATCCAAATCCGTTCACAGGATTCGATCAACACGACAACCTATCCTTACAGTCTCTCCGTCCGGAACTGCTGTGGATGACGAGTTTCTCCGATTTTCACGCGTTTTACGCTGAGCTGTGTACTTCCAATCACCAGTGGATACGCAGTCTGCGCGAAGCGGTCAACGCGCGGAGGAGCGAGGTGCTCACCGCGAACGCTGATGATGAAGGCGTTCGCGAGGCGCTCTTTCAAGTGTTGAACTGCGTGCTCGAAGAGGAAGACTTTTCAACGTTTGCTCCGGAGCACCCGGTGAACGCGTTCACGGTAACCAGCCGGATCAGTGCCGCCTTTACGCTGGCCCGGAGCCGCCTCGCGCCGAGAGAAGTGTTAACGACACGATGCTTCGACCTGCTGCGGAAAAACCGGATTACGTTCGATCAGCATTTTGCTGGCAGCATCCATCCTTTCAACGAAGTACTGCTGGTAGCCGATGACATCAGCGACCGGCAGTGGTTTGAACATCTGCTGACGACTTCAGACCTTGGCACACGGCTATTGAAAGTGATCGGAGATCGCATACCGATTAAGAAAATCGAATCACAGTTCCTCTCCACGATCGGCGCTCTCAACAATTTGATGCAGTCGGTCTCGTTCGCAAAGCTAATGGACGCCAAGCTGGAAGATGTCGGGAAGCTCGTTGTCGACCCGGCGAAGATGAAGGAGCCTGTCGCTGAATCGGTTGTGCGGAAGAACCGCGAAATCCTCGAAAAAGAGTTTCAAGGTGCGATCTTCCCATATCGCACCAGGCGTCCTATTCATCTGCTCAACGCAGCGCTCAACCTGGTGTCCGGAAACAATCTGGCCTGGCAGGAGCGAAAGGCGGAGACGTTTACCTTCTCGCCGCTCCACGCCGGCAGCTACCGCCTCGGTTACCGGCCCACAGTGGAGTACGGCGGCCAGACCGGTGTAACGCTCGGCACGGCTATGACGATCTCCGGCGCGGCGGCGAGCCCCAACATGGGTTACCACACTTCCGCTCCCCTCGCCCTTCTTATGACCTTGTTCAACGTCCGGCTCGGATGGTGGCTGGGCAATCCCGGTGCGCCGGGTAAGGGGACGTTTCACCGCGACAGTCCGCGTAACGCGCTGATGCCTCTCATCGCCGAGGCAACCGGGAAGACAAATGACACCTTCTCCTATGTTTACCTTTCCGACGGCGGCCATTTCGAAAATCTCGGCCTTTACGAGATGGTCCTGCGCCGGAGGCGCTATATCATCGTCAGCGACGCCGGCTGCGATCCGAAGTTCGAGTTCGAAGACCTCGGCAATGCAATTCGGAAAATCCGCACCGATCTGGGCGTGCCGATCGAAATGGACGAGCCAATGTTCATCGGCCCCAGTGACATCGGAGAAAAGGGGAAATACTGCGCTACAGGCCGCATCCGCTATTCCGCCGTCGATGGTGGAGATCACAATGATGGGTATCTGCTCTATGTAAAACCGGCGGTCTATGCCCTGGAGCCAAAGGACATTTACACCTACTTCAAGACTCGCAAGGGGTTCCCACACGAGTCGACGGCAGACCAATTCTTCACCGAATCACAATTCGAGAGCTACCGGATGCTGGGCAGGCACGTCATCGATCAGATCGTGGCCGGCGCTTTGCCGAAGCCTGGTGAGAAGGCAAGCGATCCTCTACAAGCGAGGCTTCGAAAGGCTACTGCGAAGGAGTGGAAGGCGCGATCGATCGAGGAACTCTTCCGCCTGGCGAGGCATTTCTACCTCGACCACCAGGACGGCGCACCGGCGAACGCGTCGCACTCAGCAGGCTCGCGGAAGGCGGCACAGACGCAGGTTTAGGATCACCAAAGCACGCCTGCATCCAATGCCTCCAGCGAATTGCGCCCGAGGAGCGCCATCGCCGTTTCCAGCTCCTGGCGAAGGATGGCTACCACGCGCGCCACACCGTTCGCGCCATCGACGGCCAGTCCGAACGCGTACGGCCTTCCGATGAGCACCGCGCTGGCGCCGTGTGCGATCGCTTTGACGATGTCCGTTCCGCGACGAATGCCACCATCGAGAAGGATCGGCACTCGCCCATCCACGCGCTGCGCAACCTCGGGCAAGGCATCGATCGTGGCCGGAACCGTGTCGAGATTCCGCGCGCCGTGATTGGAGACGATGATCCCGGCCACGCCGCGATCGATGGCTCGCGCCGCGTCGTCGCCGGTCATGATTCCCTTGAGCAGCAACGGCATGCGGACGATCGACTGCACCTGCTCGACGTCGCGCCAGGTAATCGGTTCGCGCGTGTCGCTGACGATGGTGAGCCGGCCGCGGCCTGCGACGTCGAGATGCGGCGTCGGCAATTCCGGCGGCAGCTTGAACGATGCGCGCTGCTGTCGATTGCGCGTGCCGACGACCGGCGTATCGACCGTGACACAAAGCGCCTTGACGCCGGCAGCTTCGGCGCGGGCGACGAGGTCGCGCGTCACTCCGCGATCTTTCTGCAGATAGAGCTGCAGCCAGAGCGGCGACGTGGCAACGCGCGCGATCTCTTCGATTGCAGTCGTGCTGGCGGTGCTGACGACATAGATCGCATCCGCGCTCCCCGCGCCGCGCGCAGCCTCCACCTCCCCCTCGGCATGAAGCAGCCGCTGGTAGGCGACAGGCGCGAGGAGAATTGGATGAGGAAGCGTCTGGCCGAAAAGCGTGACGCTGGTGTCGATGCGTGTGACGTCTTCGAGCACGCGCGGCCGCAGGCGAATGCGATCGAACGATTCGCGGTTCCAACGCAGCGTGATCTCGTCGGCCGCGCCGCCGGCGACGAACTCGGCGGCCATATGCGGCAGCCGTTCGCAGGCCAGCCGCTCGAAGTCGTCGAGTGAGACAGGCTCAATCATCTCGTCGCGCCGGCATGCCGAGAAAGTAGCACACCGGCGCGACGAAACTGATGAGGCTTACGCGTTCGCCACTTTGCGGAGGACGGTCTGAACGTTGTCGACCGAATCTTCGACCACGTCCCGCACCTTACCGGACACGTCGGCTACCTTCTTCTGCATTTTCTTCCCCGTCATCGGGGCATAGAGAAGGGCCACCGCCGCGCCCGAGATCGCGCCGAGTACGAACGTGTATGCGTAGCTGCTGAAGCTGCTGTTTTTCTTGAACATGCGAGTGTCGTTGCAAGGCTACGGCCACATTGCCGGTCAGTGAATAATCTCGAGCTTGAGGATTCCGCCCAGGACGACGGACAGGACCGTGTACTTCCCGTCCGTGCGGCGGCCATACTTTGTGCGCCTGTAGTAGCCGTCTTCGTAACCTCTGCGGAAACCTTCGCGGAAGTAGTAGTTGTACTCGCTCCGGTCGACATAACGTCCCACGTAACCGTAGTTGGCGTCGCGATAGGCAAACGAGTCGCGATCGTTGAATTTCCAGTGATCCCGCCGGTCGGCATCGCCCGCGCGAAAACCTTCCTGATACCCGTAGTTCACCGCCCGTTTGAGCAGATCCGCGCCATATCGATTCGTCTGACGGGAGGTCCCGTTGTAGTTGTAGCGATAGTTCCAGGGAGTGTTGAAGTACGGGTCGCGACCGTAGTCGTAATTGCGGTCGCGCTGAAGCTGCGACTGCTGCTGCCGGAGCAATTCCAAATACTGCTGCTGAATCTGATACTGCGACTTGCGATTCTGCTGCTGGATCTGGGCGGTCTGGGCCTGCGCCGCACGCAGTTGCTGATCGAGGTTCCTCTGATATTCAGCGGCCCACAATTGCTGCTGGGCGATGCGTTGCTGTTGCTCCTGTTGAGAAAGACGCAACTTCTGCTGATTTTCCTGGTTCTGCTGGTTGATACGGGCCTGCTGGTTTCTCGCTTCCTGCTGCGCGCGCTGCTGCTCAAGCTGGCGCGCCTGTTCCTGCTGACGTTGCGTCGCTAGCTGCCTTTGACGTTCCTGTTCCCGCTGTTGAACGTTGGGCTGAGGCACCGGCTGGGGCTGGGGCCGCGGTTGTGGTTGCGGCCGCGGTTGTGGTTGCGGCTGCGGTTGTGGTTGCGGCTGCGGCTGCGGCACTACGGTTGGCGGCTTGTTCGGCTCGGGATGCGCAGCGCGCTGCCGTCCCTGATGCGAGGCCTGCTCCTTCTGCTGCCGGGCCAGCTCCTCCTGCTTCTTCTTTTCCTGCTCCTGCTGCTGTCTGTTCAGAGCCTCGGCATCGTCCTTCGCCTTGTCCGGCTTGGACTTGTCTTTTTCGTCCTTGCCCTTGTCATCCTTGCCGTGCTTCTTGTTCTGATCCTCCTGCTGCGGTTCCGGACGCGAAAACGCACCGGCCACGTTGCCGAACATCAGAAGCGCCACCACCGCGCCGATCAATCCAATTCGTTTCATGGGTATGCCTCCAGCCGCGACCGGGCGAACCTACAGCGGGCCCGTCAGCGTCTGGCAGGGTTCCTCTGCAATCTGGTGCCCAAGGTTGCGATTCACCAAGGAGGAACCGCGGACATCGCCGGGCAGCGTGTAGAGTTCCTTCTCCATGATCGTCCACCTCATCGATGGCACGTACGAGCTCTTCCGCCACTTCTTCGGGATCCGCCGTTTCAAGAAAAGCGATCCGCCGTTTGGGGCGGTGGCGGGGGTGCTTGGGACCGTCGTGCAGATGCTTGAAGGAGGGGCGACGCACGTCGGCGTCGCTACCGACCACATCATCGAGTCGTTTCGCAATGAGCTTTGGCCGGGGTACAAAACCGGGGCGGGGATCGAGCGGGCGTTGTGGGCGCAGTTTCATCCGCTGGAAGATGCGCTGATGGCGATGGGCGTTGCGACGTGGCCGATGGTGGAGCTGGAGGCGGATGACGCGCTGGCATCCGCTGCCTATCTCGCGGCTTCGGATTCCGGCGTGGAGAAGGTTTGCATCTGGACGCCGGACAAGGATCTGGCGCAATGCGTTGTCGGCCAGCATGTAGTTCAGGTCGATCGGAAGAGCGGGCACATTCGCGATGATGCCGGCGTGCGAGCGAAGTTCGGCGTGGCTCCGGCGCTGATTCCTGATTACCTGGCGCTGGTGGGAGACGCGGCGGATGGGTATCCGGGCATTCCGCGGATTGGTGCGAAGACGGCGGCGGGACTTCTGAACCGGCATGGTGCCATCGAGCAATTCCCGAGCGAGATCCTGCAGGGCAATCGCGAGCTGGCGTTGCTTTTCAAGGATCTGGCAACGCTGCGGACGAATGCTCGGCTGTTTGCCGATGTGGATGAGCTGCGGTGGAAGGGGCCGCATCCGTCATTCGCCGCCTTCGCCGAGAGGATTGGGGATGGGCGGTTGGTGGGGCGGGTGGAGAAGCTGGCGGAGCGGCTGGCGTAGTAGCGCCAGCGGCTCGCTGGCTGGACCGCTGCCGGCTCGGCGGCGGTGTGTTCGGTCCCCGAACCGCCAGCGAGCGGCTGGCGGGCCAGCCGTCGGGCCGACGGCGCTACGCTTCGCGGCGCTACGTTTACCGTCCCCGCATTTGTTCGTTGGCGGAGAGAATCGCCGGCGCGATATTGCCTAGCGCGTGGATCGACTGCACGGCGCCGCGGTTGATTGCTTCGCGGGGCATGCCGAAGACGGCGGAGGTGGCTTCGTCCTGGGCGAACGTGACGGCGCCGGCGTCGCGCATTTCGAGGAGGCCGGTGCTGCCGTCGTTGCCCATTCCGGTGAGGATGACGCCGATGGCGTTGGCGCCGGCGGATTGGGCGACGGAGCGGAAGAGGACGTCGACGCTGGGACGGTGGCGGGAGACGAGCGGGCCATCGCTGAGGTGAATGCGGTACTCGGCGCCGTCGCGGCGGACGAGCATGTGGCGATTGCCGGGAGCGATCAAAGCACGGCCGTCGATGATGCGATCGCCGTCGGCGGCTTCTTTCACGGCGATGCGACAGGTCTGGTTGAGTCGCTGCGCGAATGCGGCAGTGAAGACTTCGGGCATGTGCTGAACGATGACGATTCCGGGCGCGCCAGCAGGCAATGCTTCGAGGATCTCGCGCAGTGCCTCGGTGCCGCCAGTCGATGCGCCGATGGCGACGAGCTTGCGCGTGGTGCGCGCCAGCGACGGCCGGGCGGCAGGAAGGATCACATCGGGCGAATGTCGCTTCTCGATCGTGACCGGCGTGCGACGCCGCTTGATTCGAGCGTGCGCCGCGGCGCGGATCACGTCGATGAACATCTCCGTCGATTCGTTTAGAAAGTCATACAAGGCAACACGCGGCTTGGCCACGATCTCGACGGCGCCTTCTTCGAGCGCCCTCATCGCCATCTCCGTTCCCCGTCCGGCAAGCGCGGAGCAGATGACGACGGGCAACGGATCGCTGGCCATGATCCGGCGCAGAAAGGTCAGGCCGTCCATGCGTGGCATCTCGATGTCGAGCAGCATCACGTCCGGCCGCGCGTCGCCCATTTTCTTCTGCGCGATGAGCGGATCGGCTGCAACGCTCACTTCGATCTCCGGCGCGCGACGACAGATGGCGATCATGGCCTGGCGCATGACCGCGGAGTCGTCGACGACCAGCAGGCGGAGACGTTTGCGCATCGCTACCTGCCGGCCGCGCGGCGATAGACGGTCGGACCGGCGTGCTCGAGGCCGTACGCCGATGGAGTGAGACTCTCGGCGTGTCCAAGAAAAAAAAGACCTGACGGCGAGAGATGGCGGAGCAGGCGCTGGATCACGCCGTCCTTTGACTCGCGATTGAAGTAAATGAGGACGTTGCGGCAGAAGATGAGATCGAACGACTCGCGGATGCCGTAGTCGCGATCATTGAGATTGACGTGGCGAAACTCGATCAGCGATTTCAGTGTCGGGTGCGCGCGCATCCGTCCTTCTTCGCTGCGGACGCCGCGCAGCATGTAGGCCTTCTTCAGCCGCTCCGGGATGTCGTTGCTACGCTCGATAGGCCAAACGCCGTCGCGCGCGGTCGCGAGGACTCGCGTGGAAAGATCCGAGGCCAGTATCTCCACCGCCCATCCCTCGGAGGCTGGAAAGTTCGCGGCCAGCACCATAGCCAGCGTGTACGGTTCTTCGCCGGTGGAGCAGGCGGCGCTCCAGGCGCGGATCCGTTTCGGAATCCGGCCGGCCTCGCCGAGGGCGCGCCACTGCGGCAGCACTGACTCCTGCAAAAACTCGAACTGCTTCGGCTCGCGGAAAAAGCGCGTCTCGTTGGTGGAGATGCAATCGAGCATCGACGTTCGTTCCGAGGGACTCGCTTCGACGTGCTGGTAGTAGGCGGTGAAATCGCGGCAGCCGAGCGCGCGCACGCGCCGGCCGAGGCGCCCGCTGACGAGCGCCTTCTTGGCATCGGAGAGATGAATCCCGGCCTCGCGATAGATGAGCTTCTGCAGCATCCGGAATTCGCGGTCGGACAACGGGCGGATGGCATTGGCGTCGTGCATGGCTAGTCCAGAACGGTGAGATGCGTCGGCAGCTCTTTGACCCAGTCTTCAACCGGTTCGCTTGCAGCGGCGATCTCATCCGACGAGAAGATCCGATCGATGTCGAGCAGCAGGACGAACTTGCCGTTGCTGCCGGCCATGCCACGGAGGCAGTCGACGCGCACGCGTGGTCCGAAGGCCGGCGCGGACTGGATCTGTTCGGAGGTGAAGTCGGCCACCTGGTGTACGGAGTCGGCCATGATGCCCATGATCACGGCATCGTCGTCGATGCGAAGCTCCACGATGACGACGCAAGTGCGGCGCGTGATCTCCGTTGCGGGCAGGCCGAACTTGATGGCCAGGTCGATCACCGGCACGACGGTTCCGCGGAGGTTGTGAACTCCGCGAATCCACGGCGGCGTGCCGGGCACTCGCGTGACGACGCCGCATTCGATGATGTCGGTGACCTGGAGGATGGTGATTGCGTACTCCTCACCGGCCAGGAAAAACGTCAGGTATTGATCGTTCGCTTGCATCGGCGTCTCCTATAAATGCGTGTAGTCGACAAAGGCGGCAGGCGCAGCAGCCCGCGCCGCCTCGGCCGGAATTGGTCGCGCGGCGCGGAACGGCGCGACCGGCGCCTCGCGCGGTGGAGCGACAACGGAGCGGCCTCCGGCGGTTTTGAAGTAAGCGATCGTCTGCTGCAGCGCTTCGGCCTGCGATGACATCTCTTCCGCAGTCGAGGCCAGCTCTTCCGACGCCGAGGCATTCCGCTGCGTGACCTGATCGACGAGGGTCATGGCGCGATTGATCTGCGTCACGCCGCCGGACTGCTCGATCGACGCAGCCGTCACTTCGCGAACGAGATCGGCCGTCCTGCGAATGGTCGGCACGAGCTCGGTGAGCAGACGTCCCGAGCGCTGGGCCACGTCGACGCTGGAGGAGGCCAGCCCGCCGATGTCCTTGGCCGCAGTCTGGCTGCGCTCGGCGAGTTTGCGAACCTCGGTGGCCACAACCGCGAAGCCGCGGCCATGCTCGCCGGCGCGCGCGGCTTCGATGGCCGCGTTGAGTGCGAGCAGGTTTGTCTGGTAGGCAATCTCTTCGATGATAGATATCTTCTGAGCGATCCTGGTCATCGCTTCGACCGATTGCCTCACGGCCTGCGCGCTCTCCTCGGCGTCGTTGGTTCCCTTGACGGCCATCTGTTCCATCTGGCCGCTGTTCTC
>Ga0307511_10000852_pt1 | contig 32468 bp, 38 predicted proteins | sample 13_EM_MG_FD_200266 | JGI IMG/M metagenome (GOLD analysis project Ga0307511, IMG submission 200266) | Populus trichocarpa ectomycorrhiza microbial communities from riparian zone in the Pacific Northwest, United States - 13_EM | ecosystem: Host-associated > Plants > Roots > Unclassified | place... | reverse complement strand
GAAGAAGAGGGCTCTCGACGGTTGGGAGCGGATGAACGTGAAGAGGTCCCTTGAGGATTCCTTAAGGTGTGTCCTCCTTTACTCCTTTCTTGATGAGGAGTACTGATAGGATTCCAGGGAGGGTCAGTTGGAGATTGCTGACCTCAAGGCTCGTGTCAAGTCTCTGGAGAGGATGGTTGAGAAGTTGACCAATCCTCCTCCGGCTGTTCCAAGGGAGGCTGTCTTCCGTCCGGCTTCTCCTCCTCTTCCCGACATTGGTTTCCCGGATGAGATTCCCGGTTTGACCGTTAGTCAAGCTACCGTTGACCAGTACTTGGACTGGCAGTCTTACGACAAGACTTGGCCACATGGTGGGGACGATGCCGATGATGAGTTGGACTTCGATGGGATGGGGGAGTCCGATAAGGAGAATGAGTGGGTTGTGGCCGCTTCTTCCCAGTAGATAGTTCTTTATCGGTATTCCAATACTATCTGCTTTTCCTTGTCTTGATGGTGTGACTTTGAAGTGTGAAAAGATAAGATAAGGAAAGATAAGATAAGATAACGCCATGTCATGATTTGAACGAGTGTTTGGGCACTTCGAACTTAGAAGAAAATAAGTAAAAAGGTGAAAATCGTGACAGGTCCGTTGAGATCACTTGTCGATCAACATTCAAAATGTGCCCAGCTTTTGATTGCTGGGTACATTGTGATCACATAGAAGGGGCCATTCAAAATGTGTCCAATTTTTTACCACTGGGCACATTGGGGTCACACATTGGGTAAACATTCAAAATGTGCCCAATTTTTGGTCGCTGGGTACATTGTGATCAAGTGTTGTCTGTGACCACAATGTGTTCAGCATGTGCCCACTGGGTATTTACCCCCTTGTCCCCAGTGACTCCTGCTTCAGCTTTGTGCTGGTTACTCTAGGTCTGAAGAACCCCCCACTAACTACTACGCAATATAACAATGAAACAACTACAAACAGACAGCATCACCCAGCACATGGCTACCAGCCCTCAACCTCCGGAGGGAGGAATGGTCTGACCACCGACCACCCTTTCAATGAAGGAGGCCTGAGGTTCGGTGATGGTTATACAAACCACTGGGACGGGGGAATGCATGGCCCTAGTGACCGTGCCCAACCCGCCCCAGCCCAAGGCCCTAGGCCGTTGGAACCCAACAGACTCACTGCCCTCGGCGGCACGACTCTGGGTCCCACGGCAAACAACCGGCCAGGCAACCCAAACGGGACGCCAGCCAGGGACTACCTCAAGGTCGCAACACTGAATATCCGCAGGAGAACGAGTACTGCTAGGGGATTCAGGCAGGAAAAATGGTTCAAAATCCCCGGACTCATGAACACCCACCGAATCGCCATCCTCGGTGTACAGGAAGCACACCTCACCGAGGAACTGGCAACCGGGGTGAGCTCAGTCTTTGAGACGAGACTGAAACTATTTCACTCTCCGCTACCTGAGTCCAGCAATGCTGCTGGAGTGGCCATCGTGGTAAACAAAGGCTTGGTCAACACGGACGCGATAACCAGTGAAACCCTCATCCCTGGGAGGGCGCTCATGGTAACTGTTGAGCAGGCAGATCTATTCTAATTATACTGCCATACTGCCTTACACTTACCTTAAGGGAGAGTTGAGGGTAGAGGATGGTGGGAGAGGAGAAGAGAGAAGCGAAGTGATGTATTGCATAGTGAGGGACACATATTTATACATAAGTGATGTGCGCACAGACCATGCTGTGTTTATATGTGGTGCTGTTTGGCACACATCGGTCTATCTACTGATGGGCTGCTAAAGAGCGCCCTTTGGACATCAGCGGCTGCTAATAAGCGCCACCGGATCATCGGCCCACTATAAGCGGTAGCCGGATAATGTGACACGTCCGGGAGTCGAACTTCCCGTTCAACAGTAACCGTCCCGTGGTACGCGAGCGAGGCGTTTAAGATACTCAACGTCTATCACCCAACGACCACAAAAACAACGAGTACTTCTGGGAGACCCTCAACAAGATAATAGAGGATAGACCCCACCTAAAACCGGATGTGATGCTGGGGGATTTCAACCTGGTAGAGGACGCCCTCGACAGGATCCCGTGTCACCCTGACAACGCAAATGCAGTGGCAGCCCTAGGGGAACTGAAAAGTAACACTGACCTGGTCGATGGGTGGCGGAGGACGCACCCGGACAAGAGGGGATACACCCATCACCATGCCCCGAATGCCTCCCAGGGCTGTATCGACAGAATATACATCACCAACAGACTACTCCAGCCCTCATCCGACTGGAACGTCGAGAGCACCCTCGTAGAGACTGACCACTGGCTCGCGAGCGCGAGAATCACCACCCCGGACGCACCGGTGATCGGGAGAGGGAGATGGCAAATCCCGGCCTACATATTCAAAAATGAGAAGATAATGCAGGAGATAAACGAATGGGGAAAATCTATGCAAGACGGCATACTCCGGAATAAATTCCGCAGATCGCACTCAAGAAACCCACAGACGATCTTCACAGAGTTCAAATCGGAGGTCACAGCCCTGTGCAGAGGCCAGGAGAAACAAATCCACCCCACAATCACCAACAAAATCGAGAAGCTTAAGCGCAAACTCAAGGAGACAAACAACGACCCGTTCAGCGCGGAGGACGATAGAATGCTAGCATCAATAGAAGTGCGAACTGAAATCCTCGAGCTCAAGAGGGTCCTCTACAAGTCCAGCAGGGTGTACGCCAAAGCGAAGCACCACGTACACACGGAGACCATATGTCGAGACTGGGTAAGATTGAACCAAGCAAAGAAGCCGCAGGACACGATCTTTTGTCTGGTCAGCCCACTGGACAACGCCCCCACCCCGGAGTATGACTCCCACAGGATGTCACAAATAGCGAGGGACTACCATGAGCGCCTCCAGAGCAAGGACCGCCCCCCTTCCCAGGAACCGGAGCCGGGAAAGCTGGGGAAAATCCTCAACAACATATCCTCCAGAACCTCCCCACACCAGAAGGTTGAACTGGTGAAGTACTTATCCACCGGGGATGTGCACAAGGCGCTACACGGCTCCAGAAACGACAGGGCAGCGGGACTCGACGGTGTTCTGATGGAGATGTGGAAGAAAATGAGCGACCTATACGACGCCTTCAGCGGGGCCTCAGCAAACCCCTTCTGCGACATAGTGGGCTCGCTAGTAGCGGTGTTCAACGACATCGAGGAACATGGCATAGACCCGTCGACGGCCTTCAACGAGGGATGGATGTGCCCGATCTACAACATCAGCAAAAGGGCAAAAAACTTATCTCAACTTATTTACTTTTCACAACTTATTCTCACTTATTCCCACTTTTCTCCTAGCTCAAGTTCCAAGGTTTTTTTCCAGCTTATAATGATGATATTTGTAATGAAAAGAAGCTACATCAAAAGGCTATTTTGAACGCGTGATAATCAATGAATTTGTTGACATAGAAGGATTCGTAGAGGTCCAGAACATTTGTATAATTGACCTCCCGATATACTGGTGCATCTGATGGGAACCTCGGGAGTAGGTGTGCACCTCGGATGATAGAGTCGAGGTGGATGACACCCATGTGGCGTGCACCTCGATGAGCGGTTTCCGGTTTGACCACCCAGAAGCCAGTAGTGGGGTCCGGTTTGTCACTTGTCAAATACCAGCGGACCAGCACGCAGGGATAGCTGGTGCCGTTGTGCGAGAACCGAAAGAACAGGTGGACTCATGCCACAAGCAGGCCACTCATCCCTATACCCTCATTTCCAACGTCAACGAAAACACAGTCCCGACGTGGGTTGGAGATGTCGCCCTTCGACCAGGAAGGTGTGGAACGGATGACCTCCCGGTACATCCCTCCAGGGCCGGATGGGTTGCTTGGTGCACGGAATGTTGCGGTGGCGGAGTGGAAAACAGATATCTTTGAATCCCATATCATCGGGCAGGTAGTGAGTGTCAAGTCGTTGGGTTCGATTGTTGACGTGGGGTTGAGTTGGTAAAAGAGGAACCGGCGGGTGAGATCAAGAAGATTGTATTGTTTGATCTTCAGACCAAGTGCGGCGAGTGACCTGGGGTATTCCTTCGTGGGTGCTGTAAAGGTATTAGGGTTTGTGTGACCCTCAGGGTGAGAAAACCTAACCTTTCTTACTGGCAAGGCGCACTTCATTCATAAGCGGACCTGATTCAACGGGTCCGTGGTCATCATCTTCCTCATCGTTGGGTAGTGTTGAAGAGTCCTGGTTGGGGTGGGGATGATTGTTGTCGGGGGGATTGTCATCGGCGTGATCATTGTCAATCGGGCCAGGGGCGTGTGTGTTTGTGTTGTGAAGGGTGTGTGTATCCATGTCATCGAGAGGGCGATCGTGATTGAGAACATTGATTTCGTCGGAAGTGGGGTCGTCGGACTCATCGGAATCATCTGTGTCCTCATCCATAACATTTTCACCACTAAAAGTGTCCCTAATGGCCTGAATGAGGCAGCATGCTTGTGAAGGCGGCGTACACGGGTGTAGCGGCCTCGTTAATTGGCGGGAAGACGACGCATGTTATTGGGGGCTTGTCCCTGAACTCTGCGGGTGCGGTTTCCGACATTGTAAAGCGAAAACTGCAGGATTTCTGGAGGAATGTTTGCTATCTCATCATTGACGAATACTCTATGCTTTCGAAGTCGTTCCTCAAGCTTCTCGCTCGGAACATCTCAATTGGAGTGGAGGGTGGTCCCGTGGCCAAGGAAGGTCTTTCGTTTGGAGGGCTGAGTGTAATTCTATGCGGAGACCTACACCGTTCCCTCCTGTCGCTTGCGCGAAAGCTGAAGCTCTCTACCATCCGAATAATCCGGCAAAGGACTCGCTGGAGATGCAAATCGGCCGACGGATCTATGAGGAGTTCAGCACTGTTGTAATCCTAAAGGAGCAAATCCGAGTGTCGGACGGACCTTGGAGAGAGTTCCTCGACCACCTGCGGCACGGACGTGTGGAGGTCCGTGACCTTCAAATACTCCGAACCCTTCTCGTCCAACACCGACCGTCCAACCAGTACACAACTGTCCCCCGCTCCTCAATTGACTTCTCCACAGCGCCGTGGGTTGATGCATCTCTAATCACACCGCGGCATGCTGTTCGGAACCTCTGGAGCGAGGCCGCTGTACGCAAGCTGTGTGCAGAATCCAGGCAGCAGCTTTTAATCTGTATGGCTCAAGATACCATCAAGGGGAAGCCGCTATCACTTGCACAACGTTACGCTTTGGCGAGCCAGCACAAAACCGATGGAAGACGAAGGCGAAAGGACCTCCCTGATTCAATCCACCTAGCACTTGGGATGAAGGTGATGGTAACAAACAACCTCCAAACCGACCCCGACATCACGAACGGCGCTCGCAGGGTTGTCACTGACATCATCCTCAATCCTAACAAGCCTGAGCTGGGAGAGGACCACCCTCAAGTATTTGCCAGCGTGCATTCTCGTCAAACTTTCACGCACTCGTGCAGGACAACTGCCAGATCTGGAGTCAGGAGTCATACCTATCCAGCGTGTCTCCGGAGCAATGCAGATAAAGGTTGGGAGGGACAAAACTCGAACGGTTATGAGAGTCCAATATCCCATGACAGGGGCCTACTCCTTTACGGACTACCGTTCGCAAGGGCAGACGATCGCACACGCGATCGTCGACATTGCTTCTCCCCCCACGGGCAAATTGACGCTATTCAATCTATATGTGGCGCTTTCGCGGAGTCCCGGTCACGACTCGCTCAGGCTACTGAGGGACTTTGATGACGACATGTTTTTGCAATGTCACGAAGGGGAATTGATGGAGGAAGATGAACGGTTGGAAAGGTTAAATACGGTAACAAAAATGTGGTGGGAAAGGATGGGGTCTGCGGAGGAGGAGGCTCAAACGTCGAACAGTTAGCCACATTCATGGATTTCCAAGTTTTTAGTGATAACGAGATACTACACACTGATACATGCCCTCCCACACGCTTGATACTCTCGGAACTTGTCCCCTCACGAGCAATTTTCTTAACGAGGCAAGTACACCCCGTGACTCACAGGGAAATCGCTGATGTGGTGTGTTTCACAAATAAACGAAATTGGGAGATCACAATTGGTAGAGTGGGTAGATGTGAATAAGCCGCGTAAGGTCGGGCAAGCAAGGTTTCTGCCGACTCACAGTCGGCACTTCTCTAGTCTCTGGAACCCCCAATATTATAGCGCTGAATTGTCTGGACTTCTCAACAAGTGTGCGGGCCAGATGGTATCTTCTTGTGGTGCTTTTCCACACATTTAGCATAGCCTGAGTTTGCAGGTCTGGTGATGTTTTTCATCGCGACCAACCCGATATATTTGGGACAGGGCGCTCGGTCATGGGGATCGATCCGTCGCCGGGTGTATCCGACAGTTGCCACCAAAGCTCGTCGGTCAGCTTCTGAAGGGTAATGCTCCCCCTCCCCCAGCACAGACCGACGGTGGCGGTGCTCAGCCAGTTTCAACAAGTGCATGGACGAAGACCCATGGCCTGCCATCCTCTCCGTCGTGAGCCGTTTCGCTGGGGGATTCCGGGTGTCAAATTCCTCATTACCGGTCGGCCAGAACCTCACATCCAATCCGGTTTCCGCCTTGGACCCCTCAGGCCGCTGACCGACGTCATTGTCCTTCACGAGGTGGACACTGTCCACCTCCCGTGTTGATGACAGAAGGTGGCCCACCTTCTGTCATCGACACGGACATCCGACTTTTCCTGGAACATTGGTTATCCGAGCGCGCGAAAAGACGAGGTATCAACGAGACGCTTGGCCGATGGACGAAGACTTCGACCCGTTATGTGAGAGAGCCGCCCGTCTCTTTGCGTACGCCGTGGCAATTCTGAAGTTTCTAGATCACGCGTTTACCCCACGAAGCAAGCGACTTGACATCGTCGCGAGACCTCCGGGAAACACCGCCCACGAAGAAAAAACAAGGGTCCGGCTGAGGACGCAAGCTCAAAATAAAACCTGGGGCTATCCAATACCACGATCTTGAACTTGTACGCTGGGTCATTTCGATGGAGGCAATGAGTTGGGGTGGTGCGGACATAAACCCTGACATTTGACGGCTCGCGTTCTTTGCGATCACTGCGGTATTTCCGGGTTACCGATTACATATCAACTCGTGCTATGAACGTGTGCATGTGTAGACAGTGAAGAGTGATAATATTGGACGAAAGCCCAACACCGTTCCGGCCCCAGGATGTTGGTCTGGGCATGTGAGGCAGCAGCACGGGGTGGGTCCCACGAAGTAGGCCGTCGCCGGTGGGATGTGAAGCCCGAAGATACCCAATGGGACCGGAGGTGGATTCTCCTCCGAAGAGGAATGAGAATGTGTCGTAAAGACATAAAGAGTCTCTGGTTTTAATTATTCCTCCCCCAACTGAGACTATACACCAAACGTAACATTTAAACTCGGACTTCTCAGAGCTCATCCTAGGCCTGCATGGGCTAACTTACCATTATTCAGCACGGGTGTGACTGCGACCATGATGCCACCAAATAGACCTCAGGGTGCAACTAATGACCGGGACCCATAGACGGTTGGGCAAGCAAGGTTTCTGCCAACGCCGTCCGACGGCGCTTCTCTAGTCGATCGAACACAGGAAAATGTACAGTACGGTGGTAATCGTGATCAGCAGGATTGCAAAAGCGTGGTTCTCACCATGAGGATGAGCAACCTTTGGTGCCATTGGACGCCACGGGATGAGTTCAAGTTGAGCCTCCTTGCTCACCGACGGATCCATCTGCGGGTTCAGGCCGCGCATTTACCTATTGGTGAGTAGGCACCAACTGCCTCCACTTCCTGGTCATATGAATCAGTCACCGTATAGCCATCTGACCATTCATAATGTTTTCTTATCCTTCCCGCCCACGTCACACAATGGGTTAGCGTGTGAAACTGAAATCCGAACCAATATTTGACTTTGAGAGGTTTCAGCGAATACTGCTGAAAGTCAACATCGCCTCACGAAGACCGGAATGAACAAGATGGACCGAATAATGATTCGCTCGCTCACCCGCTACCCTCTTAGACCATGACGGACGCACCAAGGTTAAATACTGTTTGACGTGCGAGGTCGCACGGTTGCGGTGGCACAGATTTTGACCAGCTGCAAAAGTCACTGAGCACCCCGAGAGTCAACGACGAAATCGCCTTCTGAGAACCGAACTCTATCGACCTCGAGAAAGCGCGTAATGTGGACCCCCAGGACGCGTTCATGCCGTCAACCGACGCGAATTTGACTTCAGGGATCAAACGCAGGTACGTACTGCCCGGAAGTTTATCCACAAGTGCGCTTCACCAGTTGAGAACCCTCTCGCCAGATCCTAACGTTATCCCAAGGACCTCTGGTGTCCTGCGACCGGGGGAGACGGTTTTTGTACTCGGTGCTCCTGCGTCCGGACGTGCCACATTCCTCAAGGTAATCGCCAACACATGACTGGCGACGTCCGAAACCCAGTTATTTCCCATTCAGAGTTGTTCAAGTGCTACTATGGAAATGTTGTATACAGCCGGGGAGGTAAGGGAGGCAGTACGTTGTGACATGATACGACTGTTCACCTTCCTGATAGATGGTACCCATATTCCCACCCCGACGGTCGGGGAGACCCTCGACTTCGCCCGGAATAGTCCCTCGCTGGCCGGTAGGCACTCTGCCAACAATACCAGGTGGGCTTACATCGGGGGCTGGCGAGTCGGACGAGGCGCCCTGTACGCAAGGGACTACAGAAGATTCATTATGGTTACGAACATATACACCGGCCGTGTCAATTCTAGGGGTAATCACACATACATATGCATTCTATGAAGCGCACATCAAAACAGCCGGTACAGCCTCCTCAGCTGACACGCGAGCCAAAGGCAGATTGGTAAAGTAACCCTCTGGTCCAACCTCCGCACCCCTTTGCAATCCAAACAGGTAATTGGACGCCATCGACTCAACACCAAGAGTCCCAACGGTAGACCCTGAGCGCATTATCATCCATGATTTGTTACGTTCCGTTTAAGATCTCCAGTGGCCACAGACACCCAGACATGAGCGGGTTGACTCACACAATTCCCTGTCGCCTCGATTTTTTCCATGGTACATAGTATGCAAGAACGGCCGTAAATACAATAAACTGGGTCGAGGTCAAGATCATTATCGCTAATAGCACTTGGTTCACCGAGCAATCCACGCCCGAATTTGTAATGGTCAACGGAATAAAACTCACGGACAGAAGTACGGTTGAGGTGTAGTGGGAAAATGGGCCCACTTCGAGGACCACAACCATTCAAGCTCGTCAGGAAACGGCCTTCAACTTTCCCCCCCACCAACCGAACACGACCAGTTTCTCCCCTGTACATACAAATCAGCGTCAACGGTCTGTATGCAGCCTCTGAAGTTGAAAAACAAGTAACAGGTTGACGAAAAGACAGGAAGAGGACCAGTTTGGCAATCCCGCCGATCCATCCGGAGTACGAAGGTGAAGGAGGGAGAAGTGGATCTTGCTACGTACCACGACTTCACAGCTCGACCGAAGCGACGAGGGCTGCGGTCTTCTCGCACCGTGGTCTGATGGTATACTTGAATGGAGCAGGGTGGCTGGTAGAGATATCGATCAGCAGCGGGAAGAGAAACCAGCACGTAACGAGATAGATTCGAGTAGACACAGGAGTGGTGGAGAGCCAAAAGTGGGACAGTTGGGGAAAGATCCTCGACGTTGTGGAGAACTCACCTGATCGTTCCATCCGAGAAGTGAATCTCAGGCTCGACCACATTTCCAAATTCATCGACATATTTCTCGATGTCGAACACCGCCAACGACATGGCACACGTGAGCCATACCGACGTTTGTGCAAGGTTCAGCCCTGGGCCTACCCAACAAGTAACAGAGAAACAGAGGGGGATCAGTATTTAGGCCATTCGAAGGAGGGAGAAGTGGCATGTAGGGAGAAGATAATAACACCAGAGCCTGTACCTGATCCACACACACAAAATGGGACACACAAAACACAAGACACGAGGGGACGATTGAGGGCAATGACAAGACACCAACACTCACAGATCCTCCTCCCAAATCCGAAAGCTATCGCACGGGGGTCCGGCTCAGGGTGGTCTCCCATGAACCGCTCGGGATTGAATTCCATCGGATTGGCGTAAGTAGCTGGGTCGTGCAAAATCTCCCTGTTTGTCAAGTTAAATCGTGAGGGGGGGGGATCGGATTTAAAGAGAACTTCGAGAGAGAAGGTCCTCTTTCCTGCCTTCCACTCACCAGATGTTCGCGATCACCGTGGATCCCTTGGGAATGAAATAGCCTTCGTAAGTGTCGTTCTCGGTAACAACGTGTGGGAGTCCTGATGAGTTCTTCGCAGTTAGCCACTCTCATAACAAAGGGGAATCGCAGTCCGCGGCTTCGAAGGTGGACTCACCTAGTGGTGCCACCACATGCCACCGGAATACCTCTTTCACCAACGCCTCGGTGTAAGGAAGGTTAGGTGCATCAACCAACCTCGGGAACCTATCGTTTCCAACAACCCTGTCGATCTCCGCTTGAGCTTTGCGCTGAACCTCCGGGTAGATCATCGCCGCCAAGTAGAACGAATGCGCTGAGGATACGACCTGCATGGGGCGGTGAATCAGAGGACACCAGGTTCTTTTCAGCGGTCGGGAATGCGAGAGGTAAGGTGAGATAATCTCACAGTGCCCGCTCCACCTAGAGCTACAAGAGATGGGACAAGCGAATGACAGGTGGACTCGATAAGCATATGACGTGTCTTATCCATCAGGTGAAGCGGGCAAGACGTACCTGCATATAAAGAAGCAGCTGCCCACTTGACGTTGAATTCAGTCTCTTGGGTGACCCCCTTACCGCTAAGGAACTCGGACGTGAGGGACGGAACGGCCATTCCAGCGGCCTACAGTAACGAATGTCAATGAAAAGTTCACCGCTCTAAACAACATGTGACAAGTAGTGCTCGCTCGCTGTGGACGTTCTATATTTCTTTACGCCCGTGTTTGCACCCGTGGGTGGGAACGAAGAGCGTAGGAAGGTGATAGAAAAAGCGCAACATTCCCAGCACGAATGCCGACTCACCATCTGATCCTTTACGAATTGGTGAGGCACGTCCGCCATCTCGGTCAGGGTGTCAGCGAACAACTTGGCTTTCGCTTTCCATCCCGTTCCAGGGAACCAGTCGGGCACATATCGCACTGTACGGTGCACCCAGGTCCGAGGGAGACAGTGAAATACGATTAATACAACCAGCGGTGAGCCGACAAGAAGGGAGTGACTTACAAAGAGGGACCATATCCACGAGGAAGGTTCCAGGCTCGATGCATTCAGAAAACTGGTCCATGGCAGCCTCGACGATGTCCACCATGGGGTCGTCGTGTTCCTTGACGGTGTACCCGTGGGAGATCATCAAAATGATGGCTCCCGCCGTTCTAAAAGTACGTGTGTCAGAATCAAATATGTCAGGCCTCCGGCCTGGGACCAAAAATGAAAGTTCCTGGAAAGGAGACAGGCGGTGGAACCACCGTCGACCGTTTCACCAGATCACTCACTTTCGAGTTTGGTGGACTAGGGAACCAGGGTCAGCCGTAACCCTCGCCAGGAACTTGGCCGTCTCCCTCTCTTGTAACGGCGCGAAATTCTCCACGCTCGCCCGCGTACCGATAAACCTACTCATGAACTTCCTGTATTCCCGAAATCGTGGACCGTACTGGGAAAGACCCAAGGCTCGGTTCCACCCAACGATCTCGCCACCGACCGTAAGTATGGGTCTGTTGGAGTAAGTCGCCGATCTTTTATCGAGGAGGTCGAAGGCGGCTTTCGACGAATTGAGTATTATCATGTCCTGGCCGAAAACGTTGATGTGTGTGACGTGTCCTGGCGCGTGCGTAGTCCAGTGAGTCAACGTCCACGTGAAAGTGTGTATCGTGGGAGGGATGAAACGAAGTGAGCTCACCATACTGTTTACCCCATGCGCCAAATTGCTTCCAAACATGAGTAGAAGACAAGTCGAAGAGGTTCCCCACGATGGGATAGCCTCTAGGACCGGGTGGTAGGCTGGAACGCGTGTGCCATCGAGCCAAGCGTACGAGCGCAGCACACCCAATGATGACAGAAGCCGACGAGAGGTAAGGGTGGTCGTTTACCACTTCAAGAACTGGGGCAAGCGCTTCCATCTACGGGTAAGCAGGGAGATTAGAAGGCAGGGAGAAGGGCAAGAGAGACGGCACAGTTGAAGGGGCCTTTTGGTGTGTGTGTGATCATTTTTATGTCCCGGGGAATGTATTTACCCCCTACTCCAGGGGCAATCTTCTAAGGCTTCCATTTAAATTCCAGATACGCCTTTCCCAGTTTAAACCTAGTACTGTAATCGCACGATCCCTTAGTTGATCCCTCTTTCGGTATTCCCTTTTCTAGTGTTTCCCTTAACGGTAATTCCATTCGTAGGACCCCTTCTTTCCATCCCCAACTGTAATTGCGTGATCCTTCTCACCTGAACCACACGTAACTGATGGCCAACTAGCCTGGCACCCCTGATAATGGGCCTTGAGGTCTGATCCGAAACCTCTGGTTTTTCGGAAATTTTAGTCCAGACGCCTTGGCCTTCATCTGGTCCAGATTGGGTACCGACTTGGGTTATGGGCAAAACTTCGGTCCGGAATGGTAACATAGATAACAAAAAAAATCGGAATTTCATTGATTTTTGTCCTATTTCTGCCCTACCGCGTCTGAATCAGCATCTACCCATTCCTCTGCTTTGCAACTGTTGATATACTTGAGGGTGAGGTCAACGTTGGAGGTCCTCTCTTCCCAACAGTACTTATCAGTTGAGTAAAACTATTACTGTAAAATACAACGCCGTGGGGGAAATTATACAACGGGTAAGGGGAAAACCTCCCCTCAGCCATCCTGGGCCTTGGGTGGGGTTTTACCCCTCCACGACATCCAGGTATGTCAAGAGTGGGTTCCCACACCCGAGATATATCATGGATGGGTTCTCACGGCCCATCCCAATCCGGTATGCGGTCCGCTGGCTGATCGGCCGCTTTCCGGGTTGATCAGGGGATCCGGGGATGGTGCGGTTGTGGGAAATACCCATCACGCGTCATCCCCGGGCTTCCCCCGCGTGCTTCCTCCCATAAAAATACTTCTGGGAGGATTCCCGCTCGTGGGAATCTCTTCCCTCGCCTATCCCCCACCACATCCTGGTATCCGTTGGGGTCCTCCCCATGCAGCCCCATTATATAAGTGTAGGTATATAGTAAACACACGTGGTTTTGGGCGCTGCTGCAAAGTAAGCGCCCAATAAAAACGCGAATGTAAATACAAAGGAAACATGGTTTGGTAGCCTGAATAAATTGCAGTCCATCCCGCCAAAAACGACACGGTTTTGCGTTTAACTGCGCTCAGGACTTCCGGTCTTCAAACTGAGAAACGCCAGCGCACCACGCGCGCCTGATCTGGTTTCCTTTTTTGGAACGTGCGGCCTCCTCGCGACCTAGCTGACCCCTTCGCTTCGCGATTTGGTGCCATGCAATTGACCAAGGGCTTAGCCCTTGTAGGTATGTACTGTACTAACCTATATTTAGGATATGGGTCCATTTTTGTGTCACCCGGCGCGGGTTCGGGTACCCCCTCCTCCCGGGTAGGGGGTGGGAGTAATGATCGCGTTACCGTGCGTGCTGCAGGTGAGTGATTGTTAAGACACTTAATATCTCTATTCTACTAATATAGGCCAAGCGGGTCGAGCCTACCCGGACTCATTCTGTGCGATTCTCAGTCCCCCCGCGTCAGGGGGTCGAGACCGCGAAAATCGTGATTGCGTCCGAACGCGGCGCCTGGCCGTTTCGCGTGTTTGAGTGTATAATTAGGTAGGTGTATGCGTGGTTGTTGCGCCCCTCCCGCGCCGCCGCGCTCACACGTTACGTGTTGGTGGTTTATGGAAACATTCGTCGTCTTTTTCGCTCTCTCTTCAGGTGGGTTTATTCATTTCACTTGAGGCTTCACTCACATGTGTTTTGCATTACTTAGAGTTGATTTTATCTCATGCCATGCGCTCAGTATGGTTGGGTATGCCGCCGGGGACTTTTCTTTACATTAGGGCAAATCGGTCTCTAGACCGGTCCCACCACTTCAGGCCTATCGAGGTGGGTTTGTATTTCATAGGAATACACCAGGGCTATGTGTCCTGCGTATTTTTGCGGGACCCTGGTGAGTACATCTCTCTATAGATCAATTCTTCAGTGAATCTCTCTCCCTAACTTCCGCCCTTTCCCCTTGGTCTCCCTGCCCGTAACAGCATATTCCTTGGTGGCATATACGCCTAGTATGTGCTCCCGAAGCCGTTAATAAATCGGCTCAATGCTCGGCAAGTTATTTCGCTTTTTGTGTTTCACCCTCACCCTCAAAACTTGCTATAGGTTTTCGCTTTTTCGATCACATTGCGGTCGCTTTCATAGCCTCGGCCCGACTACTCCTTGTTGGTTGTATATTCTATACGTATTCTAGCACTATACAAGCAATATTAAAGTGATTTCCACGTGGGTATATGAGGGGGAGGGATGTGCACGAGATCGGTCAAATTCCGGGTACAAGCAATTATAGATGTTGTATTACACCGTAACAACACATGAAATTATATCACGTAGAACATATCTATTAAGCTACACAAAACCCGCAGGCGACCCCATTCGCCGTTCTCGAAATACGCACTTGACAACTCGGGCCGTGGACGAAACGGTGGTCCCAGAGATCACCAGAACCATTGATTCGTTAGTTCTAGATTTTTGTGTGTGTGCTATTTACACATACCCTAACATGTTCCTATGTTCACAGGTCAATTGGGGGGGCATTACACGCCTGATAGGAAGTGAGGCTGGGATCGTCCACCCAGATCAAACCACAGCGGTTCCCACGATCACTGCCGCATCTCAACATTTTGGGCGCCAACGTGATCGGACCGTGGACTCAACTTTCGCCAGGCACGTAGTACTTACCCGACTAACCTATAAACGTAGGAACGAGTTATAGTGGATGTACATTGCGTGTATACAATTTTTTGAAACCAATGGATGGACGGCTCTGGTGATCTCGGGGACCACCGTTTCGTCTAGACCCCGAGGTTGTCAAGTATGTATTCTGAGAACGGCATATGGAATCACCTGCGGGTTTGTGCGGCTCAATAGGTATGTTGTATCTAATGTAATTGTACATGTTCTTACGGTATAGTACGATGACTATGATCCCCGGTACCCGGAATTCACCCGATCTCATGCATATTCCCCCCCTCCTGTGCCCAGACGAAAATCACTTTGATATTGTATATATAATGCTAGAATACACACATACTATCCAATTAATGAGTAGTGGCCCTCCTCTTGTCATGAAACTGGCCGCAGTGTGATTGAAAGAGCAAAAACCTACAACGAGTTTTGAAGGTGGGGAAGAAACGCAGAAAGTGGAATAACTTACCAAACGTTGTCCCTATCTCTTAGTGGTTCCGGGGGCGTATACTAGATGTATATACCTCCCGGGAACACAGCGCTATAAGCAGGGAAACGAAAAGGAAAGGGCAGGAATTAGGGAGATAAATTTAATAAAAAACTGACCTATGGAGAGATATACTCACTGAAACCGCGCAAAAACACGCGAGAAACGTAGTTCTAGTGTGCCCCTAGGAAGTATAAACTCGCCTCGATAATTGTGAGGCGATAGGAACAGTCCAGGGGCAGTTCTGTCCCCGGATAATGACCATTCCCCAGGGGCGCGCCAAACAATGCTGAGAATGCAGCAGGGATAAAAATCGACCCTAAACAATGTGGAATACGCGTGAGGAAGATCTCGAGTGAAATTAATGGATTCACTGGGATTGGCAGCGAAAGGGGGGAAGAAACACCCCCACAACTGCCGACACGTAAGTTGTAGACCCGATGACGCGGGAAGGGCGAAATATCCATGCATATACTTACCTAATTAGGCACTGAGAAATACGAAACAACCGGTGGCCGTGTTCGCAAACAATCGCGATTTTTGTGATCTCGACCCACCGTGTTGGGGGGGTCGAAAATCACGCAGAACAAGCCCGGATGGACTCGTTCTGGTTCGCCTCTATCAGAAATATGTATACATACAATTTCTGAACAGCCACTTACCTGTAGCACGTGTGGTAAGCGGATCATTCCCCACCACCCGGACCCAGGAGGAGCGGGTTTCCGGACCCACGCCGGGTGACCAGAAATGGGTCTCAAACCCTAAATATATGTTAGTATAATACACACCAATAAGGGCCAAGCCCCTGGCGTATTCCGTGGCCACCAATCACGAAGCGAAAGGGTGAGCCCACCGGGCGTGAGCGAGGGAAGCAGAGTGTTCCAAAAAAGGGAATTTGATCGGACGCGCGTGGTGAGCTGGCAATGCTCCGTTCGAAAATCGAGCATTGCCAGCTCAATTCGCATCTGTTTCGTGCCGGGTTTAGCGGGATCAATATCAGGTGATGATTAGATGGTATTCGTATTTTTTCGATTTTTATTCCGTGAATTTTCGTGGTCACGCGTTTCGAACGAGCCAATAAAATCTCAGTTATGTAAGCTAAATAACAAAATATGAGTGGTGGAACCACGTGGCGGGAACCCGGGAGGGGGAGGACCGGGGAGGAAGCCATTCCCACGGCTGATCATCCTCCCAGAAGTATATTCATGGGAGGGAGCGCGCAGGGAAGCGTGGGGAAGCCCAGGGATGAATCGATGACGCGCGATGGATATTTCCCACGAGCGCGCCATCCCGGGATCCCTTGATCAATTGGAAAAGTGGCCGATCGGCCAAAGGGACCCAATACCAGATTGGGACGCGTCGTGGGAACCCATCTCAGACATATCTGAGCCGTGGGAACCCACCCCCGACATACCTGGACCCTGCGAGAGGGTAAAACTCGCCAACCAGGCCCAGGATGGCCCAGGGGAGGGTTTTCCCCTTACCCGTTGTGTAATTACCCTCACGACATTGTATTTTACAGTAATAGTTTTACTCAACTGATAAGTACTGTTGAGACACGGGCCTTAGTTAGAACTGTTGATGGGATCCACTGCGATTCCGAGGGAGGTGGGTGATACATATATCTTATCCTTTGGGCCCCAGCGGAGTGGCAGAGGTCGATATTATGGGCCCTTGTGAGTTGGGGACAGGGGCTCGGGCAAAATGAAATCAATCCAAGCGAGGCACGGGGTGTGTCCTGAATGCATTGAAACTGAGTCGAACTCGTCACGAACACCGTGTATTCGTCACATTGGTATCTCTACTTGATGCGAATCGTTCAGTATAGATTATGTTCACTATGTGTTCACTACATTCTCACTCAGACTAGATCTGAGTAGATTCCGCCAGTCGGGTTCGCCAGCGCTCACTGGGCTTGATAATGCGTGTATATGAATTGGCGTGTGTGACCCACAGGTAAGGAGATCTGTCCAGTGAAGTGCATCCACTTACGGGTCGGTGATGTGGGTTTCGGTTGACCCTTGATGCGTGAACATCCACATCCTAATATTTGACATATTGCCGGGCTTCACTGTACGCGGGTATCTGAGGCACATTACCAGTTTTCTGGGGCATTGGGGTATTAAACGATGTACTACCAAATGTTGTCCTCTACTTCATTTGAGTCGACACTCCACTTCGGTCATTGATCGGTGAGTTTTGTGCCGAGGCGAAGCCCGGCAAGGCTTGTACTTATATCGGGATATTCCCCTTGGCAATTCAGCTGGATGACATATCTTTCCTCGCACCAACTAAGCCACCTTTTGCGCTGAACTGTAGGGCCCCCTCCCGGCACTCGACGCCGACAGGACGGGTGGACGACTTCAAACCTTAAGCAAGTCCACGTAGCAGAACCGAGACCACTGAATGGGGTTGAGGGGATTCATCCAGGTCTCAGCCCAACAGAATTCACGGATCCAAGCGATAACCGTTGTAACTCCGGTGCGAGGAACGGGACAGGCTCTGCATTTGGGGCGATGGACATGTGCAGGGCCAGATCTCAACGTTGTCGAGTACCGGAGAAGGGGGGAGAGGGGGTATGATTGTTGTCGGGGAGCACCGCGCAGCTCGAACGAAGTGATAGGAAGTTACCCTCATATCTCGAACTGCGGAAAGTCAGATATCGAGACCGAGAAAACGGGGTTGGAGGATCGAACCCTCCTGGGAGAACTTCCAAGCTGTTCAATGGAGAACTCACGGATTCAACCCCTGAGGGGTGCGCGGGGACGTTACCTGCGGATCCCCTCTTTCCCGGGCTCAGATCACTCCGGTGCAAGGTCAGCGGGGAAGGCAGGAGTCTGGGGTGGAGTGGGGGACGGGGACTCTTTCACGGAACCGACGCGATGATTGTAGACCTAAAAAGAGGTACAAGGTCACAAATGAGGTGAGGTTGAGCCTGAGAGGTGGGTGAAGACGCGGGATGAGGTACCTTCAACACGTTGGGTTCCTTGGGTAAGTACGATACTACACATCCTGGGCGAAAAACGGTAGAGCTGGGAGAAGGTCAGGGTCGGCCGGGTGATGCCGGATCATAGCCTCGCTCGACCAAAGCTGGGTCAACCCGTGGGGGACACATTTAGTCCGGTTGTAACGCCTTGCTCTGGGCCGGCGCAGAGACGGAGTACGAAGGCGTTGATATACAGCTCACTTCCTATTTTTCGAGCTCGAACAGTGAACGTTTGAACCCATGTAATTTGCTTTGTGCAAACCGAGCACAGATGCGCCTTCCTCGTGCACTGACTAACCAGCCGTGTAGCAGAATTCAGCTGGGCTGTAATCCTTTGTGGCTACGGCATATGCCTTAGGTGCACCGATGTGCGCCTTTTGTCATCTGCTCGTGTTGATCCAGATTGGGCCGACTGAGTCTCATGGACCTCTCGCACCCTCTGCGGCCGCCATTTCCCGAACAGCCAGAGACGTAGGATGAAACTGATGGCCTCAATGTCGAGCGTAATTGCTCCCGCTGGAGCACGCACCTAACTTATCTCAACGCCGTTCACGTTGTGCGGGCAAACTGAACCGACAAGCGGGGCAGTGACCGTTGGGATCGAAGGCCAAAAACCTCCTTGGTGACACACTCCCAGGTGTATGCCATCGGTGAATTGCTCAACCACTTCCCGTGAAAAAATAACTCACGGAAATGTCAATCACCCACCTTGCTCGCAACCCACACCCTTAAGTTGTATCCGCCGGCCCACTGCTCTGCACCTTTACCACGCTCTTACTCTCAGGAGGGGGACACGGGGCTCCACTCGTAGTAACCTCCGATGCCTTTCGCAAGAGGAAACCCAGTGGAGCAATAGCTCAGGGAGAGGACGCCATCCCCGTTACTGCCAGACTTCCCGTACGGCAGATATCGAGATCGGGTCAACGTGGTGAGAAGGTAGAGCCGACCGCAGCGGACGTCCAAGCTGTCAGAGGTCGCGGATACAGCCAATTCCAGTCGTCGAGGGTGATCATCACTGCGAGGATCTTATAAAGCCGTCACCTGTATACCCCATTCCCCAAGCTCTGTATCGAACGGTACCCGATGAACATAGATTGTCCCGCTATGCGCTTAATATACGAATGTAACATAGATGTGGATAAGAAGAGAGAGGGTGGAAATGGGATCGTCAACGTGCATACCGCTTGGGTCCTAGGACTTTCTCATGCCACAATGCCGCGGCATAATTCAAGCTGGCAAGAATATATTCTACCCCGGGCCGTGTGTTGCGGTCTTCCAGCCAGCACAACTTTACGGTCCTCCACAGTTCTTTGCTGAGTCCAAGACGTCTGGCCTTCTTCGGTTTTCCCGGTCGGACCCCCTCCATAATCTTGTGAACGACAAAGATATCCGACTCGATCTCGACGTAGGGATGGTGTCCGCATAATACCTAAGTTGTCCCCGGTTAACCGTCTACCGCGACGAACATGATCTCACGAATACCCACCTCATAGATGACCATTCCGAGAGCGTAGCAATCGGACTGCCTGGTCGGCCGGTTGCCCTCTGATTCGGGCATCCCGAACATCTCCGGATCCAGAAGTTCGGGACTCATCCACCGACGAGTCCCCCCTCCGGTGAACGACATGAGTGAGTCGTTCGAAATCAGTGACGCCCGAGCAGCCCCGGGGTAACTCGCGACGCCGGTGATGGTCGAGAGACCGAAGTCAGCGAGGCAAGCCCGTTGGTCCTTGGTGATAAGGATATTCGCCTTCGGAGACGAGTGAGAGATGCCCAGACGTTAGATTCTACAGAAACGCGCACCCCTTTCAGATCTCCGTGAACTACATGGAGGTCGTGCATATACTTCAAGCCACTCGCAACGTCAGCCAACTGAACAGCTCATCAGTTAGGCCGCTGCGAGACCAAGTGGCAACGTACAAGCTGGGCGCGGTTTACATCCTGTTCCCTCTTAATGAAGTCGTTGATGTTCCCGTTTTCCATCCACTCGGAAATGAGAGCAAGTCGGTGTTCGCCTAACGTCACCCCAAGAAGTGGTAGGACATTGGGATGTCGGAGGTGCTTCCAAGCGACCCCCTCCCGACAGAATCTCTGCAATCTGTTTATCAGGGCTGGTATAATGGTATAGGTGAAACACTCACGCTGCGGATGACGTCCAGCTCACTGCTGAGGTACATGCGCACAACCTTTATGGCCACCTGACGCCCGTCGTACGTGCCTCGCGATACGTCGGCAAAACCCCCAGATTCGACCTCTACGGAACCTTCCGAGCAGTCTGGGATGTGCATGGATGTTGGGATTATGCGGTGTCGGCTGCACGCTTTGCACAGCTGATTGAACAACTTTAGCCGCTCGTGGTCCGACGTGGCGCCGTCCTCAAGACGCTGCAACTCGTGTTAACCTCGGAGAGGGGAGACATGGAAAAGCCTACCTGATCCATTTCATTAATCTGTGTCTGGATTTCTGTTTCCGGGTTTGGTTGAGGCTGGGGGGGGAGGGCGGTTCGTGGCGGTTTTTTCACAAGTTTTCGCTTCGGTGCCCGGACCGATCCAGCTCTTGTTAGGTTTTTTTCGTTCCGAGTGTTCGAATCACTTGGTTTGACGACCGGGACCTCCTGTTGACCGGGTGACGAAAATATGGAGTACATGGCAGAGATTTCTCCTCGTTTGTTTGGGTGAGCGTGCCAGCCAGTTCTAATTACATCCCAAACGGGGTCCTGCAACCATCGGTTCTGGCTTTGATTTATTGGACGGAATGGTCGTTTACCAGCACGAATCTTGGTGATCATGTCCTTCACGTCACTTCCAAGATAGGGCAATACCCCTGTGAGGACCTGATCATAACGGGACAATCGCGTCAGGTAGTCGGATAGTCTCCGAAAGGGGTACATACTAAGAAAGAAGTCATCGCGACGGAGTAAAGATCGCTCTCTGTTGAAGGGTCGCGCACCCAAAAGGAACCGTCTATAAGGGCGACGCGTTCCGGGGCCATATACCGAAGAGTTTCTGGCTGATGGAACCTAAACCTGGTCCACGCGAACGACCCCGCGATTGCAAAGTCTCCAAGACATGCCTGACCATCCTGAGTAATCAGGATGTTGTTCTAGACGCACTAAAGCATCAGTGTGTAGGACCGCTCAATCCTTCATTTTGCCCACCGGACTAATGCTACCGTGTAAAATATTCAACCCGTGAAGGTGCATGAGGCCATGACACACTTGCGCAAGCTATTGCAGGTATAGTTAGTAGACCATCTCCATCGATCTCCAGGACGATGTGCACATACGAGCGTCAGACAGTTGACACCTGGGTTCATTTGAGTGTACTCGATAATGTTCCCGTCTGGCATCCACGGACTCATGATGCAAACCGGAAACAGTCCCATCGAAACCTGGACGACGGGGAGCACGTTTGGGTGAGAATTGAGCTTGCTCTCTTCAACCACACGACGGTATATCTGGTATGAAGTGAGCCAAGTACGCCTCCGATCGAATAAAAGGGTCGCCGTACCTCTTCGACCTCCTCCAGGCCGGTCAGCTTCTTTCCACGAACCACTTTAACGCATACTGCCCCCCCACGATATTCTCCCTTCCAGATGTCCGTGAATCCAAGAGGAGTGTAGTCCGGGGCGTTATCGTACAGTTCTAAGCCAGTGAAGATTCGCGATGCACGGAGCAGGGAGTGGGTCAAAAGTCTCGTCCACGGGTCCGAACAGAAACCTGTGCGAGACCATACAGATACGGCCTATCCGCCAGAGACGTCAGAAGCTGAGAGATGATTTGGCGGAGGAGGGGTACCTTACGAAGCATTGTTGTCAATGCAGTCGCTTCCTCTGAGGACAAATACGTAGCTTTGTCCCTCGGTATCGCGTCAGAGATTGACGTTATGTATTTGTCACTCCAAGTGTAGTTCCGGTGCTTGCAATAAATGGGGTATACGCGTAAAAAGTCCTCCCTCAGTTGGATGAGGTCCTCGGAACCAAGTGGGGGAAACTCAACTAAACGATCTGTCAGCCAGCTACCACTGCTCGAGTTCAGTTGGGCCCACGACTCACTTTTGGGAAGGTCTCCGTAGTGCTCCATGGACTGCCCGTCCGAGTGGGGGGGATCGCAGCGGTAGAAAGGGAGGGGTTCGTTGAGGTTAAACGGAGAGTTACCTTGCTTGCAAGATATCTGGGACTCCCACTGTTATCGCGTTGAGTCGTCTGGGCCTCTCAACAAGTGTGCAGGTCTCATCGCGTTTTGATGCGGTGCTATTCGACACGTTTGGCATAGCCCAAATCTCCAGGGTCATGGGATCGATATCTGTCGGACCCACTCGGCCGTCGGCGGCAATCTTACTGTGGTAGACTGTTAGTCAGAGGTGGTGCCATCCCACAGAGTCCGAGGGAGGCGGAAATTAGGTACTGAGTAGTACTTCCAAGTTGCAGTGAACGACGACACCCCTCCTCTTCTTCGTCGACACGGCCCAACCGCGATCAATTAAGTATCCGAAGACGTTCCTGGCTTCTCACTGGACACTCAGCCCACCATACATCATGACTTGTCGATTGGATTGCCGGCCTCCGGTTGGATCTATTCCGGAGGCCGAGCCAGAGAGGAGATTGGGGATGAGTCACGAGGCGCCCGCTACACTCCCGTCCAACGACGACGATGGCGCCCTGAAAATGGTTGAGGAAACTGTAAATGCAAGTAACCCAACTCCCTCCAGTTTGACCTCCGCCCGTAAGCCACCATTCCCTCGTCGACGTGTGTATTTGTTTCGCTAGGCACCAACCGGCCCTTCCGTATGGTCTCCACTGATGCCCTGACGCTTTCCGCCTGTAGAGCGGACATCGTATAGTGGAGAATCCGAATGGAGGATAGTACTGTTATTAGGTGACCGCTGGAAGGTTGTCTGTCAATATCGTTCGGACCAGGCTTCCGTCCCCATTAAACCCGCCACCGTATTTGGCGATAAGTGTGCATCAATAAGACTTGCGGAACGAGTTGGGAAAGATCAGCAGTACTTATTAGGCTACGTTCGGGCAAGCAAAGTCGGCACTTCTCTAGTATATATTCCCAGTCTCACGGGAACCACGTCGTTCCCTTGTCCTGGCCACGACATACCCGAATGAGTTACGCAAGGTATGCCTGCATGGGAATCAACGGAGTTCCGCCTACGCTCTCAATTGCGATCATCCCGGAGGTCGGTTACCTCTAATGTCCGTTCACAAATATTCCGAGGCGACCGGCTCACGGTTTCAACGTTAACCTCTACCCGAGGTTTCGTACCAGGAATGGAGTCATCGCGCACCACCCTCATAAACCATCATGTGGAGGTTGCAAGTTCGATCACCCCGATGCGCCGGCGATTTAACGCATCTGTCCTGTGAACAGAGACCCGATTCGTAAGTGTAGGTCTGTGGTTGTGTGGCGATAGGGCTAGCTTAAACAAACAGCGAACGGGGCGGAGAGGGGGAGGGAGCTCCATCAGCAACCCACGGTCGTTCGTCTCCCCTGCAAACCGTACACCGGGGTCAGTTGGCCACAGTTCCGATCTTGTTGTGGATTAGATAGCAGAGAGCTCGATAAGCCTCTGGTGAACATACCTGCGATATCTCGTACAACTTGAGGCCCTTGTATCGGCGATCAGTCGTCATGTTGTGGCTGATATTCTCCCTCCTTGGTTTAGCTTCGGAGAACGCGGAGCACAGAGCACAGATCCAGCGCACGAGTCAAGGTAAATGCAGAATGCCAACATCTATTCACTCCGTCAACCTGCGCGATTGTTACACGATACCGTACCAAACCCTCCATCCAAATCGGGCCTGGTCGTGTCTAATGGTGAACCTCTTCCTCTGGGATATCATCCTCTAGGAACGACAAGAACGCGTCGGCATCATAGTTCCGGGAGCGAGTTCACTGGCATCGACGGTGGTAGCGGAAGGAGTGGAAACGGATTTGATCGCGTAATACTGGGGCGAGGTCTGATGCGAGGTCGGTCATCGGCGGCCTAGGAAGAGGGACAAAGCCGAGAATGAGTTCTGAGGACGGGGTCGGAGGAGACACGGGACGTGGTACCCGTGGCGCTGGCTTATAAACCTTGAGCTCTTTGAGGTACAGGTCCTGGACGGAATCTACGCGGGGTGGAACGGCAGAGTTGAGTATATATCGCGTCTGGGTGGATTGCAGGAGTAAACAGACCATTTCTGAGGATAGAGGAGGATGATAGGAACCTCACGGACCTGGAAGCAGTCCGTGTCTGCACGAGTAAACACAAGAAAGAGTACAAGAAAAAAGGTTCATTTCCGGGGTTTGGGTTATGGATTTGGATACGCGACGGAGGGCTTGCCTGGCGACGAAGGACATGAGGGAAGGGTAGAAAGGTTTGAAGGAGAGATGGACCGGGTGAATTTGAAGAGAGGACGAGTTCCAGGTGTAGTCCGGTTCGAACCAAGATCCTGGACGGAAGAACTAAGAGGTCTGACTCTTCCCTCACCGCACGATCCAACAAAATCGACAATGCTCTCTATCGCTACCGGTATTCCGTCGTTCGTCGCTATCCCAATGCTCGACCCTGGTTTCTCCAAAGATGATCCCGTCGCTCAGTCTCAGGGTTTTCGGTCGGCCCAACCCTTCGATTCCCGTGGCTTGGCGTAGATCCTGACCCTTCGTCCACAGCAAGAAGGGAAAGGCCCACGTAGAGACCCTACGGTCCAACGCGAGGAGTGCATCAGATAATGTGAGCACTGGCAGAACTGGCAGAATTCTCTGTGAAACCCCTCCGACTAATCCAAGGACAACTGTCCCCGCGAAAAAAGAAGAAGAAAAAACCCCGGTCGCGGTCAGGTCGCTTTGTGTGGGCAACATGAACGATTTCAATAGCTACCTGACGCCTTTCACATCTACTCCGCAATGTGCTGGCAGACACCACGTTCGACTTCCATGGAGTCTTTCAAACAGTCCGGCATGCGTATGGATTTCGGGATTATGTTGTGTCGGCTGCACGTTTGCGAGGCTTGTTGAACAGCTTGAGTCGCTCCCGGTCTGACATGACGTGGCTCCCTAGACGCTGCAGCTATAGACTTGACAAAAAGTGTTCGAAATAGTGTTCGACGCCTGGTATGGCAGACTCGATTAACTTGACTAGATTTCTAGCTCCGACTTTTGCAGAAACTGGAAGAAAGGCAATCGTTCCGGCGGGGATTGATATTGAACTGACGTGAGGCGTACTTGGTATGTCTATGCACGTCTCTGATGGTCAAATGAACCGCATACCTTTTTGGCGTTGTTGAGGTGTCTCAGCTCCTTGGTCCGAATTGCCACCCTCCGGAAAGGTCATGGAGGGTTCCCGGTCGAATGAGCTTCTCGGGATTGACCATTTCACTGAATTATCTACTCATCAGCTGCCGTTGCGCACGTTATATTCGCTTGGCGACTCACTCTTGAGAGGGTCCGCGTCGGACATGGCTGGTCGTCCAGGCGGGGGGAGGGTGTGGTGGCGGAGAGGGAGACACTAGGGTTACGTGTTGACGCCGACGCTACCAATCGCGATCACCCCGGACACCAGTCTCTTCCTCTTTCCCATCTCCACAAGGCTTTCAGAAATTTCAACTCTGCCTTCGTCTCACATGGGTCAAATATTGCGCACAATCGTGCGATAGGTTCAATCCGGTTCGGCCCACGTCAACTGTCTCAGCCCGTTTCGTCAGGTTTCGACCAGGACTTGTACCTCAAGGAACTCAGACCACGTCCCGCGCTTCCACCCACTGCTCCACGGTTCGACGTTCGGCTTCAAAATCCATCGGCTTCTTCCAACAACCGCGTCAGTTCTGTAAACGAATTCCCCCCTCCCTCCCACTCCTTCTACCGCCACCTCTGATTCCGGTCACCTCACCCCCAGACTGACCGATGTCGACGCGTTCTCGTCGCTCCTAGGTCCTGGTATTCCCAGGACGCGACTCACCATCAGGCCCGAACCTGCCTGGTTTCGATGGAGGGGTCAATACGGTATCGTGTACTGATCCCACAGGTCTACAGAACGAATAGAAGCATTCATCACTCGACTCATCCGCTGGATCTACGCTCCCAGACACCGCGTCCTTTGAAGCTAAGTTGAAGAGCACAAAAGTCCCAACATGACCAATCGACGGAACTGGGACACGCAGATCGTGGAGACAACAGGTAGATTTGCCAGAGGTTAGTCGATGTTTGCTAAATCCCCTGGTACCAAGCTCACACCGTAACGCAAACCGCACCAAGCTCATCCCGATTCACGACGCGCAAGAGAGAGAAGGATCTCCTTTCCTCTGTCCGGTTCGGCACCCGCTGCTGAGCTACAAACAGCCACAAGCTCTCATCTGCGAATAGTCTCTAGGAGTTGTATCTGGGAGACGCATCAAACAGCTCTTCCTAGCTGGCGCGGAGGTTTGACACCCCATTGCACACTAGCTCACAAGTCGTAACCAGTAGTCAACCGGTCTGTAATACATCCTCTTGGTTGTTCACTGCCGTTGATCTAGTTCAAGTTGATCGAGTCTGCCGCACCAGGCCTCGAACACTATTTCGAACGCTTTTTGTCAAGTCTATAATCCATCACGTCGTTCGAGTTGCACGGTGCCCCTCGACGACGATGATACACCCTCTCTTCCCCCCTATCCTGTACTCGATGACGTTGGGTTCTGGCGCTGCACGTATTTGTCCAATGCAATCCCAATACGGGGCTTGTTCCGTTCTCTGCACTGGAGTTATAAGGACGGCTACCCCTCCGATCCGTGAATTCGATTGGACCAAGACTTGTACATATCCTCTCAACTTTGTTCAGTGACCTCGGTTCCCCCGCACGGACCCACTCAAGGTTCGAAGTCGTCCGTCCGTCCTGTTGGCGTCGAGCGCTAGTGCGCACAGGCGACTTGTCTCAGGGCCGTTCTCGCTGTGTGGGTAAGCCTCGAATCGCACGACAGTGAGTATTTGGGATTGAAGCGAAGTAGAGGCCAAAAGCCTCAGTAACACTCCCCCAGGCGTGTGTGCCATTGTGGAATTGACCGCCCTCTTCCCGTGAAATGTCGCGGAAATACCAATCGCACACCCCACCTGTGACTTCGGCAATCTCAAGTCATGTCCGTTTAGCCCACCATTCCCGTATATTGTCGTTATCGCCAACATCCATCATACCCCTACTCTCAGACGGGACACGTCAGGCTCCACTGGTAGTTACTTCCGACGCGTCTGGCAAGAGGGAACCAAGTGGAGCAATGGTTCGAGGAAGGAACGGTTTCCTTCTTGCCAGACTTCCGATACGGCAGATATCGATACCGTGAGTCAAACGCGTTGAGAATGTCAATCTCATCGTAGAGGACGTCTAAACCGTCAGAGAGGTCGCTGATCCAGCCAAAGCAGTCGGGGTGATCATCAATGCGAGAATTCCATAAAGCGATTGCTTACACACCCCCTTCCCCAAGCTCTGAACCAGATGGTACCGGATGGACATATACTGTCGCGCAAAATACCTAATATACAAATATAACGGAGATGTGGATTAGAAGAGAAGGTGATAGTGGGGTCATACCACTCCGTTCCCTCATCACGAGCTAGGATTTTCTCGTATGCCATGACGCCGCAGCGTAATTCAAGCTGGCAAAAATATACTCTACCCCGGGTCGTTTGTTGCGGTCCTCCAGCCAGCACAACTCAACAGTCCTCCACAGTTCGTCACTGAATCCAAAGTGTGTTGCCTTCTCTGGTTTCTTCGGCCGGATCCCCTCCATGATCTTATGAACGGCAAAGATATCCGACCCGAATTCGAGGTAGGGGTGGTGTCCACATAATACCTAGGTTATCCCCGGTTAACTGTCTACCGCAACGAACATGATCGCACGAACACTCACCTCATAGATGACCATCCCGAGAGCGTAGCAGTCGGACTGCCTGGTGGGCCGGTCGTCATCTGATTCCTGTCTCCCGAACCTCGCCGGATCCAGAAGTTCGGGACTCATCCATCGAAGAGTCCCCCCTGCAGTAAATGACATGAATGAGTCGTTTGAAATTAGCGACGCCCGAGCGGCCTCGGCGTAAGTTGTGACACCGGTGATGGTCGAGAGACCAAAGTCGGCGAGGCAAGCCTGTCGGTCCCTGTTTATCAGGATGTTCGCCTTCGGAGACGAGTGAGCGATGTGCAGGCGTTCGATTTGAGCAGATTCCATACCCCCTTCAGATCTCCATGGACTACACAGAGGTCGTGCATATACTTCAACCCATTTGCAACACCAGCCAGCTGAGCGGTTCATCAGTGAGGCTGCTGCGAGATCAAGTGACAACGCACTAGCTCGATACGGTTTATATCCGGATCCCTCTTGATGAACTCGTTGATGCTTCCGTTATCCATCCACTCCGAAACGAGGGCAAACCGGTGTTCGTTCAGTGAAACGCCAAGCAGCGGTAGGATATTTGGATGTCGGAGGTGTTTCCAAGCAACCCCCTCTCGGCAGAATCGCTGTGATCCGTTTATCAAGGTGGCAGTGGTGGCAGTGGTAAAACACTCACGCTGCGGATGGCGTCTAGGTCACTGGTAACGTACGCACGCACAACCTTTATGGCCACCTGACGCCCTTCGTGCATACCCTGTGATACGTCAGCAAAGCCCCCGGATTCGACTTCCAAGGAGTTTTCCGAGCAGTCGGGAATATGCATGGACGTTGGGATCACGAGGTGCCTGCTGCATGTTTTGCAAAGCTTATTGAGCAATTTCAACCGCTCCCGATCCGACAGGGCTCCTTTCTCAAGGTGCTGTGGGTCATGTCAGCCTTGGGGAGAGAGTGTGTGGAAGAGGTTACCTCATTCATTTCATTAACTTGCCTCTGGACTTCTGACTCTGAGTTTTGTAGAAACTGAAAGAATGAGGCGATTCGTGGGAGAATCTTCCCAGGTTGCTGATGTTGGTGGGGTGACGAGAATGTGTCATACATGACAGAGAGTTTGCATCGTTGTCTCGGTCGATTACGCCAGCCGGTCGTGATTATATCCCAAACTCGGTCCTGCAACCACACATTCTGGCTTAGGTCTTTTGGACGAGATGGTCGTTTACCGGCGCGAATTTTAATGATCATGTCCCTGACCCCGTATCCTCGATATGGCAATACCCCCGTGAGGACCTGATCGTAACGGGACGATTGTGTCAAGCAGTAGGATTGTTTCCAAAGAGGTGCATACCGAGAAGGAAGTCATTGCAAGAGAGTAAACATCTCCCTCCCTCAAAGGGCCTTCCACCCAAAAGCTATCGTTTTTATCCGAGAAACGTTCTGGGGCCATATACCGGAGAGTTTCTGGCTGATGGTACCAAGATGGGTACACGAACGCCCCTGCGATCCCAAAGTCTCCGAGACACGCCTGACCGTCTTGAGTAATCAGGATGTTGTTCTGGACGCACCGAGCATCAACGTGGGGGTTTACTCAATGTTTCATTTCGCTTACCGGACTAATACTGCCGTGTGAAATACCCGACCCATGAAGGTGCATGAGGCCCCGGCACACTTGTGCAAGCTTCGCAGGCGTAATCAGTGAATTGTTCCCATCAATCTCCAGGCCGATGGCCACGTACAAGCTTCAGACGATCAGCATCTGGGTTCATCTGGGTGTATTGCGTAATGTTCCCGTCTGACATCCACGGACTTATGATGCAAAATGGAAACAACGCCTCCGAAACCTGGATGACAGAGATCACATTCGGGTGAGAACTGAGCTTGTTCTCTTCGACCATGCGATGGTATATCTGGTGTGAAGTAAACTGAGCACGTCTCCAGTTGAATAAAACGGTCACCATACCCCTTGGACCTCTCTCAGGCCGGTCAGCTTCCGTCCCCGAACCACCTTAACGCACACTAACTCCCCGTGATATTCTCCTTTCCAGATGTCTGTGAATCCATAAGGAGTGTAGTCAGGTGGTATATCGCACAGTTCTAAACCGGGGAAGATTCGCGATCCACGGAGGAGGGCGTGGGTCAAAAGTCTGGTCCACGGGTCCGAACAGTAGCCCGCTCGAACCCATCCCGGTACGGCCTAACAGCCAGAGGTGTCAGACAGTTAGAGGGGATTTGGCGGAGGAGAGGTACCTTACGAAACGTCTCCACCAATACAGTCGCTTCCTCTGAGGACAAATCCAGCGGAGAGATTTTACCCTTTGATATCATGTTGGAGATTGACGATACATATTCGCCATGGTTCCGCGAGTGATACTTATCCTTGCAATGAATGGGATAGACGTGCAACAAGTCCTCCCCCAATCGAATGAGGTCCTCTGAACCAAGGGTGGGGAACTGAACTAAATAGTTTGTCAGTCAACTACCACTGCTCAAGCTCAGTTGGGTTGGCTCACTCTCGGAAGGGTCTGCCCAATCCATGGCTGCTCGTCCAAGCGGGAAGATCGCGGCGAAGGAAAGGGAGGTGTATAACTCGCTGTTAAGGTTGAACGGGGAGTGTACTCCTGGCCTCGTGGGGCCACGCCATTCTCTCATGCTGGTCACGGTACCTACATAGCTGAATAGATTATATAAGGTTCTACTCGCCTGAGGGAGATTACGATCAATGGGTGTTCGCCTCATGCTGTCAATGCATCAGCAAATCGGTCTGATCGCTGTGGGCGCTGTGAGCACTGTGGGAATCGCACAGCAGCGATCGCCACAGGCATACCCCCCTCGACCACAGTGCGATCACAGCAGTACAGAACCTGCTCACAGTACCGCAGGCGCAATTAGGATCACCTTGCTGCCGCGCTGTGATGTTGGGGTGCATGTAATTGACCGGTATTTAAATCAAAAATAAATTTATTGCCTGCAACCATAGCTATGGTACAGATAAATCAGTGGTAACATAGCCAACGAACCCCAGCATGGCAAACAAGCATGTGAAAGGAGAAATAGTGGTAAGATAGAGTTGGGGGAGCTCTCCGGGGAAGAGCCGTGGATGGAGCGACAACAAACGAATGACAACGAACCGTGGAAGACAAACCAACCAACCCCCACAAGACTCCAAATCTGACCCGGTCCCACAAAAGCTCGACCGGGGGAACATCCGAGGTAACCCTAACCAAAGTAACACGAACTCTGTCAGTGAATTACTCAGGGAAGGCAAGAAGTAAGGTATACCATTGTGTGACGGGCGGGTCACCGCGATCACCGAGAACACGTTCCAAGACAAATCGCGTGGTGGGTGCGACATTGTGTTGCCAGCGGGGTGTGATGCAGTGGATGTGGTGGCTCTGGAAAAGGCACGAACAAACGAGGCCAGGTGGGCTTGGAAATTCACATTTTTGAGAGGTGATCATACGGAGACTGTTGCGCGTGTAGGGAGGAGAGGTCAGAGGGGAGGTCAATACCAATTGTATTTACATTGTGGAATGAATGGGATGACGGTCATGGGAAATGGTAGAGAATCCAATTGGAAGTGGTGGACATACCCAAGTTCGGACCCGATGACCGAACAGCGTTGCAAACCTCGCCCGACGCCTCGACACTAAAGGGATGGTGGTAACCACGCTGGCAAACACCGCCAGACAGAAGGTACGCACAGACATGGGTCTGGAACAATGCAGGGAGTTTGGGAATGATGAGAGTTGAGCGTGAGTATGAGGCGTCCGGTTGGCAGGGTGAGCATCCTCTTCGGGGACTTAGTGAGATGGGATGAAGAGGGCGCGTCGCATTTACAATTTACAAGTCCAAATACCGGCAACTTCCGAACACTAAACGCCCGCCCAAGCACAGTGCCACAGTCCCGGGGGGAGACTACAGCGACGCAGTCCCACAGCGAGCCCCGAAGCACGATCGGCGGTCAAAAATTCACGCCCAGCGCCACAGAACTTGATCGATTCGCTGATGTGGCAACCATCCCGGTGGCCGGTTACCTCCACTTTCCGCTCACAAACATCCCGCGGCCATCAGCTCACGGTTTCGACCTCTGCTCGGGGTTTCGTACCAGTAGCAGAGTAGTCATGCACTTGCGAAA
>Ga0307511_10000851_pt1 | contig 32500 bp, 28 predicted proteins | sample 13_EM_MG_FD_200266 | JGI IMG/M metagenome (GOLD analysis project Ga0307511, IMG submission 200266) | Populus trichocarpa ectomycorrhiza microbial communities from riparian zone in the Pacific Northwest, United States - 13_EM | ecosystem: Host-associated > Plants > Roots > Unclassified | place... | reverse complement strand
GCGGGTGACGGTGCGGTTGTTGCCCCGGGTGTAGCTCTTGATGCCGCCGAAGGGGTGGTAGGTGATGCCGGTGACCAGGAGCTGGGTTTGGCCGCCTTGCGCCACGGGGGCGGTGGTGCTGATCTGGCTGATCCGGCCGACACTGTCATAGCTGTAGCTGAGCGAGCGGCCGCTGGGGTAGGTCATGCCGAGCAGGCGGCCGGTGGGTGGGTCGTAGCTGTAGCCGGTCACGTAGCTGATGCCGGCCAGGTTGCGGGTCTCGCTGGTGAGGTGGCCGCGCTGGTCGTAGGCGTACTGGGTGGTTTGCAGGACGGTAGTGCCGTTGGCCGCGGTCTCCGTCACCTGCGTGAGCCTGCCGACGCCGTTGGTCCCCTGATCGTAGGCGTAGGCGACGGTCTTGAGTTGGGTGCCGGTAGCCTGGTTGTAGATGAGGCTGCTGACGCGGTTCAGGGCGTCGTAGGTGTAGGTCGTGACCTGGCTCTTGGCGTCCGTGCTGGTGAGGATGTTGCCGGCGGCGTCGTAGGTGTTGCTGGTGGTGCCGGTGTCCGGGCTGACCTGCGTGTTCATGTTGCCCAGGCCGTCGTAGGCGTAGCTGGTCACCAGGCTGCGCGGGTCGGTGACCTGGGTGAGCTGGTCCTGGCCGTTGTAGGCGTAGCCGATCACCGGCTGGCTCTGGCCGGACGCCGGGGCGGGCTGGGTCATGCTGGCCAGGCGGTTCAGGGCGTCGTAGGCGTTGGTGGTGACGCGGCTGAGCGGGTCGGTAACGGTGCTGAGGTTGCCCTGGAGATCGTAGGCGTATTGGGTGGTCTGGTTCTGGGCGCCGATGTCTTTTTGCAGGCGGTTCAGGGCGTCGTACACACGGGTACGGGTCTGGGCCAGTTGGTTGCTGGGGTCGGTAATGTCTTCCTTGATGCGGTTGCCCAGCAGGTCGAGGGTGTAGGCGATCTTGTTGCCGAGATTGTCCTGGACCGCGGTCAGGCGCTGGGCGGCATCGTAGGTGTAGCTGAGGCTGGAACCGTCAGGCAGGGTGGTTTGGGTGAGCTGGCCGATGCCGTCGTAGGTGTAGCGGGTGACTTCGCCGCCTACATCGCGGCTGACCAGGCGCTGGCGGCTGTCGTAGGCGATCTCGGTGGTCAAGCCGTTGGGATCGACCACGGTAAGGGGCTGGCCGAGGGCGTTGTAGGCGGTGATCTGCGAGGGCTGGCCCAGGGCGTTGGCGACGGTGGCGACATTGCCGCGTTTGCCGAAATCGGTATCGTTGTTGGCGTAGTAGGTGTAGGTGGTGATATCGGCAACATCGGTGCGCGGGCCGTTGACGGTGAGCACGCTGCCGTTGGCGTCGTAGGCGTAGGTCCAGGTGCGGGCGGTACCGGCCAAGGTGGCAGCAAAGCCCAGGGCACCGGTCGTATCGGTGGTGGCCTGCACGGTCTTGCTCAGCACGTTGCCGCGATCGCCGGGGTTGGTGGCTCCCGGCGCGCCGTAGGTGTAGGTGGTGATGCGCAGGGGTTCGGCGACGGCAGTGGGCAGGCGCCAGTCAGAGGACCATTGGGTGCTACTCATGCGCTGTACGCCGGTGAGGGCCGGGGTACCGGTGGCGTAGGCGGCGCAGCTTGCGGCGCTGCCCAGGCCCTCGACGCTGCGGGTTTCGAGATTGCGCGCGGTGTCGTAGGTGCTGCAGGTTTTGTTGCCGTTCCAGTCCTTGACGCCGGTCACGTTGGCATTGGCGTCGTACTCGCGCGCGGCCGCGCCGCCGCAACCGGCGCAGGGGGCCGGCTGGCTGGTGGCCGGGTCATTGATGCCGGTGTTCTTGATCGCGCCGAGAATATTGGCGAAGCCGTAGACGCGCGTGGTGGTGACAGGCGCGGCGGGCGTCCCGACATAGTCGGTCACGGTGGTCTGGCCGGCGGCCGGCGCATCATAGGCCAGCACGACCTTGGCAACCCCGCCGTTGTGTTCGGAACTGGTCGCGCGCCCGTTGCAGTCGTAGCTCCAGGTCGCGTAGCGGTTGTTGTTTTCGTCGACCAAGCCGGTCAGGTGGTTGGGAAACGGCCCCAGCCCGCTCCCCGCCGGGGTCAGGCCGCTACACGCGATGCCGCCGTTGATCAGGCTCAGCTCGTTGTAGTAATAGAGGCGGGTGGCACCGTCCGGATAGGTGACCTTGGTGAGATTGCCCTGGCCACAGCCGCCGTCGCCGGAGGAAACGCAGCCGCCGCTCGCTCCGTCATATTCGAAGCCGTAGACGTTGCCGCCCGGGTCCGCGACGGCAATCAGTTGCGACTTGGAGTTGAATCGCAACTGCGCCTGGCGGCCATAGGGGTCGCTCGCGCAGAGCATCTGGCCCGGCGCGGGTACCTGGCCGACCAGAACGTTGCTGGCGCTGACGCGATAGAACCAGTCGGTAGGCGGGTTGCACGCCGGCGCGACATAGCCCAGCGGCGAGGATCCCGTGCCGCTCGCGGCACTGTAAAGCGCGCCGCCCACGCCGTCGGCGTAGGTGAATTTTTCGGTCAGGCCCTGGCGGCTGGTGGAGGTCAGCAGCCGCCCTTCGGTATCGTAGATTTCCACGAACTCGCCACTGGCGGTGGTGTAGCGCCAGCCGATGGCGCTGCCGCTGGTGTTCACCAGACTTTCCAGCCGGTCGCTGATGTTGGCGCCGCTGACCCAGCCGATCGCGCCATTGACCGCTACAGGGCTCGACGGCGCTTGAAAAGCGTAAACCTTGCCGTCAGCCCGCCGCACCATCACGGCAGCGGGCGCGTAAGAAGCGGCCGGGTCGCCCGCCACCACCTTGATGGTGCGGTCCCAGATGGCGGACCAGCCGGAACCGAATATGCCGGAGTAGGTGTTGCCATTGACGCCGTCGACCACCGGCGAGTTGTACGTGGCCTCGATCCGCGTGCCGCCGGGCTTGATGCTGCTCAGGAATGTCTGCTGTTGATATTTGATGCCGGCCCCGGGATTGATCGGATTGCCGCAACAGGTGGCGGCGGGACCGTTGTTTTGCGCTTGCGGACGGCGAGTGCATACGCCGAGCTCGCTCGCCGATTCGCCATTGGGGCAATCGGATACGCAGACGTTGTGCCCGTAGGATGCGCTATAGCCCCAGTAAGTGCCCTTGGGACAAAGGCAATCCCCATTTGGCTGAACCACGGTGCCGCCATTGCAGTACTGATAAATTGGCTCGGGACGGTCGTAGGGATCGTGGGCGCCATCATTGGGGCTGATAAGAAACGTGCATGCTGCATTTGTCCTAAAACCGCTGCCGATGGTGGCCGAATCGATCGGAGTCGAGCTCTTATAGGCGCATCCCTGTGGTGAGGTAACCATTGGGCAGAATTTCGCGGCAAAGGATTCACACACCGCCGCCGTGAAGGGCCCCTTGAGAGAGATCACTCCAAGATCGGAATAGATCGAAGTCCAGCCGCCACTTGCGCTGCTATAAGGGGGGCCATTGCTCGAAGTTTGCGCAAACACCTGCGCTGGCGACCCGACTAGGGTTGCCATTGCCGCCAGCAACAAGAGGCAGCGCATCATGAATCGCGTTGCGGCGCCGTGCGTCGCTCTCTGCCCACCTGCTGGACAGTCGTTGCTCGCGATAAGCGAAAGGATTCTTTTTGTTGTCGACGACATTGTGTCTTGCATGATGGTTTCTGCGATTCTCTGGATTTTCGGGACGAACGCAGCCACACAAGCGGCAAAGCCGCCTGCGGAAATGCATCGGGGAAACTAGTTCAATCGGTCAACGGAATATGGACCGATGAAGTGTTTGCGGAGTGGCGAATCTATGAAGAGAGCAGGCATCGTGCATGTATCAATTCTCTTTCTTTTTGATTTGAATTCGAGCGCGAAGACTCCCGATCTCCCCTCAAAAAACAGGAAAGCGGCAAATGCCCGACTCCCATTCAGCACCAGCGATATCCCGATCGCTGCGGCGCCGAATGACGACATCATTTTAAGTTGAAGGTCCACGATACTGTCAAGCGTGTTTTCGGCAAATTGATGATGTTTCGAACCGTCAGAACCTTGAAACAATATTGTCACGGCTTCTTCGCACACCGCGCATCCGCACAGGCGCTTGCAGATATCCGTGGCCTACCCACGCGCACCGAAAGCGCGTATGTTTGGAACTAGGTGCGCCGCATGCGGTATGCGTTCGAATTCGCTGCCACCACATGGGGCGGCAGATCGCGAAATGCGCGCTCGCTCCATTTCGATGCGCGCCGTTTGCTGCCTTTGCTCACCGCCTTTGATATCGACGATTCAAGCCAGCTTGAATCCACAAACCTCCATCTTCTTTCCCAGCCCCACCATTTATTGAGCTTGTTGTAACGCTCCCGCACACATGAAAACCCTCGGTCTTTTCATGGGTTGCTTCACAACGTTTGTAATAGCAGCCCGCGCAATCCACGAAAAAATGTAGGGTTTTGTAGGGGTCCGGTTTCGAGATCGCGCGAAAATGTCGGGTTTTGTCAGGTCGGCCGGCTAATGCTCCGTATGCCGCACCGCAAGAAGGCAGAACGCCCGCGCGGTCTTAGAATGCGGGCTCGCTTTTAATAATAGGAAGGCAACATGACTATCTTGATTGCCGGTGGAGGCATCGGCGGTGTGTCGGCGGCGTTGGCGCTGGCGCAGCGTGGTTTCAAGGTGCGGGTGCTGGAGCGGGCGGCGGAGTTCGGCGAGATCGGCTTCGGCATCCAGCTCGGGCCGAACGCGTTCGACATGCTGGACCGGCTCGGGGTGCGCGAGGCGCTGGAGGCGACGGCGTTCTTCCCGAACAACCTGGTGATGCAGGACGCGGTGAGCGGCAAGGAGGTCTCGCGCATCCATCTGAAGGGCGCGTTCCGCCGGCAGTACAAGTGGCCTTACGCGGTGATCCACCGGCGCGACCTGCACGGGGCGCTGCTGGACGCCTGCCGGGCAAAGCCGGAGTTGGTGTCGCTGGAAACATCGTCGGGCCTGAAGTCGTTCAAGCAGGACGGCGAGCGCATGCTGGTGACGCTGGACGACGGGCGCGAGGTCGAGGGCGGGATGCTGATCTGCGCCGACGGCTTGCGCTCGGTGGGGCGGCAGCAGATTTTGAAGGACGGCGAGCCGCGCGTCTCCGGCCACGTGGCGCATCGCGGGGTGGTGCCGATGGAGCAGGTGTCGGATACGCGCTTTGTCGACGACATGGTGATCTGGGCTGGGCCGAACCTGCACCTGGTGCAGTACCGCCTGCGCGGCGGCACGGTGCTGAACAATGTGTGCGTGATCGAGAGCGAGCAGTACAAGCAGGGCCGGCAGAACTGGGGCGGGATGGACGAGGTGGAGCAGATTTTCAGCGGCACGGTGCCTTACGTGCGCGACGCGCTGCGCTTCATCTCGACCGAGCGTTCCTGGGTGATGTGCGACCGCGATCCGAAGCCGGGCTGGACGGCGGGCAACGCGACCTTGCTGGGTGACGCGGCGCATCCGACCCTGCAGTACCTAGCGCAGGGCGCGTGCATGGCGATGGAGGATGGGGTGGTGCTGGCGGCGAAGATGGCCGGGCGTGGTGATACGTCGATCAACGCGACCCTGCAGGCGTATGAAACCGAGCGCTATCTGCGCGCGGCGCGTATCACGCTGACTTCGCGCTTTTTCGGCCACGTGTGCCACGCCGGCGGCGGCGCGCGCGATTTGCGCAATCATCTGGCGGCGCAGCGCGGCACGGAAAACTTTTTCGAGGTGGACTGGATCTACCGCGGCATCGAGGCGTAGGACAAGCGCGGCGCGGACCGCGCTTCCAGGATGCGCCGCCGCAATCGCAGCCCCGTGGCCGCCCCGGGCCATGCACCGGGCGGCGCCGGGCACGCGCATCGGCGTGCCCGGGGTACGCTGCCGAGGGACGCTGCTACAGGCCCGAAGGGTCAGGCGCGCTTGCGCGCGGTAACCAGCAGCAGGCCGAGACCGGCAAACATCAGCAGGTAGGTGCCGGGCTCGGGCACCGCCGCGGTGGAGAGCAGCAGTTGGCTGTCGGCCATGTTGTTGGCGTTGGTGAAGCCGAAGATGGTCTGCGAGGGGCCGCTGGCGATGGTGCTGACGATGCCGCCGAGCAGGAAGGTGCCGCCCACGGCTGCGTTCAGGTCGGCCAGGCCGGCGGCATTCAGGGTGATGTCGATGAAGCGGCCGTTGTCGGCGGTGGTGGCGTTGTACGAACCGTAGACGGTGCCGTCGCCGAGGTCGAAAAAACCGGCTGAGCCCGCGCTGCCGCCGAGCAGGGCGGCGGCGCTGGTCGAGACGTTGTGCAGCTCGTAGGTCTCGAAGGCGTCGGCGCTGCAGCAGTAGCCGCCGAAGGTGGGGCTGGCGAACGGGTCGCCGGCCTTCGGGTTGTACAGGTGCAGGATGGCGGAAGTGAAGGTCTGGCCGGCGTAGGCGGTCAGGTCGAAGGCAAAGTAATTGCGGTAGGCGACCGGCACGTTGGGGCCGTTGTAGCCCAGGCCGACGAGATAGTTCAGGTTGGCCGCTTGCGCGCTGAAGGTGTTGGTGTTGACATCGCGCGCGTACCAGCCGCGGTCAAATGCGTTGATGGTGTCGGCATGGGCTGCAAGGCCAAGCAGGGACAGACCGATCGCCGCGGCGATGCGGAGGAAGCATTGCATATGATCTCCTTGGTTGAGTTCTATTGGAATTGTTGCAACCGCGAATCAGGAGCTTGCATCGCCCGTGACGCCACTGATGGACGCCAGGATGAAACCTGCTCTAGCCATGCGCCGCCAGACGACTTGCCCCCGGCCTGACAGCGAACTCCCTTGATGGAAATTGTAACAGCACCGATGCTGTTTGGAGATGACAAAACGGCGGATTCGACGCGGCAGCGCATCGAATCCGCGGCGAAAGCCCGCCACGGCCATGCCGGTGGCATCACGGTGGCCAAGGCACCGGCCCAGGCGCGCGGCGTGCGCGGCTCAGAGCGGCGGGCGTTGCATGCGGCAACTCGTGGGCAGGGCAGTGACGTAGCCTTCGACCTTGGCGTCGGTCTTGAAACCCAGGCCGGTGTTTTCCACGTCGACGGTGACTTCGCGCGGGCCGCCGCGTGCAGCAGTGGGCCAGAGGGTGGAGACCACCAGGGGTTCGATCAACTGGTGGTCGCCGGCGCGCATCTCGGCCAGGCCCGTGGGCCCCTCGAGGCGCAAGCCTTCGAGGACGGCGGCCAGGCGGCCCGGATTGACTTCGGCATTGCCCGCGCCGGCCCGGGCGTAAGCCTCGCCGACCATGCGCGCCATCACGAACACGCGCATGAAGTAGAAGTCCTCGCCGTTGCGCTGTTTATAGGCGGCGGCAAGGGCGCGGTTCGGGTGGCCGGGCGGGTCCTGGTTGGCGTGCCATTCGTTGACCTGCTTGAGGCGCCCGGCGCCGGCCTGGCCGATCGCGGTGACGGCGCCGAGGGACCCGGCGTAGAAGGTGTAGAAGTCGGCATTGAGATTCGATTCGCGGGCGGCGCGCACCAGCAGGGTGAGGTCGTTGCCCCAGTTGCCGGTGATCACGGCATTCGCCCCGGAGGCCTTGATCTTGGCGGCGTAGGGGGCGAAGTCCTTCACCGCGCCGATCGGGTGCAGGTCTTCGCCGGCAATCGTCACGTCGGGGCGGCGCCGCGCCAGGGCGGCGCGCGCGGCCTGGTGCACGGCGCGGCCGAAGGAGTAGTCCTGGCCGATCAGGTAGACGGACTTGAGTTTGGGGTCGCGCGCGATCACGGCGACCAGGGCTTCCATGCGCATGTTCACGTCCGCATCGAAGCGGAAGTGCCAATAGGAGCAGCGCTCGTTGGTCAGCGCCGGGTCGAGCGCGGCATAGTTGAGGAACAGCACCTCGCGGCCGGGGTTGCGCTGGTTGTGCTTGTCGATGGCGTCGATCAGGGCCAGCGCGGCGGCCGAACTCTGGCCCTGCATGACGTAGCGAAAGCCGCGGTCGATCGCCAGCTGCAGTTGATTGAGGGTTTCCTGCGCGGAAGCGCGGTTGTCGAACGGCACCACTTCGATGGCGGTGCCGTTCATCGCGCGCTTGACCTCGGGCTGCTCGAAAGCGGCGCGGGCATGGCGCAGGGTCGATTCGCCGGCGTTGGCGAAGGGGCCGCTCATCGGGTCGATGAAGGCGATGCGCAGGGGCGGGGCGGCGTGGCTGGATGCGGCAAGGCAGGTAAAGACCAGCAGGGCCTGGATCAGGAAGGTAAGCCGGCGCAGGCGATCAAGCGGGGCCAGGCGCGGATGCGGACACGAACGCAGACGCGGACGAATAGAATCGGCAAACTCGGTGAATTTCAAGGATATGGTCAGGGAGCGGGAAGGAATTGTAATTTTAACATCGCATTAAATTGAACAATTGCACAATAATTCATCAATCCAGGCGGTAAGCCGCTGGTTTGCCCAGGCGCGGACCCAGGACTGCTACTTCTGCGGCGGCGCCAGCGCGCAGCCGCTGTGCGCGCCCTGCCTGGCAGGGTTGCCCCGCCTGCCGGCGCAACTTTGCCCCGGCTGCGCCCTGCCTTCGCCGGCAGGCAGCCCGTGCGGGCGCTGCATGAGCGATAAGCCGCATTACGATGCGACGGTGGCGGCGCTGGCTTACGCCTATCCGCTGGATGCGGCGATCCAGGCCTACAAGTACCAGGGGCGGCTCGGGCTGACCGGCAGTTTCGCGGCCCTGATGCAGGACGCGCTGCAGGCGCGGGAGGAGGAGGCGCTGCGGACCGGACGTGAGGCGCCGCCGCCGGACCTGATCATCGCCACGCCGCTGGCCGGCGCCCGCCTGGCCGAGCGCGGCTACAACCAGGCGCACGAGCTGGCGCGCGTGCTGGCCAAGCAGCGCCGCGTGCCGCTCGACGCCCAGGCCCTGGCCCGCACCAAGGCCGCGCCGCCGCAGGCCGAGCTGCCATGGAAGGAGCGGGCGAAAAACATCCGCGGCGCCTACGCGGCGCAGCGGCGTTTCGACGGCCTTTCGGTGGCGGTGGTCGACGATGTGATGACCACCGGCAGCACCCTGAACGAGATCGCCAAAACCCTGAAAAAGGCCGGCGCGGCGCGTGTCACCAACTGGGTGCTGGCGCGCACCCTGCCGGCGGCGATGATGCCGGCGAGGGCCTAAGCGCATGCACGAACGGAGTTCGCGGGCACCGCCTCTCCCGTCGCGCGGACGCCTGGTGCCGGCAAACGCTTAGAATCGCGTCTTCCGCGCTGCGCTTGAAACCCCGGGCGATGGCGCCCATCTGAATCCATCCCGCTGATCGAAGAATACGAACCGCCATGACTCCGCAACCGAACACCCCTGCCCCTGCCGGCGCCTCCACGACGATGGACGTCACCACCGCGAACTTCGAAGCCGAGGTGATCGAGGCCTCGATGCGCCAGCCGGTGGTGATCGACTTCTGGGCGCCCTGGTGCGGGCCGTGCCGCGCGCTTACGCCGATCCTGGAAAAGCTGGCGGGCGAGTACGCCGGCCGCGTCAAGGTGGTGAAGATCAATTCGGACGAGAACCAGGAACTGGCCGCCGCCTTCCGGGTGCGCTCGATCCCCTACGTCGCGGCCCTGGTCGGCGGGCAGCTGGCCGACCAGTTCATGGGCGCGCAGCCGGAAGGCCAGGTACGCGCCTTCTTCGACAAGGTGCTGGGCATGTTCGCGCAGGCAATGCCGGAAGCAGCGGCCGCGCTGGAAAACCAGGAACCACCCGCCGCGCCGGCCACCCCGGCCGACATCAAGCGCCAGGAAGCGGCCCACAAGGTGCAGAACGGCGACCTGGAAGGCGCGATCGACTCGCTCAAGGCGGCCATCGCCCTGGACCCGGGCGCGATGGGCGCGCGCATGGACCTGGCCGAACTGGAAATGGCGGCCGACCGTTTTGATGCCGCCAAGCAGCACCTGGAGATGGTCGAACTCACGCCCGAGCAGCGCGAGGACGCGGCGCGGCTGGACAGCCTGAAGGCGCGCATCGCCACCCTGGAGGCGGTGAAGGACCTGCCCGAGACCGAGGAACTGCTGGCGAAAGTGAACGCCAACCCGAAAGATCATCAGGCGCGCCACGACCTGGCGCAGGCGCTGATCGCCGAGGGCGATTTCGAGCAGGCGATGGAACACCTGCTGGAGATCATCCGCACCGACCGCAAGTGGAACGAGGAAGCGGCGCGCAAGGCGATGATCAACGTGTTCAACATGCTGGGCGGCAATGAGGAATTCGGCGCATTGGTTTCCAGCTATCGCCGCAAGCTGGCGACTGCCCTGAACTGAAACACCGAATTGGCGGCGGGGCGCCATTTTTGCCCGGAGCTGGACGCCGCTTCAGCATTTGTGTCACGAAGCATCCGCATCTCGACAAACCAGAAAGCGGCATCATGGACCTGCCCGATCTTGCCCCGCTACCCGGGGGAATTCGTTCGCGCCTGATACCTGGCATCAACGGCCTGACCATGCACGTGCTGGAGGCCGGTTTCGAGAGGCAGGGCGCGCCCTGCATCATGCTGCTGCACGGCTTTCCGGAGCTGGCCTACAGCTGGCGCAAGCTGATGCCCCTGCTCGCGCAGGCGGGCTACTACGTGGTGGCGCCGGACCAGCGCGGCTACGGGCGCACCACCGGCTGGGACGGCGCGTACGACGGCAATCTCGGCTCGTTCCGGCTGCTCAATCTGGTGCGCGACGTGATGGGGCTGGTATCGGCGCTGGGTCTGAAGTCGGTCGACCTGGTGGGGCACGACTTCGGCTCGCCGGTGGCGGCGTGGTGCGCGCTGGTGCGGCCTGACGTGTTCCGCTCGGTGGCCTTGATGAGCGCGCCCTTCGCCGGGCCGCCGGTGCTGCCGTTCAACACGGCCAACGTGCCGCCCGCGCCGCCCGCGAGTGGCCCCGACATCCACGAGCAGCTCGCCACGCTGCCGCGGCCGCGCAAGCACTACCAGTGGTACTACTCGACGCGCCAGGCCGACGGCGACATGCGCCACGGCCCCCAGGGCCTGCATGATTTCCTGCGCGCCTACTATCACGTCAAGAGCGCGGACTGGGAGCGGAACAAGCCCTACCCGCTCGCCGCCTGGAACGCGCAGGAACTGGCGAAGCTGCCGACCTATTACGTGATGGACCTGAATGCCGACATGGCGCAGACGGTGGCGCCGCACATGCCGACGCCCGCGCAGATCGCGGCCTGCGCCTGGATGACCGACGCGGAGATGCGCGTCTACAGCACCGAGTTCGCACGCACCGGCCTGCAGGGCGCTCTGCAGTGGTACCGCTGCCGCACCAGTGGGCGTTACAACGCGGCGGCCGAGGTGTTCTCCGGCAAGACCATCGACGTGCCTTCGATTTTCATCTCCGGCAAGAGCGACTGGGGTCCGTACCAGAAGGCCGGCGACCTGGAAGCTATGCAAGGCGCCGCGTGCACCCGCATGGTGGGCTGCCACTTCATCGAAGGCGCGGGGCACTGGGTGCAGCAGGAGCAGCCGCGGAAGGTGGGCGAGTTGCTGCTGGCGTTCCTGCGCGGACAAGCGTAGCCGGGAAGAACGCGGATCAGGCCAGGCCGAGGCTTTTCAATTCGCCGACCCAGTCCTCGCCGTAGAAGTCCTCGCCCTTGGCGCCGAGAAAGAAGTCGTTGATGAATTCGGGCAGCGAGGCGGTGAGGTAAATGGTCTCGCCGCTTTGCGCGTCGTCGGCGTACACCGCGCCGTCTTCGTCGGGCGCGTAGCGGAACAGGCTGCCGCTGTAGTCGGCGCCGAACTCGACCATGCCGTCGGCCATGTGCACCTGGGCCGGGGCGTGGATCACGATCTCGTGCAGGTCGCTGCCGCCCCAGGCGCGCAAGAGGGCGCGGTGGTCCTCGCTGAAGGCGAAGCCGGCGGCGGCCTCTGCTTGCGCGATCTGCGCATCGGTGGGCGGCGGCACCACTTCGCACAACTCGGGGTCGAACAGCCCGGCCTCGAAAGCGCGCTGCAGCTTTTCGTACGCGCCGGACGCCATGTCAGGCGCTCTGGCCGCAAGCGGCGGCGGTGAGTTCATAGGAGCGCAGCCGCGCCTGGTGCTCAAACACCTGCGCGGTGACCATCAACTCGTCGGCGCCGGTGCGCCCGGCGAATTCGGCCAGGCCGTCGCGCACCTGGGCCTGCGTGCCGACCACGGTGCAGGAGAGCGCGTTGTTCAGCATGCCGATCTCCTGGGGCCCGAGCTGGGAGGCATAGTCCGCCACCGGCGGGGGCAGCATGCCGGGGCGTCCGCTGCGCAGGTTGACGAAAGCCTGCTGCAGGGACGTGTAGAGCAACTGCGCCTCGCTCTCGGTATCGGCGGCGAATACGTTGACCCCCAGCATGACGTAAGGCTTGTCCAGGAACTGCGAGGGGCGGAACATCTCGCGGTACATCCTGGAGGCCTGCATCATCGCCTGCGGCGCGAAGTGCGAGGCGAATGCGTAAGGCAGGCCGAGCATGGCGGCCAGTTGCGCGCCGAACAGCGAGGAGCCGAGGATCCACACCGGCACCTGCAGGCCCGCGCCCGGCACGGCGCGGATGCGCTGCCCCGGCTCGGGCGGCGCGAAGTAGTTGATCAGCTCGACCACGTCGCGCGGAAACTCGTCGGCGTCTTCCTCGAGCTTGCGGCGCAGGGCGCGCGCGGTGGCTTGGTCCGAGCCGGGCGCGCGGCCCAGGCCCAGGTCGATGCGGCCCGGGAACAGGGCCTCGAGGGTGCCGAACTGCTCGGCGATCACCAGCGGTGAATGGTTGGGCAGCATGATGCCCCCGGCGCCGACCCGGATGCTACTGGTGTGCGCGGCGACCTGGCCGATCAGCACCGAGGTGGCGGCGCTGGCGATGCCCGGCATGCCGTGGTGCTCGGCCAGCCAGTAGCGCCGGTAGCCCCAGCGCTCGGCGTGCCGCGCCAGGTCGACGGTGTTGCGGAAGGATTGCGAGGCATCGCTGCCTTGGGCAATCGGGGAAAGGTCGAGGACGGAAAGCGGGATCATGGGCCGTAAGCTGGGTGCGCCGGGCGCTTTTGCAAGCAAGCCGGGCGGCTAAATATGCCCTGGCGCGCGATGGGGGTAATATACCCGCATGGGCACGCCCACTCCCCTGCCGCAGATCGCCGATCGCTTCAAGCGCGCGCTGATCGCCGAGACCGCGATGCGCCTGAGCGCGGCGCACGGGCGGCGCAGGATGTATTCGGCGCAAGAAGTCATGGCGGCGCTGGGCAAGGCGAATTTTCCCGCCGGCTGGGCAGGGTGGGCGGTGTCGGTGTTCTGCACCGGCCCGGAGTTTGACGCCTATTGCGCCGAGAAACACATCGCTGCCGACTACGCCGCCACGCGCGAGATCGCCATGCGGTTCATCGACAAGCCAATCCCGCCTCCACCCACCATGACCGGCGCGGGTTCGAATGCTGCTGCAGGCGCGAAGAGCGGCGGTGCGCTGAGCGCGGGCACCGTGGCCGCGGGGACACTCGCAGCAGGCGCGGCGCTGGCGGCAGGCGCCGCACCAATGGACGACGACACCCCGAACCGCGGCGTGCTCGGCGATCTCACCGACATGGCCGAGACCGCAGTCGACGTGGCCGATGCCGCCGGCGGCATCTTCGACCTGCTCGGCATCTTCGACTAGCTGATGACCGGGGCGCGAGCTTGCGTCCCGCCGCATACCCCGCGGCGCCCGCGATCACGGAGAGTGCGCCGCCCCGGATCATGTCGATCACCGCGAGGTCGAAGAACCAGGTCTGGAGCATGGCCAGGTTGGTGAGGTCACAGGTGGCCACAGGCCGCGGCGTACCGGCGCAAGGTTGAGGGCGCGCCGGGCGAAGCGTTCATTGGTTTCTCCTTGTGCGTGGCATACCGCACCGCGGTACGCAGCACCCCATCGCGGATGCGGGGGGCAGCGGTATGAGTATTGCTTTATCGAAAGCAGACTCCCGCGCCTGCCCCATCATGACCTCACTGCTGATCCGCAACGCCGCCGCCATCCTCACCGGCCTGGCAGGCAGCCAGGCGCGCCACGCCGGGCCGGACCTGCGCGTGCGCGGCAGCCGCATCGAGGCGGTCGGCACGCTCGCCCCGGAGCCGGGCGAGACGCAGATCGATGCCAGCGGCTGCGTGATCTACCCGGCCTGGGTCAACACCCACCATCACCTCGCCGAGTCCCTGCTCAAGGGCCTGCCCGGCGGCATCAACGCTTCGCTGACCGACTGGCTGCACGCGGTGCCGATCCGCTATCGCGGCCGTTTCGAGGAACAGACCTTCCGCATGGCCGCACGCGTCGGCCTGGTCGAACTGGCCTTGTCCGGCTGCGGCACGGTGGCCGACCATAACTTCGTCTACTACCCCGAGTCGGATTTCGACAGCGGCGCCATCCTGTTCGAGGAGGCCCAAGCGCTCGGCCTGCGCTTCGTCATGTGCCGCGCCGGCGCGACGCGCTCGCGCATGCAGCCGGCGGATGCGCGCGACCGCTGGCGCCCCGAGACCTTCGATGCCTATCTCAAACGCGTCGAAGCCACCGCCGCGCGCTTTCACGATGCCGCGCCGGACTCGATGCGCCGCGTGGTGATGGGCCCGACCACGCCGCTGTTCGATTTCGAGCCAGGCGAGTTGCGCGAGGTCGCGCGCGTCGCACGCGGCTGGGGCCTGCGCCTGCACACCCACCTCTCCGAGACGGTGGCCTACAAGGAAGCGGCGCGCGAGCGCTTCGGCATGAGCCCGGTCGCCTTCATGGAGCAGCAGGAGTGGCTGGGGCCGGACGTGTGGCTGGCGCACCTGGTCAAGCTCGATGCGGATGAAATCGCCGCGCTCGGCGCCAGCGGCACCGGCATCGCCCACTGCCCGCAGAGCAACGCACGCCTGGGCAGCGGCATCGCCGCGTTGCCGGAACTGGAAGCGGCGGGCGTGAAAATATCGATCGGCGTCGATGGCGCGGGTTCCAACGAAGCGGCCGACATGATCTCGGAGGTCCACGCCGCCTGGCTGCTGCAGCGCGCCCGCGTCGGCCAGCATGCGCGGCCCAGCTACGATGGCGGAAAATTCGAGGGTGGCGCGCATGCCGCCAGCGTTGAAGACGTGGTGCGCTGGGGCAGCGCGGGCGGTGCCCAGGTGCTGGGCTTTCCGGGCCTCGGTGAACTGGCGCCGGGGCGGCCGGCGGACCTCGCCGTGTACCGGCTGGATGCGCCGCGCTACCTGGGGCTGAACGATGCGGCGATCGGGCCTGTGGTGTCGGGTGGGCGGCCTTACCTGCGCGCGCTGCTGGTGGGCGGCGAACTCGTGGTTGAAGACGATGCGTTGCCGGGAATGGACATGGCCAAGCTCGCTGGCGACGCGCGCCAGGCGATGCGGGCGTTGATGGCTTAGCGAGCCGGCGCCGCGTGCGACAATCGCGGCCGCGCTACGCGCCACGTCGGCGCCGCGAGTCCTCCATGCAGCACATCGCCCCATGCTTCACATCGTCCTCTACGAACCCGAAATCCCGCCCAACACCGGCAACGTGATCCGCCTGGCGGCCAACACCGGCGCGCAGCTGCACCTGGTCGAGCCACTCGGCTTCACGCTGGAAGACAGCCAGCTCAAGCGCGCCGGGCTGGATTATCACGAGTACGCGAGCCTGCGCGTGCATCCGAACTGGGAGGCCTGTGCAAAGGAACTGGCGGGCAAGCGCATGTTCGCCCTGTCCACGCGCAACAGCCAGGTGTACAGCGAGATCGCATTCCGCGACGAGGACGTGTTCGTATTCGGGCCGGAGACGCGCGGCCTGCCGGCCGACCTGCTGGCGGCGTTTCCGGACGAGCAGCGCCTGCGCATCCCGATGCGCCCCAACAACCGCAGCCTGAATCTCTCGAACGCGGTCGCGGTGGTGGTGCTGGAGGCGTGGCGCCAGTTGGGGTTTTTCGGCGGCGCCTAGGGTTAGGCCGGCAGCATGGCGCCTAGGGTTAGGCCGGCAGCATGGCACCTGCGGTTAGGCCGGCAGCATGGCGCCCGAGGTCAGGCCGGCAGTGCGGCTCCCGGGGTCAGCACCCAAGCGCCGGGCCGGCGGCGCGGCACCGGCAGGCGAACTCCCGTTTACTCGGCGCGCTGATCGCGCGAGAGCAGGCTTGACACCGCCTCGCGTGCATCGAAGCCGTCGAACAGCACGGCGCAGACCGCCTCGGTGATCGGCATCTCGACACCGAGCTTTTGCGCCAGCGCCAGGGTCTCGCGCGCGGTGTACACACCTTCGGCGACGTGGCCCAGCTTACCCAGCACTTCGTCGAGCTTGCCGCCCTCATTGCCACCCTCGGCGAGTTGTTTGCCGACCGTGCGGTTGCGCGACAAGTCGCCGGTGGCGGTGAGGATCAGGTCGCCCATGCCGGTCAGGCCCATGAAGGTCTCGGTGCGCCCGCCCAGGGCCACGCCCAGGCGCGCCATCTCGGCCAGGCCGCGCGTGATCAGCGCGGCGCGCGCGTTCAGGCCCAGGCCCAGGCCGTCGCTGATGCCGGCGGCGATGGCCATCACGTTCTTCACCGCGCCGCCGACTTCCACGCCGGCCAGGTCGCTGCTCGAATAGACGCGGATATTGCCGCCGTGCAGGAGCGCGGCGGCCTCGGCGGCGAATTCGGCGGAAGGCGATGCCAGGGTCAGCGCGACCGGCAGGCCGCGCGCCACCTCGGCGGAGAAACTCGGGCCGGACAGCGCGCCAAGGTTGACGCGCTCGCCCAGGACTTCGCGGGCGATCTGGTGCGGCAGTTTGGAGGTGCCTTGCTCGAAGCCCTTGCACAGCCAGATTACCGGGGCGTCGGGTCGCGCCTTTTGCAGGCGCTGCAGCGTGGGCCGCAAGCCGGCCACCGAAGGCGCGGCAATCACCAGCGCGGCCTGCGCCGCCATCTCGAAATCCCCGGTCGGGGTGACGTTGTCCGGCAAGGGGATGCCGGGCAGGAACAGGTAGTTCTCGCGCTCGCGCGCCATCGCTTCGGGCAGGCCTTCTTCGCGGGCCCACAGGGTCACGGGGTGGCTGCGCCCCAGGGCGGCGGCGAGCGCCGTGCCCCAGGCGCCGGCGCCGAGGATGCTGATGTTCATGCTGTGTGCTCCATGACGGGAGCGGGGATCACAGGCCCCACACCTGGCCCACGCGCACAAAACCGGTGACGCCGTCGCGATGCCTGACGCGCGCCCAGCCGCTGGCGGGCGCTTCGACCAGTTCCAGGCTCACATCCTGCGCCGCGTCGATCAGCACGCGCGCGGCTTCGTCGGGCTTGTCGCGCAGTTGCGCGGTGGGGCTGCTTACCACCACGGTGCGCTTGTCGGTGACCAGCTTGCGTTCGATCCACATCAGGTCGCCGGCGCGGTCGCGCACCTTGACCCAGCCTTCGATGGTGACCACCACCTCGACCGGCATGCCTTTGGGGGCGACGAACAGCTTCTTGCCGCGGATGGTCGGCGCATCGTAGAACACGGCCGGCTCGGCGACGGCGCGAAATTCGGCGGCGGCCGCCGGAGCCGCGCCCAGCACGGCGCCGAACGCGGCAACGCAGGCCGGCACGGGAACGATACGTTTCATCAAAGGCTCCTGGTCAAGGCCGCGCGGGGCGCGAGCGCCGCGCGCCGCTTTAGTGGGTGGCACCGCCGATGGTGGTCGGGCCGCTGGCGCCGGCCTGGGCCTGCTCCAGGCGCTGCTGGTAGAAGGCCTCGAAGTTGACGTTGGGCAGATGCAGCGCGGGGAAGCCGGCGCGGGTGATCAGGTCGGCCACGTTGGCGCGCAGGTACGGGTAGAGCACCGAGGCGCAGTGGATGCCGATCAGCGGGTCGAGCTGCTCGGCGGGGAAATTGCGGATCTGGAAAATCCCGGCCTGGCCCACTTCGACCAGGAACACCACCTTGTCGCCGATCTTGGTGGTGACGGTGGCGGTGACCACGACTTCGTACAGGCCTTCCGCGAAGCCGGAAGCGTCGACATTGAGCTGGGTTTCCAGCGCGGGCGTGTCCTGCTCGAGGAAAATCGACGGGGCATGCGGAATCTCGATCGACATGTCCTTGATGTAGATTTTCTCGTAGGTCAGGACCGGCTGGGTTTCGTCGACGGCGCTCGGCGCTGCGTTCTGTTCTGCCATGGGGGGCTTTCGCGAAAAAACGCCCGCGCGAATTGCGCGGGCTGGTTTGAAAATGGTGGGAAGTCGGGTTGGGCCTCAGGCCGCCTTGAGCAACGGCTCCAGGCCGCCGGCGCGGTCCAGCGCATACAGCTCGTCGCAGCCGCCGATGTGCTGCTCGCCGATGTAGATCTGCGGCACTGTGCGGCGCCCGGTGCGCTCCATCATGATGTCGCGCTGCTGCGGGTCCTGGTCGACGCGGATCTTGTCGATCTCGGTCACGCCCTTGGAGCGCAAAAGCTGCTCGGCGCGGATGCAGTAGGGGCAAACACCGGTCGCGTACATGGTGATGGCAGGCATGCTGGTTCCTTGATCAAAAACTATGCGCCGAAACTGTGACAGCAGGATTGGCCGGGGCGCCCTTCCGGCGCCTACTTGGACACCGGCAAGCCGGCTTCGCGCCAGGCGTTCAGGCCGCCTTGCAACACGTAGACCTCGGTAAAGCCCATGTCGCGCAGCTTCTGCGCGGCGGTGCCGGCGCGCTGTCCGGTGTCGCAGCTTACGATGATGGGGGCGGATTTGAGCTTTTCCAGTTCGTTCTTGCGGTCATCGAACACCTTGGCGGGAATGCTCTTGGCGTTCAGGATGTGGCCCGCCGCGTATTCGCCCTGGTCGCGGATGTCGAGGATCACTGCGTCCTTCTGGTTGATCAGCTGGGTCGCCTGCAGGGTCGAGAGCATGCCGGCCTTGCGGATGCCGGCGAGCATCGGCCAAACGAGCATCAGGCCGGAAGTCGCCGCTACCGCGATGATCATCCACTGGTCGATGAGGAATTTTTCTAGCACTGCACTTCCTTCGGATTCGTCTTGCGTTGGACTTCAAAAACTTCGGCGCGTCACACCTTGGGCGGCACGCCGCAGAACACTTCGCGCATCATCGACACCAGGTGCAGGGTACGGTCGTCGGCGATGCGGTAATAAACCTTGTTGGCATCCTTGCGCGTCTTGAGGATCTTCTTGTCGCGCAAAATCGCCAGGTGCTGCGAGATGTTGCTTTGCGTGGTGCCCACCGCCTCCACGATCTCCTGCACCGCGACCTCGCCCCCGCCCAGCAGGCAGAGTATCTTCAGGCGTAGCGGATGGGCGATCGCCTTCATCGCGCGCGAGGCCAGCTCGATGTCCTCGCTCTTTCCGATCAGGTCGAAAATATCGTCGGAAATGTCGTCGGAAAGGCTCTTGGCAACTGGCATCGGGTAGGCTACTCGCAGGGAGGAAAGCAGCGGCAAACCATAAGATTATAAAATAGAGTCGTCTGTTCCATATTTCAGCCCAACTTTTGATCGCCGGCCCCAAAAACCGGCCTGCCGCCATGTACAAGCTAGTGATGATGCGCCACGGGCAATCCGCCTGGAACCTGGAAAACCGTTTTACCGGGTGGACCGACGTCGACCTGACGCCCTTCGGGGTGGAGGAGGCCCAAAAAGCCGGCCGCCTGATGAAGGAAAAAGGCTACGCTTTCGACATCGCCTACACCTCGGTGCTCAAACGCGCCATCAAGACCTTGAACGTGGCGCTGGAAGAGATGGACCAGCTCTGGCTGCCCACTTCCAAGCATTGGCGCCTGAACGAGCGCCATTACGGTGCGTTGCAGGGCCTGAACAAGGCCGAAACCGCCGCCAAGTTCGGTGACGAGCAGGTGCTGGTGTGGCGCCGCGCCTATGCGATCGCGCCCGATCCCCTGTCCCCGGAAGATCCGCGCCATCCGCGTTTCGACACGCGCTACGCTTCGCTGGCCGCCGGCGAACTGCCCGCCACCGAGTGCCTGAAGGACACGGTGGCGCGCGTGTTGCCGTTCTGGAACGATTTCATCGCCCCGGCGATCCGCGCCGGCAACCGGGTGCTGATTGCCGCCCACGGCAACTCCCTGCGCGCCCTGGTCAAGTACCTGGACGAAATGAGCGACGAGAAGATCGTCGAACTCAATATTCCGACCGCCCAGCCGCTGGTCTACGAGCTGGACGATGACCTGAAACCGATCAAGAGCTATTACCTGGCCCCGCCGGAAGAGATCGCCGCCGCCCAGGCTGCCGTCGCCGCGCAGGGCAAGGCGAAGGCCTGATTTCCTCGAACCTTATCCCGGCCGCATTCGGACCTCATTCACACCTCATTGGACCTCGTTGCACACACGGCGCGCCCCATTGACCCTGCCCCGTCCTTCCCGGCCCCTGCTGGCGCTATGCGCCTGGGCCGCGCTGTCCCTGCCGGTAGGGGTATTTGCCGCCAGCAACAGCGATGAACTGAAGGAGTTGCGGGCCCGCATCGAGGCGCTCAGGAAGGAAATTTCCGCCGCCGAGGGCAACCGCGCCGAGGCGGCGGATGCCCTCAAGGGCTCGGAAGAGGCCATTTCCACCGCCAACCGCCAGCTCAAGGAGCTGACCGACCAGCGCATCGCCGCCCAGGGCCGCCTGCAGGAACTGGGGCGCCAGACCAAGGGTACCCAGGAAAGCGCGAACAGCCAGTCCCAGCGCCTGGCCAAGCTGCTGCACGACCAGTACACCCACCGCGAACGCGGCTATGCCCAGCTGCTGTTTTCCGGTGAAAACCCGGCGACGGCGGCGCGCGAACTGCAATATGCCTCCTACGTCTCGCGCGCCCAGGCGCGCCTGATCGAGAGCCTGCGCGGCAGCCTGAAACGCCTGACCGAGCTGGCCAATGCGGCGCGCGACGAGAGCGTGACCCTGGCGGAAAACGAGAACCAGCAGCGCGCCGAGCACGAGCGCCTGGCGCGGGAAACCGAGGCCAAGCGCCGCGTACTGGCGCAACTGGCGGCCAGGATCAAGGCGCAGCGCACCGAAGTCTCGACCCTGGAGGAGAACGAAAAGCGCCTGACCCGCCTGATCGAGCGCCTGGCGCGCATGGCCAAACCGAAAGAACCGGAAAAGACCGACAAGGGCACCGGCGGTGGCGGGGAAAAGCCGAAGGGCCCCGGGTTGCGCAACGACACCACGCCCGAGCCGGGCTTGGCCGGGGTGTTCGCCGCCCTGCGCGGCAAGCTGCGCCTGCCGGCGCGCGGGGAACTAAGCAACCGTTTCGGCACTCCACGGGAAGATGGCGGCACCACCTGGAAGGGTTTGTTCATCCGGGCGCCGCAGGGCGAGGAGGTCAAGGCGGTGGCGCCGGGCAAGGTGGTGTTTTCCGACTGGATGCGCGGCTTCGGCAACCTGCTGATCGTGGACCACGGCGGGGACTATCTGAGCATCTACGGCAACAACGAAACCCTGTTCAAGCAGGCCGGCGAGAACGTCGCCAGCGGCGATGTGCTGGGGCGGGTGGGCAATAGCGGCGGCAATCCGGAAACGGGTCTATACTTTGAATTACGTCATCTGGGCAAACCGTTTGACCCGCTTTCCTGGGTCAAACGCTAGGCGCGGGCCGTCATTGGCCTGCCGGATCAGGTAATTCTTTTTTGCAGACTTTTCAGCAGCGCAGCCGAGACAAACAACCGCTTGACCACCCCCTTGCTTCGCGCGGTACAAGCGCAACAGTTTTTAACCATATTTAACCCCGTTTTCCGGGCACTGAATTGAAGTGCCGCCCGTATAACGGATATATTGAGTCTTAAGCAGGGACTTCTCGCCTTTTCGGGCGGGGAGTTTTTTTGTTGAACCGCGGATGGAGTGTGGAGTGCGCATGAACGGCAAATGGAAAAGCGGTGGCTTGGTCGGCATAGGCGTGGTGGCGGGTCTGCTGCTGGGCCTGAATTTCTCCGCGGTGGCGCAGCGCGAGGCGCGCTATCCCCTGCCGCTGCCGGAGATTCGTGCCCTCACCGAGGTGTTCGGCAAGATCAAGGAAGACTACGTCGACCAGGTGGACGACAAGAAGCTGCTTACCGGCGCGGTACGCGGCATGCTCTCCGACCTGGACCCGCACTCGGCCTATCTGGACCCGGAAGAAAACCGCGAGTTCGAAACCAGCATCCGCGGTGAATTCGGCGGCCTGGGCATCGAGGTCGGCACCGAAGACGGTTTTGTGAAGGTGGTGTCGCCGATCGAAGACACTCCCGCGGCGCGCGCCGGCATCAAGGCGAACGACCTGATCATCAAGATCGACGACAAGTCCACCAAGGGCATTTCGCTGAACGACGCGGTCAAGCAGATGCGCGGCAAGCCCAAGACCCCGATCAAGCTGTCGATCGCGCGCAAGGGCGAGACCAAGCCGCTGGAAGTGACCCTGATCCGCGAAGTGATCAAGGTGCAAAGCGTCAAGGCCAAGCTGATGGAGCCGGGCTACGCGCACCTGCGCATCACGCAGTTCCAGGAACGCACCGTCGAAGACACCGCCCGCGCGATCGAGCGCATGTACAAGGAAAACGGTGGCAAGCTGAACGGCATCGTGCTGGACCTGCGCAACAACCCCGGCGGCCTGCTGCACGCGGCCATCGGCGTCTCAGCCGTGTTCCTGGAGCCGCGCACCCTGGTGGTTTCCTCGAACGGCCGCCTGCCCGACACCAAGCATGAGTACCTTGCCGTGCCCGAGGAGTACACCATGCGCCGCGAGGACATCCTGAAGAGCGTCCCGGCCGCCGCGCGCACCGTGCCGATGGTGGTGCTGGTCAACGACGGCTCGGCCTCGGCTTCGGAAATCGTCGCCGGCGCCCTGCAGGACACCAAACGTGCCGTCATCATGGGCCAGACCACCTTCGGCAAGGGCTCGGTGCAGACCAAGGTGAACCTGTCGAACGGCGCCGGCATGAAGCTGACCACCGCGCGCTACTACACCCCCTCGGGCCGCTCGATCCAGGCCAAGGGCATCGTCCCCGACTGGATGGTCAACGAGACGGAGAACGGCGCGATCCGCACCGCGCGCATGCGTGAAGCGGACCTGGCCAACCACCTGATCAACGACAAGGACCCGAACGCCGAGAAAGCCGCTATCGCCGCGGCCGCCGCCGCCGCGGCCGCTGCCGAAAAGAAGGACGGCGCCAAGGACGACAAGAAAGACGGCGCCGACAAGCCGCCGGCACGCATCGAGTTCGGCTCCAAGGAAGACTTCCAGTACCAGCAGGCGGTCAACCTGCTCAAGGGCCAGCCGGTCAAGGGCGAGCGCAGCAACGAAGTGCCTGGTCCCAAGACCGCCGACGCCAAGGATGCGATCAAGGAACCCGCCAAGGACGCCAAGAAGTAAATCGCGCGGGGACGCTTCCCGCGCGGAAAATTCGGGGCCGGATCATAATCCTGTGCATACGGGGCGATGATCCGGCCCTTTTCATTTGTGCCGCGCGATCCCGCCCCCATCTGGACCTGACCCAGGGACGTGACCCAGGGACCCGACCCAAACGGCGGGAAGGCGCCGCCAGAAACGCACTCCATATGAACGACGACCAGCTCTTGCGCTACAGCCGCCACATCCTGCTGCCCGAAATGGGCATCGAGGGCCAGGAAGCGCTATTGGGCAGCCACGCCCTGGTGATCGGCGCCGGCGGCCTGGGCTCGCCCGCCGCGCTTTATCTCGCCACCGCCGGGGTCGGCAAGATCACCCTGACCGATAGCGATACGGTGGACCTGACCAACCTGCAGCGCCAGGTGTTGCACACCACCGCGAGCGTGGGCCAGCCCAAGGCGGTTTCGGGCAAGAACACCATCGCGCTCTACAACCCCGGCATCGAGGTAGTGGCCCTCGAACAGCGCGCCGAGGGCGAACTGCTCGATCAACTGGTGGCCGGCGCCGACGTGGTGCTGGACTGCTGCGACAACTTCGCCACCCGCCACGCGGTGAACCGCGCCTGCGTGAAACACCGCAAGCCACTGGTCTCGGGCGCGGCGATCCGCTTCGACGGGCAGATCAGCGTGTTCGACCTGCGCCAGAAAGAAGCGCCGTGTTACCACTGCCTGTTTCCCGAGGGGCAGGACCTGGAAGAGTTGCGCTGCGCCGTGACGGGAGTGTTCGCCCCGCTCACCGGCATCATCGGCACCATGCAGGCGGCCGAAGCCCTGAAACTCATCGCCGGCATCGGCGAGTCCCTGAGCGGGCGCCTGCTGCTCCTCGATGCATTGTCGATGCAATGGCGCAGCATCAAGCTGGCGCGCGATGCGGCCTGCCCGGTGTGTGGCACGGCCCATGCATCGCACCAACACTCCGCTACCCAACCCGCCCAAGCATGAGCTCACGCCACCCGCTGCGCCGCCTCCCCCTGTCACTCCTGCTTCTCGCCCTCGCCGGCACCGCCCACGCGCAAACCACCTGGCGCCTGGCCAATGAGTACCCGGCCACCTCATTGCCGGGCGAGGCGGACACCTACTTCGCAAAAAGCGTCGCGGAAAAGACCGGCGGCAAGCTGGCCATCGAACCGGTGCCCGACGCCAAATCGGGCCTGAAAACCCGCGAGCAGCTGGCGGCGGTGCAAAGCGGACAGTGGGCCATGGCCGACAGCTTCGCCGGCGCGCTGGGCGACGAGCACCCGCTGTTCCTGCTCAGCTCCCTGCCCTTTCTCGCCGTCTCGGCGGAAGACGCGAAGCGGCTCTACGACATCGCCAAACCGGCATATGAAAAGGTGTTCGCCGCGCGCAAGCAGAAGCTGCTCTATGTCTCGCCCTGGCCCGCTTCCGGCATCTGGTCGGCCGCCCCGGTGGGCGATGCGGCGGCGCTGAAAGCGCTGAAGATCCGCACCTACGACAAGACCGGCACCGAGATTTTCGCCCGCGTCGGCGCCACCTCCCAGACCATCTCATTCGCCGACCTGCCGGCGAAAATGGAGGCCGGCGAGATCAACGCCGTGCTCTCCTCCGGCGACGGCGGCGCGGCGCGCAAGCTGTGGGAGAAGCTGAAGAATTTCAGCGAGATCAATTACGCCATTCCCTTGAGCTTCGCCACCGTCAACCTGGACGCCTGGAACGCGCTCGACGCGCCCACCCGCGCCGCCGTCGAAGCGGCGGCAGCGGCCACCAGCGCGCGCCAGTGGCAGGCGATGAGCGGCCGCGTGGCGGAGAACTACGGGCGCATGCGCCAGCAGGGCATGAACATCGCCAGCCCCGCGCCGGCGCCGGTGATGGCCACGCTCAAGGAGGCGGCGGTCCAGACCCTCGCCGCCTGGGAGCAGCAGGCCGGTGAAGAAGGCCGCGCGATACTCGAAGCGTACCGGCGCGGCGCGCGCTGAAAGCGCGGCTTCAGCCGATCAGCAAGGGCAACTGCTTCTCGATCCCTTCCACCGGGTTTTTCTTGAAGCCGCTCTTGGCGAACTGGTGCCAGCGGCCGACCATGTAACACAGCAGCAGGTTGGCTTCGGCGATCACATCCGCGCTCTCCGGCAATTCGCCCGCGGTCTGCGCCACGCGCAGCGACTGCTTCAGGCTGGATTCGATCTTGTCCATCAGGGCGTTGATGCGCGCCTGCAGGCGCTCGTTTTCGTTGACCAGGGCATCGCCAATCAGCACGCGCGTCATGCCGGGGTTTTGCGCGGAAAAACGCGCCAGCATGGCGAGGATGGCGTGCACCTGCTTGAGGCCGCTGGCTTCATCCAGCGTGATCTGGTTGATCAGCCCGAAAATGGTCGATTCGATGAACTCGATCAGGCCTTCGAACATCTGCGCCTTGCTGGCGAAGTGCCGGTACAGGGCGGCTTCGGAAACGTCGAGCCGCGCCGCCAGGGCCGCGGTGGTGATTTTTTCACCCTTGGGATTTTCCAGCATCTGGGCGATCAGCTGGAGGATCTGGGTCTTGCGGTCTCCGGTACGGGGCATGGGCAGGCGGCTCTCAAACAGGCTCAGCGGTTGGGATCACCGGCATATGCCTTTCGGGGCGCTGCGCGCGCGGCTTCATTGATGCCCACGTCTTCCCTCCCCCGATAGCCTTGCCGGCTTTTATTTAGCGCAAGCGTAAGCGCTCACTCAATTGGAGCATTGAATGGCTCCGGCGTCAACCGCCGCGGAGTATTAGGCCCCAGCCCGGCAATTGGGCGCCGGCCCGGCGCAAGGTCCGCCCGATGCAGTTTACCGGCCTTGCCTATTTGCGCAAGCGCCGCTCGCGCTTGGCAGCATACATGGCCTGGTCGGCCACCCGCAGCAGGCCTTCGAAATCCTGCGCGTCCTCCGGGAACATGCCGATGCCGATCGACACGCCCAGGCGTACCTGGGCGCTACCGAGCACGAAGGGCTCTCTGAAAGCGGCGTCGATTTTCGCCGCCACCGCCTGCGCGGCGGAACGGTCCGGCGTGTTGCCCAGCACGGCGAGGAACTCGTCGCCGCCCAGGCGCGCCACCGCGTCGCTGGCGCGCACGCAGGCCTGGATGCGGCTGGCCGCCTCGATCAGGGCGGTATCGCCAGCGTCGTGGCCGTAGGTATCGTTGATCGCCTTGAAGCCGTCCAGGTCCATGAACAGCACGGCGACGTGCGGCTTGGTGATGCGGCGCTCGAAATTTTCCCGGTTCAGGTCGGCCAGGCGCTTGGTGATGGAGTCGCGGTTCAACAGGCCGGTCAGGCTGTCGATCTGCAGGCGGTTGAGCACGGCTTCGCGCGCCAGTTCGCGCTGCGAGACATCGCGCTCGATCGCGGTCAGGGCGGTCACGCGGCCCGCGTCGAGCACCGGGGTGATGGTGATCTCGGCGTGGTAGTTCTCGCCGGTCTTGTGGCGCGCGCGCACCACGCCGCGGTAGGTCTTGCCGTCCTGCACGGTGCGGCGGATTTCTTCCTGCAGCACCGCGTCGAACGTGGCCGCGTCGTAGCGTCCGGGAGCAAGCAGGTTGGCGCTTTGCGCGCCGCCGCGCAGGTCTTCCAGGGTGTAGCCGGTCAAGCGCGTGAAGCCGGGGTTGACGTAGCGGATCTGCCCGTCGGCCTCGCATACCAGGATGCCCTCGTCGGTCTGCTCGACGATGTTGAACAACTGCATGGTGCGCTGCTCGGCGGCCTGGCGCTCGCGAATCTCCTCGGCCAGGCGGCGGTTCTGCTCGGAGAGTACGCGGGTGCGCCCGGCGATGCCGGCTTCCAGTTGATCGTTCTGGCGGCGGATCGCGGCGATCAGCTCGGTGATCTCGGCGGCCATCGCCGAGAAGGCGCGCGCCAGGATGCCGATCTCGTCGCGGCGCGCCACCGGCAGCAGGCCGACCGGCTGGCCGCGCCGGAAGCGTTCGGCGGCGGCGGTCAGGTGGCCGATGTCGGCGGTGACCCAGCGCACGATCAAAAAGCCGATGAACAGCACCAGCGCGAGGGCGATGAACAACAGCCAGGTGGTGCGTACCGTGGCCTTGACGATGTCGCTGTTGAAATCGCTCTGCGGCGCCACCACGGCGATGATCCAGTCCAGGTCCCGCCCGGCCGACCTGGCGCCGGCGGTATGCACCGCCTGCATGCGCTTGACCGCCACGTGCACGGTTTCGCCTTCGAAACTGAACACGGTGCTGCGCACGTCGGGGGCGCCGCGCGCCGCACGGGCCGCCAGCAATTCGGTGACGGTCGCGCGCACCAGGGGCGAGCGCGCCTGCTGCCCGGCCAGGCGTCCCTGGCTGCCATCGCTGCCGAGCACATAGGGCGGCTCGGGTGTGGAGGTGGCGATCAGCCGGCCGTCCGGCTCCATGATCAGGGCCACGCCATTGGCGGAGAGCTGCAGCTTGCGCAGGAACAGGCTCAGGCCATCGAGCGGCACGTCGACCGCGACGATACCCGCCATCTCGCCGCGCGGCCCGGTGACCGGCTTGGCGCGCGTCACCATCAGGTCCTTCTTCGCGTACGACACGTACAGCGGCGACCAGGACAGGCCGCCCGCGCTTGCCGTCGCCTTGTACCAGGGACGGGTCAGCGGATCATAGTCGGGGTCGATGCCGGCCACCCGGGACCGGTCGCCGGGATAGCGGATCGCGTAGTTGATGCGCTGCGGATGGCGCGCATTGCGGAATTTGGAGAGGATCGCGCCGCCGGTCTCGCGCTCGACGCCGACAAATTCGCCGTTCGGCCGCCCCATGTACATGTAGCGCACTCCCTCGCTCAAGGCCGTCAGCTCGTGGAAGCGCGCCTCCAGGGCCAGGTCGTCGGCATAGTCGAACTGCGCGAACTGCGGCGCGCCTTTCGGCGCATCGGGCGCGCGCTCCGGCGCGAACGCGTTGAGGATGATGTCGGCTGCCTTGAGGTGGTCGCCCACCGCCTGGTCGACCCGCTGCGCCATGTCGGCCAGCAACTGGTTGTCCAGGTCGTTGACGGCCTCGGCGCCGGTGGAGAACGAGCGCCAGCCGATGGTGCCCGCGAGCGCCAAAAGCAGCACGCAAAACGGCACCAGCAGAACAAATTTAAGCGGCCAGCGGCCCTTCAAGCCCAGCATATGGACGCCGGCTCAGCAGGGGAAACGCAGGAGATGGAGCAGTCCGCACATAAAGGGCATCGCGGCCTCCCGCCACGATACATACACCGTTTCAGTCTATGCGCAAATCGCTATGCAAGGGGCATAATCACTGCAAATACAGGGACTTCCAGGCACTCAACAGAACGGCCGGTGCGGCTGTTTCCGACTCCGGCATCCGCATGCGGGGAGCCCGCCCCGCGTTGCGCATACGCCATTTGCCGCGCCCTCTTTCAATGGATTTTTTCGCCCAACACCCGGCGCTTGCAGGCCGCGCCCCCGGCGTTACAATGCGCCATGGCCTACTCTCAAGCCCACACGCAAACCGGCGCAACGGCCGCCAGTGCACCGCCGAATTTCACCGGACACTTCCTGATCGCCATGCCTTCGCTGGGCGAATCGGTGTTCGGCAAGACCGTCACCTATGTTTGCGAACACAACGACCAGGGTGCCCTTGGCGTTGTGATCAACCGCAAGCTCGACCTTGAACTTGCCACCTTGTTCGAGCAGGTCGACCTCAAGCTCGAGATCGATACCTTGAAGACCTCGCCGGTATTTTTCGGCGGCCCGGTGCAGACCGACCGCGGCTTCGTGCTGCATCGGCCGCTGGGCGACTGGTCTTCGACGCTCAAGGTGACCGACCAGATCGGCCTGACCACTTCAAAAGACATCCTGCAGGCGGTCAGCGAAGGCAGCGGCCCGGACGACATGATCATGACCCTGGGCTACGCCGGCTGGTCCGCCGGTCAGCTCGAGAGCGAGATCGCGCAGAACGCCTGGCTCACGGTCGAGGCCGACCCCTCGGTGATGTTCGATCTGCCAATCGAGGAGCGCCTGGAAGCGGCGATGCGCCTGATCGGCGCGAACTTCGCCAACCTGATGGACGTGGCGGGGCACGCGTAGCATGCGCGCAAAAATACAAACCTGCTTTTGCGCGTTTTAGCTTCCCTGGAATCGCCGGCGGAGCCGGTCAATTCCAGGACGTAAATCAGGATCGACGAAAATGCCCGAGGCGAACCTCTTTGCTTCGCCAGAATCTCCGCGCCAGAACGTGACTGCCCCGCAAACCCTTCTCGCCTTCGACTTCGGCCTCAAGCGCACCGGCGTGGCCGTGGGCAATACCGTCACCGGCGGGGCGCGGCCCCTGACGACGATCTCGGAAGAGGAAAACAGCAAGCGCTTCGCGGCGATCGAAGCCTTGGTCGCCGAATGGAAGCCGGAACGCCTGCTGGTCGGGCTGCCGCTGGCGCCGGACGGCGCGGAAACGGAGATCAGCAAGCGGGCGCGGCGTTTCGGCAACCAGTTGCATGGGCGTTTCGGTTTGCCGGTAGAATTCGTCGATGAGCGCTATTCCTCCGCCGTGGCGGAGGATGCGATGAAACCCGGCCGGGGGGACAAGCACAAGATCGATGCCGCAGCCGCGGCGGTGATCCTGCAAGCCTGGCTGGACGAGCATTCTTCTTCAACGTGAACCACTGCCTTGACCTCCGCCGCCCTTCCCGCGCAGTTGCCTGATGCAGAAGCCCTGTGCGCCAAGCTGCTTGAACAGATGCGCCCGGCCGTGCAGCCCAACACGGTGATGATCGGCGTGCACACCGGCGGCGCGTGGATCGCGGAAAAGCTGCATGCGGCCCTGGGCCTCAAATCCCCGCTGGGCACCCTGGACATTTCCTTTTACCGCGACGATTTCGGCCGCGTCGGCCTGAACCCGCAGGTCAAGAAATCCACCATCCCCTTCGACATCAAGGACGCCGCCATCATCCTGGTGGACGACGTGCTCTACACCGGCCGCACGGTACGCGCGGCGATGAACGAATTGTTCGACTACGGCCGCCCGGCGCGCATCGACCTCGCGGTGCTGGCCGACCGCGGCGGGCGCGAGCTGCCGGTGGCGGCCCGCTACGTCGGGACGCAGGTCGAATTGCGCGATAATCAGAGTCTGAACCTGGCCCGCGACGACGGCGGGCGCCTGAGCTTTTCCCTGGTGGAGAAAAGCGCATCGTAGGACCCCCAGTGAAAAACCCCCAGCTCAACAAAAACGGCGAACTCACCCACCTGCTCTCCACCGAGGGCCTGCCCAAATCCATTATTGAACACATCCTCACCACCGCGGACGCATTCGCCAGCGTCGGTGACCGCGAGGTGAAGAAGGTGCCGCTGCTGCGCGGCAAATCGGTGTTCAACCTGTTCTTCGAGAACTCGACACGCACCCGTACGACCTTCGAGATCGCCGCCAAGCGCTTGTCGGCGGACGTGATCAACCTGAACATCAACGCCTCTTCCACCAGCAAGGGCGAGTCGCTGCTCGACACGGTGGACAATCTGGCGGCGATGCAGGCCGACATGTTCGTGGTGCGCCACGCGCAGTCCGGCGCGCCCTACCTGATCGCCGAGCACCTGATCCGCACCGGCGCGAACCACATCCACGTGGTCAACGCGGGCGACGGCCGGCATGCGCACCCCACGCAGGGCCTGCTGGACATGTACACCATCCGGCACTACAAGAAGGACTTCACCGGCCTGACGGTGGCGATCGTCGGCGACATCCTGCATTCGCGCGTCGCCCGTTCGGACATCCACGCGCTCACCACCCTGGGCTGCCCGGAAGTGCGCGTGATCGGCCCGCGCACCCTCTTGCCCAGCCACGTCGAGCAGCTCGGCGTCAAGGTGTTCCACGACATGGCCGAGGGGCTCAAGGGGGTGGACGTGGTGATCATGCTGCGCCTGCAGAACGAGCGCATGAACGGCGCCCTCCTGCCCAGCGCGCACGAATTTTTCAAGAGCTACGGCCTGACCCCGGAAAAGCTGGCGCACGCCAAGCCGGATGCCATCGTGATGCACCCCGGCCCGATGAACCGCGGCGTGGAGATCGACTCGGCTGTAGCGGACGGCAAGCAGGCGGTGATCTTGCCGCAGGTGACCTTCGGCATCGCGGTACGCATGGCCGTCATGAGCATCGTGGCGGGCAACTGATATGAAAATCGTCATCAAGGGCGGCCGCGTCATCGACCCCGCTTCGAGCTTCGACCAGGTCACCGACCTGCACATCGCCGACGGCAAAATCATTCACATCGGCGTCAAGCCCGGCGACTTTTCCGCCGAGCACACCATCGATGCCAAGGGCCTGATCGTCGCGCCCGGCGTGGTGGATCTGTGCGCCCGCCTGCGCGAGCCGGGGCAGGAGTTCAAGAACGCGCTGGCCTCCGAAATGCACGCGGCGGTGGCCGGCGGCATCACTTCGCTGGTGTGTTCGCCCGACACCGACCCGGTGCTCGATGAGCCGGGCCTGGTGGAGATGCTGCGCTTTCGCGCCAAGAACCTGCGCGGTCCGCGCGTGTTTCCCGCCGGCGCGCTGACCGTGAACCTGGAGGGCGAGAAGCTCACCGAGATGGCCGAGTTGCGCGAGCACGGCTGCGTGGCGTTCTCGCAGGCCGACGCGCCGCTGAACGACACGCAGGTGATGCTGCGCGCCATGCAGTACGCAGCCACGCACGGCTTCATCATCGTGCTGCGCCCGGACGACGCCTACCTCGCCAGGGACGGCGTGGCCCATGAAGGCCAGGTGGCGGCGCGCCTGGGCCTGACGCCGATTCCCCCGTCCGCCGAAATCATCGGCCTGCTGCGTATTCTCGAACTGGTGCGCGTCACGCAGGCACGCGTGCACCTGGCGCGCCTGTCCACCGCGCGAGCGCTGGACCTGATCCGCGCCGCCAAGGCCGAAGGCTTGCCGGTGAGTTGCGACGTCGCCGTGCACCACATCCACCTGACCGAACTGGACATCGGCTTTTTCGATTCGCAAACCCGCGTGGTGCCGCCGTTTCGCGATCCCGCCGACCGCGCCGCGATCCGCAAGGCGCTGGCGGACGGCACCATCGACGCGATCTGTTCCGACCACGCCCCGGTCGACGAGGACGAGAAGGCCCTGCCGTTCGGCGAAGCCGAGCCAGGCGTCACCGCGGTCGAGTTGCTGGTGCCGCTGACCCTGAAATGGGCACAGGAAGAGAAGGTCGACCTGAAGCGCGCGCTGGCCCTGCTCACCTCGGGCGCGGCATCCGCGCTTGGCCTCAACTACGGCAAGCTTGCGGTCGGCGGCCCGGCCGATGTGATGCTGCTCGCCGCCGAGGAGTATTGGCGCATCGAGCCGGCCAGCCTGCTCTCGCAGGGCAAGAACACCCC
>Ga0307511_10000850_pt1 | contig 32503 bp, 24 predicted proteins | sample 13_EM_MG_FD_200266 | JGI IMG/M metagenome (GOLD analysis project Ga0307511, IMG submission 200266) | Populus trichocarpa ectomycorrhiza microbial communities from riparian zone in the Pacific Northwest, United States - 13_EM | ecosystem: Host-associated > Plants > Roots > Unclassified | place... | reverse complement strand
TTTTCGCCGATATCATTTAATTTATATTCAAGCTGTAAATTTTCTGCCACTCCGTAAAACGGCGTAGCAACGTCTACGATAATGCGATTAAAATCAGGATTTAATGTAAGGGTTCGTGAATAATCCCGGCTGATAGAATCCACCAAAAAATGATCGATAAATATAGGCTTATCAGGGAGTTCGGTCTCGCTGCTATCCGGATTAAAGTAAACAACCCCGTTAAGGGAAGGGAAGTAGAAATCACCGTCCTTGTCTTTCAGCGCTGCAGGATTACACCCACCATTGAATTCGTTGGTATTAAACCCGTAGGATTTGTCAAAATAGTAGTAAAACAGGTTCCTGTTACTGGCCCCGGTAAAGTTATCAAGATCTTTCTTCCATATTCTGAACAGCCCATGATTGGTACTTATCCAGAAAAAACCATGGTCGTCTTCCAGAAATGCGTGAGCCGTGGCCAGGTATTTTTCAGGGTCCAAAGGAAGGGAAATAAAAACATTATGCTGATACTTAAAAAAACCATTGCCATAAGTACCTATCCAGATACTACTGTCTTTTGCCTTGAAAATACTACGGACATATACGTCCGGCAATATCGGGCGCTCATCCATTCTATTGGCTGCTATATCATAAGCATACAATCCCTTCCTGGTGGCAATCCATAATTTTCCAGGCAATACTTCCGCGATCGATTCAATAGTACGGTTAGCAAAAGGAGAGTATCGGTTCAACACCAATTGCAGCCTGCCATCTTTCATTTTTAATAAAGAGTACAGGGTGCTGACCCAGGTCGTATGCAAATGGTCTTCGACAATACCAGTCACATAAGAATCTAAGCTTAAGCTATCCATCATCATCTTCCCGGAAAAGCTACTGTCATATCTAAACAGGCGTTTCTCCCTGCTGAGCCATATGGACTGATCCGGTGCCTTATACAGGCAATTCCTGTCGGATCGGTCCTCTTCTTTGAACAAACGGCTTTTATTCTCATCCTCCTTATCTAATATTCCATTATGGCTGAGAATATTGCCGCCGGGAAGAGGTAGCAAGGCCATAAAAGCGTTATCACTGAGATCTCCCGTCTTAAATGTCAGCGTGCCAAAGGTCTTTTTAGTAATTACAAATAAGCCCTCATTCAACGTCCCGAGAAACAGCCTTTTCGCTCTCTTATCGTACTGGATAGACTTAGGGAACAAGTGTTCCAAAAGCGGCAGGTTTTTAAAAAGAGGAGCGGCTGTCAGCCTGTTGCCGTCGATGCTGATCGCATACAAATCATTCTGGCGCCTTATTATACACTGGTCGCCCTTTGTATAAATAAAAAATTGTGTCGCCGGAAGAGAAACAGCCCCTGTTATCAGGCCGGAGGCGACACTGTCCACCTTAATAGCGATTGGCCTGCCGTTTTTAAAGGCTGCTATTTCTCCATTCTTCCGGATTATGCAAAATAGTTCATGGATAAAAAATTCAGGCGGCGTCTCCCAATGCTCCGGTTCTATGGGTAATCTGGTAACACGGGCAGATGAATTATCCAGGTAATACCAACCATTATGATACCAGATCACCGCTTCCCGCTCATTCAAGATCCAGTAGGTATCGGAATTGCAAAGTTTGCTCAGAAAGACCGTATCGATAAGAGGGTCCTTATTCTTCGAATAGTAGCTGAATAAGCTACTGTAATCAAAAATACCGTTGGAATGAAAACTGATCAGTTTATGCGGCAACTGCATGGCAGCCGAATCAATCAGTATTCTATAATCCGGTGCTACTTTATAAATTTCGGGCGCGTCGAAACTGGACCTGAAAATAAGCTGGTGCTGCGGTGTTTCGGATATGACGGAGAACCGGTTGCCCTTTAAGGCAGGGGTATTCGAGCTGTTATACACCCGGAATCGCTGCCCGTCAAATCGTACAATGCCGTTCTGGGTCGCAATCCAGCAAAAGTTATTTTGATCTAATAATAAGTCGGAAGCACTATTTTGTGGCAGCCCGTTTTCACTGTTATATTGTTTGATAGCATAACCTTCCTTACCTGGAAGATTCAGATTGTCTCCAACAGGCTGAGCCCCGGCCCACCCAAGGCTTAGCAGGAAAGAAAAAAGAAGAAAGCCAATACGCATACGACAGTAGTAAAGTAACCCGTAAATTTACTACAAATACTTGGTCATAAGCAAATTGTACAATATCAAAAACTTATATAAAACAAATATACACATTATTCATTTTAATAATAAATAATGCAGGCCCGGGTTATAGCCTATCAATCTTCCCCTGGATCACACCCTTATCCGTTTGGGACTTAGCCAATGAAAGGGCCGAAAGAAAATGTCCTTTCGCTTTTTCTTTGTCAATATTCTTATACAATTCTCCCAGGAGCGTAAAATAGAAATGATTGTTGGTCAAACCCAACTTTTCCGCCTCGGCAATGCCTTCGCCGACCCCATTTGCTTTTGCCAGCGCATAGGTCCTGTTCAGCGCCGCGATCGGTGAATATTGTATCTGCAGCAATTGATTATAGAGCTGTAAAATATTCTCCCACTTCGCCCGGGTGTCCGTTTTATACGTATGCCAATAAGCGATAGCAGCTTCCAGATGATACTTTGACAGCCTGGTGCCAGAGGCAGAACGGTTGAGATAATAGCCGCCTTTCTCCATCAGCTCTTTGTTCCACCGACTTTCATCCTGCTCGTCATACAATATGATCTCCCCATCCTGCCCAACCCGGGCTTCGAATCTCGAAGCATGAAAACACATTAAGGAAAGCAATGCATTTGCCGGAGGAGTGTCGGTCTGCGGATTTTCTACGAGCAGGTAGTTCAGGCGAATGGCTTCCAGGCAAAGGTCTTTGCGCAGGATGGAATTCTGGGAATTCGAATAGTACCCTTCATTAAATAATAAATACAGGGTCGCCAATACCGCTTCCAGCCGTTGACCTATTTCACCGGGCGCCGGCAATTCAATCGCGACCTTCTCCGTCTTTAATACTTCCTTCGCCCTTGATAACCGCTTGTAGATCGTATCCTTACCGGTTAGAAATGCATCGGCAATTTCTTCAATACCAAAACCGCAAAGTATCTTAAGCGCCAGACCTATCTGCGCTTCTACCGGAATGACAGGGTGACAAATGGCAAACATCATTTGCAATTGGCTGTCATTAATATTCTGCTCTGACAGATCGATCTCTGGTTCGCCTGTTTCGGCTATTCCTGAAAGGTGTTTTATTGCCGGCTGGATGGTCTTTGCAAAAAGGGTGTCCCGCTTCAAATGGTTTTTCGCCTTATTTTTCGCCACGGTATACAGCCAGGCCACGGGGTTAGGCGGGATCCCCTTCTGTCCCCAGGTCTCGGCAGCCAGTAAAAAGGTATCGCTGCATATGTCTTCCGCCGTTTCTATATGTTCAAATCCAAATAATTTTCCCAGTACCGTTACAATCTTCCGGTATTCGGTCCTGAATAAATCAGGTATCAGTTCGTTATTTTCCATATAATGAAAGCCTTTGTAATATTACAAAGGCTTCCTGAAAAAGTTACGCTTTTTACAGCACGGATATTTCCCGTACTTCCACATTCCCGCCGACCGTTAAAGCCGGGCATCCTTTGGCCATTTCGACCGCTTCTTCGATAGATGCTGCTTTTACGAGTGAGTACCCCCCGATCGATTCTTTGATCTCAGTGTACGGCCCATCGGTGATTACATTGGCAGGCCTCACTACCTTGCCGGATGGGACCAGCCGGTTGCCGCGGTCGATCAATTTATTCTGCGCCGCTATACTGCCGATCCAATCCATCCATTGCTTGGTCAGGGCCTGCATTTGCTCGGGTGAACGGTTAGACACTGCACTCTGATCCGCCCTGAATACGAATAGGAATTCTTTCATTTTGTTAAATTTTAATGGTTACACATTGTATGTTCACCCTGATTACAATCGAGGTTTATGGGATTGGACAAAGTTTTAAAAAATATTTTAAAACTTGTCCGGGAACCTTTCATTGGGAAGGCAGAGAGGTCTTATTGTGGGGAACCGGCGCCCATTTCATCCGGAAGCAGGGGCCAGTTTTTGTCGGCTCTATGCGCATGCTGCATAAAGGCTGCTATCTTTTTAACAATATCAGGGTGTTCGGCAGCTACATTGTTTTTTTCCGAGAGGTCTTTATCCAGATCGTACAGCCCGACAGGCGCATCTTTAACCTTGTTGACATTCAGCCGGACCCCTTTCCACTGTCTCCAGCGAACGGCTTGCCGGCCATCGTTCTCATGAAACTCCCAGTACAGGTACTCGTGTTGTTGCTGCCCGCCTTTTCCCAGCAGGGTGGGTAAAATGGAAATACCGTCTATGGGTACCGGGGCTGTTGTCGCCGAAGCTTTGGAGCCCGCCGCAATCCCTGCGATCTGCTGGAAGGTCGGAAAGAGATCCCAGAAGGCGCCGGTGAAATCACTGGTAGTCCCTTCTTTTATTTTCCCTTTCCAGGAGGCGATAAAAGGCACCCGGATCCCACCTTCGTACAGGTCTCTTTTAATACCGCGGAGGTGGCTGTTGCTGTCAAAAAATTCAGGTTCGTTGCCGCCTTCCTGGTGCGGGCCATTGTCGCTGCTAAAAAGGATCAGGGTGCTGCCGGCTATCCCCTGCCGGTCAATCTCGCTGGTGATGTCTCCCACATATTTATCCAATCTGGCGACCATAGCAGCATAGGCGGCATGGGGATAGGGCTCGAATGCCGCTGTCTCATAATGTTGGGTCTTATCTTTTTCCCGGGCAGGCTCATTGAATTTCTTCACATAATAATCGTATACCGTGTCATGAGGAACGCTGAGCGCCGCATGGGGCAGGGTATACGACAGGAAAAGAAAAAAGGGTTGTCCTTTTGGCTGTTGCAGGAATTGCAGGGCTGTTTGATGGATCAGATCAGCAGAATAGATGGAATCCCCTGTTTTATTGGCGGGAAGTTCCACCCTTTCGTCATTTCGCCACAAATGATCAGGATAATAGTTGTGGGCCAGGCTCTGACAGTTGTAGCCATAAAAAAGAGTGAACCCTTGCCGTAATGGCACTCCGGAAGAACCCGGGTAACCCAGGCCCCATTTGCCGAAATCGGCAGTGAGGTAGCCATTGTCCTGTAAGACCCTGGCAATGGTGAGGGCCGAATCCGGCAAAGGGTATTGCCCCTCAGGTTGAAAGCCCCGGTTGCCCCGTACCGCCGTATGACCCGTATGCAGTCCCGTCATAAAACTCGCCCGGGAAGGTGCGCATACCGCTGTACCTGCATAAAATTGCGTAAAGCGGAGGCCTCGCCTGGCCAGGGCATCGATATGGGGTGTTTGTATCTTTTGCTGGCCATAACATCCCAGGTCGCCATAACCCAGATCATCAGCCAGGATAAAAATAATATTGGGCCGGCCGGGGGGTTGGATCCCGGTAGTGTTCGATGACTGCGCCCGGGCTATGGTCACCAGTGTCAGCAGCAAACAGAGTCCCATAAGGTCGAATAATGAGACCTTAATTGGAGAGATGCGGGATGTTATCCGATGCATCACAGAATCTTCACTGCCTGCCTCGCCAATAATCTCCACTCCCCTTTTTGCTTCTGCCATACCAGCAGGATAGCCAGCTTCACCGTACCCGGCTTACCGCCATCATTGGTAGCCGCCGTGAAATGATGCCGGACAAGGGCGGTATTCCCGACCACCTTCACGGTTTGTTCGCTCAATTCAATACTGACAAAATCCGACTTGCCACTGAGGATCGCTTCCATGAACTCAGCCTTATCCTGGATCACTCCGCTGGAATGACCATAGCTAAGTTCATTGGCAGCCAGCTTGTCCAGGGTTGATTTGTCCGGATCGATCATGGCTTTGCGAAGAGACTCCACGGCCTGTGTGACCGCTGTTTCATCTTTGGTTTGAGCGATAGCCTGGCGGCTAACCAGCGGGACCAGCATCATAGTGTAAATAATTGTTTTTAGCATATAAATTGTATATATAAGTGTAATTGTATAGCGTCTTTGGATTATGCGATCCCTAAATCCTTTTGGATCTGTTCCAGTGATTTACCCTTGGTCTCGGGCAGCACCCTCCAGATAAAGATCAGTTGTACCAGCATCATAACACTAAAAAATGTAAAAGAATAAAACCCACCCTGTTGGAATTTTTCAACGATCACGGGGAAGGTCCAGGAAATGATGGCGGCCATGATCCAATGCGTGGAACTGCCCAGGGATCCTCCCTGTGAACGGACTGCATTGGGAAATATCTCAGAGATAAATACCCAGATCACGGCCCCTTGTGAGAAGGCAAAGAAGGCGATGAAACCTATAAGGTAAAAAAGGAGGTGACTATTCCCATCGATTGTTCCCCGGAACGCATTGGCTGTAAGGCCGAGGAAAACCACCATTCCCACAGAGCCGATCAGTAATAATTTTTTGCGGCCGAACTTATCAATAAGCGTCATAGCCAACATAGTAAATAAGAAATTGGCTAAGCCGATGAAGATGGGCTGTGAATAGGAGTCCGCCTTACTAAAGCCAGCCAGTTCAAAAATACGCGGGGCATAGTATAGGATGGCATTGATACCTGAAAGCTGGTTGAACATGGCCAGCAGGGCAGCATAAAAGATAGGTTTGATATATCTTTTCTGGAACAGCGCCTCTTTATGTTCCTTCACGGAATCAAGGATGGCCTTGATCGCAGCAGGCACATTTTGCTCGTTTAACTTTTGCATGACGGGTATGGCCTCCTCATCGCGACCATTCAGGATCAGCCAGCGGGGGCTTTCGGGTATACTGCGAAGGAAGATCCAGAAAAGGACCGCCGGTATGACCATGACCCCCAGCATCCAGCGCCAGGCCGCGTCCCCCAGACCAACAAATAAATAGTTGGTCATATAGGCTATACAGATCCCTGCTACGATATTCAACTGGAAAGAGCCTGCCAGACGGCCACGCAGCTTCGCAGGAGCAATTTCAGAGATATACATAGGAGCGACTACGGAAGATGCCCCCACAGCAATCCCCCCGATAATCCGGAATACTATGAACAGCAGCCAGGCGGACACGGATGCACAGCCTACTGCAGCTACAATGAAGAAGACAGCAATGACCTGCAAAACTTTCTTACGGCCATATTTTTTGGCAGGAGCGCCGGCGATCAGGGAGCCCAGGATCGTGCCCAGTAAACTTGAAGCCACGGTGAATCCCTGCCAAAAGGAGCTAAGAGACCAGATCCGCTCAAGGATCTTCTCGGCGCCGGAGATCACGACCGTCTCAAAACCAAATAAGAAGCCGCCTAAGGCGGCAATCAGGGCAATACGGACCGGGTAGCTAAGCATGTCAGACAATTTATTGATTAACCGAAAATAACACTAATTTTAATTCCCTTTCCACATGAAGTTTGAAGCTATTACCATAAAAGACATCGCCAAAGCGCTGGGACTCTCCACTTCTACCGTCTCCAGGGCGCTCCGGGGCAGCTATGAGATCAGCGCAGAGACAAAGAAACTGGTCATCGAGTATGCCGAAAAGCTCAATTACCGTCCAAATCCCATCGCGCTTAGCCTAAAGGAGAAACGCAGCCGCTCGATCGGCATCGTCGTCTGCGAGATCGCCAATAATTTTTTCTCGCAAGTCATCAATGGCATTGAGTCCGTCGCTTATAAAGAAGGATATTATGTCATCATCTCCCAAAGCCATGAATCTTATGAACGGGAGGTGGCCAATACGCAATACCTGGCTTCCCGGTCGGTAGACGGTTTATTGGTGTCCCTTTCTTCGGAAACTACCGACCTTTCCCATCTGAACAAGCTTCATGACAAGGGATTCCCCATTGTCTTCTTCGACCGGATAACAGAAGAAATGCAGACGCATAAAGTCATCGCCAATAATTTCAACGGCGCCTACCAGGCTACGGAGCACCTGCTGCAATCCGGATTCAAACGGATAGCCCATGTCACCATCGCCGCCCATCTTTCCATTGCAAAAGAAAGACTGGCGGGATATAAGGCGGCACTAGCCGATCACGGTGTTCCTTACGATGAATCCCTGGTGAAATTTTGTAATTATGGAGGACTGATCTACAGTGAGACGGAGCAGGCCATCGACGCCCTGCTCAACCTGGAAAAAAAGGCGGACGCCATTGTCGCTGCCAGTGATAAGCTCTCTACCGGCTGCCTGACGGCGCTTGCCAGGAGAAATATAAAGGTTCCGGAGGATATGGGTATTGTCGGATTCACCAATTCGCTGATGACGGAGATCTTTCATCCTCCCCTCTCCAGTATCCGGCAACCGGCCTTTGAAATGGGGCAGGTAGCCATGGAAATGCTCATTCAGATCATCGAGAGCAAACATCCTATTAAGAAATATGAGACGAAGATGTTGAATACCGAGCTGACAATAAGAGCATCCAGCATAAAAACCGGAAAGTCCTGACACCATCAGATCCGATGTACAGGATAATCCGGATGATGCTTTCCCACCAGTTTCTGCATCTTCGGCAGTATCGCCAGGTCCATGTCTTCCATGGGAATAGCGCCCAATAAGGGCTCACTATCTCCCGGAAGTACCATTGCACTGGTAGTACAAGCCCTGTTCTGCCATTCAACCCTTACCGGGCCTACGACATCACACTCGATCTTTCTTCCATCGGCAGTAAACGCCTCCTCCTTTCTCTCAAAAGGCAATTGAAGGAAATCCTGAATATTTTCGTTAATCGTCAACATCCAGGCGCCGCTATCTACCAATACACGTATGTTGATACTCCTTATTTCATCCTGATCCAGCACGCACCGACGTACCATTGCATAATCTTCTGCATTGATCAGTTTTACTTCGTCATATACAAATCCCATAAGTATAGGTTTAGTATGCGAATGTAAAAATATTCTCTTACCGTTTTCAAAGAACTTTTGCACATATATGCGCTCGTTAGCACAAGACGAAATGTCATATAATGCGCGCACTTTACCCGGCTCGCCAGCAACTTAGTCCAGCACCACTTGCTTCATCTTAGGTGCAAAAAAGTGCATCACCAGCCAGGCTACCAGGTAGGCACTACCGCAGATCAGAAAAATGAGATTATACCCCAGGCCCTTATTGCCTAACTTAGTGAAATAGTCCAACACCCATCCCACCAATGGCTGGAAGATGATGCCTCCCACAGAGCCGGCCATCCCGCCAATACCGATGATAGAGCTAACGGCTCTTTTGGGGAACATATCAGAAGCCGTAGTAAAAATATTGGCACTCCAGGCCTGGTGCGCTGCCGCCGCCAGACTGATGAGCGCAACGATGATCCACATATTGCCGAAGTAACGAGCTGTAACAATAGGCACCACGCAGATGGCAAAGATCAGCATCACCGTCTTACGGGCTTTATAGATAGGCCATCCTCTCTTGATCAGCAAGGAAGAAAGATAGCCTCCACCGATACTCCCAATCGTGGTAGCAGAGTATACGATCACCAATGGCCAGCCCGGCTTGGAAAGATCCAGATGGAAGGTATCGCTGAAATAGCCCGGCAGCCAGAACAGGAAGAACCACCAGATCGGGTCCGTGAGGAACTTACCGAATACAAAGGCCCAGGTCTGTCTTACCCCAAGCAGTTTGCTCCAGGAGACCGGTTTGGCAGCAGGCGTAGCTCCGGCAGCAGCAGGACCGGCAGTCGAAGCAGCCACCACATCCGGGACCTTATCTTCTTCATCGCTGTGTATATAATCAAACTCTTCTTTGCTGAGGCCTTTTTTCCGGGAAGGGATCTCATAGACAAACCACCAGAATAACAACCATATAAATCCTAAGGAACCCGTGATAATAAAAGCCATTTGCCATCCATAGACCCCCAATATCCAGGGTACCATGATGGGCGCGATCACGGCGCCGATATTCGCCCCGGAATTAAAGATACCGGTAGCAAGGGCCCTTTCTTTTTTGGGAAACCACTCCGCCACCGTCTTAATAGCGGCGGGAAAATTGCCCGATTCCCCCAGGCCCAGTCCCGAACGGGCGATAGTAAAGCCGAAAGTAGAGCGGGCCAGCGCATGCGCCATGGCAAAAATGCTCCATATAATAATGGAAATGGTATACCCTATTTTAGTTCCCACCCTGTCGACGATCCTTCCAAAGGCCAACAGGCCAAAAGCATAAAAGAACTGGAATATTCCATTGATCGTTCCAAAAGTAGTGTTGTCCCATCCGAAGACTTCCGTAAGCTTGGGCTTTAATAACCCGATCACCTGCCGGTCAATATAATTGATACTGGTGGCAAAAAAAAGTAAGGCAACAATCGTCCACCGGTATTTGCCCATTGGGGTTTGTGACATGTCGTACAATTAATTAATAATGTCCAATATACTCCAGAATACTGAATTACCATCCGAACGAAAAAAGGAATGGATGAAATTATCGCAGATCAGTGATCGATACCAGATCCATATCAGTGTAGGTGTAATTTTCACCGGCCATTCCCCAGATAAAGGAATAATTACTGGTGCCACATCCGGAATGGATGGACCAGGGTGGACTAACGATGGCCTGGTGATTGGCTATCAGCAAATGCCTCGTCTCAGTCGGCTGGCCCATGAAATGGAAAACGCGCTGCTGCGCCGGAACGTCAAAATAAAAATAAGCTTCCATCCTTCGGGTATGCGTATGGGCAGGCATCGTATTCCAAACGCTGCCTTTTTTCAGTATGGTCAGGCCCATAACAAGCTGACAGCTCTGAATACCTTCTGCATGGATATACTTATAGATCGTTCTTGCGTTAGAAGTATCCGAAGCGCCCATATCCGTCGGCAGCGCCTTTTCCTTTGGCAGGAACTGAACGGGATGAACAGCATGGGCCGGAGCAGACAATAAATAGAAAAGGGCCGGGTCCTGCGGATCAGCACTTTCAAAACTTACTTTCTGAACTCCCTTACCCAGGTAAAGACAATCCAGCTTGCCCAGTTCATGGGAGGTTCCATCTGCATGCACCATCCCTTCTCCCCCCACATTAATGATCCCGATTTCCCTGCGCTGAAGGAAATAATCAGCTTTCAGTTCGGAATGGGTCTCCAGAACAGGTTGCTGTTTCACTGGCTTAACACCCCCGACGATGACCCGGTCATAATGCGTATAGAGTAATTGAATGGTATCGTCCTGCATTAAATTCTCTGTAAGAAAGGCTGATCGCAACTCCTCCGTGTTCATTCCGCTGGTCTCCTTAGGGCTATGTTCGAACCTGATTTCCATATGCTATTGTATTTTTATATTTATTGTCTGGCTAACAGCCAACAGCTCGTAGCTTGCCACTCTATCTCCCCATCCAACCTCCATCTACGGTAAGGATAGTGCCGTGTACATAGTCGGCCGCCCCGGACGCCAGGAATACCACCGGTCCTTTGAAATCATCTGCCTCTCCCCAACGACCCGCGGGTATCCTGTCCATAATGGACTTACTCCTTACCGGATCATTCCGGAGCGCCTCCGTATTATCGGTACTGATATATCCCGGCGCTATCCCATTCACATTCACGCCCCGGGAAGCCCATTCATTGGCCAATGCTTTAACGAGGCTGCTGAGAGCGCCCTTACTGGCGGCATAACCCGGAACATTGATCCCCCCCTGGAAGCTGAGCAGTGAACAGGTGAAAATGATCTTACCCGAACCATGGCTGATCATGTCCCGGCCAAATTCCCTGGCCAGAATGAAAGCTGCGTCCAGGTTGATCGATAATACTTTGTCCCAATTGGCATCCGAATGTTCGGCGGCAGGCTGGCGCAGGATCATACCTGCATTGTTGACCAGGATATCCACCCGCGAATGCTCTTTTTTGACATTTCCGATAAATTCGTAGAGAGAGGGGCGGCTGGTGAGGTCGGCCTGGTAGGGGGTGAATTTCCTGCCCAGGGACTTTATCTCCTTCCCGATAGCGCTGCCTTGTAGCTCCAGGGAGGCCGAGACACCGATAATGTCCGCTCCGGCTTCCGCCAGGCCAAGGGCCATGGAACGGCCGATTCCCTTATTGCAACCTGTCACCAGGGCTGTTTTACCTTTCAGATTAAAAAGATCACTCATAGATTCAGCAAGCTCCTTATTAATGTGCCGAAATGCACTTTTAAAAATTTAGTGCATTTTCGGCACTTGTTTAATGTCGGTCCTTCGGACAAGACGCCTCCAGCGTCTTATCGGAAAGAATTAATCAACAGTTCGTTATCTTTGGCCGGTTAGGACGGAATGAATCAACAAGTGTACAGTGTTATTAAATAAAATAGGGATAAAAGCCTGACTTTTTTTACGAAAACGATTGCGGCAGCTCATTTACCATTCTAAAAAATTATGAAGTTTGAGGCCTTAACGATAAAGGATATTGCCAAAGCGCTCCAATTGTCTGTCTCGACGGTGTCCAAGGCATTGCGTGGCAGCCATGAAATCAGCGAGGAGACAAAAAAAGCCGTCCTGGCCTATGCAAACGAACATAATTACAAGCCCAATCCCATCGCCCAAAGCCTTAAAAGAGGACGCAGCAAATCCATCGGGGTAATCGTATGTAATATTGACAATAACTTTTTTTCCCAGGTCATCAACGGGATCGAGTCCATTGCACAGAACAAGGATTATAATGTTATCATCACGCAAAGCCAGGAATCTTATGAAAGGGAAGTATCCAACAGCGAGCATCTTTCCTCCCGGTCGGTAGATGGACTTATCATTTCTCTTTCCGCAGAGACCAGGAACGTAGATCACCTGGTAAAACTGCACCAGAAAGGATTGCCGATCGTCCTTTTCGACCGTGTGACGGATGAGATCCTCACGCATACTGTCATCGCCAATAACTATAAGGGAGCGTATGAAGCCACCCGGCACCTCTTGCAGGAAGGGTTCAAACGCATTGCGCATATTACCAGCTCAGGCAGTCTTTCCATCACCCTCGAGCGGTTGGCAGGATACAAAAAGGCATTGAAGGACGCAGGGTTGACCCCGGACGATCGCTATATAAAATTCTGTCAGCACGGCGGCATGATCCAGGAAGAGACACACCAGGCGCTGGCGGAACTATTGCAGTTACCGGATCGGCCGGATGCGATCTTTACCGCCTCCGACAGGCTAAGCACCACTACCCTAAGCCAGCTCCGCCGGATGAAGATCCGGATTCCGGAACAGATAGGACTGGTAGGATTTACCAATTCCATCTCTGCGGACATTTTCAACCCTTCCCTCACTTCGGTGGTACAGCCCGCCCTGGAAATGGGCAAACTGGCCACGGAGATGCTGATCCAACTCATTGAAAGCAAACGGCCTGTCACCGCATTTGAAAAGCGTATTCTGGAGACGGAATTAAAGATCCGGGATTCGAGCAGAAAAGGCGCCGGTCAATAGGCCGCCGTAAATCGTTGCCGGATATGTTTCGGTTTTTCCAGCTCATCTACGATCGCCACGGCGAGATCCTCCACAGACAAGACACTTTTGCCGTTCATATCAAAGACAGGCTGATCCAGGCCAGTACGATAGACGCCTTTCCGGATGCCGGAAGTAGCCTGATTCATCAGGATGGCAGGACTAAAATAGGTCCATTCCAGTTCCGCTTCTTTTTTCAGGACCGCCAGGTAATCACGGGCCGCTGACGCGCCGGCCTTAAACTGGGCAGGGAATTCCGGCGTATCCACCAATTGTACGCCCGGCGCAATCTCCAGGCTGCCGGCTCCGCCGACGACCAGCAATCTTTTTACCCCGCCTTTTTTAACGCCAGCCAGAATCGACTGCCCTCCATCGAGGTACTCCTCATAGATCTTAGGATTGGCCCATCCCGGATTATAGGCGCTGATAACAGCTTCATGGCCCTTTACCAATGATGCGACCTTCTCTGCATCCAGCATATTTCCTGCCCTGGTGGTGAGACTGGGATGGTAGAAACCCAGCTTTTCGGGATGCCGGGCGATGGCGGTGACGTAGTGATCACGGTCCAATAATTCCAGGAGGATAGCTTTGCCTACAAAGCCGGTGGTTCCGATCAATGCTACTTTCATTTTACGGTTTTTAGTGTTTACTTAACCTTGGTGAGTCAAAGGTATAAGGGAACTGGCAACAGGCCAAGAAAGCATCTGAGGCAGATAGGGGAGCCTTAACAAAACGAATACTGAGAATCAATAGGATATGATGGAAAAGTATTGGAAAAAAATATTATGGCGCCAATACCAGTTTTTCATCAATGTGACGCAGGTTCCCGGCGCCATTCAGGTATTTGAAATGCAAATCGAAAGTATGCGCATTGGGATCATAGGTGCTGGCAGCGCCATCATTACCCTCTCCACTGAATCCGCTGGGGTTAGAAGGATCGTCTGTTATGGTAACTATTTTGGTCACCGGGTCGATGGTCAAAAGGATGGTTAAGCCACCCAGGTCCGCTAAAGGCGCAGTTACGCTGGTCACCGTAACCGTAGGGAGAAGATAGGTTCCTGAAAGAGGAACGGTAAAGGCAACTCCACTACCCGGAGTAGATCCAACATAACCAATACGGTTGCCGCTCTCGACATAGTTCCCCTCATAGATGTTCCTCAACTTAAGCAAATAGATCGCTGTATTCAGGTTGGTGGCAATGATGGCCCCCTGTGCGCTGGTCATTTTGAGGGCCAGGGCATTGGTCCTGGTAAAATCTACTTTAGTGCCGTCGAAATTTATGGTCATGGATACGATCTGCTGGCCCGGACTGATGGTTACTTTACCTCCGTTCTGCAACGTATAAATATCGGCCGTTATCTGAGTATAGCTGGTGGAGTTTGCATTATTGTAATCGTCCAGGGTTGCCTGGTCCGGCGCAACGGTCACCGTTACCGCCGCACTCATCGTAAGGCTTGCTACCGAAAGTGTCACTTCCAGACGGACACTGTCATTCGGCTGCGGTAATAAGGACTGGGAGAAAGGAGCAGCCGAATTCCCGGTGTATTGGAACCCTACCAGGGCGGGGCTGTGTGAGAAATCCTGCACCGGCCCCTTATCTTTCAGGCAGGAACTGAAAAAAATAATAGCCACCGTCACCACCGCAAAGGCCATGATCCGATGAATTATAGATGATTTCCTTTTCATTATATATAATTTTCAGTGAGTTTATTTGTTCATCGTTGTACATCCGGTAATTATCCTCCTTTTATTGATTCCAGAAAATTACCGACGTAAATTGCGCGTTCGCAGGCAATGACGGCACATTACTGCCGTTCGTATTCAATTCTACCTGCGGATACAGAAATCTTATCGGAATCTTCGGTACCACATGCGTATTGGAAGCCGATATCGGCAGTGCAGGGATACCCGTTCTCCTGAAATCCGTCCAGGCTTCCTCCCAGTTGATCCCATCCAAAGCAGCCCATTTTTGCGTGAGGATAGCCGTTAGCTTATTGGCCGAGGCCGCCCAGTCTACGTTTGCAATCCCCTGCGTATAGTAGGCTGTAGCGTCGGCAACCGGATCTCCGGATAATGTTGAATTATCGGCCTTCAGATACAGATAGGTAAAAGATTGCGTAATCGCCGATTCATAGAAGGTCTGCGCGGATCCGGCGATCCATCCTCTTTGCGCTGCTTCCGCCTGAAGGAAAAGGCTTTCAAAATCAGACAACAACCAGATACTCTGCGTTGGCCCTTTCAACACGCCAGTACCTATGGCCGAAGTACTACTATTGGGTACGGCAGCAGGATCACCATCAAAATTACCTGCATAAGTGCTGGTATTTGCGACGGGGTCGAAGAAATAACCGATCCGCGGATCATTCGTAGTGTTATAAAAATTAACAGCATAGGTATTTGCCCTGTAATAGGCTACATTGGTGGTGGGAGCCGTCACCAAATAAAAGAAACCATAAAACGGGCTTATTTTATTGGTAGAATTGGTATAGCCCGGATTTACCGAAGCCCCCTGGCCTGCACCGATAAAGCCCCTGCCGTTGGCCACAATACTGGCGATCTGGGAAGAAATGAAAGCCGCCTGGCTGGTAACCTGTGACTGATGGATCAATAATTTCAATTCAAGCGTATTGGCAAATCTTATCCAGGCATCCATTTCATCACCTGCGCTTAACGTGCCATATACTCCATCATAGCTTTGATCCTGGCTTGTAACTGTATTTTTTGCCAGGTCGAAATAAATAATGGCACTGTCAATCTGCTTGAACAGATCGGCATAGATATTTACGCCCTTGTCGTAGGCAGGGTGTACGGAATTCAATGGATCAAAAGCTTTTGAATAAGGCACATCATTATAGACGTCCACCAAAATAGAAAAATGAAAGGCCTTCATCAGCTTTGCCACCGCAATATAGAAGGGCAGGTTTTGTTGCTTGCCCTGTATTTCCATGTTATGATATGCGTTCAGGGTGAGGTATATCCTGGTCCATTCAGCATCGGTATAATTATTTGGAATACTATATGCTTCGGTCTGAACATCCGGCACATAGTTTCCACTTCTTGACCAATAGGCGTCCCACCTGGTCACACTCGGAAAATCGATGGCCAGATCATTGACCGAGCCCTGCAGTGCAGCAGAAAGTATAACGGCAAGCCCTACGTGGGTCGGTTGATTGGGGTTCTGATTGATATCCAGGAATTTCTTACCGCAACCACCAGTGATGAAAGCAGTTATAAAAAGAATTATCGTTAATTTTTTCATAATGCTAAATTTTAAAACGTGTTTACTGTTCATAGGATAGCGGTTGATTTAAAAGGTCAACGTAAGATTGGCGCCGAAAATTCTCGTCGGAGGCGTCTGGTATTCTGAAGTTGAACCTATGGCATTCCCATTGCCCCTGTTGCTTGAACCAATACCTCTCGTACTATTATCATTGAATTCGGGGTCGGACCAAAAATTGGATTTAGGCCTTATCATTATCAGGTTCCTTCCGACCAGGCCGATGCTGGCCTTTTTGATAAAGGATACCTTACCCAACAGGCTTGCAGGAAACTGGTAAGTAATAGCCACTTCACGCAATTTCCAGAAAGCGGCGCTGGTAATATAGGGGGTACCTATCCCGGAAGTGTAGACTGTAGGCCAGAAACCCTGCCCACCGATATTACCACCATTCGATACGGCTACAGTAGTATTGTCTACGTATTTTCCGCCCTGCAGCACCACTGAATTGGGGAATATGAACCGTTGACGGCCATTTTCAGCAGAATGAAAAGAAATACCTGTAAAATCGGCATTCTGACCAAATGAATTCATGATAAAATTGCCGCTCCGGTAATCTGCCACGGCGGAAAAGGTAAAGTTCTTGTAAGTCACCGAAGTGGTGATGCCTAAGATCTCATCCGGATTGGTATGGCCATATATTTTTTCGTTTGGATCCACAGTGGGCGTTCCGGTTACGGGGTCTACGACCACTTTGCCGCTTAACGAATCCCTTATCCAGTCGGTCGTTTTTATTACAGGATAAGCTTTCCCCTGAACTGCATATATTCCACCGGCAACGCCATTAATACCGTTTGCAAAATCACTTAATTGCAATTCGGTTACCCCCGGCTGTAATTCATTCAGCAGACTGCTATAATGGGCATAGGTAATGCCGAGGTTCCATGTCAGGTCTTTGGTTTTTACGGGAATAAGGCTCAGATCGAATTCCAGGCCTTTATTGGTGACCAGGCCCGCATTCACAACTTTAGAAGTAAAGCCGGTTGTTGGAGAGATCTGAGCCGTCAGGTTCTGGTTCTTTGACTTGCTTTGGTAATAGTCCCCTGAAAAATAGATCCGGTTATTGAGAAAGCCCAATTCCAGGCCCAATTCATATTCCGTTGTGATCTCAGGTTTGACCAGCGGGTTCAGATATTTGGTACTTTGTGCGTACCCGCCTATGGAACCGAAAGGAAAGCCATTTACAAAAGTAGGTATGCCCGTTGCAGGTCCGCCTGTTACGTAGGGGGTGACCAGCGAATAGGCACCATAGGGATTTCCCCCCAGGTTGATATTGGACACATGCGAATACCCGCCCCTGATCTTGCCATAATTCAGTACTTTATTGTTCTTCAGACCTTCGATCGCCTGCGTAAAAATAAAAGAAACATCTGCTCCGGGATATTCAAAGTGACGTAAGCTTGGATCCAGTACGGAATTCCACTCGTCGCGGTTGGATGCATGCAGGAAAATAAAATCTTTAAATCCTACAGTGATATCCTCATAAATGGAGTATTCCCGCTGACGGTAAATCGTCTGATTATAACCAGGCACTCCCAAAGAACTGGAAATACTATAAAAACCGGGGAATTGTAAAGCATCTCCCTGCAAATACTGGTCAGTCTGATGCCGCTGGGCCACATTAAGACCTGCCAGGGCTTTCACGGAGAAATCACCATAGGCTTTATCAAACCCAACGATCAGGTCGTTATTCAATCGCTGCTCCAGAAAGGATTCGTCGTATTCGGATGGGGAGAGGAATTTCTGACTGCTGGGAACATTGCCTGCTCCCCATGGATCGGCAATAGCCCAGGGTGCGAAAGTGATGCCATCCCTCGTATATTTCAGGTTTGAAAATGTTTGGGTTATGCCAAATCTGTCAGAAATATTCAGCCAGGATGTAATTTTATAGGAAAGGTCCAGATTACCCAGCAGATCGTATGTATTGGTTTTTCTCCTGGAATTATCGATGGTCCAGTAAGGATTAGTGGCATAAGCATCAAAATAACCATTCGGGTCCGCAAATTTATTATGCTGCCAGTCTTTGAAATAAACAAGGGGGACGTGTGCAGGATTATTGATTATTTCGAAATAGAGGGGCCTCCCGGAAAACACTCCCCCATTGGTCTGATTATAACTTAAACCAGCAATATCAACCAGTTGCTGGTTGTAAGACACGGTGTAATCCACTTTGAGATTACCATAATTTCTTGAGCCGCCCAGGCGAATATTATCCCGCCGGGATTTATCTTTAGGCACAACCCCCTTGACGCTCACGTCCTGAAAGCCCAGATAGAATGTGCCCCTGTCGTCACCTGCGGAATAAGAGACATCAAATTGATTGGTGATACCAGTCGCAAAAAAGTCTTTTCTGTTGTTTTTTATTGGCGAATACCTGACAAAATTAGTATCGAGGTGGTTAACGGTGCCATCCGGATTAAAAACAGGAACGCCCAAACCCAACGGCAGCAAAGCCCCACTATAAGGAGGACCATAGCTCTGGTTTTCGTAAGGAACATATTGAACAGTACCATCAGGGCTTGTATAAGAACCTTCCCCGCCATAGGCCCCAAACCTGTCCTGGAATTTTGGCATGTAAGAAATCCTTTCCAAAGAGGTAGTATTGCTCACTTTTATCTCCGACCTGCCTCTTAAACCATGTTTCGTGGTGATAACGATCACCCCGTTCGAGGCCTTGGAACCATAAACGGCTGCCGCAACGGCGCCTTTCAAAACAGTGACATTTTCAACATCTTCGGGGTTGATTTTTGTGATATAATTAATATCATCAATGGCGACTCCGTCCAAAACCAGTAAAGCCTGATTGTTACCGGTAATGGAACGATTGCCCCTTAACACGACGCGGGTACTTGGACTTACGCTGTTACTGGTAAGATTCACCTGCAAGCCGGATACCTTGCCGGCGAGGCCGGTAGAGATATCAGTAACCTTAGCCTGTGTCAAATCCCGATTGATAATTTTGGTGGTTGAATAACCCAACTCCCTGGATTGCCTCTGGACACCCAGGGCAGTGACCACCACTTCAGCAAGGGCGGTTGTACTGCGGGTCACCTGGATAGTACTAAGTGTAACAGCATCCGTTACACTCACCTCCCTGGTAGTGATGCCGGTTCCGGAGATTACTAAAATATCCCCCGGCTTGGCCTTAATGGAAAAATTCCCATCGGCATCAGCGCTTGTTCCCGCTTTGGTTCCTTTAACGCGGATCGTGGAGAAAGGTATGGGCTGTCCCACCGGATCAGTAACCCTGCCTGTTATGATTTTAAATTGGCCAATGGCCAGCGCAGATAGTATCAGCAAGGCTGATAAAGTAAAAAGTTTTCTCATGTGAGTTTCAGTTTTAATTAGATACCCACTAAACAAATGGCATTAATTTTAAAATAATCAAAAAACATATCAATTAATGACCAAATGTTAGATAATACCTAGACACCTGCAAACTCTGGAATGCTGCTAAATTAAATCTGCCAAATTAGGGAAACTCCAAGAAAAATGGTAGAACATATTATAAATCTGCAAAATATGATAGTTGTTAATTATATGTTAATCATCAATTCTACCCCTTTTCTTTCACCAATTTATCTTAAACAGGGATACGCCATGGAGCGGCAGGATGAAACGGATGGTCGCCTCTCCCCTATCCGTCACTGGCAAAGGCTTCGGCGGTTCCAATACCTGCAGTTTCCCTGCTTTTTCCAGGATCTTATACTGCTCATCCGTGACGGCCTGGGGCGAGCCCATTTTTTTCCAAACCGCATACGCATTGCTATGTTCTTCGTCAATGCGAAATTCTTGCAGCAACGCCGATTTAACGGGTATATTCTTAATAAGGATCGTTACCGGCACGGAGGGCCCCTCTATCCCGTCGTCATGATAATTCCACACCATCACCGATACGGAATTACCGTCCGCAGTGGCCAATGCCTGTACATCCGTATGGTCACCATGCACACTGGTCTTTAACAGGCTGTCCAGGGGGATCGCCCCGGAATTTTCCACCTTGATACGATCGCCCTTCATAAGGCCATATAGGCGGAATACATTCAGCACCGGCTTGTCGACGCCATTGGTAGCCAGGTCGCGGAAACCGTCAAACCATTTCTGGTCCTCGAATTCAAAAGACCAACTGATAGCTCCTGCCAGATTTGCTTTGTAGCGGTCTGCCAGCTCGTAGATCCTTGCAAAAGAGGCCGCCGTATAGCTGGAATACATCGTGCCGTTGCGATAAGCATTTTCAGGATTGGTAGCCATGCCACAGGCGGCACAACCTTCAGGATCGCATTCGGTAATGTATATGGGAAGCTGCCGGAACGGGGAAGCAGTGACTATTTCAAATCCCTTGGCTACATCGCCCAGTTGAGGCGCCATATTCATCCGCACATGTCCCTCTACTACCTTCGGACTTCCTTTGGCATGGAAGCTGATAAAATCCAGCGGGGCCCCCTTTCTCCCTGTAGCATAGTTCTTCCCTTCCGAGCAATGCACCAGGAAATTCTGCAGCCAGGCTGCAGCCTTATCCCAACCAGGACCGGTGGTGGCCGGCCCCCCGACACGGGCTGAAGGCAGCGCCCTTTTTACCGCGTCAACTGCATGATCATAGATCATCCAATATTCCTCCTGTGTCCCTTTCCAGTAACCGATATTCGGTTCGTTCCATACTTCCCAGAGCCAGGAAGCAACTTCCTGCTCCCCATATCGCTGTATGGAATGCCGCACCCATTGGTAGACCAGTTCTCCCCATTTTTTATAATCATTGGGGGGATAGGTCCAGCCAGTGTATACACTGTCATACCGGACTCCCGGCTGCCAGTGATGCCGGTATGGCTGCGGATGAATGGACAGGGCCTCAGGCATAAAGCCTATCTCAGCCAGGGGCTTCATCCCCCTTTGGACATAGGTATCGAAGATGCTGTCGACTATATGCCAGTTGTATACGGGATTGCCCTTTTCATCTTCCGTATAGGCATTGGTAGAACCCCATTTTAATGCAGCAACGCCATCACCGCTGGTCAGCAAATTATGACAGCGGACATACACAGGCGTAGGGCTGAGTGCGGCTATTTCACTCAACAGTTTTTTACCATCCTTCATATAGGTATAATTAGGCTCATCATAGCCAAAATAAGCCCAGACAGGCTTTAAGGGCCCTTCCTTCTGTGTCAGGTCTATCGTTATCGGCGACGGCGGCGTTGTCGCCTGAGCCCTTGATGAAATTACCGGTAAGCATATCCATGCTGTAAAACAAAGAAGTCGAACACTCTTCATATGGATCATTTGATAGGTTGATGATTGCAGACGTTCATAAATATATGTAAAAATCCCTGCTAAGAATAACAGGGACTTATTAACCAAAACCAGCAGTAATGCCAGCTTAAACAGGCGTACCGGCATCAGCGTCAGCCTCACCGGCTCCAGGGCCAATCGCATTGCGGCCCCTGACAAAATAATATATAGGAATGCCCAACAGGACAATGCCCAGTCCGGGCCAGGTGAATGTAGGTTTGTAGATGAACAGCAAAATACAAATACTGCTTGCCAGGATAATATACAGCATGGGCAGGACAGGATAGCCAAAGGCTCTGTATGGGCGGGGCAGATAGGGCTTGTTCTTTCTCAACCTGAAAATGCCGATGATGGTGAGTATATAAAATATCAGCACCACGAAGATGACATAATCCAGCAACTCTCCATACTTTCCGCTCAGACACAGCAGGGATGCCCAGATACACTGCATCCACAGGGCTGTGGCCGGTACGGCATTCCTGTTCAGGGTGCCCACCTGCCGGAAGAAGAGACCGTCCTTTGCCATGGTGTAATATACCCTTGCCCCGGAAAGGATCAGCCCATTGTTGCATCCGAAAGTGGAGACCATTAACAAAAAAGCAATTACCAGCGTGCCGCTATTCCCGAATATCTGCTGGGAAGCCGCCACCCCCACCCGGTCATTCTCTGCAAAAGCGATCGCATTCAGCGGCATTACCATAGTATACATCAGGTTGATCGCCACGTAAATAGCTGTTACGATCAAGGTGCCGAGAAAAAGGCTCAGCCCGATATTGCGTTCAGGCCTTTTTATTTCACCGGCAATAAAAGTGACATTGTTCCAGCTATCACTGCTGAACAGGCTGCCCACCATACTTCCCGCGATAGCACCCAGTGCCGCCAGTCCCGTATAAGGCAGGAGGCTGCCGCTTGCATCCAGCTTACCCAGGGAAAAGCCGGTACCCCAGTTGGCCACCGCTATATCTTTCCGGGCGGCCAGGAAAAATCCGAACAGGATCAGTCCGGCCAGCGCGACAATCTTAGCCAGGGTAAAAATGGTCTGAATCCATTTACCCTCTTTAACACCCCGTGTATTGATATACGTAAGAAAGACGATCAGCAGGATAGAAGTGAGCTGGGCGGCAGAGATCTTTATAAATCCCAGGTCTGCCAATATATGCCGTTCACTGAGTCCGGGAAAAATATAGGCGGCAAATTTGGAGAACGCCACTCCCACGGCAGCGATAGAGCCGGTCTGAATGACCGCGAAAAAGCTCCAGCCATATAAAAACCCCACAAGGGGGTTAAAGGATTCTTTCAGGTAAACATATTGCCCGCCGGCCCTGGGATACATGCTGCTCAATTCACCATAGCTGAGCGCCGCTGTCAGCGTCAGGAGTCCCGTAAGCACCCAGACCAGGAGGAGCCAGCCCGCCGATCCCACATTACGGGTAATATCGGCGCTTACAATAAAGATCCCCGAGCCGATCATGGAACCTACTACCACCATGGTAGCATCCAGCAATCCCAGCGACTGTTTGAAAGCAACTTTTTCTTCCTTCATTAAGCGTAGGTTTTCTCCAGCCTGATAGCCAGGTAATCCGGAAGAGCGGGCCTGCTGGCCACACATTCACCGATAGTGCTCAATACTTTTTCCCTTTCCTTACCCACCAGCGGCAGACGGGGCGCCCGGACGTATTCACTCCCAATACCGGTCTGAACTTCAGCCAGCTTGATATACTGCACCAGTTTGGAATGTATATCCAGTTCCAGCACAGGCAGGAACCAGCGATAGATCGCCAGGGCCTCTTCTACCCTACCGGCTTTTATCAGACGGTATACAGCCACCGTCTCGGCAGGGAAAGCGCATACCAGTCCGGCTACCCAGCCATCAGCCCCCATCAGCAGCTCTTCCATTGCCAGCGTATCGACTCCGCATAATATTTTCAGGCGGTTGCCAAACCGATTGATCATCCTGGTAACATTGGACACATCCCTGGTGGATTCTTTTACGGCTCCTATATTCTTACATTCGATCAATTCTTCGAACATATCGAGGGTCACTTCGATCTTATAGTCGATGGGGTTGTTATAGATCATGATCGGCAGATCCGTAGAATCCGCGATCGTCTTAAAATAAGTCACGGTCTCCCGGTGATCGGATTTGTAGCGCATGGGAGGAAGGATCATCAGTCCCTTAGCGCCCCAGGCTTTCGCATCAGCGGCCAGTTTCAGCGCCTCCCGGGTAGAACCTTCGGCGATATTCAATATCACAGGGACCTCTCCCCCTACCGCATCTACCGTAAATTTTACCAATTTTTCTTTTTCCGCTACCGTTAGTACGCTGGCTTCACCCAGGCTGCCTCCCAATATGATACCGTCTACGCCGGATTGTACCTGAAATCGCAGGTTTTTTTCAAATAGGGGCAGATCCAGTTCGTCCTTGGCCGTGAATTTCGTTGTAAGTGCAGGGAATACCCCTCTCCAGTCAATTGCCATAAAAAGTTTTTTCAAAAATATCTATAAGCGTTGAGGCAGTTGTCTTCATTTTTAATCAATCCTGGGCAGATTTTAACCGTTTGGACACTAATTAACACCCTGACAGGTAGGCACCTTAAACGAAAACCGGCTCCCCTTCCCCGGCTCACTTACGATTTCAAGGGAGACCCCCTCTTTTTCCATCAGCTCTATACAGAGTACAAGGCCCAGTCCCGCTCCAAGCTGTCCTTCCGTGTCAGGCTTGTGGAAAAGCTGCTTATGAAGGATCCTGGAAATTTCATCCCCGGATAGACCTGCTCCCGTATCTTTTACAGCAATCTCCATATGCTCCCCGTCCACCGCAGCGCTTATAAGGACCTCCCCTCCGCTGCCGGTAAATTTAACGGCATTGCTGATCAGGTTACGGATCACCATTTTGAGAATATCCCTATCTGCATATACCTCAAAACCGACCTCTATTGTATTGATGAGCCGGATGCCCTTTTTCTCTATAAGCGCTCTGAACAATTGACAATTTTCTACCGCAATTTCCTGTATATCACAACGGGCAGGAACTGACCGGATTCCCTCCATCTGCGTCTTTGCCCAGAACAGCAGGTTATTCAATAAATGACCGGTAACCAATAAGTGTTCACTCAGCTCAACGCTGAAAGACCTTATATCCTGCTCAGACATGGCCGAATCTTTCATCAGGTCTACCACTGCCTTCATCGTACTGATCGGCCCCATCAGATCATGGGAAATAATAGAGAAAAGCCTGTCTTTTGTCGCATTTAGCTCCCGCAATGCTTTTGCCTGACCGATAATTTCCCGGGTCCTGATCAGCATATACAATACTACCAGGAGAGACAAAAAGTACAGGAGATAAGCCCACCAGGGCCGAACAAATAAGTGAGAACCGTAACTTTCTAACTGGAGGGATTGAGCAAAAGACTGGTGAACGTCAAATAGCAGGAGGAACAGGATGCCCATCAGAGTTCTCATACGACGTATCGGGGTTTAGGGTCATTTTAAGGATAGGCCGCAACCGGAAATAATTCAGTTTAACGCCAAAAAGAGGCTGTATCATGGCGTGATACAACCTTTTAAGAATTAAATAGCCCATTCAAAGGATACTGGGAAAAACGGGACTGTTGTCATATTATGTAGGGAACGGGCTCACTTAAATCATCATTACGAATATAATTCCGGCCCTCCTCATTTCTTGTAGTAATCCCTTTCAAAGTATCAAATATTGTAGGCCCATTACTACAACCCGCAAATGAAATTTATTATAATTTTAGTCAAATGGCAATATCAAGCCGAAACAAACGTATTATAAAAATAAACATATCTCTGAGCGCCGATGTTGGAAAAAAGGATACTGGTAGCTGATGACCATGCTATTGTCAGGTCAGGAATTAAATTCGTTATAAAAGACATATTTCCATTCGCAGTTATCGATGAAGCCCGTGATGCCAATGAAGTTATTTCATCCGTCCGGGAAAATGATCATAACCTGATCATCCTGGATATTAATATGCCGGAGACTGACCCTGTTGCCCTCGTCCGTCATCTCTTCGCCTATAAAGAAGCAAGCAGGGTCCTTATTTTCAGTGTCAACCCGGAAGAATTATATGCAAAAAAATATTTAAAGCTTGGGGTCCTGGGCTACCTGAATAAACAATCCAGCCCCGAAGAAGTAAAAAAAGCCATCTACGACGTTCTCCACGGAATCATTTATACCAGCGAAAAGGTAAAAGAACATTACCTCCATGATATGAAGTCGGAAAAAACGGATAATCCATTTGAAAAGCTTTCAGACAAAGAGATGCTGATCGCCAAATATTATCTGAAGGGGCATACGCATACTGAAATTAAAAAAATGCTCCGGTTGCACTCCTCCACGATCGGAACACTTAAGACCCGGTTATTTGGAAAGCTAAGAATAAAGAGCCTCGTCGATCTCATTGAACTTGCCAGGCTATACAAGCCGAATATTTCTGACTCCCATAACTGATCGGCAACCTCCTATCTTCCTAATAAACCGGAAAGTATACAAAAATCAAATTTCTCCGCAAGCTGTTTGTCTATCTCAGCAGCTACCCCATTGGATGGATCATACTGCCAGACCACTACCATGAATTGAGGCCTGGCCATCGATATTTGCCTATTGAAATAATCCATATTCCACTTGATCAGGGCCCTTCCATCGGACAGACTATCCGCAAATCCGGAAAAACCGGAGGCAGGACCCGATACAATAGCAGGTCTTTGGAGATCTTCTGCTGAAGACTTCTTCAACAGGCTGTCCACCCGGACGGAATCTGCGTCAAAGGGGATGGCTTTTGCTGTGAACACCTCCTTAAAATAGACAGAATCCGGCTTATAAGAGGCAAGCCACCTTTTCACGAGATTAGACCCGGCGACTCCGCTATACGTATTTTCTATCTCCGCAATCTCCCTTTTCTTAGTCGCTTCTTCCTCCTCGAATGATTTCACCGGGATCCTTTGCTTCAGATCTTCCTTCAGGCCCTCTTTACCAGCCGCTATCTCCTGCAACGCCTGTTCCAGGTATTCCTTTCTCGTCATAAAAAAATAAGGCAGACTATCGGGATAGCTGATCAGCCAGGTCTTTATTTGCCGGAAGCCCGCCGCCGTATCTTCCTTATCATTTCTGAAGGCATCATACCAGATGCCATTGAAAACAGGCTTCATGAGACGGACAGAAGGATAGGTCTTCCCGTTGAGATCAAAGGGCTGCTGCAATAGAGAAAGATCGTTCGCAGTGATGGTAAACCGGCTTTCTTTTCTGCTACCCGGATCGGAACTACCACTATCGCCTATATAAAACCGGCTCCGCATCTCATATTTAAAAAGAGGAAATGCATTTTCTTTATTGGAAAAATACGCCCCCTGCCAGGTGGCATCACATCCCTGGGGTTCCGGATACACGCTCTGAACCGACAGGGATAGAACACTCATTATCTTTTTCATTTCAGCGACCAGTTTATTAGGTAGACGCTGGTCCATATAATCGTCTTCTTTTTTCCATTCCGGGTATCCGGTGGTTATTGTACTTTTCGTCAGCCCCTGTGCGTGAGAGCAGACAGTAAATAAGCAGGCGAGGTGTAATAGTAATACATATAATTGTTTCATATGTTATTAACCGTCAAATACACCTGCTTATTTTACCCGATCAGTGTAATGCCCGGTATAGTAGCAGATCTGAAAGGATATTGTAGTAATCAGACGGGCAGGGACTAGAGATTCCTCTGGGGAGGATCGACGCCCAGCAAATGCCGTACAAAAAAATCCCTTCTTTTTATCCGTCCGTAAGGTCCGCCATCAGTATGATCCGACCCGGGCAACGGCAGGAATTCGAATACTTTACCTGCCTTTATCAAGGCGTCGGCTACCCGGTAAGTAGACTCCGGAGGAACGTTGTTGTCGCCTTCTCCCACCATCAGCAACAGATCGCCGCGCAGCTTCCAGGCATTGGTGACATTGGATTGTTCGTCATAATGTTTGCCAACCGGATAACCCATCCATTGCTCGTTCCACCATTGCTTGTCTATCCGGTTGTCATGGCATCCGCAGGAAGAGACAGCCGCCTTGTAAAACTCGCCATGGAACAACAATCCTCCCAGCGAATTCTGGCCGCCGGCAGAAGTGCCATACAGCCCTACCCTGGAAGTATCCACATAAGGATATTTAGCCGCCAGCGCCTTTATCCAAAGGATCCGGTCGGGAAAACCTGCATCAGCAAGGTTCTTCCAGCATACATCATGAAATGCCTTGGAACGGTTGGCCGTGCCCATGCCGTCTATCTGAACAACGATGAACCCCAGCTGTGCGATGCTCTGCATTTCGCCATAACGGCTGGTAAAATCCTTCGGTACAAAAGAGGCCTGGGGGCCCGCATAAATATTCTCTATGACCGGATAACGTTTGGTGGAGTCGAAATTGGCAGGCCTGACGACGATGCCCCAGATGTCCGTTATACCATCCCGGCCTTTTGCATGAAAAGGCTCGGGCAGGCGAAGGCCGGAGCCCAGGTAGGCTGAGGCATCGGCTCTTTCCACTTCCATTATCTTTTTGCCATCGGCCGTACGATGCAGCTCTGTGATGGTAGGCACATTCACTTCCGAATACGCATCGAGATAATATTTTTTATCGGGGGAGAAACTGACGATGTGGTTGGCCTTTTGCTCCGTCAGCTTCACCAGGTGCTGACCGTCAAAGCCAATGCGATAGTAATGGACGTAGTAAGGATCTTCTCCGGGGTTCATACCACTGGCAGAGAACCATATTTCTTTTTTCTTACCGTCAATACTGTCGATATCCCGGACGATCCATTCTCCGCGGGTGATAGCCTCTTCCTTCCCTGAAATAGCATCCACCCGGTAAATATGCCGCCACCCGTCTTTCTCGGAGGTCAGGAATATGTCATTGGTGCCGGGAAGGTACCAGGTAAAGAGCCTGGATTCATAAATGAAGGTATTGGTCTGTTCATCAAGGATCGTCCTTGTTGCCCCCGTCTCCGCATCTACCTCGATGATCCGGAAACGCTGGTGGCCCCGGTCCACTTTTTCATACGTAAAAGTCCGGGCATTTTTCCCCCAGTGCAGCTCAGGCGATCCGAAGAAATCAGTAAGAGGCGTGTTAACTTTGGTCGTCTTCTGCTGCGCTATATTGAACAGGAACATTTCATAGGTAGTAAAGGGGTCTCCCGGTTGCTTGTACGGGTGCCGGCGCAATTGTCCCCTTGTCGTTCCTCCTACGGAAGACAGCACATAATAGACAGCAGAATCCTCTACGGGGTTGATATGATAACCCACTACATATTTGCTGTCCGGGGACCAGGCCAGCGCGCCATAGGGACGCGATGTATCGCCATCCCTGGTGAACTGGACAGGTCCAGCCTCATTGGCAGTCCCTCCGCTGACAGTCCCTCCGCCGGCCGGCGCTCCGGCCACCCGCCTGACAAAGACATTCCCGTCTTTTATATAAGCCACGAATTGTTTGTCAGGAGAGAGAGAGTCGGTCGAAAAATCAGCCCATCGCGACCAGGGATGGGAGAAACCCCTGGAACGGAGCGTATCTTTTGGCAGACTGTCGATACTCCTTTTTTCCCGGGTGCCCCGGACTATATCCACATAGATGTATTCGGACACACTGTCTTTGAGGATATTCTTATACCAGAAGGCAGTACCGTCCTGCCGCCAGTGAGCATGCACGGTAGCTTTGAAGATCGACCGGGTAGCAATACTGTCCAGTACCCGCGCCTTGCTATAGCGTTCCATGATTTCCGCCTTTGTCGGTTGATATGGAGGAAGGGGAGCCTGCTGCGCATTCAGGCCTTTAGTCAGGATAAGACTCACAAACAGGAAGAGCAAGGCCAGGGAGCCGCGAAAGGACCAGGGCCGGCGATAATGGTTCATTTTGGTTCTATTTTGATGAGTTATCGATCATTTAACTTTTAATAATTTCACACCGTGCGGTGGGAGCAGCACGCTGTAACTGCTCTCAAAAACCCCCAGGTCTTTTTGAGACCATATATCCCGGGCGCTGATCTTATCCGGCAGGTTCAGCTCTTTAAAATTCACAGAGACCTTATGCCAGGCAGTATCTGTATTAAAGATGCCTACGGCCTTCGACCCCTCTTCCAGCCCTTTTACCCACACCTGGTATTGATCTTTCCGGATCATCTGGCGGGCCTGCGCACCCATTGGGTCCTGATCGACGGCCAGCACCTCGTCATTAGTGAGAAGATTCAGCGTGAAAGTGTCCAACCGGCTGATATCGCAACCGATCAATAGCGGAGCGGCCAGGAGGGACCATAAGCTTACATGCGTATATTGTTCGTCCGGGGTTAGCCGGGAAGGATGTAAGTTCTCGCCCCAGCCCACCTGCCCCACGATCATCATGTCCGGATCATTCCAGTTGCCGGGCTTTGCGTATGGATACAGCGCGTACTGTTGGAACCCGATCCGGCTAAGGCTTTCCCAGGTGTCTTCTATATCTTCCGTCGTCCGCCAGCTCTGCCCGTCCACGGTTGCACCCCATTTCCAGACATCTTTCATTCCATACTGGCACAGGCTGTAGATGATATCCCGTTTATGAATACGCAATGCCTCCTCCATAAGTGTGTAAGGTCTCCTATAAGAAGCCAGCGTAGTATCCTCCTTCACAATGCCGTCGTAGCTGCACCAGTCATATTTAAGATAGTCGACACCCCAGTCCGCATAACTGTCCGCATCTTTTTTCTCATGCTGCCAGGAGCCCAGGAAGCCGCCGCATGTCCTGGGACCAGGGGAGGAATAGATACCGAATTTCAAGCCTTGATCATGCAGCCATTCTCCCAGGGCCTTCATCCCGGGAAATTTGTCATTGGGTACGATGGAGCTATCGCTGCCCCGTTGGGATGCCTGCCAGCCATCATCGATATTGATATAGGTCCAGCCGTGATCGATCAGCCCTTTGTCTATCAGGGCCCGGGCCGAAGACCTCACTTTTTCATCGCTTACACTCAGGCCCCAGCAATTCCAGCTATTCCATCCCATGGGCGGGGTAAGGGCCAACGCCTCCCCTACTTTCACAACCAGCTTTTCCCGGACCCTGCCTGCCGCATTGGTAACGGAGACGTCTAACGTATATTCCCCCCGCAGGTCGAGCGAGCCCTTAATGACACCCGTGGTCTTATCCAGCTCCAACCCCCTGGGAAGGTTGGCTATACTATAAGTCAGCGGTTTTTTGCCGGTAGCCGCAATTTTGAATAAGAAGGGGGAACCGGGCCGCACCCCGAATACTTTCGCGCTATTGATGCGGGGTCTTGCAGCAGGAGCTGGTGTCAGCAGGTAGGGAACTATCTGCCGGCCGGCAATCAACCCACCCGTCCCATCCTCCGTAAACGTATAGCTGTATACGATCCCTGCCCTGGAAGGGGGCCTGATCACAAAACTCTTTTCCTCAAAAGGCTTCAACTGAACAGGCAACGTCTCCTGGCTCAGTTCTTTCCCGGCAGCCGCGTCATATACTTTCCAGACCAGTGTCCCTTTCACCGTCGTATGGAAGGCGTTTGACAAGGTGATCGGGGCCTCCATCTTTTGGTCCGGCAGGTATCGTATCTTTTCAGCGGAACTATTCAGCGTAATGCCATCTGTCTTTTCCAGCATATCCAGGTAGGGCTGGCCCATAAATATCCCGCCGGTACCTCCTCCATCAAAATCTTTAACGGCGATCACATTGTCTTCATCCCACTTAATGGCCGGATTATTCACGGCAATATGATACTCCCTGACAGCAGGCCATTTACTGATATAACCCGTTGCGTCATCCGGAAAGGAGCCGATCTTTCCTATCCTGGCGCCATTCAGCCAGGTCTCATCCACATCATTTACATGAGCTAAAAAAATGCGCAGACTATCTTTCCAGTGACCGTTTGCCCGTAAAGAAGAGGGGATCACTACGTGTATGCGATACCAGGCATAACCATGATAATCGGGATAGCCTTGTTCCTGCCATACCGTGCCGGTCCTGATCTCCTTCCATTGGCTGTCATCGAAGGAGGGCATCCGGAAGCCCGCATCGTCTCCCGTTGAAAATCTCGCCAGCGGCAAATGAATAGCATCGGAATGTTGTGCGCAACAAAGAATGGAAGAAAGAGTCGTCCACAATAATAAAAACAGCAGCTTTTTCATTAGTCCGGGAATTGTTTTTTTCTTTTTAAAATTACTTCCCGGAATGAAAGGCTATGACATGGTTTTTAATAAAATGTAAACAAATATTAACCTTAGCATCAGCCGAATCTCTCTACAGCAAAAGGGGATAAGTCGATGCCCGGGCGGTCTTCATTGATCAGTTCACTGACCAGCTTGCCGGTGCCGGCGCCCAGGCTCAGCCCTAACATCGAATGTCCGGTGGCCACTACTACATTTTTATACTTTTTTATCCGCCCGATATAGGGGAGCCCATCTGCCGAACAGGGACGGTAGCCATACCATATTTTTTCCGGAGCCGGCAGGGGAACATCGAATTCGGGAAAGAACCGCCTGACCGCGTCAAGGATGCCCTGTACACGTCCATACCGGGGAGGGGCCGTGGTGGAAGTAATTTCCATCGTTCCTC
>Ga0307511_10000849_pt1 | contig 32530 bp, 21 predicted proteins | sample 13_EM_MG_FD_200266 | JGI IMG/M metagenome (GOLD analysis project Ga0307511, IMG submission 200266) | Populus trichocarpa ectomycorrhiza microbial communities from riparian zone in the Pacific Northwest, United States - 13_EM | ecosystem: Host-associated > Plants > Roots > Unclassified | place... | reverse complement strand
GGCCAGGATGCGCCGGCCGTTGTCGAAGTAATCGCTGATCAGGTTGATGGGCTCGAACCGCTGCCGGTTGGTGTCCTGCAGGATGTTGGTGGCCTCGAACACCACCGAGAAATGATCGCCGATGCCAAAAGTCACGTTGGCGTCCAGGGTCCCGAAAGGCTGCTCCCAAACCTGGTCCTGGGTGTTACCTTCGGTGTTGGTGTAGAACTTGCCCCGGTAAGTGTAGGTCACTCGGCCGCCGAACCAGCCTTTCTCGTAGTAGAGCGAGGCCGTGTAATTGTTCTTCGACGCACCAATCAGGGGCAGGGTTCCGCCGTGGCTCTGCAGTAAAGTGTAGTTGCCCAGGAACCCGAATCCGTTGAAGGGGCTCGGCAGAAAGTCAAAGTTCTGCTGGTACGAGAACTCGGCGCCTGTCACGCCTATACCGGGCCCGTTCACCAGGGTTGAGGCGGTCCAGTTCTGTTGCACCTTTTGGGTGCTGCCGTCTCCGTTGATCTGCGTGATCGTCAACGGGATGATTTGGTTCACCGGTGTAACCTGCGAGACGATGTCCTTGTAGAACACGGTCGTTGATAGCAATCCGCCTTGTGAGAAGTACCACTCGGCGCTCACGTCGTAGTTGTTGGAGCGGAAAGGGTCGAGATTTGGATTGTTCTCCGTGATCGTCGAGTTGGCTCCGCTGGCGTTCACAGTGGGTGAGAGCTGGGTCAACGTCGGACGCGACATCGTACGAGAGGCAGCGAGCCGCAGCACGAGTTCCTCGGTCAGGTCATACTTCAAGTTGAGGCTTGGCAGTACATCGTTGTAGGTGCGATTGACGGTAATTGGCCCCGCCGACGGGACCGTCGTAATGGAGCCCGACTGCGGCCGGAACGAGATGTTGTTGAGATCGGGAGCCACGCCCTTCGAGATCTGGTTGGTGCGCACCAGCCGGACCCCGACGTTACCCGTCAGCTTGTTATCGAATAGGTCCAGATTCATCCGCAGGTACACCGCCCCGGTGTTCTCCTTCACGTCGACGATGCCCGTTGGATCGTTGGTAATCGTCGAGAGCGATTCGATTCTCTGCCGGCCATAGGTATTGATGAATGCGAACGGATCGTTCACCAGGAACGTTTGCGGGAACAGGTTGGCGGTCGATCCACCGGCGTCCCCAAATGTCCCCGTGCTCGCATGGACCGGCACGAGAAACAGGTTCGGCGCCCCGCCATTCCACAAGGGGGCAAGCTGGGTCGAAAGACCACTGATGCGGCGGGCGTCCTGATACACCTGGCGCACGGCGAACCGTCCACCGCCCTGCAAGCTGTCGATCCAGCCCCAATGCAGGTTCTTCTGCAAGTCGATGGAGGCATCGCGCTGGTCATCCGAGCGCCGTTGACCCCATTCGCCATTGAGGCTCAGCAGCTTGTAAGTGGCGGGATCCAGATGCCCGGCGGCATCGGCACCCACGTAGCTATAGCTGACGAAGTCCGAGTTCGGGCGCAGATCGTAAAGCACGTCTGCGCTGCGCTGGTTTTCCAGGAGTGGGTTGTCCATCACCTGCCGGGCGCGTGAGAAACTGACTTCGGTCGACACCTTGAACTCGTTATCGGTCCAGTAGGTGCCATTGAGCCCAACGGATAGCAGATCGGCGTCGCGAGACTCCGTGCGGCCATCAGCGCGCTCGTCCACTCCCCGGGTCTCGACCGACTCGATCGCGTTCACTGGCGCGCCGTTATCGCCGACCGCGCTCGGATTACCGGGACGCTGATCAATGACGGAGGTGCCCGCGACGATGGGGCCCTTCGCTGCCGCGCCGATTCGGACGAGATCCGTCAGCCGCGGCGAGAACAAATGCATCTTGCCGTAGAAGCTGTCCGCGGTGAATTCCAGATGATCGATGGGCTTGAACTGCAAACTACCCATCAAGGTCTTGCGCTCACGATCCTCCCGGAAGATGGTCTGGAAGATCGAGTCAATGAGGGCGTACTTCGTGGTGTTCAGCGGCCGTCCCGCTTTGCCGTCCTCGACGATGCCATTGCCGTTGAGATCCAGCCCGCTGACCGGGCTCGTACTCGCCTCCGTGAGGCGCCGATCTCGCGTGATGCGGTGCTCATCCGTCTCGGTGAGGCGCTTGGTGTAAGCACCGCCGACCGAGACTCCGACCTTGCCGTCGGCAAATACATCGTTATAGAAGGCTGAAGCGCGTGGCGCCCACTGGTCACGGTTGGATTCGTTCGCTTCTTCAATGTTGGCGGTAAATTTTCGCTTGCCGATGTCCAGAGGGCGCACAGTGTGCGCAATCACCGTCCCGGCGAGGCCGCCCTCCTCCATGTCCGCGCTGGGTGTCTTGAACACCTCCACCTTGCTGACGAACTCCGAGGGCAGGATGGTGAAATCGAAGTTGCGGCTGACGTTGGTTCCGGATGCGCCCAGCGCGTTCGCGATTGTGTGTCCGTTGAGTTCTACGAGCGTGAAACCGGACGAAAGTCCACGAATGGAGACGTTCTGACCTTCACCCCGGAACCGGGAGATCTGTACGCCCGTAACACGCTGCAAAGATTCGGCGATGTTCTCGGTAGGGAACTTGCCGACGTCCTCGGCGGAGATGGCATCGACGACCACGTCCGCATCGCGCTTGGTGTTGATCGCGTTCTCGAGGCTACGGCGCACTCCAGAGACGACCACTTCCTGAAGCTCCGGCGCCTCGGCGGCATTTGCACCCCCGTTCGCGTCTCGCTGTGCCGGAGCAGGGCCCGTTTGTGCCTGCACCGCGGCTGCAGCCAGTATCGAGCTGACGGCCGTCCCTAAAAGCAGCATATTTCGCATGAAATCCCCCTTGTGTCAGATAGCACCGGGGAGCTGGCCTAACAGGCTGCCCTCCTCTGCTGCCATCCTCATTATCCATCTTGTAAGACCAATTTCAAGTGTCTACCGGTGTCATATCAGACAGGCTGGTTGACAAGGCGGCAGGAAAGGGGGCGGAATAGGCTGAGGAGAGCTGCGGGGGAAGCTTGATGGGCGGCTGCGCGTGGGAGCCGCGAGCCAGGCCAGCTTCATTGCGCCGGCATGGCGCGGCCGGGCTCGGTCGGAACGCCATCGACGGCGTGCCATCTTTACGCCGGGCAGCCCCGGCATTGAGCTGCGCGGCCTTGGGTCAACAAGGCGCCGTAAAACGGACACCCTTGGCAACAGACTCAATTGTTGTTTGTTCGGGACCGGAGGACGCACCGAGGCCAGCTCGCGCCTGCAGCGTCAACAGCCGATAGAACGTGCCGCGAATTGACGTTAGTCAGCAGCGACCGGGCGGTCCGGCTCGATCCCGCGCACCCGATACTTTTGCACTGCACGCCCTGATGTTGGAACGAGTGTGCCGGCATGCGCGTTCCTTTGAAGTGATCCATTTTCACACTGATGGGCTACACCTGCCAGTGGTGCAGCGGCGGCAGCTCGGCCGCATTGCACCCGAGAAGGGCGTCGAGCGCGCGGTCGCGATAGCGCGCCGCAGCGAAAGTCCACTGAAGATCGCGGCCAAGATCGATCGCGCCGACCAGGACTACTTCAACAGCCGGATCGCGCGCCTGATAGATGGATCCGAGGTTGACTTCATCGGTGAAATCACCGAGGTTGAGAAGACACGCTTTCTCGGGGAGGCCATCGCTCTGTTGTTTCCAATTGACTGGCCCGAACCGTTCGGACTCACCATTCCCCGCGCGCGCGGTCTGAGCCGCAAGCGCTGCCGGGAGAGGTTCGAGCAGCGTTTCCAGGTTGCACAAATGTCGCAGGCCTACTGCAACGTCTACGAACTGGCCAGGCAGCAAACCTGCCCCGTCATGTCATGACCGAATGTGTCGAACGCTACTACATCCCTGCTCCGGAAGTTACAGTTCCAGAGCGGGTCCGCGTGCTCAAGCACGATGAGACCTGTGGCCTGTTCAATGACTTCGGGGACATCGACGCCCACGCCCGGTATGAGGAGGGGCTCTACCATCGCGGCACGCGCTTTTTGTCGAGGCTGACATTGAAGCTCATGGGCGCCCGCCCCCTGTTATTGAGCTCGGCCGTTCACCGCGACAATCTGCTGATGTCTGCCGATCTCACCAATCCGGACTTGTATGTCAACGGCCAGGTCGTCGTGCCGCGCGGCAGCCTGCACGTGTATCGCTCCAAGCTGATCCGGTCCGATATCTGCCATGAGCGTATTCACGTCCGCAACTTCATCAATGAGCCGCTCGACATTGCGCTTGCCATAGAATTCGCCGCGGACTACGCCGATATCTTCGAGGTTCGTGGGCAGCAGCGGCCGCGGCGGGGACGGCTGCTCGAGCCGCGCACCGGGGTCAACTACATCTCGCTTGGATACGAAGGCCTGGACGGCGTGGAGCGCCATACCAGCATCGTGTGCAATCCAAAGCCGCACTCAATCGGTAAATCGGAAATCAAGCTGCAAGTACGTCTCGAGGCCCACAGCGAGCAGGTCTTCTGCGTGGACATCTCGTGCGAATCCTCACCCAGCGGCGGCAAGACAGCCCGGATTGTGCGACCTTCCCAGGCTGCCGATCTGGCACTGGCGCAGCAAGCCCACAAGGAAGAGCAAGAGCGCCTGCAGTGCGTGATCGATACTTCCAACCAGCAGTTGAATGCGTGGATCGACCGTTCGGCGGCGGACCTTCGCATGCTGCTCACATCTACACCCGCTGGATTGTATCCCTATGCGGGCGTGCCCTGGTTCGATACCACCTTCGGCCGTGACGGCATCATTACCGCTCTCGAGTGCCTCTGGCTGAGGCCGGATATCGCTCGCGGAGTGTTGTCCTTCCTGGCGAAAACGCAGGCCAAGGAGCGGGACGCCAATAGCGACGCCGAACCCGGAAAGATTCTGCACGAGGCGCGCAGCGGTGAAATGGCTACGCTGGGCGAAGTTCCGTTCGGCTGCTACTACGGGAGCGTCGATTCAACCCCGTTGTTCGTCATGTTGGCCGGCGCATATTTCCGCCGTACCGGTGACGAAGCGTTCGCGCAGTCACTGTGGCCCAACGTAGTGGCTGCGATCGAATGGTTGGAGCGCTACGGGGATGCAGATAAGGACGGATTCATTGAATATGAGCGCCGTTCCGCGAGCGGGCTCATTCAACAGGGCTGGAAGGATTCGCATGACTCGGTGTTCCACTCCGACGGCAGGCTTGCCGAAGGACCCATCGCGCTGTGCGAAGTTCAGGGTTATGCCTATGCCGCATTCATCGCCGCTGCCGAGCTGGCAGAAGCGCTGGGGCACCGCGACCGCGCGCGTACGCTTACCGACGCCGCCCGGGGCTTGAAAGAGCGCTTTCAGCAGCGCTTCTGGTGTCCGGTGATCTCGATGTACGCGCTGGCATTGGACGGCGAGAAGAATCAATGCCAGGTGCGCAGCTCCAATGCGGGCCATAGTCTGTTCACCGACCTCGCCCACCCTGAACATGCCACCGCCATCGTCAAGTGTTTACATGACGATGTCTTTTTCTCGGGTTGGGGTGTACGCACCGTGGCCGATCTGGAGCCGCGTTACAATCCGATGTCCTACCACAACGGCTCGATCTGGCCGCACGACAATGCGCTCATTGCCGCAGGCTTGAGTGGTCGCGAGGACAAGACGCTGGCCGAACGCATTCTCAGGTCACAACTCGAGGCCTCGACATACTTCGATTCGAATCGCCTGCCGGAGCTGTTCTGCGGATTCCGTCGAAGAGAGGGGAAGCCCCCGACGAGTTATCCCGTCGCGTGCTCGCCGCAGGCCTGGGCCGCAGGCTCCGTATTCCTGCTGCTGCAGTCGTGCCTGGGTATCCGCATCGACGCCCGCCTCAATCGAATCATCGTCCAACACCCTCACCTGCCCGAGGGCCTGGACCGCTTGACGATCCGGAACCTCCAGGTCGGCCAGGCCAGCGCCGATCTCATCGTGCAGCGTTATTCGGGTACGGTGGGACTGAATGTAGAAAGGCCCAGCGGTAACGTCGAAGTGCTGTTGTTGAACTGACCCTTCTGCAACGACTCGTATGCAAAGGCGGAGTTGGAAGGGTTTGCCCCACGCTCCGGCAGGCACTCCGAACTGCGAACAGCAGGCAAACGCACGATGAACTCGCTTCCGCGCCCGGGTCCCTCACTGTAGGCATTCACCGTACCGCCATGCAGCTCGATCAGGTGCCGCACGAGCGCGAGCCCAAGACCCAGCCCGCCGCGGGAGGCCGCAGAACCACCCTCGGCCTGCACGTAGGCGTCGAACACGCGCGCCAGCATGTCGCGCCGGATTCCGATGCCCGAATCGCGCACTCTAACCAGTGCCCAATCGCTTTCCCGCTCTATGGAGACGCATATGTGCCCCCCGTTCTCCGTGAATTTCGCGGCGTTGATCAACAGGTTTGCAAACACCTGAGTCAACCTCCCCGCATCACCGTCAACTATCAGGGTGACCGCAGGGAGCACGAGGGTCAAATGGTGCCCATGCGAGGTGATGAGCGGCTGCGCGGCTTCCATTGCCGCCCTGATGGCGGTTTCGAGGTCTAACAAGCCGCGCTTCAGATTGATCTGAGCATTCTGAGAGCGCGCCAGGTCCAGAAGATCGTCAACCAGCCGCACCAGTTGTGTCAGCTGCCGCGCCATCATGGTGCTTGACTGCCGGACCACCTGTGGCTCATCGAGGTGCAGCGTCAGCAGCTGCAAGGCGCTCGAGAGCGGCGCAAGGGGCCCTCGCATCTCATGCGCGAGTAGCGCAAGAAACCGGTCCTTGCCGGCGATGCAGTGGCGTAACTGCGCAACGAGGCGCTCGTTTTCGTGCGCATCGGCGGCAATCAGGATCCATTGGCCGACCCTGCCATCTGGGTTCCGAACCGGGCTGCCCCGTTCTACCTGCCGTACATAGTTGGATTGTGTCGTGAGACGGACCCGGCGTTCCACGACGTAGGGCTCGCCTGAAGCGACCGCGTGCTCCCAGGTCCGCTCCCACAACGAGCGGTCCTTTGGATGCAGCGCCGGCAGGAAGCCGGCGAGAAACGGGCTGCCCGCCCCGATTCCCATGAATTCATACCAGCTCGGATTGCTGTACGAGACACGTCCGCTCTCGTCCACAATGCACACGAGCTGCGGGAGAGAGTCTGCCAGGGAACGAAAGTGAGCCTCCGTCGCCACCGGCTCCTCCTTGCTAACGGATGCATCGCAAACCTCCACGTTAGGGGCAGGCGCGATAAGCCGCCAGTACACCTTCGTGTACATCCGCCCGCCCGCGGGGTACCGCAAAACAAGTTATAGTTAACGCTTGCGGGGGGCCTGGAGCGCGGCCTTCACCAATCGTGGAAGCTCTTCGGAGTCGAGTGGCTTGAGTAGAACGGCCACCGCGCCCGCTTTAGCATCCGGTGACTGCAAATGCCGGAAAACCTCGTCCTCGGCGGTTGCAAAGATAATCGGGATGGCCCGGCCCTGCGCCTGCAGCTCATGCTGCAATTGGAGCCCGCTCATTCCCGGGAGCCGGTAGTCGAGAATGAGACAGCCGGGCTCGGCACGGTCAACGGATTGCAGGAAGGCCTCGGCGCTCGGGAAAGTGCGCGTGCGCAGGCCATTCGAGTTCAGCAGATCCTCGAGAGCGGCACGTACTCCGGAGTCATCGTCCACGATTGCCACGAAGCGTTGTCGTTTGCGCTTGGCCATGGGGCCGTCGCTACTTCCCTGTGTGATGCGAGCCTGACTACATAGGATCGGCTCGATCCGCACGGAGTTGCTTTGACGAGGGCCACGGTTTGGGCGGGCTGTTCCCGCCAGGTCACCCAAGTTGCGACGTTGGCCACGATTCTTTAGGTGAGTTGCTCCATCAGGCGGACCAAAGTGGCGACGTTGCCCGCACCCATTCTTTCCATAATGCGCCGCCGATGCACCTTGATCGTGTTCTCGCTCAGGTGAAGCTCGGCCGCAATCTGCTTGTTGAGCCTCCCCTCGACTATCTTGCTGGCGATTTGACGTTGACGCGCCGTGAGCTGCTCATATCGGTTGCGGATACTCGCGAGCGCCTCGCGACGGCCTTGGGCGGCCCGGTCGCGCTCGAGGGCTTGCCGGATGGCCTCCAGCAGATCTTCGTCCCGGAATGGCTTGGCCAGGAACTCCATCGCACCCGCCTTCATGGCTCCCACCGCCGTCTGGATATCGCCATGGGCCGAAATGAAGATGATGGGAATCGCCTGCTCCGTGCGGGTCAGCTCGCGCTGCAGCTCGAGACCGCTCACGCCCGGCATACGTACATCGAGGACCAGGCACGAGGGAGCATCCCGGGTACGCCGGCGCAGAAAGTCCTGCGGGGACGCGAAACACTCCACGTTGAGTGACACAGATCCAATCAGGCTGGCGAGGGCCTCGCGAACCGACACATCATCATCAACAACGTAAACGACGGCGTTCGAGGACTTCACTCAGCAGGCGTCCTGTTGAAAGGTAGCTGAAAGCGGACCCTCGCTCCCGAGGTTTCGTTGGCAACAAACCATAACCGGCCGCCGTGCGCCTGAACAATGGCCCGACTGATGGCGAGACCCATCCCCATGCCGCGCGGCTTCGTGGTATAGAACGGCTCGAAGACTCGCTCCAACACCAGCTCGTCGACGCCCACCCCCGAGTCTTTGACTGACGCAATCACCCCTGCATCATCGGCTACCGTTTCGATCGTCAGCAACTTGGGCCGGGCCACGACAGCGGCCATGGCCTCGATCGCGTTCACAATGAGATTGAGAAAAACCTGCTGCATCTGAACCCGGTCGCAGCGGACCCGCTGCAGATTCTCATCCAGGTGAGCGCGCAGGGTAACCTCGTTCCGGCGCAGCTCAGTTCTCACCAACACAATCACCTCCTGAACGATTGAGTTGAGGTTGAGCACTGTGCGCTGTCCATCATTGCCACCAACGAGGGCGCGGATGCGCGCGATGACATCGTTCGCCCGATTCGCATCCCGCGCGATGCGTGTCAGCGCCTGCCGGGCCTTGTCAATACGCGGCGGGTCTGCAGCGAGCCAGCGCAGAGCGGCGCCCGCATTGGCAGTGAGAGCTGCCATCGGCTGATTCACTTCGTGTGCGATGGTTGCCATCAGCTGTCCGAGGGTCATGGCACGCGAGGCCCGGGCAAGCTCCGCCTGCATGCTGCCCAATGACTCCTCTGCCTGTCTTTGCTCCGTGATGTCGGCAATCGTACCTACATATTCCATCAACTCACCCGACTCGCCAAAAACGGGGTAGGCGTGACTGTGGATGCATCTCATCTGCCCGTCAGGGCGGACCATGCGGTACTCGGCGTCGAAGTCACACTCCGTACGAACTGCTTCCTGAAACGCCCGTTCAACCTGCTCCTTGTCATCGGCGTGCACCATCTGCAAGTAAACATCATACGAGACTTTGTTGCTTTCGGGGTCCAGTCCGAAGATGCGGAAATGCTCGCGTGACCAGAACAACTCACCCGACGCGCGATTCCAGGCCCAACTGCCCGTTCGGGTGATCTTCTGCCCGAGCGCGAAATGATTCATTTGGCGGCGGAGCTGTAGCGTTCCAGTCCTAGCTATTGCCTGGAGTCACCCGATACAGCACGCTTGCATGCGGTTTGAGCCGCACCGCAAGGGTGCGTGAAGGGCCGATATCTTTGTGCTCCCACAGATCGCGCACTACGGGATTTTTGATTGCGATCCCGACGGCACTCCACTGCGTCTCCAAAACCTGTTGCACGTCCGTAACGTTGAAAACGGCAATATAGTGAGTGTTACGGTCAGGTGCGTCCGCCGTCCAGGCAATAAAGTTACCGTTGCTAAAGGATTCATGACCTGCGCGGCTGGACTGATCCACGGCAATCACTTCTGGATTCGCCAGTAGCGCGAGCGACACCGGGTCGAGGCTCGGCAAATCGCCTCCCATGATCAGCGGCGAGCGGAAGATCGACCAGAGAGTGACCATCGTCCGCTGTTCGTCGGACGTGAACTTACTCGGAGCGCCTCCGCCCTCCTTCGCGGTGATTCGCAGTCTGCCGATGGGCAGCATGTCAGCATCCGGCCAGGTGTTGTGTACACTGGTATAGGGCGCCCACGCGCGGGTGAGCTCGAACTGCCGCTTCAGTAATTTCCAGTCATCCCAGAAATCATCGGAGATACGCCACATCTGGGCGTGTTGTGCGAGAAACGACGCCTCGGACAGAGGTGCCGGCCCGGGCGAGATGCTGAGGACGATCGGGCGCGAGGACCTGGCGATGGCACGGCTGAGCGCCTCGATCTCGGCGGGCTGATATTGATGACTACCCATATCGTCAGCCTTGATGAAATCCACGCCCCAGGAGGTGTACAGCTCAACGAGCGAGTCGTAGTACTCCTGTGAGCCGGGCTTCGCCATGTTTACGCCCCACATGTCGGGATTCCAGTTGCACGCGTTCTGCCGGTCTGCCACATCAGCGGCGTGATAGTGCGTGCCCTTGATCGGCAGGTTCCTGTCCACCGCCTGACGCGGAATTCCGCGCATGATGTGAATACCGAATTTCAATCCTTTGCCGTGGATGTAGTCGGCTAGCGGTCGAAATCCTCTGCCCTCCGCCGCCGAGGGAAACCGGTTCACCGCGGGGATGAGGCGCCCATAGGGGTCCAGTGCGACGGTCTCACCCGGGCGATAGTCATGGCCTGCAGCCGCGGCCGCATACCATTGGATATCGACGACGATGTATTGCCAGCCGAAGGGCTTGAGTTTGTCGGCCATCGCATCCGCGTTAGCCTTGACTTGTGTCTCGGTGACAGTTGTTCCGTATGCGTCCCAACTGTTCCAGCCCATGGGGGGTGTGGCTGCCGGTCCGGTCGCCGCGTATACGGCCTGGGCCGAAGCAACGGATAGTAGAGCGGCACTGAGTAACGCGCACAATGAGCTTGTCTTAAGCACAATCGCCTCCTGCGGGAGTAAGATTGTATTGCAATCGCGGCACGGACGGAGAATGCCGATGTACAAAACAGTCTGGAGGTTCGTCACGCTTGCGGTCCTGGCGTCCACCGTATGCGCGGGCGAGGACCGGACCGCTGGGACCCAGGGGTTGCCCGAGGGCGCGGGCAGGAATATCGCTGCGGCAAACTGTGTCCGTTGTCATGATGCCAGCCGACTTGCGACGCCTGGCTATACCCGCGCAGGTTGGCAAAACGTCGTTGCCCAGATGATGAATATCGGCGTCGCGCTGCCACCCGACCAGGAACCCGTCCTGATCGACTATCTCGTCCGGAATTTTCCGCAGAAGCCGCAGGCGGCGGCGACTGTTGTTCCGGGCAGCGTGCAGGTCACGTTCAAGGAATGGCCCGTAGCGACGGAGGGCGCATTCCCACATGACCCGCTCGCCACCGCGGATGGTGCGCTCTGGTACACCGGCCAACGCGCCAGCCTCCTCGGCCGGATCGATCCGCAAAGCGGCACGATCAGGGAGTATCGCACCCGTACTCCAAACTCAGGTCCCCACGGGTTGACCGCCGATGCAGCCGGAAATATCTGGTTCACGGCAAACTCGGCGGGCTATGTAGGCAAGCTCGACCCCAAGAGCGGCGCCGTCACCGAGTTCAAACTGCCCGATCCGGACGCTCGTGATCCGCACACCCCTATCTTTGATCAGAAAGGTGTGCTCTGGTTTACGGTCCAGGCCGGGAACATGATCGGCCGGATTGTACCCCGTACCGGCGAAGTGAAGTTGGTCGGTGTACCCACCGCGCATGCCCTTCCGTATGGCATGGTCGTCAGCTCAAAGGGTGTGCCGTTCTTTGCCGAGTTCGGCTCGAACCGGATCGCCAGTATCGATCCGGACTCGATGAGCATCCACGAGTTTGTTCTGCCGGATGCGGCTTCGCGGCCCCGCCGGGTCGGGATCAGCAGCGACGATGCGATCTGGTTCTCGGACTATGCGCGTGGCTCATTGGGTCGGTTGGATCCGAAAACCGGCCAGACGCGCGAATGGCCGTCTCCCGGGGGACCTGGGTCCCAACCGTACGGAATCACGGTACTCGACGACATCGTCTGGTACAGCGAGTCGGGTGTGCGACCCAACACACTGGTGCGATTCGACCCCCGGAGCGAAAAATTCCAGACTTGGACCATACCCTCGGGTGGCGGCGTGGTGCGCAACATGATGCCGACGGCGGATGGCAAGCTGGTACTGGCAGAAAGTGGTGTCGGCAAGCTAGCACTGGCCGACATGAAGTGACACTCGTTAGCCTCACATGAATGTCACCCACCACTGCCTTCGACCATATCCAAGCGGATCACGCGATCCCATTCGTCTGCGGCGGGAGATGGAAGGGTGAGCTCAATACCATCAGGGCGCTTTCGAACGGTGACAGCGCGCCCGTCCCGTAGAGCGCGCGCGCTGCGGACCAGTTGCTTGAGCGGTACGAATAGTTGGGTGTCGGACCAATCCAGAACGTGGACGTAGATGCGATTGCCATTTCGGGTCGTGACGCCCCAGGGCCGCGGTGCGACCGGTCCGCCACGGGTGCCGTACACGCTCTCGCCATATTGTTGGAGCCAGTGCCCGATCTGCCCGAGCGTCTTCACGTTCTCCGGCTGAAGCTCCCCGTTCGGCAGAGGACCCGTGTTCAGCAGGAAATTCGCGTTACGCCCCGCGGCTGAGACCATGCTGCGCACCAGGGTCCGGGGGGACTTGAACTGGTCATCGATCAGGTTGAAACCCCACGAGCCGTTCATGGTCTCCGCCATTTCCAACGGCAGCTTGCCAACCGTTGCGCTGTTGAATCCCATGCTGTTTTCGCCAGGCAGGTCGCGCTCGAACATCTGGAAGTCTTCGCCTGCGAACGGCGTCTGATGGTGGTTGTTGCCGATCAGCGCCGCGGGTTGCAGGCTGTGGATCAGTCGGTAGGTCTCACCGAGACGCCAGCGATCGTGCATAGCGGTACCCTTCTGATCCCACCAGCCATCGAACCAAATACCGCCGATCGGGCCGTACTGCGTCAGCAGCTCGCGTAGCTGCGCATTTTCATAGTCGATGTAGTGATCCCAGTTGCCGCCGGCGGGCCGCTCCGCCGCGTGCCCCGTCGTACCTTGGGGAAAGTAGTCGGGATGGTGCCAATCGAGCTGCGAATAATAGAAGAACAACTTGATCCCCTGCTTGCGGCAGGCGGCGGCCAGCTCGGCGAGCGGGTCGCGCTTGAAGGGTGTGGCGTCGACGACGTTGTATGGGCTGACCTTGCTGGCAAACATCGCAAAGCCTTCGTGATGTTTGGATGTGATCACGACATAGCGGGCGCCGGCAGCTTTGAACGTGTTTACCCAGGCGTCGGCATCGAACGAGGTCGGATTGAAGAATTTCGCCAGCCGCTCGTAGTGCCGCGCAGGAATCTGCGCTTCGTCCATGATCCATTCGGCGATCCCCATCTTGCCGGCACCACCGAGCTCACTGTAGAGGCCCCAGTGCAGGAAGACTCCGAACTTCGCGTCCTGGAACCACTGGCGCGCCGCGAGGTTCTCGGGCGCGGGGGTGTAAGACTCAGGTGGATCTGCCCGGCTGACCGCCGTTGCCAGCAGGACCACCGCCAGGAGCATCACCCGTGTGAACCTTGTTTGATTGCCTGTGAACTCGATCATGTCGGCTGATCCTTTAGCGCGGAGCCATAGGCGGGATTGGGCCGGGGACCGAGCTCAAACACCAGGTGTCCGCCTTGCACGAGCTCGGCATGGCTGATCCACACTTTGGAGTAGGCCCGGCCGTTCCAATGGACTGACTGGATATACGGGTGGTCGGGCGCATTGTTGCGCGTCTCGACAATCAGCTTGCGCCCCGGAGCCACCTGCAACTGTGCCCGATCGAACAAAGGGCTGCCAAAAACATAACGCGCGCTGACAGGATCGACGGCGTACAGGCCGAGCGCGCTCATCAGGTACCAGGCGCTCATCTGACCGCAGTCTTCGTTACCAGCGATCCCATCAGGCTCGGCACGATGCATGGTCTTCAATAGTATTCGAACACGCGACTGCGTCTTATGGTGCGCCCCGCAATAGGCGTAAAGATAGGCAATATGATGACTGGGCTCGTTGCCGTGAGCGTATTGGCCCACGAGCCCAGCGATGTCGGGGGGCGCGTCTGCGGGGAGTTCCGAGCTCGTCGAGAACAGCTCATCGAGCTTTCGCTCGAACGCCTCGGGCCCGCCGAACATCTCCATGTAGGCGCGGACGTCGTGTTGATTCAGGAATGTGGCCTGCCATGAGTTGCACTCGGTGAAATCGCGCCAACGTTTGCTGTGCCCCATGGACCGGGGATCGAATGGCTCAGCCCAGCGGCCGTCGGCCAAGCGCGGGCGCATGAAACCGAGTTTCCGGTCGAACAGGTTGCGATAGTTGTGCGAACGCTCGCGCAGTGCTTTCGCGTCGTCCGTCGCGCCGGCTGCCTCGGCCAAGGTGGCCATCGCCCAGTCATCGTAGGCGTACTCAAGGGTCTTGCTGACTGCTTCCTCGACTGTGTCGCTCGGGATGAACCCTAATTTGATGTATTCGCCAACGCCGTTTGCCGGATTGTCGAATGCGCGCTTGCGGAACACGGGCCACGCGCGCGCGTAGTCGATGCCGGAAAAGCCCTTGGCGTAGGCTTCGGCAAGTACGACTGCCGAGTGCCAGCCGATCATGCAACGTGTTTCGATGCCCTGCAGCGGCCAGATCGGCGGCCCGACGGGGCTCTCCTCCGCCATGCGCACGAGACCTGCCACGAGATCTGTCGTCCGCTCGGGTTGAATGAGAGTGAACAGCGGGTGCAGCGCCCGATAGGTATCCCAGAGAGAGTACGTGCTGTAGTTGTTGGCTCCGGCTGGCAACTGGCGAACGACCGTATCCATCGCGCGATAACGGCCATCGACATCCGAGAACAGAGTCGGAGCGAGCGTGGCGTGATACAGCGCCGTGTAGAATATCCGCCGATCCGTTTCAGTCCCTCCCTGAATCGCGATTCGGGACAGCTCCTGCTCCCAGGCCGCGCGGGCAGCCGAGTGGACCGCTTCGAAGTCCCATCCCGGAATTTCCGCCTGCAGATTGCGCAGCGCTCCGTCCGCATCAACCGAAGAGATACCGACCTTCACGAGCAGAGGCGCGGTATGAGCATCGGGAAAGTGCAGAACACACTTCAGCCGGGCTCCCCGCGCCTCGACTGAGGCCGGCGGTAAGCCTCGGTCATTGGAATACAGTTCCACTGAGGCGAACGGGCGCGACACCTGCAGCGCGAAATAGATCACGCGCCCGTCAGCCCATTGATGTACGCGTCGCTCACCTACCAACGTGTTATCTGTGACCACACGCAGGGATGCGTCGGTGATCTTGGTCGGCTGGTCGGCAGATTCCTGCGATCCGTGGGTCAAATCAATCAGCAGATGCCCCGGTCCTGGCTGTCCGAACCGATAGCGATGCAGACCTGCCCGCGCGGTAGCGGTCAATTCCGCTTCTATGCCGTGATCCTTGAGCAACACCCGGTAGTACCCGGGGGATGCGCGCTCGTCGGCGTGATCGAACCGTGATCGATAGCTCCCTTCCGGATGTTCCAGGCTGCCGGGCTGCAAGCGGACGGGGCCCGTCGCGGGAACGACCAACACGTCCATCATGTCACCGACGCCCGTCCCGCTAAGGTGGGTGTGTGAGAAGCCGAGAATCGACGTGTCGTCGTGGTGATAGCCCGAACAGGCGTCCCATCGCGCGACGTCGGTATCGGGGCTGAGTTGGACCATGCCGAAGGGAACCGTTGCGCCAGGAAAGGTGTGGCCGTGGCCGCCCGTGCCGATGAACGGATCGACGTAGCTACAAAAATCGGGACCGGTCTTCGAATTGGAGGCCGTAGCCTTCGAGTCGGCTGCGGCAGTCAATTCAGCCGCGACCGCCCGCCATGTCAAATGACTCCCGAGTCCAGCCAGGACGGTGCCGCCGAGCAGCTGTCTTCGTGTGAACATCTACGTGTTTCCTTAGAGTGCGCGGCTCAGAAGCGCCGGCTTCCGGTCGCTCAGATCAATGATCAGTTCGCCAAACAGGCCGTTGGCCCACGCGAACCACTTCCGCGTAAAGTGAGAGGGATTGTCCTGATCGAAAGCCTCATGCATGAAGCCGGTCTGCGCGTGCGAGCGCTTCAGCCAAACCAGGCATTCACGGATCTGGGAATCGCTGTCGCTGGTCAGGGCGCGCATGATGATCGACATCGGCCAGATCATCTTGAGGCCCACGTGCGGCCCACCCACCCCGCTGGCGGCAGTCCCCTTGGCAAAGTATGGATTGTTCTCGCTCCACGCTCGTTTGCGCGTGTTCGCACACACTGGATCATCGCGCCCACAACATCCCAGGTAGGAAAGACTCATCAGTCCTGGAATGTTGGCATCATCCATGAACAATGTGTTGCCGAAACCATCGGTCTCATAAACGAAAAACGCATTCCCGTGGGCGTCGCGTATCCGCCCGTGCACCATCAAGGCCGCTTCCACTTCTGTCGCCAGCGCATCGCACTCCGCCGCAAGCGCTTTGTCCCCGTGCATCGTTCGTGTCATCACTCCGAGATCGCGAAGACTACGCACTGCGAACAGATTCGAAGGGATCAGGAAGGGATAGACGCAGGCATCATCGGACGGTCGGAACATCGAATGTATCATACCAACCGGTCGTGTCGGCGCACCGTAGCCGTCCCCGGCAAGCGTGTCGATCGAATCCTCCGTGGCGCGCTGGAATCGATAGGGGCCAGGTGCTCCACGCCGTTGTTGCTCGCGGAAGGTTTTGACGATGAGGGCCATCGCCTCGCGCCATTCCTCATCGAATGGCTCGATATCGCCTGTCGCTCGCCAATAGCCGTGAGCCAGACGCATGGGGTAGCACAGCGAATCGATCTCCCACTTCCGCTCCGCCACACCCGGCTTCATGTCAGTCTTGTCCGTCACTGCCCAGCTCAGCGGCTGCGTCCCGCGTAGGTCGCGCTGGAAGGCGTTCGCATATGGATCGATCAAAATACAGCGGGCATGGCGGTGAATCAGCCCGCGGAACATCCGCCGTAACCCTTCATCGGAGCGAGCCTGGGACAGATACGGCCACACCTGGGCTGAGGAATCTCTCAGCCACATCGCAGGTATGTCGCCAGTCACAATGAACGTGTCGGGCTTACCATCGAGTTCGCTTAGCGTGACTGCCGTATCGAGCGTATTCGGATAGCAGTTCTCAAATAGCCACGCGAGCTCCGCGTCCCCAACCCTGGATTTGACACGCTGGAGAGTTTCTTCGACCGCTGGGCTCGAGAACGTGCGCTGATCGGGAGGGGGCCGCAGACTTACCCGGTCTGCAGCGGGCGCCAAGGCCCGCGAGTAGCGAGGCAAGGCGAGCACACTGCCTGCCAGGGCGGCACTGATCAGAACGTCGCGTCGGGATTGCACACCCTGCATGATACAAACGTCTCCGCACGAAGTCCCCCGTGCAGGTTGTCCTGTGCTCGCCGCAGATACCGTTAGTGAACCCCGGCGCCCGCCTTGACACCCGAGGGCAAGCCGCTTGTGCTCGAGCGCGAGTCGTAGAGAGCAAATTCGCGGATCTGGGCGGCATCCGTCGTCGAAAGCAAGTTCAATCGAACCCGAGTGGCCGTAACTGGCTCGAACGTGTCGATCTTCTTGTGGCCGATCGCCTGCGCGCGGGCGATCGTTTTCCACGCACTGCCCGTCCAGACTTCAACCTGGTACTGGCGCACGCGCTGCCCGCCTTCAAGCCATTCCAGAGTCATTGTGCGATCGAACGTGACCGGGTGGTCAAACCGTACTTCCACGATCGCGTGATGGCTGCCCGCGGGTGCGGACCAGAAGGTGTCAGGATTGTCGTCCAACGCAAGCTCCAGACTGTCACCGGTCCGCTGATGTCCGCGGACGAGGTTGTTGCCGTAGCGTGCTTTGATGGCCGCGCCGAATTCACGCAGTCGCGCAACATCGCTTGGCGGAAGCAGACCGTGCCGATTCGGCGCAAGGCCCAGCATCAATTGCCCGCCTCGCCCGACACTTTCTTCATAGGTCTTGATGAGCTCGGCAACGCTCTTGAGCGAGGCTTCGTCGTCGACTCCGCCGAACCAGTGCCCTTTGCGCAGGGGCGTATCGACTTCAGCGGGTCGCCAGCGCAGTGCGCCGTGGCGGTCGATGACGTTCCAGTTCTCGTATGGAATAAATCCGTCTTCATTACCGACCCAACGGATGTCCCCGTAGTCGAACAGCGCTACATCTGCGAAGACCAGGGTATTGGGCTGGTAGATGCGCAACTTTTCGACGAACCGACGAAAGTCGTACACATGGCCGCCACTGCCGGCGCCATCCAGCCAAAATTCGGCCAGTTGCCCGTAGCTCGAAGCCAGTTCCCCGACCTGCGACTCGTAGTAGTCGTCATAGGCGGCAGTGTCTTTGTACCGGGGCTCATGACGATCCCAGGGAGAAAGATAGACACCGAACTGCATACCGTACTTACGCGCCGCGGCCGCAACCTCGGCGACCAAGTCGCCCTTGCCGCCCTTCCAGGGCGAACTCTTGACTGAATAGTCCGACTCCCCAGTCGGCCAGAGACAGAACCCATCGTGATGTTTGGCCACCAACACGATGTATCGGGCTCCCGCATCCTGCGCCGCCCTCACCCACTGCTCTGTATCGACAGCATCGGGATTGAATACTGACGGTTTTGCCGTCCCGTCTCCCCACTCGAGCCCCGTAAAGGTGTTCGTACCGAAATGCACCAGCACGCCGAACTCGAGGTCCTGCCAACGGACCTGCTGCGGGCTCGGCATTACGTCCGCGAAGTCGGGCGGCATCGTGGCGGCGGGGGTTGCCGCCACGATGCCGCACATCAACAGGGCACGTATTGCCCGTAACATCCTAAGCCCGGTACCGGTCGCTTAAAATTTGTAAGTAACGTTGAAGAAGCCCGTCATGCCGGAGTCGACGATGTCCGAAACCGCCAGCGAGTTCTTGCCGATGTGCGACCAGTAGCTGTAACCCCTCAGGAGGTTCGCGATGGACAGATCAAGCTTCACGCCGTTCTCGAACGCATAGCCGGCGTGCATGTCCAGTCGCCGCGTCGGGCGCACCCACAGGTCATCCCAGTTGCTCCCGAGACCGAGCTGGTCGTACTGCGACACGTAGTTGCCGCTGTAGTTGTAGAGCAATCCGACGGACAGTCCGTGCTTCTCGTAAAACAGCTCCACGTTGGCCAGCCAATCCGGAGCATTCTGGATGGGCGAGGAGGAATCGAATCCCGGAGTGTTCAAATGGACCAGGGTGTGCTCGCGCGTGAAATTGCCGCTCACGCCGATTCCGTCGAACGGCTCGGGCAGGAACTTGAACTTCTGGCGCGCACCGACTTCGATACCCCAGACCTGCCCCGACCCCACGTTGACCGGCCGCTTGATCACCACGCCGGCACCGGCGACAGAGAGATCGGGGACGTTGGCGATGGTGTCGTAAATGTAGTGCTGCAGGGTCTTGTAGAAGCCGGCGAGCACGATATGGCGGCCCGCACCATTGTCCCACTCACCCGACAGGTCATAGTTGATCGCCGTTATGGCCTTGAGACTCGGATTTCCCTCGGTAATGGTGTTAGTAACCGTGCCACCGCTGGTCGACGGCGAGTTGGTGACGCCGCCGCCCAGCTTGACGAACGCGGGACGGGTGTAGCTGGTCCAGATCCCCGCCCGATAGACGGCGCCCGGATCGGGCCGATAGTTCACGAATAGGCTGGGTAGCGTTTCGTTGTAGATGGTGTGGTTGCTGTCGAAGTGGCCGGACAAAGCGTTGCCAAAATTCGGGCTGTTGGGGTCCGTCTCAGTGGGTATGACCCAGAAGGTGTTGTGGATGGAAGTGTGCTCGAAGCGCACACCCGGGGTGATCTCCCAGTCGCCCGTGTGATACTGCAGCATGGTATACGCTGAAGCCACATCCTCGGTGCCGTTCTGGTTGTTGCAATTGAGGCTGTTCACGTAGATCGAGCCGCAGGTGTCCAGGTTCTTGGCATCGGCCGCGCTTGCGTAGTAAGCCAGCAGCGAGTCCTCATCGATCTTGGGCACACTCCAGCCATATTTGCTCGGAAACACGGGCTTGTAGTCGCCGTTCCAGATGGGCAGCGAGCCGAACGTGGAGCCGTCGAAAAAGCCGGGATTGGTCCAGTCGCGAAAGCTCACGTCGCGCGAGCTGGCAATGTACTTGGCGCCGAACTTCAATTCGAGCGCTCCGTCGGCGAGCTCCTTGCGCACGTCGATCTTGGCGCCCCCCTTCTTCTGTCCGCTGTAGGCTTTCTGCAGCTCGCCGCGGTCGAACGCCGGCAGGCCGCGAATGTTGTACAGCTGCGAGGTCATTTCCGGGGTCAGGTTCGCGTATGGGAAATTGTTGGAATACGTGACGAGGCTCGTCTGCCCGTAAGGGAAACCATTGTCCGTAACGTCTCCCCCCTGCACGTGCGAGGTGCGCGCGTCGATTTCGATGTGATTGGGACGGTCATCGCGTCCCCAGCTGTAGAACAAATTCGGCGACACGGTCCAACTGCCGAGCTTCTTGTCCACACCCACCTGGAAGGTGCCGAGATCCGCAACCTCGGGGTTCGTTTCCAGCCAGTAACGGATGGATACGTTGGCAAGATCCGGTTGGTACAGGCCCGCCGCGGTCTGATAGGGGCTGTCGGAGCCCGTCAGCACGCCCATCGCGACGATCTGGCTGAGATTGCTGTCCTGTTGTGTCAGCGCGTACGCGTATGTCAGCCGTGCATAAGCCGAAGTCGTGTCGTCGGGCTGCCAGTCGAAGGAGGTGCTGCCGCCGAACTGCTTGGTGAGACCTGAAGACACGCCGACGTTGAATGCGGTCAGCTCGAGGTTCTTCTGCGGGTCCACCCCGGCCGGGTTCGTACCATCGGCATTGGTGACCTTGAACTTCCAACCGTTGTCACAACACCCGGACTCCATGACACCGCCCATCTCGCTGTTGGCGAAATGGCGCAGGGTGTAGTAACCGCTGGCATAGATCCCGAACTGCTGATCCGCTCCGAAGCGCCGCGCGATCTCAGCGCCGAAGTTATAGCCCAATCCATTTTGATGGTAGTCAATGGGGCGACTCTCGAGGCGGGTTCCGGCCGTGACGCTCGTGAACGACTCCGGGTAGTCGAATGCCGTCGGCGTACGAAAGTCGACGGTGCCGCCGATGGCATCACCGTCCATGTCTGCCCTGGAGGTCTTGTTGAGGATGATTGTCTTCAGGCCCGAAGGCGGCAGGAGGCTCAACTGCACCTCACGGCTGTACGGCATGCCCTGGGCCACCGTCACGCCGTTGACGAGATTGACATTGAATTCGGCGTCCATCCCGCGCACGGAGGTGAACATGCCCTCGCCGCGGGCCGCGGAGTCGATACCACCGATGAACGAGCCCCCGCTGGTGGTGAGCACGTTTACGCTGGTCAGCAGACCCAGTGCCTCTGCTGCATTGTGCACTGCAGTATTGGCAAGGTCCTCGGCCGATAGAACACTGACCGTGTTGGAGGCCTTCAGCTGAATGTCCGAAGCCTCGTAGCGGTTGCTGGCAACGACGATCTCCTCGAGCGTCACCTGCCCGCTGTTGGCGGGCTTGGCCGCACTCGAGCCTGGCTTGGTTGGGGTTGAGTCCGTCCGGCCAGGGGTAGCGTCCGCGGTGGTCGCGTCGGTATCAGCGCCCGTAGCCGCGGCTATGTCCGCGGACTTGTCCGCATTCGTGGATGAGTAAGCCGGTCCCGCGATTGCGATTGCGGCGGCGCATAACCCAACTCGATGTCTCGCTAGAAGCATTCGATTCTCCCCCGAACCGGTTCCGACATCCCTGTGGGCCCCAGCCCGGCGATAAATGGCTCAGATCGTGTTCACTGGGCTCAATTCGTTTTTTCTATCTTATACCACCTATGAACTGAATTTTCCAAACGATGTTTCAGCGCGACCGATGAGGGGATTCACTTTCAGAGGCTGGCGGGTTGGGGGGCAGCCGGATGCTTCGGAACGCGCTTATGTTTAGCGCTTGAGAAGCATCCACTCGTGGGCGGGATCGTTGCGGAAAATCCACTTCCGCTCGGGTCCGGCCATGACATTCAGATAGTAAAGATCGTAGCCGTGAGGCGCGCCAACGGGATGATAGCCGCGCGGCACCAGGACGACATCGCCGTCTTTGACACAAAGCGTCTCATCGAGCTCGCCATCGTCAGTGTAGACGCGCTGGAAAGCGAAACCCTGCGAGGGATTCAGGCGGTGGTAGTACGTTTCCTCCAACCGCGTCTCCTGCCCTAAGACAGCGTTGTCATGCTTGTGAGGCGGATAGCTCGACCAGTGGCCGCCCGGAGTCAGCACTTCCACAACCAGAAGGCTGTCCGCCGACTCGGATTGCGGGAGGATGTTGCGGACGTACCGGGTGTTTGTTCGCTGCCCCCGCACTTCGCGCGACATGGCCTCGGGAGCAATGATGCGCGCCGGGCGCCCCGGTCGCCCCGGGGCTGAACACAAGGCCACTTCCAGCCCCGTTTCTGCGACAACCAAAAAACGAGCGCCGGCTGGCACGTAGACCGCTCCGGGCGCCACATCATCGAAAACGCTGCTGCGTCCACCAACCAGGCCCAATGCCACATCGTCGATTGAAATCCGGGCGGAGCCGTTCATGACGACTATGCACGTCTCACGATCAGCTTCGCCACCCGTCAACTCCTGGCGAGGTGCAAGGCGGCAGACCTTGAAACCAACATGCGCCCATCCCGCGCTTTGCGGGGTCACTTCCAATACGCAGCCCGTTGCGTCGGGCTCGTGTGGACGAACCAGGAGCTGGCTCACAGCCTCACGCCCCCTCGCGCAGACCAGCCGCCGCTGCCTCTTGTTGGAGGGTCGTCAGCCCCAGCTCACCGTAGTGGCGCGGATCGGCCTTCGCCGGATCCTGCTCCGCCTCCACAATGATCCAGCCGGAATAGTTGATTGCGGCAAGAGCCCGCATGACCGCACCATAGTTGAGCCGTCCGTCGCCGGGCACCGTGAACATGCCCGCGAGCACCCCGTCAAGGAAACTTCCGCCACTTTTCACCACGCGCTCGAATACTCCAGGGCGCACATCCTTGCAGTGAATATGCGCAACACGGGCTGGGTGTGAAAGGATCAGAGCCGCCGGGTCGACTCCGGCCAGGGCGGCGTGACCGGTGTCTACCGTGAGTCCAACACTGGCCCCGGTCACCTTCAGAAACGTGTCGATATCCTCGGGACGCTCGACAACAGTGCCCAGATGATGGTGATAGGCGAAGCGCAGCCCTTGCGCTTTGATGTAATCGGCGACTTGCGTCAGCGAAGCACCGAAGGCAACCCACCCAGCCTGATCCAGGCGGGGTGTAGCCAACAGTGGCCGGTGTCGATCGCCGTGTATGGCATTGCTGGTCTCGGCAAATATAAACACGCTCGAGCCCATGGCTTTGAGCAGCGCCAGGTGGGGCTGCAGCGCCACGATCTCCGCTTGCGCCGAGCGAGTCAACAGCGCGCCGCTGTACCAGCCGCCCACCAGGTCGAGTCCATGCTCGCCGAGAAGGTGGTGCAGCACTTGCGGATCTCGCGGGAACTTCCCGCCGAGCTCAATGCCATGAAAGCCGATTTCCGTGGCGTCGGACAACACGGTTTCCAGCGGCGTGTTGCCGCCCAGTTCCGGCATGTCGTCGTTGATCCAGGCGATAGGACTCACACCGAAACGGATGGTCATCGGTTTCCCCGCTGTTGTTTCTTTATCCTGTCTTCATAGGCTGCTCGCGCTTCCATCACAGACTTGGAGCCGGACACCTCAGGGACGGCAACGTCCCACCATGTGCCGCCCGCGCCTGTTGTCGAGTCAGGATCGGTTTCGATGACAATGACGTACGTCCGGTCGGCAACTCGCGCCTGCTCCAGCGCAGCCTCGAGCTGCGACAGGTCCGCGACTTTCTGCGCCCGGGCGCCGAGGCTGGCCGCATGCGCCGCAAAGTCGATCTGCGGCGAGCCAGCGAGCAGGTTGTTGAAGGGCTCGCTGCCGGTACTCTTCTGCAGGCGGTTGATGCAACCGAACCCGCGATTGTCGAGCACCGTGACGATGAGCTTGAGGCCCAATGTCACTGCAGTTGCCAGCTCCGAGTTCATCATCAGGTAGCTGCCGTCGCCGACCAGAACGTGTACCTCGCGCGACGGTTCCGCCATCTTGACGCCGACGGCTCCAGCGATCTCGTAGCCCATGCAGGAATAGCCGTACTCGACGTGATAGCCACCGGAGCGACGCGTGCGCCACAGTTTGTGCAACTCACCCGGCAACCCGCCGGCTGCGCAGACCACGATGGCGTCGGCGGCGGCTTTGCGCCAGACCGCGCCCAACACCTGAGCATCGGTGGGGAGTTGTCTTCCGGCTGGCGCTGCCGCTGTCGCCTTCTCCCACGCTTCATTCCATTCAGCTATGCGCGCAGTCGCCGCCTCGGTCCAGCTCGACGGCGCCCGCCAATCCGTCAGCAGCGTGGCCAGGTCGGCGAGCGTTGCTCCAACATCCGCCACAACGCTCACGGCACCATGCTTGTGAGCGTCGTACGAAGAAATGTTAACTTGCGCAAGCTTGCATTCAGGTCCGCCAAACAAGGCTCGCGACCCCGTCGTGAAGTCCTGCAGGCGCGTACCCAAGCCGACCACGACATCAGCCTGGGCGGCGGCAGCATTCGCCGCGCTTGAGCCAGTGACTCCGATCGCGCCGAGATTCATAGGATGATCCCAGGCCAGGGATCCCTTTCCCGCCTGGGTCTCAGCAACAGGGATGCCGGTCCGCAAGGCGAAGTCCGCGAGCACGGCGTCGGTACCCTCACGCGCATAGGAAACACCACCGCCAGCGATGATCAGCGGTGCTTTCGCTTTCCTGAGCAGGTTGGCGAGCTGGTCGAGCTCGCCCGGGTCGGGACGGGGAGCGCGAATGGACCAGAGGCGCGGCGCGAAGAAACTGGTTGGATAATCGAACGCCTCGGCCTGGACATCCTGGCAGAAAGCCAACGTCACCGGCCCGCAACCCGCCGGATCGAGCAAAGTCGCCAGCGCACGGGGCAAGGCATCGAGCAGCTGCTCGGGACGGCTGATCCGATCGAAATAACGGGACACCGGCTTGAGGCAGTCATTGGCGGAGAGCGTTCCGTCGGCGAAATCCTCCACCTGCTGCAACACCGGAGCGGGCCGGCGGCTCGCGTACACATCGCCCGGCAACAGCAACACCGGCAGGCGATTAACGTGAGCGAGAGCGGCAGCCGTCACGAGGTTGGTAGCTCCTGGGCCGATCGAGGTTGTGCATACCATCGCGCGACGCCGACGCATCTGCTTGGCAAATGCAATCGCGGCGTGCGCCATACCCTGTTCGTTGTGAGCGCGCAGGGTGGGCAACACGTCGCGTACACCATAGAGAGCCTCGCCGAGGCCTGCAACATTGCCATGACCGAATATCGCCCATACACCGGCGAAATACGGCACAGTCTGCCGTCCATCGCTCACGAGCTGGCTGGCGAGGTAGCGGACCGTCGCCTGCGCTGCCGTGAGACGTGTCGAGTTCATGCGGCCCGCTCCACTGTCCCGCGTGCTCTCCTCCAGGCAACGACGAGGCCCGACAACTTCCCGGCCAGCGCCGCGACCGCCTCGTCGTCGGAAATCAGGCCGGTAAACCAGTCGCGGGCCGCCTCGTGAAATATGGTCCGCCCTACTGCGAAGCCCTTGACGATGTTGAACGGCGCAGCCGCCTCGAAGGAACTGACAAGCTCAGCTTCGGGCGCTGACAATCCCAACAATACCACCCCGCGGCACAGCGGATCGCCTTCAGTCACAGCAGCTTCGATGTGACGCCAGGCTTCCGGGTCCGCTGCGGGCTCGAGCTTCCACCAGTCCGGGCGCAGTCCGATCGCATAAAAGCGGCGGATGGCGGCAGCAACGGTCGTCACCGTGGACTTCATGTTTGCCGGCACGATCACTTCGATCAACAGCTCATGGCGGGTCTTGCGGCACGCATCGAACAGCCGAAGCAGCTGCCGCTCCTGGCGCTCGCGCAACTGCAGCTCATCATCCGGATGATAGTGGACGAGACATTTCACTACGTGGTTTGCCGGCCATTCGAGCAGTTCCATAGCCACATCCGCGGATCCTTCAAAGTCCAGGGGGCGCGATCTCGGTATCTCGATGGGCCGCCCTATCCAGTAAGGCCGGTCGGCAGCCAGGGCCAGGGCGTCGAATCCGTAGCGCCCGTCGAGCAGTACACCAAACCGGGCGTCTCCGGCAGCCACCACATCAATGGCCCGCAACGCCAGCGCTTTGAAAACGCCAATGCGGGCCCGGTCGGCCGACAACTCGTCCGCGAGCTCTTCGAATTGGCTTCTATGGTCGATGGCCAACACGGTGAGCTCATCGTAAACGCGCCCCCGTGTCGTGGCCCAATGCAGGTGCTCGAGCTGCGCATCCTCGCGCAGACGAAATGGGCGGACCTGCATCGAAAGAAATTGCACCAGTTCAGGCCAGGTTGGCATGGCGGGCGCGCAACCATGTCGTGAGACCACGATTGCTCCGCAAGCGTTACCCCATTCGCAGCAAAGCTCAATCGGGGATTCCTTTAGCCAGCCACGCAGGAAGCCTGCCATGAACGCATCGCCAGCGCCCAACACGTTGTATACCTCGACGGCAAAGCCCTTGGCATACACGGCCCCGTCGAGACGCTCGGGAATGGATCCCGGGAAGGCGGCGCAGCCCTCAGCGCCGAGCTTGCAGACCAACAGAGCAGCCGTTTTCGAACGGATGGCACGCAGAGCGGCCACCGTGTCGGTCGAGCCACCGAGAATGTGGATCTCCTCTTCGGTTCCTACGACGAGGTCACAGAGCGGCAGTACCTCCTGCAGCTTCTGCGAGACATTTGCATGGGCGACGAAGCGTTGCTCCCCCATATCCTTGCCCGCCAGGCCCCAAAGCACCGGCCGGTAGTCCACGTCGAAGATCACCCGCCCGCCCGCCTCCTTGACCCAGCGCGCGGCTGTCGTGCTGGCGGCGAATACACCTGGTTGAGACAGGTGCGTTCCGTTGATCAGCAGCGCACCGGCCGACTGGATCCAACCGCGCTCGAGATCGGCTTCGCACAACGCCATGTCCGCGCAGTTCTCCCGATAGAACAGCAACGGGAAGGTCTCCCGGTCGCGGATGCCAAGCACGACCAGTGCCGTAAGCCGCTCGGGATCAGCAATCACGCCTGTGACATCGACGCCCTCGCGCACAAGCTGCTCGCGGATGAACCGGCCCATGTGGTCCGTGCCGACGCGCGTCAACAGGCCTGCCCGCAACCCGAGGCGGGCCGCGCCGGTGGCCGTGTTGGTGGGACTGCCGCCCAGGAATTTGGCGAAAGAGATCATGTCTTCCAGCCTGCCGCCGATCTGCTGCCCATACAGATCCACGCTCGAGCGGCCGACGGTGATCAGATCCAGGAGCGGGGCGGGCTGGGGCATGGTGAGCCGTGGACGAGGCGCGGGTTGCCCCGCCGGTGTGGAAAATTTATTTCACCGAATGATAAAACGCAATAATTGTTTCACCGTAGGCTGCGGAACCGGGCTTTCAGGCGCTCGCCCGTGCTTTGTCACGCCGCTTGCGTGCGACTGCCGGCCGCTCGCGCTCGAACGCCAGGCCTACAACCAGTGTCTGCGCGAGGCACAAGGAGGCTGCCAGCGACCGGAAATTGCGGACATCGGAATCCTTTACCTGCAGTACGAGCGTTGAAACCTTGGCGATGGGCCCTACCAGGCTGTCGCTGATGGCGAGGACCTTGGCGCCGGCGGTGTTGACGGCTTCCGTCACGGCGACCGTTTCCTCGGCGTAGGGGTGATAGCTGATGGCGATCAGCAGATCATTCTGTTGAATGGTCCGCGCCTGCTGGCGCGCGAGGCCCCCAACACCGTCGAGAAAGAAAACACGCTTGCCCACCTGTTGCAGGGAGTATGCAAGGTAGGATGCGACCGGAAAGGAGCGCCGGAATCCCATGACGTACAAAGTCGTGGCCTGATTGATCAGCTTGATAGCCGCTTCGATGTCGGCCTTGCTGACTGTTTGGCGCAGGTTCTGCAGCGCCAGGGTATCGCCCTCGACGAACTCCGCCAGGAGTGCGCCCGCCTCACCGTCTGCTGTTCGATTCACGGACGCGTTGAAACGGCGCACCCGCTCGCCATACCCGAGCGTAGCGTGCTTCGCGAGCAAGCCATCGCGCAGCAATCGCTGCATGGGGCTCGCTCCCGAGAACCCCAGGGACTTGGCGAACCGAACGATGGCGGAGGGCTGAACCTTGGCGCGGTCGGCGATCACTGTGAGCGTCTCGAGCGCCAGATCATCCGGATGGTCGAGCACGTGGCGGGCTACCTGCTGCAGCCGCCCGCTGAATGAGTCATAACGCGCAAGTATGCTCGCCCTCAAATCCTCGGCCGTTTGTGGCGCCAATTCCTGATCGCTCATTTCCCGTCCTGTTGTGCGCCCGGCAGATGACTCACGGGCATTTTTGCTCGGCCAAGTACATTCATTCGCCGCGGCTATTAAACTTGCCGCTGCCACGCGAAGATACCCGTTCAGGGAACGAATGCAACGCCCGGGCCCGATATAGAATTTCTATATTGACATTACCCTGATATTTTCGTTCTATAAACGGCGTGCGAGCCATCTGGCGCGAGGCGCCCGAGCCGCCGCCGCACGGAGTTCCCATGTTCGACATTGCCCTCTTTGGCGCAGGCCGCATCGGCCGCATCCACGCCCGGAACGTCGTCGCGCATCCCGCGCTGCGCCTGAAGTACCTCGTCGATCCCGCCCCGGAGGCCGCCGAGCTGGCCGGGCAGACCGGAGCGGCGCTGGCGGATACGAACCAGGTGTTGGGTGATCCCGGTATTGCCGGAGTGATCATCGCGAGCCCGACGCATCTGCACCTCGATCAGTGCCTGCAGGCGGCCGCTGCCGGCAAGGCCGTGTTCTGCGAGAAACCCATCGACCTGGATCTGCACCGGGCACGCGCAGCCCAGGCACGCCTGTGTGCCCCGGGTGTCAGTCTGCTGCTCGGATTCAACCGGCGCTTCGACCCGAATTTCGCGGGCCTGCGCTCCCGGCTCCAACAGGGCGCCGTGGGGATACTCGAGTCCCTGCAGATCACCAGCCACGACCCGGGACCGCCGCCGGTCGCCTACATCCGCACCTCGGGGGGACTGTTCAAGGACATGGCCATTCATGATTTCGACATGGCCCGGTGGTTGCTCGGCGAAGAGCCGACCGAGGTGTTCAGTAGCGCGAGCTGCCTGGTTGATCCGGCCATCGGCGCTGCCGGGGATGTGGACACCGCCAAGACAGTCCTCAGGACCGCCTCGGGCCGGTTGTGTGTCATCAGTAACAGCCGCCGCTCCGGATACGGCTACGATCAACGCATCGAAGCGTTCGGCTCACGCGGGCTGGTGCGTGTCGATAATGTTCTCGAGAGCACGGTGTCAGTCTGGGCAGATGCCGGCATGGCGAGTGACACCCTGCAGAACTTCTTCCTCGACCGGTACGCGGAAGCCTACCGCCGCGAGGTCGCTCACTTTGCGGACATCCTGGCCGGTAAAGACCGGCCCTCCGTTGGTTACACGGACGCCGTCGCCGCGCTTGCGCTGGCCGAGGCCGCCGGAACTTCTGCACGTACGGGGCAGGTGGTCCGGGTCTCATGACCAGCCCGCAGCCCGGCAGTGATGTGAGGCCGCTGCGTGCGGTCGGGCTGCCGGGTGCCTTGTCGGCGAATGTACTCAACATGATCGGCGTGGGGCCGTTCATCACGATCCCCCTGGCACTCACGGCGATGGGCGGCCCCCAGGCGATGCTTGGTTGGCTGCTTGGAGCCGTACTTTGCGTGTGCGACGGCTTGGTCTGGGCGGAGCTCGGATCGGCCATGCCGCAATCGGGAGGGCCGTATCACTATCTGCTGCGTGCGTTTGGTCCCCGCAGCCTCGGGCGCCTGTTCAGCTTTATTTTCCTGTGGCAGACGCTGTTGATCGGCCCGCTGTCCATCGCTTCCGGCGCCGTCGGGTTTGCCGACTACACGACCTACCTCGCGCCGCATCTGCAACACTGGCAGTTGGCGGCTACTGCGGCTGCAGTGTGCCTGCTCAACACTGCCCTGCTCTATCGCGATGTCCGGATCATCCAGAAGATCTCCGTGCTGATGACCGTCATCGTGGTCGGCGCAATGGTGTGGATCATCGTTTCGGGGATCATGCATTTTGATCCGCGGCTCGCCTTCGACTTTCCCAGCGGCGCGTTCAAGCCCACAGGCAGTTTCTGGGCGGGCTTGGGGTCGGCCACTCTGATCGCGGTCTACGACTACGGCGGCTACAACAACGTGTGTTTGATCGGCGAGGAAGTCCGCGCTCCCAATAGGACCATTCCACGCGCCGTGCTCTGGTCGATTGCGATCGTCGCCGTCCTGTATTTCGGCCTCAACCTGTCGATCTTGGGCACCCTGCCCTGGCACACCGCCGAACATTCGAACGCAGTGGTCGCCGATTTCATGAGAATCGTCCACGGCCCCTGGGGCGGCGCCCTCGTGACAGTGCTGATTCTCATCGCCAGTTGGGGATCCGTTCTGGCCATGCTGCTCGGTTACTCACGTGTGCCGTACGCCGCAGCCGCCGACGGACGATTCTTCAAGGCTTTCGCCAAGCTTCATCCACGCGGGCACTTCCCAACACTCGGCCTTCTGTACATGGGTGCGCTGTCGGCTGTTGCGTGTCTGTTCTCGTTGGCCGATCTCATCGCGGTTCTGATCGTGGTGCAGACAATGTTCCAGTTCGCTGCACAGTGCATAGCCGTGATCCTCCTGCGACGCGGTGCCGGAGCGTCCCCTGAGCGCTTTCGCATGCCGCTGTTTCCCCTGCCCGCACTCATCGCTTTGGCAGGTTGGATATACATAACAGTGACGAGCAAGCCCGCTCACATCGCCATTGGGGCGGCTATGTTTACTGCCGGGACGGTGGTCTACCTGATCCAGGCCCGCCGACGGAGCCAGTGGCCCTTTCAACGCTCGTTGCCCCTGGTGCGCGTATGAAGATCTGGGATGTCACTGTGGTGGGCGAGATCTACATCGACCATGTGATGAGCGGCTTCGAGACCTGGCCCGCGCCGGGAGAGGAAGTCACCACAGAGCACTACACGCGTGAGATCGGCGGCGGCTCTGCAATAACTGCCTGCGGGCTGTCGCGGCTTGGCAAGTCGGTCAACCTTGTTGGTGTCATCGGCAACGACGATGCGCCGTGGGTGGAGCGGCGGCTGGCGGACTTTGGGGTCACTGCGCAAGGACTGCGCAGAATCTCTGGCGCAACTGGCATTACGTTGAGCGTATCCACGCGTGAAGACCGATCTTTCTTTACACATGTCGGCGTCAATCGTCGGTTGAGTCAGGAGCTTCTCACGCCGGAGACTCTGAGGAGCCTGACTCAGGCGCGGCATGTTCATTTCGCAATGCCGCTGCCCCGGTCGCTGGCGGCGACGACTCTTCCGGCGCTCGCCGAGGCCGGTTGCACCACTTCGCTGGATGTTGGTTATCAGCCGGGATGGCTCACTGATGAGGCCAACTATGCCACTTGCCAGGCCGTTGATTATTTGTTGCCGAACGAGAAAGAGGCGGCGCTGTTGAGTGGGGGTGGCACATCTGCCGACTTCTTTGCCTTCGTGCGGAAGGTGCGGATGCGCAACGGTGTTCTCAAGTTGGGGGCGCGCGGGGCGATGAGTGATGTCGGGGTCGCCGCCGGGGTCGACCCTATCTTGGTCAGCCCGCCTAAAGTTGTCGCCATCGATTCGACGGGCAGCGGCGATGCGTTCGATGCAGGTTTTATCGACGCGCTTCTGGAAGGTGCCAATCAGGAGGAGCGCCTTCGCCGCGCCTGCATCTGCGGGGCCCTCTCTACGCGGGTCCCCGGGGCCCTGAGTGGGCTCCCCAATCGTGAAGAGCTCTGGAGCATTTATGAGCAGACCTATGGATCGTAAGATCGCAGTCATCGGCGGCGGCGGCGTGCGTACGCCCCTGTTGATTTTCGGAGTCAACGAGGCGGCCGAGCTGCTGAATTGCCGTGAGATGGTGCTATTCGATCCCGACGAGAAGCGCCTGCGGATCATGGCCGAACTCGGCCGATCGATCGTCGCGCGCGAAGAAGGAGAGCTTCGCGTACGCGAGGCGACTTCGATCGAGGATGCAGTCGAAGGCGCGGATTTCGTGCTGAACAGCGTACGAGTCGGCGGTATCGCCACACGCGCCTCCGATGAGCTGGCAGCAATCAAACATGGCTATCCCGGACAGGAGACCACCGGCCCGGCCGGAGCCGCCATGGCTTTACGCACGGTTCCGGTGGCCCTGGAGCACGCCCGGCTGGTCAAGCGCCTGAGCCCTGACGGCTGGATCGTCAACTTCACCAACCCGGCGGGTCTGATCACCCAGGCGATCATGAGCCACACCGGAGCGCGCGTGGTGGGCATCTGTGACACGCCAACGGAGCTGTTTCACCGGATCGCCCAGGCCCTG
>Ga0307511_10000848_pt1 | contig 32545 bp, 24 predicted proteins | sample 13_EM_MG_FD_200266 | JGI IMG/M metagenome (GOLD analysis project Ga0307511, IMG submission 200266) | Populus trichocarpa ectomycorrhiza microbial communities from riparian zone in the Pacific Northwest, United States - 13_EM | ecosystem: Host-associated > Plants > Roots > Unclassified | place... | reverse complement strand
ACCAATTCTAGTAAACTCCATGAGATGCAAAGGTATAAGTGAGAAAGAAGTAGAAAACCATTAAAGAATTAGATGCCAATCTGGCTATCGAAATCTGAAGATCTGCAGCAAAAAATAACCATCTGCTTTTGTCTTATCCAAGTGCGCGGTTGTATCCAAACAAATCTAATTTCCGATCCGATCCAGTCTATTGTATATGTATATGTCGTTCAGGGGTATCATATCGTTAGTGGGATTTTTGGTTGCTTTTGTTGTGAGTTGTATCGTTATCTTGAGCCTGTTGGTGGAATTAGGGCTTCTCCGAGTGGGTGATACAGTGAACACCCGGTTCCCTAACCATGATATCGAGCATGACTTCATGGTCAGCGCGATTCAGGATGAGCTCCTGATGCTTTTCAAAGCCGAATCGCTCATAGATAGCGACATTTTTGCGGGCGCTACTCTCAACATAGCAGGGTTCATTCAGCGCATCAGCCTACACACCGACGGATGAATTAGTCAAATGGAATAATTTAAGCGAAACATCGCAAAAGACCCCAGAGCAGGTACATACCATGACAGTGACGTGCTCAACGAGCCTTCTTGAATATCCTCTGCCTTGTGCGTCCGGAATGACCCCAATGTAGACGAGGTACCTGTAATGTTTAGTCAGCTAGGTTGTTCAGAATCGTAGGAGGGGTTGCATGATGAACTTACCAACTGTTGGGATCCCTATCACCCATAACCTGATCCCTAAAACAAACAACAATCCACCGTTAGCCAATACGATCAGAAAAATGGAAACAATTGCTTCGTCAATTTTGCCGCGCTGTTGGCGTAATAACAAATTGTTTTGGAGGACTGATACTTACTTGGTATCGTGCAACTTTGGCAGGAATTCTTTGAACCATCGCTTCCTTCCCTCCTTGCTCAGCTTGAAGTACAATTTCCACATCCCACTACGGAACATTGTCCACCAGTCATCCATGTTCTGTCCGGGGGGCATCCTAATTTTCAGACAAAGGGTCAACACTAATCCTTGTTTCACTAGAGGGAGGGAAGAATTTCTCCCCGAGCTTTGGTGCTTACCATAACGCGACACCTTCATGATTTTCCCCAATGCTAAGGACGAGCCCCTTCCGGCAATGGGCCGCTACCGTGTACTCCATAATTTTGGTGTGAAGTTTCCAGGTTGCATCTGTACTTCGGCGGGAGTCCTTCTTGTCCGGCGTATCCAGGAAGTAGAACGCTACTTCATCACCTTCGAAAGCTTTGGCTAATGACGCAGCTGCAGCCTTGCTCTCCTTCAAACCAATCTGTCGTACTGGCAATGGTGGTGGCTTGACGAAGGATACATTTGTGGAAGAGTAGGCTGTTGATGAAAGGTCGACCGTAGTTGTTGACTCGAAACTCATTGACTTCTCCACTGGGTAGACATCCGCCATCGTTGGCTTGCGACTCTTTGAGGACCGAAGCCTCCTCAACACCTTAGAGAATGGAAGACACATTGTGATGTGGTGTTGCTGATGTTGATTTGATAGTTGTTGAGCTTTGTGTGAATCAATGAGTGAATGTTGAAGCTGATACTGAATTTTCTGTAGATGGAAAGGGTGTGGCAGGGTGCGAGATCTATATACCAGTCGATGGAAGTTGGTCAGATGGCCTGGTCGGTACTTCAGGTGTGTGTGTTCGGTAAATTCGTTTTGCGACGGGGGGAGGAGGATAGTTATATATATTTCCCTGGGAAGGTGGTTTAGACAGATTCGGAAACGACTGAGGCTGGTTAGGTGTGGCCCGGGAGTGTCGAAGATTAATGGTGGGTACATGTACTAATGAAAATTATTATGTATGACGGAGCCCACGGACAGTAAGCGTTAAATGCAGGAGGGTTACAGGGGCGATGCAGTAGGGAAGTGACCGTGTATGACCGAGCGGATATCTCGAATATGTGTGGAGGAGGAGGATGATCGCGGGATGCTGTTGGTTAGGATTGAAGGATCGATCGGTGGATACTGGGGGAGCGAGGAGCAGAGAGTGGTCGTACTGTTATTAGTTAGCGATCTCAGGCCTCATCCATCCATCATTGTAAAGAGGTCCGGCCCACCGTTAGACTTCTCCCTCGTGAACCTTTCCACCGCCCGTCTTGCCTGATGGAGCCTGGTTTCCACCTCCCCGTCCCGAGTCCGCCTATTATTGAACGCAGGGAAGACTTCCAGAACAACCCGAAATTATGGGAGGGATAGCGCCGCAAAACAAACAGACGAAGAACAACAAGCGTCAAAGCTGCAATAGTAAAATCGGGCACAGTAACTGAAACCAGCAAAGGGGAGTAAACACAAGGCAAAACTCGGCGGGAGCTGACTTAAGCGGATGGCTGGGCTTTGATAGATACAACGAATGAATCAAGAGGAGCACAGATGCTAGCCTGGAAACACAAAAGCTTTGTGGCATTGTTGGAGAAAAATAAGACGAACTAGGAACTCTTTTTTTCTTAGGGATCCACAGTTCATTATTCCCGAGCGATGCGTCACCTACCAATATGCACGCCTTATGGTATTCCCAGCATAACAGGTACCGGTACATGGTGAGGAAATTTCAAGGCATCAGCTAGTAAAGCCGTAGCCATGCAGAACCCCTACACTCAGTAGGCACTAGACCAGCTTACTCCAGTGTTACAGCTTTTCGAAAGGAAATTAAGAAAAACTTCCAGAAGAGTGCTAAGGCGGCCTGAGATAAGTCTACGGGGCAAGGGAAACAATACCTTTACGTCCAGAGTGCAGGGGCCCTAATTCAGGAGTCTAGGAAAATAGGTTTGGAAGACCTGGGAGTGCTGTTTCACCCAGCAGCCTACAACCTCTGGCAGGGGGCTTTCAGGTCGTGCTTGTACCAGTCTGCCCATCAGAAAACGAGAAAAACTAGCGCAGGGTATGCAGGGAAGCGGACACAGCGCCAGATAATCTCCAATGCCACGGATTGGAAACAAAAAGCAAGTTACATCCAATACAACGTCTGTACATACAAAGAAAAACGAGGGTTGTGATTGTGTAGGATCTGGGACTCTATGAAAAAAGTTGGGTAAGAAATTTGAAGCCCCCGTGCGCACGGAAATCGTGTGGAATATTCCATGCGCAGCAATCATTTTTTACTTTTTCTTCCCATGCTGCAGACTATACGCCTAGTCCTTTTGCTGACAAGCATAACGCTGGGGACAACTAAGTCACTTAGGGTCCTGCCCGACACCTCGGATGTAAATCGAAATCTCCGTCAATAGGAACATATCAGCAAGCCTTCGCAATTGTCAGCCTTTCCTTCTCTGTATCGATACATAAAGGGCACCTCTGGTTGCCATGCCAATGCCATGCCACCCCCTGGCTGTGCCTCCTCAGGGATCCATGTATCCTGGAAAGGTAGGTATTAGTTACTTCTTCTCTACCAACCGAATGGTTGCATCCGATTTCACCGAATTAGAGCAGTCTCCTCCAGAAAAAAAATACCACAACCCCTGCCAACCAAGGATCTCCCATCGAGCAGCTACCTAGTCAAGCCAGGTCAGTGTTCCTGGTTCTTGGGGAGGTCGAATTCCGAGACGTTTGGTATGAACAGGGCTAATGGATCCCTTAGGGCTTGAACATGTGGGATAGTGGAGGGAGGTTTGAGCGCGAAGTTTGAGGCATCGTCGAAACAAGAGATGTGGCGGACTGGATGGCAAATTGAGGCCTAGCCTTCATTGGTCTTGGCAACCAAACACAAACGAACGAGATCGTATTGTTCCGCCAAGGCAGGAAGTTTTGTACCTGAGTTACTCATCCTTGAAACGCGCCTGCGCTACGCCGGGGCTCTCATGGGGATAAGCTGCCATCGACGATCCTTCATCTGGTCTTTTTGCGAATCTGCGCCCAGCCAACCAGACTGTCCAACCACCACACAGTGGTTTGACCGAAGAATCACTTCACGGGACATCGCCGGTGTTGGCGTCGTCGGCGTTGCTCCGCGGCCGCGGTTGACCCCCCGTGTAATGAGCGACAGTGAGTTACGTACAGCGTTGATCATGAGATAGCAAGGGCAATGCAATTATACACCTAGAGCCACCTCAAATCAAATCTGCAAATTTTTTGAAAACCATTGATGGGAGTGGGGGCTACATTTGGCATTGGAGACATCAATTGATGACCCCCCGCAGGTGTTCAATTGGCTCCAAGATCACAGACGTCACGGTCGCAGTCAGCAGAGTACCTATGCATGTACTGCGCCCACTTTAAAAAACAAACCTTTTTCCTTCTGTCATCGACGGAAGGAAACATCCATGTACTGTCACAGTCATGCATATATACACACTTACATTACTTCATCTTACCAGGGCAGCAAGTTCGATGAGACTTCTATCTTTCCACTATATCGGAATTTTTTGCGGCAAAATAAAGACGTAGTGGTGTGCCCTGCATTCCGGGTGTGCATATTCACAAGCATGTTGCATCCGCACATACATGAAGCCCCCGCAGGTCACACAAGTCTCGTGACCCCCACAATCATTAGTTGAAACAATTGAAGCGGACGACATTGCTTCAAATGTGTCCCGCAATTGTATAAATATCCTCAATTTGGCTCGTAAAAGGGGTACGTGACTGCAGCTGTCGTGCTACAGGATTTTATCGTCTTTTCTAGTCCCTTGTATGGAAATAATGTTCCCAAGAAGGGGTCAGGCCAGCCCGAGCACCTATAGGGGCGCGCGGGTGACAGCCTCCACTCCTTGCCAGAGGATCACGACTACCGGTATATGCATAGACTTAGACGATAATTTTATTAATCCGAAATTTGAAGTGCAATCCCTAAACCTTAAATTCTCGGGGGTTATCCCAATTCCTCAATTCTTCATGCATGAAATTGCACACGGTTACATCAAAAGAATAATTCTTACCAAAACCACTCCCAATCATTTGCCAATTCGATTGGGGGAACTAGTCCCACCCACCCCTTGACTCAGCCCTATCGTGCAGACCGAAACTATGGTGTAGATGCGCCTCCAGGTGAGACTAAGAAGGGAGTTAAATCGACTAGCACCAGCATAATACGCGATCATGTGGGGCTAGTCTGGTTATGTCGGGCGGTAGTTCTGTGGCATCAATTTGTTCGACACCACACATATAGGCAATGTTCACATGCGATAGTATGGTAGCAGAATTGCGGGGAACGAGGCTCCATTGCGGTATGTTAGCACATCAATTGACCATAAATAGATTTTTTGAGTACGTACCTGAGCTGACCTATAATAACAATCCGCCAGTTGGCGGATCTAGATTCCCTGCTGAAAGTAACTCAAGTACATGTACGTTTAGGGTACTTCTTAATTCTGGTTAGGCCTGAGTGTATATATGCACTATTAGGATAATGATACCTTGTAGCCGTTGCTATCGGCACATCACGAAAGAATCCAGCTGGGCTGAACGGCACCGTATAGCTGGGGATTAGCACAAGCCCCATTCCCAAGACAAGGCACAGCTACAACTGTCATGTCATGGTGTTGTGCAGCAGGCCAAGCCCCGCGCCTCCATGCATGCAGCTACATGTACTTCCGCATGCAGGGACCAGTAATATAACTCTTGGCCCTGACTACACCTCACATCTTGCTCATTTTGACACATTCTTTGCAGGTAAGGCTGCGATTAATATCTGCTGAATCAGATTTGTAGAAACTTTGCTGCTTGGTCATGCAGGTATGGTGTTGATCAATGTGTAGTGTTAGTCCCGCTCGCGGACTGCATTGTTTTCCTCCTAACGGTAAACTTTTGAAGATGTTTGAATACTCCGAAATTGTATCGATTATGACCAGCCGTGGGCGCTTGTGAGAGCCGTTGTATTGGTGGCTGTGTTAATTCATGATCAGCCAACAGTTAAAGTGTGACTTCAAAGCCCAATCAAGATAGTGATCCTGCCTGCGAGGCACCATAATATCGTATTGGATCAATCAGCTCCCGCACAATACCAGGCTGGTCGTTGAATTTGTGCAACAAGTTGTAAACACTTGTGTTAGAAGTGACATCTGTATGTATGGCTCACTGCAGGGGTGCCGGAAAAACCGAATCCGAGCCATGCCATGTATGATTGCCAATCCACGGCCGCGGATGGCTTGATTGTGAACTGATATCAAATAGTGTGTCTGAGTTCCCCAAGTTCGCTGAGGCGTTTTGGATAGGCTATGTGAATGTGCGGCTACATCATCTCTTAGTACGGTATTTACTTGATGGCAATAATTATTTTTATCAATTTTACTCATAATTCAAAGGCAATAGATGAGGATCGGTGAACATACAAATCCGACTCCGGCGTCAGCCGAAATGCGGTTCCTTTTTATAGTTATGTAGTCTAGAAATATCTCAGCTGCCCAAGTACATGCCGGTTCGCAAAATATTTTTGTTCTTGTATACATCAGTGTTACCTTAATCTTCTGTACTTAATCTCAGTAATACGCGCAAGAGAACCTTGTGGAGTTGCGATATAGGTACCAGGATACAGGGCAGACGATAGACATGGCGTCCCTCAGGTGTAAATCAGTGCCCCTACACCGCCTTTTCCACAAAACCTTGTGGTTGGCCCTAAATACCATGTTTAAGTACGCATACCACATACATGTCGTCTAAGCCAACAACCGAATCACCCTGCCCCCATGTAATTCGGATGACCCCGTCTCAAACTTTGATAGATTATCAGGATCAACTTCTTTACATCAAACAATATATTTTAACGAAGCATTCCTCTGGCAAACGTTGTTGGTTCCTTATCGTTACAATGTGCCGCTACGGCCAATGACCCCTCTTCGTGTATACCTATAATATACATATTGTGGTGTAGGTAGCTTTGTTTCGTTGTACCAATTGCATTCGAGAGGAACCTAGCGGTACTGTAAATAGATTAAATGTAAACCACCAACATTTGAGATTTAAAGCAACTAGGTACCCACAGTCTCAACTTCGAAGGATGAGGACCGTCAACTGGAAAGGGCTTCCATGAGTCAGACGCAACCCCTCATTGAGTTGGTTGGAACATAACAGTACTATCAAATCAATGCCCCGATTCGTTTATTCAGATCCCTGATTGTGCAACATTGAAGAGGGCGCGTGCCAATCAGTGGAGAGATACCGGTAATAGCCGCTGGTTTGATATGCGATGTTATATATAGGTATATATAAAGCCCTCGCCAATTAATCAGACGCCTGATATCGTATAAACTCACGGCGATTCAATGGCATACTTCTTGGGGTGAAGGCCAAGCGCCTGCACCGCTGCCATAAAATTGACCTTCGAATGCTCACGAGCTAGTCTGGTTCTCCGGAACCATATGCATGCACATCTGAGTGGGTATAAACCAAGACTCCCGAGCATCGAACTGGTCAACAGTACACTGTCAGCAGCTCGATCAACATTACTAAGTACAGTCACGGGCGGAAGTGATCAGTAAAAGCTCAGGTTGTAGTTGAAGCACTCAATGACAGTCTGAATTGGACGCCTGTGCGCTGTTGTTGAGCATGCCACTGTCTGATCACCTTCTGCCCTCGACTGTACGTCTAGGTAGGAATAATCTGGGTTTTCCTTTGCTTCTGCAGTAAGTCTCAGCCTAGACTACAATGAAGAGCGTGAGCAAGTAGTAGTTGACACCGACATCAGCTTTTGAACCAAGGGCATCTAAGTACTGTGGGATAAGGCTAGCATTTTGTTACTTACCATAGTGCCCATATGTACTTGACAAAAAATCATTGCCGACAGGTCCTACTTCCGTCAGGTCGACGGAAGGGCCAACCGTGAGCTTGGCAGCAAAACTAACTTATTTCAATTTGCCCGTTACGGAAGTCATGGAAATGAAGTAACTAGACTAAAGCTAGTCTGGCGCTAGAAGCTTCAAAGTTGCTATCACGAGGTGGACAGCCTTAGAAGCCTTCCCTTGGGTACCTTAGGAGTTCATATTAAAAGTAGTTTGGCTACATTAAAAGTAATTATAAGTACACCTCCATGCGCCTCTAACCTCCGCCTTCTTAGCCGCACAATTTTAATTGGCAAGAACTCTGGGTACCTACCGCTCCTCCACTCTCATCGATGCATCCGCATTACTGCCATCTCCACCTATTCCATCAGGAGCCTTTGGACCTAAGGTCCAGCATCTTTCCCCCAGCATCTTTCTTCCAGCATATTTCTTCCAGCATATTTCTTCCAGCATATTTCTTCCAGCATATTCTTCCAGCATGCTTTGAATCACAGAACCATCCTCAGGCTCACATAGGGGTTGGAGCCATACACATGAAGTGGTTTGATTGTGGTTTACGAATCCGTAAATTACAAAGATTTGTACATGAATCAGAGTCCAACGGGCTTTTGGTATCCGAGACGAGAGTTCCGGGGTACTTGGTGCTTCTTCTAACCAGAGATATTCGTACACTTCATGTTTAATGATCTGCCATACCGGGACTGGCTTAAAGGGACGGGGCAACGAAGGTTTGTCAGTTCCTCCTCTAGAACAGTGTTTCTGAAGCACCCGACTGACCACTGTGTCATTGCATGAATTTTAGGTATAACAACTACGACGTTTACACTCAGCTCAGGATGGCTACAGAACACCAGCGTGACAGCAAGTCTGATTCTTCACGTATACGTTCTGTATCGACGGCCATGCACGCCACACATCCATTTATTTTATGACAACACATACCACAGACACTCCGGATTTTGAGCTTCGTCACGAAGACAGATAATATGAGAAAAGCAATTATACTACCCTCTGTATGGAATATTTTGTGAAAAGAGGCCACCTTTCAAGAGGCAGATAGCTCTAGCATGCAGGGGGAGGGGAAGGTTTTCAGAATATCGATCTAGAGAAATTGCCGTGCCAGGGTGTAAACACAGCAGGCACCAACAATTTTGCCCGTTACAAGCTTGTGTCTTTCTTTCTTTTTCTCTATAGATACAGAGCAGCAACCCCCTTCACGCAAATCTAAGCCTTTTGAAACGTACTGATACATTGATCTATATTCGGTACTAGGAGCAGTTCTCCTACGATTTAGTAACTCTCTCCTTCAGGTCCCAATCTCCCTAGACTCTCAAAACTTGAATGTCATGAGTAGATCCGGCAACATGAGGTGTATACACATTGCCATCCTCTGATCATGGGTGTGTTAAGCGAATCACTTGTACAGCCGCCGGCCACACCGTATAGAAGAAATAAGGCCTTGATCTGAAGCTTTGTTATCAGCACACATCAAGCAATGCATTACATCTGCAAAAGAAATATACAACAGCTAACACCGATACCTGGAGAAAAAATGCCAGTCACTTTGACTCGCTAATTAGATGTGCTCTTACATCGAACACCCCACACATCGCTTGCCACACGATCTTCAGAGCTTCGCCAAAACCCGGCCAGTGCAGCTGTACTGTGGATCGAGCTACCGCGACCCTTGCTCCGTCACCCTAGCTCAATTCAACTGCGTTGAACGTTTCCTGGGCCGTTTCGCAGCTTCCACACTATTGGAAACACAACCATCTATGCCCCCCGCTGGCAGATTGGCCTCTCACTTATATGAAGGGTATCATGCCTCCGTTAACCAAGATAAAAAAAGAAATTGGGATATCATAATTAATTATTATTGATGAGAGATAACCTATTCCAAGCACAAGCCACCCCGCCTGAGCCCCGGGCTCCACAAGTCACCCAATTGATCGCCTCCACGACGCATAGTATTACGCTACCAACCACAGTTTACGAGATCCATGAAGTACGTATCCTCTACGTAGTGATATTCCCGGTACCACGTATTGACAGGCAACCCGCAAGATATATTATATTACCACAGACTTTTCCGGACCAACCACATCTCCTACTCCGCCCGATTTGATCATATACATAACATTCGCCTAACTGGTGGGGGCCACTGCCGCGCGCGCATCTCAAGATGTCTTACATGGAACGTTGTGGAGTACTTCTCAACATTCTGCAGGTCCCGCTAGTATGCCTGGTAAGTGCGCCACGATGCTCAACCGAAAGATAATTCCTACGATTGGATTATTCCATCCCAGTCCAGGCTCTGTTTACAAAGTAAAAAGGAAAAATATTCATGATGAACCCACTTTGTATTTGAGTCATCCCGTCTCTGTCTGGGGGTTTGCAATGCAGGCAGACAGTGAACGGCGAGATGTAGTGTAGCGCAGAAATACGTAGACAACTACTATAGATTGCGGGGAGTGTAGGTATTATGATGCGGACAAGACTAGAATAAAAGTAAAAAAGGAAGCTAGGGGAAAAAAGCAAGTTGTTTGGAAAAGTAAAACCTTCATCTGCCATTGCAGTGTTCATCATATCATTGCATCTTGTTCATCCATCCATCCATCATCCATCGAGCCAGGCATAAACGCACCATGATGATTTGCCAACACAGATCATGCAGTTTCGTTACTCTGCCCCCCTGGGCCAACACTCCACTCCACCACTCCGCCGCACCCACCAAGGCTAAGCCAAATCACGAAGAAAAAAAAGGAAAAGCCCAATAACATAGCCTAGCATTCGAAAAATTCTCAGGTTTTTGAGTCTCCTACTTGTTAATGCACAGCAGCGCATCGCTTACATCCTCCTAATCTGCTGCTCATTGGCAAAAGTATCCAAGTTATGTAGAGTCTCCCACCACTCAAAGAGCATAGTGTTGCAGATGAGCTTGAACCAGGGAGTGAATTTGAGAGTAGGGTCGGTGAACATCTCCTTGAGCTCGGTGGCCGAGACGAGTTTTGTGGCTTGGACTTCATTGGGGTTGGGGTGAACGGTGACGGGGGTCTGGATAACGAGAATGTAGTCGACTGGGGTGGATGTTAGCTTATGCAGAGTGACGTTGGGGGGATTTGGGGTGGCAGGGGAGGTAAGGGTGATGATTGGTGGGGAAGATGGAGGATTGGGATGAGGGTAATGGATGGAATGGCATGCAACGTATCAGAGGAAGTATGTTGGGTGGTACGTATATATCTCAGGGTAACCAACACCGGAGGTGGCAATTGAAACATAAAATAATTACCCACTCTCATGCTCCCCCCACATGCCATCACTCTCGGCCAAATAATGGATCCTAGTCAAAAACTTGAACTCCTCAACTGGCACCTGGTCGTTCGGAATTCCCAACTCCTGCCCGAGTTTCCTAACCGCAGCCCTCTTAACTCCGAGGGTCGCCGTTTCGAGGTTGGCTCCGGTTTCACCTGGAATTCCGAGGGGGTGAGAGCAGCAGGTGTTGGTCCACATGTCTGGGAAGGTGATCTTTTCCGAGGCGCGTTGCTGGAGGAGGAGTTTTCCGTCCGGGGTGAAGAGAAATACAGAGAAGGCACGGTGAAGGAGCCCGAGGTTGATGTTTTTCATCAAGTGGCCTGGAAGATGTTAGGATAAGTTGTTAGAATAGGATACGATGCCCTAGATACCCTCGGGGTTGGAGCCTACGTACAAACTTTCTTACTGGCACTTCCAATGGGCTTGTCATCTTCGTCAAGGACGATGCAGACTTCTTCCATGAGACGGACTTGCTCGGCGTCGTAGCCATCGAGAACGGAGTTGTCGTCATCGGTGGTAGCGGTGGCAAGGGAAGAGTCAATTTCAGGGAAAAGAGTGAGGATACGGGAGGCGGTGATGGGTTGCCTGTTGTGGGGTTAGCAATCAGATCATCGAGTGTGAGGTCCAATGTAAAGTGGGGGTCTGTGTTTGTAGTGTAGCTCAGCGAATAAGAAGAGGAATTGGGGAATAAGATGAGATGTAGAGATGCATATCGATGGCGGGGTAACGTAATGTGGTTATGTGGTAGTCTGGTTAGGATGTATGGACAATGGAAAAGGGGCATGCTGCATAATGCAAACATAAAACATCAAACAAACCTCTCAATCGCCGTCTCTGTGGCCATAGCAGATGTAGTCGCCGTAGACGCCATTGTATTGTATCGTACTTATCTTTATCTTATCTTCTCAGTGGGGTGGAGTAATCAAACAAATTAGAATCAACAAGTCTGAGACTGCGTCTGAGCGGGGGAGGATCGAGCTGAGGTTGAAAGTTGGACGTTCGTTGGTTGGATTTTATGTATGTCGTCTCAACAAGCTCTCAGGGGCGGATGGAGGTGGAGTCAAACGTTTATCTCCGCAAAGGATAAGTCTGCAAGTTCGTTTCCGCTAGTCTGGCGGCGTTTTTCCGCGGGAGCTTAAACATCTCAAAACTAGGGCTAGTCTGGCTAGTTCTACGAGACTTACGACGAACTCAGGAGGGAGTCTGCAGGACCAGCTCTCGCCGTGGTCTGGTTATTAGTCTGGTTATTATCGCCGCCAGGGGCAACTTTGTCTGGCGTAGGGGTAGCTCCCTAGGAAGCCTGAGAGGCAGCGCTATTATCTCTAGTCTGGCGATATTATCTCTTGTGTATCACCCCCTTTCCGATAGCTAGCGGTTGACTAATAAATGCTTGGGTCACGAGATGTGAGTTATAAACGAAATGGTTTTGTTTAAACGAAACATACTGAAGTACTTATTGACAGAAATATAAATATAAAAATAATCAAAAACACACAAAGCTGTCCCTAGCCTCGCCACCCATATAAACTTGTTGCTTATATCCCCCCCTATCCGCTTATCCCCTAGATCCAGGCACGAGAACAACAGAAGATCTACGGGAACTGCGTAACACAACACGGCCGTTAAAGGATACAGAATCCGGCCGGACTCAGTTACCACAGAATGCGATCTTGCAGAAATGATATTCATAGATTTACTTCAGTAAGTAAAGTAGTCTAGTTGTTTGAAGGAAAACAATTCCCACGGACAATTTCGAGTCGGGATTCAAAACGGATGTCACCCTCCCTTCCCGAGTACCAGGAGGTGGCAACTTACCTCCCGAGGTGGGTCCCAGATCCCGAAGTCAAGATCAAAGAGCTCACGAGACCACCCATCATCATGGTTACCTATGACTACAGCTTGTACAACTTAAACTTGTAGCGATAATGCGACGGAAACATTCATCTACCCCTAGGCACGAGGCTATTCTCTCCCCATTTTACCTCCACCCCAATGAGACTAAACCAAAAAAAAAGGGACATGGACATGACAAAACATAACCAGACTAACAAAACATAAGAGCGGCACAAAAAAACAAAACAAAAAACACAAATTGTAGAGCCCCCACAGACCACCCCGATGAAGTCTACCCCATCAACGTGATCCATAAAAACCACTACCATACCAAACGCCCACCCATGTTGCATACAACTCCATGACCCAAATCCATTATCCTTTAACCAAATCAGAAATTTACACATCCTAAACCACCACTGCAGAAATCCTCACAGTGTGGGTTGCGAGTGCTGATCGTACAATCACAACGGTCGGTAACCGATGACAGCCTCAGATGTATCACTACGCATCCCAAAACCCTCATCCCCACTGTGCACCCTCACAGGAACGTTCTAGGTCTAGGACTAACAAATCATATTAGTCTACCCCCATTTCCCAATGCAGACAAAACAGCATCTAGATCAAGCAAGACTTACCCGTTGCCCATTCTCGCACCACCATTCCACTTCCTCCCTCCCCAACCAAACCTCGGTCCAGTCGGAATGTTCACCCCCTGACTCTCCATCTCCATCGTCCTCTTCTGCTCATTGCAGTAAAACTCCCTAATCCTAGTCGTTGCCTCCTTTAATGTCTTTTGCGCATACGTATCCGCATACCTGACTTGAATCTCTTCACACTCTTCAACGACAACCTTATCATTAAACCTCTCAATAACCTCATCGCAAATTTCATGATTTGCGAACCTGACAAACCCCACTCCCCTAGAAACCCCCTGCGCATCCCGCAAGATCCGGACAGACATTGTTTGATAATCCTTGAAGATCTCAGACATCTTAGTCTCGTCCACTAACGCAGGGAGATTTGAGACGTATAGGTTTGTAGAGGTAGGGTCACCGAGAGCCTTAAGTCTCGAGTTGAACGACTCCCGTGCGAATCCAGCGTCGAGGTTTGCATTCGCCACACCAAGGATACAGGTCTTTGCGTCCTCCATGTTCTTGAATAAGGCGAACCCGTAGCCTTTGCAGAAGCCAGCTTTGTCTATGATCGCTTTATGAGACTCCACATGTCCATATTGCTCCACCAACCGGAGAAGCTTCTCATCGTCTGTATCAGGTGCAAGCCCCCTGATGTACACATTCGTTGTCTTGGATGGATTGTACAGGCTATTTTTAGCTACACCGGATGGTGGCATTTCACTTGCACGAAATCGTGGCTGGATTGTGAACTTTGCCTTCGATGTAGCACATCTATCGGAAGCAGGGCTCAGTGGCATCCCTTGGCTAGACTCTCCGGCAATGGAAGGCGTTGATTCAACATAGGTGCTACTCAAAGCTGGTGTCTGAGGAGCAGTATTCGACTCGGCCGTTGAACATGAGCCTCTGCGGTGCTCGAGGGGAGGTGGTATAGCAGTTGCAGGGGGGGGTGCCTGTGGAGGGAAATGCTGCACGGGAGAGGGGATGCCAGAAGCCGTGTACATAGCATAATAATCCGGGACACCCATAAAATGGGGAGGATAATACATCATCGGGGCGCCATTTTGTGGATGACTTGCGCAGGAGTAACAAACAACTGAAGAATCTTGCGAAGCTGCCAAGTTTCCGTACAAAGGTGCGCAGTGGGGGGGCATCTGCGGCGGGTACGCGAGGGTCGTCATGTTATGATAGTATTGGTTTGGGTAATGCGGCTGTACCATAGCATTCATGGGGAGATAACCGTATTGGTACGAAGTGTTATCACTTCCTGGACCAGCGACCGTGCCAAAACCATGATGATGGCTCTGATAGGGCTGCCCCTCAAAAGGATAATAGCGGGGACCTTGAACTTGCCTTGGAGGAGACATTATATGTATGCAAAGGACCGTTGCGTAATGTATTTCGTTGGTTATAGGCACAGGAAAAGGTAAACAAGAGTCCTCAAATGATGGAGTCGACAGATCCTGTGAGGCCACAAAAGCGCGAGAAAAGACTAGCTTAAGTAGCAAACCCTCAAGACCCGGTATTAAAATAATTATGCAAAGCAGAAACCTGAGGGAGGGGTGGGTTCATGGGTGCGAGCAAGTGGGGGGGGGGAAGTGGAGGGAGGGGTGATAAATTGGAAAAAATTTGCCGAGTGTTCTCTATATGCTGGAGCACAGACATCTACCATATTTTAGGGATCCCCAACATTTCAACATTCTCTCCTGCCTGTGAAAGGCAAGGTTTGAGGTAGCAGACGAGGGGGTAAGAGAATGCCACTAAACAAGAATTCAAGCTACACAAGCGTAGAGTGGGTATAACGACTCTCCGGATAGAACCGCGCATTTCAATTGGCATGATATCAAGTATGAATCATCAAGAGAAGCAGATGTATCCCATGCCAGGGTATCCTAGGCCACTGCTCGCCCCAATATCCCCAGACGGAAGAGGCTGGGGAATCTGTATGTACTTGGGCTGGGAATTCCCAGCCCAACAGAACACCTTGCATTTGCTCAGACTTTCTGCTCAAGATGAATTAATTTTTGAAAATAAAAAACCATCAGTATCACTTCAGTCACCAACGCCCCGTTACATCTTCCAGGAGCATTTCTGATGTGATACTCCCAGGAACGGGGATCCAGATCGAAACCTTCATCGAACACGCTGGTGCATTGGCTGAGACCTTTCTTGCTAGGATGGAGGATCAAAACCTTGTGATGTTATGTTTCATTGGCGAGAGACTGCAGCGGGCGATCGTTGGGTACCGGATGGCATGTCGTTCAGATTGAGTTGAATTTTCATTAGCAGGCTCCGAGGCTATGATCGCCAAGAATTCTCTTAATACAAGCGAGCTCTCGCCAGAGTCCATCAAACCTGCCGATGCAAATTCATCCGGAACCTAACTGCTGTGTATGTCCACCTAACCCCATCCTGCATACACTGCATTAGTCCCCAACTGACCCAATGTTTGCTCGTGGGGTGCAAACAGTGGGCACGATGGACGGCCTTCGCACCCACACGTGAATGAAGGCTGCAACGCTAAGCGGAAAGTGTTCGAAGACGGTACTCGGGCAGATAAGTTCAACTCGCCAAGAAGAGCGTGGGGTATTCCGGATCCATGCAGTCGGATTAGGGTCGCCTCTCTTGGGACGCATCTATACCCTTTGTGAGTTTGGGACGAACCGGAGAACAGGGATTCAATCCCAAAGGCGTGGAAAATAACGCGGGAGCTGAAAGCAGCCTCCTGGACGAAAGCACAGTCTGACTGAAGGCGTCGCAGACAAACCTCGTCAACTGCACACAGACCGATTCCTGTGTTTCCTGTGCTTAGCTGACTGGGGACAGACCATAGCCCCTGTAACTGCTACCGAACGACGATGTTGGGTGCCACACACTCTCGGGTCTTTTTTTGCAACATTTTCCATGTGTAAACTGAAGGGCATGGTGGAAAAGACAAACTGGGTATCCGAATTTCATCCCCAAGGACTATCCCTCGGGCGTACCTAACAAGTGTGGAATCGGCAGGAGGACAGAATTGCGACGGGAAAAATTACCCCCCTTCACAGCATGCAGCAGCATGACCAGCTAAACTCAAGTTTGGTATTTTAGACGATATTTCGCGTGCCCGTATGCGAGATGAGTCTCGGGCGGCGCCGTGATATCCGTACTAATCTCCGCTCTATTCCAAATCTGGGACACAATTGACCAGGGGCGGCTCACTCGACCCAACGAATTTATGCCTTCACCTCGCACCTCTGCAGCTTAAGGGAGGCAGAGCGCCGTGCGGTGTTACCGCCATCCAGGGTACCGGTCGAGGAAGCAGGGAAGTTGGTAAAGTAGATGTCCGTGCCCCCTCATCATAAAAGTGCAGAACCCTGGTCTTGTCAAACAGTGCCATGCTCAATTTGTGATCGATTCGCACAATTCTTAGCAACTTAGTAACAACTAGCTCATCTGTCTGACCGGTTCTTTTGCTTTTGGGACCCAGCATACGAGACCGATATTTACCCTTCCGATTGCAAACAATTTAGGTGTGCAAGGGTTTGATGAAGGTGTTTATCACCCGGCAGTCGTGCGAATATACCAGGATGGGGACCACAGTGTCCCCATCACGGTTATGGACAACTTTCAAGCCGTGGGATTAGAACCAGGATTGTTTTGCTCTCTTTTTAGTATTCATGAGGCTAACCATAGAGCTCCGGACCGTAGCCCTGTTATCCTCCAATGGTGGGGGTATCCAAATTCAAGCAACTATGATATCCGTGGACTTGGAGCACAAGGCTAGGAAGATGATATTTTGGCTGTAGAATGACTGTATTATAATTCCTTTGGTAAAAGGTAAACTGGTACGTCCAGAAGGGCGTTTGGTGGCGTTTGAAGGTTAACCGGCGACTGTAAGGATAACCGTGCAAATATCCATAAAATGTACCTTTCTAGAGTAGAAAATTGTTAATACATATATCCACCTTAGGCAAGCCACCTGGATCTGAAACGTCCCATTGATAGTTACCAAGATTGCATTGCAGCATTTTCGCCACCATCTCAGATCAATCTGTGACCAGAGCGAATGAAAAACCAGGTAATATGCTGCACTGGTGGAGCTGCAGAGCAGAGTAACCGCCCACTGCCTCGTGGGCTGTTTCTCACGCCGGTTCTTGCACCGACCGTTTTGTATATCCCAGCTGCCCAGGTGCCTAGCCGCTGCTCAAGCACTCAGCTCCCAATGACAATCATAAGTTCCCTTTGACTCCTGCAGACCCGAGAGCATGGTCATGGTAGGTACTGTACATGTCGGTTTTCGTTGTCGATAGCTCTGTTGCTCGGTCTCGGGGTGTGTTCGAGCGCAAGGAGGGTTGGTCCTTGTCGGCCGTGCTACGTTCACATGACACTGAGCATTAAGGTTTGTTTTAAGGCTTATATACCCAATCGGGAACTAATCCCCTGATGCGGGCCCACAACCAGACTGCGGGACCTTCGCAGTGCACGCCCTGGAAGTCATGATCACGACATCTCTGTGCCGCTGATCTGCAAGTACTTTGAGCGTCAGATGGCTCGTCCCCGCTTTGCGGAGAAACCTGAGTACTAACAGTAAACGTTACCATGTCGCACGCTGGAATTAGGGTTCTAAAGTACAACCAGACTAGGTTCTAAATATTGATATTGCGTAAGTGCTTCTGTAACTCTATTCTCACGGACTCCAGTCCCAGCTATTTAGTTACGTACGTGCTGTGGAGTGGGCACCAGACCATTGGGAGTACTTAGAAGCGCAAGAAGAAATGAAAAAGCTTGTTGCATGCAAGTTTGTTACTAACACGTATTGAGTCAATGATGTTGGTTATTGGGTAATATGAAATATGGAGATACTAGCTCTTCTATTCTCGTCTGGCATCCCGAGTCAGAGGAGTACCACTTGAGTCAAGAAGTACACTTAAGCACAATTACAATGACATACATCCAACCATCTTTAAAAACTCACATAACAGCATAGATATAGGCCCGGTCCAAGTGCACGCAAAATAATGAAAGGAAACTAGGAAAGGGCTCGTGACGCCTTCTCCCTGACATTGAAAGTCAAACCCATTATTTTCTCTTCCCTTAGATTAATATGTATGTGTATAAATCCATCACCTATGTCTATCATTCTATCATGGCGTGTCATCATGGGGAGATTATGACCATACGTCTTCCTGTAATATTACGACGGAATTAGTGACTGACATCATGCATGGAGACTAAAGGGAATACTAACCTGGTACAAATTGCTATTTCTCATTCTCTTGACGATCTCCTCTCCTTGAGCTACTGTCAAGCCCCGCTCCTTTGTTATTATTTTGCCCAGTGTTATATTCACTTCACGGGCCATGCTTGCTGCATCACCACAAACGTAGAAGTAAGCGCCTTGTTGTAGAAGTTGGTTGATTTCCTTAGCATGCTCCTCCAAGCGGTGCTGAACGTAGATTTTATTTGGCCCTTCTCTGGAGAAAGCAGTGATGAGAGAGAAGGTATCACCAATAGCCTCACCATATTGCTAATAGCGAACCAATCAGTATGTGAATATATGTTTCGAATTGATAGATACATACCTTCCACTCATCCTCGTACAAGAAGTCCTCATTATGCTTCCTACAGCCAAAAAACAGAAGTGTTCTTCCAACCTTCTCCCCCTTAGCAGCGTGCGCGGCTCTCTCTTGAACGAAAGCCCTGAAAGGCGCAACACCAGTACCAGGTCCGACCATGATGATCGGTTTTGATGGATCCGAGGGAAGCTTGAAGTTTGAATGTCTAACGTGGACGGGAACGTGGATTCCGCCATACTTATTCCGCGGACCAGTTATTTGATATGTCAATCCATGAGGGTCGGGATTCGGGTCACCATGTTGCTTTTGTTTCAAGGCCAGAAGGTAATTCGTTGTTACACCCTTGAGGACGTGTTCGGCACCGGGAATCCTGATCCTTTCAACGACAGCAGTAACAGAAACAGTATTCTTGTCAACATGAGACGAGGACGAAATAGAGTAGTATCGTGGCTGGATCTTGTTCATCCCCTCAATCAAGAGGGAGAATGGCACAGCACTCCAAACCTGGCCGGAAGCTACCATCTCAAGGACTTGGGCGATGTTGAGGTATCGGGAAGCAATTCTGTCCTGGAACTGGTCCTTGCCCCCACCAAGGGTATTCATCTGAGCCTTTGCCTCTTCAGAGGGAGCGAATGCGGACAAACTAGCAACAAATTGACGGGAGACAGGAGCGCAAATTTCCATTTGATAGCGTGCGACAGTATCGTATGTCGTTGGGGTCGGGAAAGGAACCTTTGAAGTAGTGTCGAGGCCTTTGACGTCGATTACAGTGTGACGCTTATCAATGAGGCCGAATACCTGGAGGAACCTGTCGACTTCAACACCTGCATTTGTTGGCCAAATAGCCACATGGTCACCAGTGGTATATGTAACATTGGAGCCAGTTAGGTCGATATCCATGTGCAGGCAGTTCCGGTCTCTGACGCTGAATAACTCTCTAGAAGACTTGATAGGTGCGATGAACGGGTTATGGGCGTTATATGGACCCTTTGAAGTTCCTTCAAGATGGTTTTTGTTTGGCTCTCCCAGGTAAACAGTATTATGTTCAATATCCAAGTCATCCCGTTCTGTGACAGTAAAAGCAGGTTCATACACAGCCTCTCTCTCCTCCAGCCCCATTTCTTCAGCGAGAGCTAGCCACATTGGTTCCTTCCAGGCTAAGAAATCCTCCTCCATGGTGCCAGCTCCATCGTCTCCTTCACCAGCTGTACCGATTCTTTTCGCACCAAGCTTTTGAAGAGATTCATTGACATGGCGAACCATGGAATTATAGTGTTCATAGGTATTGTTCCCAAGTCCGAAGGCGATATATTTAAGATTGGAGAGGGGTGCAGAATCTGCGGTACCGCCTTCGGAGAAGGAGACATCCTCATTGGTGATATATTCGTAAAACTCAACAGCATTATCCGTTGGTTCGCCCTCTCCGTATGTCGCCAAAACGAAGACTGCAACCTTATCCGACGGGAAGGTGTCTAAATTTTCGTAGTCATAATCTTCAAGATCCGCTACCATAGTCTTCAGTCCAAATCTAGCATGCCCTTCTTTTGCGAGTCGGGAAGCATAATCTTCAGCAGTCCCGGTTTGCGATCCGTAGAAGATAACAAAATTCTTGTCGCTTTCCTCAAGCTTCTGGGTGATGTTCCTAGTTTTCCCTACTTTGTTTGCTCCATTGAGCCGTGCGTAATTCTGGTCCGCTAAAGGATCCTTCGCCTTAGCCCATAACGATCCCTTGGTGAAGTATGCGACAGTTCCTAGAGGAGGGCAGGTTCAGTTTAACCCAAGATCAACGGATGGGGAGTCACACGCACCAGCAAACACAAATGCTAGCACTACAAGGTCGAGCGTGTCTAACTGGGAAGCCATAATGTTTGAGGGCTCCCGTGGAGAAATATTCTCTAACCCTTCACCGAATGACCGCGAGGTATCCCGAATCGATGGTGAAGTTGGGATTTGCGTTGTTTACCGCAAGCTTGGAGGGGAAAGGAAAACTTAAATGTACAAGTGGCCAGAGGACAGCAAAGCTGAAACCTGCCGCGGTTTCCGCCAGACTATTGCCGCGATAAGAGCCAAGGCAACCCGAGCGCAACCTATTTCCTTTAAGACAGAAGGCTATGAGGACGGTATTGTGATGATAATTTGAGAAATTGAGTACTCTTGCCTCTTGTACTTTAATCTGAAAATATGGGTTGGAACTAGTTCAGTATATTCTGGAACGAGAATAGAATATTCTGGTTAACAACTGAGACTGAGGCTGCTTGTTGCAACCAGACTCTAGCTACTTGTGGGGGGGAAGAAACGGAACGGGGTGTAATGTCACGCACCTCGGATATAAAACTCTATAGTACGCTCTTATTTATGAGTTGATGGAAATCACCGAACTACGGATGACATAGTCTGGTTGGCACAAGCCCTTCGAAAGGGGCGGATGACATGACTATTGTAAGATTACGAGGTTACGAGCGGAGGAATCTTGAGAGAGAAATATAAATGTATTCGTCGGGCTATGTAGAGATCGCTATAGTCTTGAAAGCTATGGTTCTACTATCCTTGTCTCCCTTCTTTTATCTCACTCGAGTTATCCCAATAGGCCATTTTAGGCTTCCCTGTTCATGCCCGCATATCCCAATAGGCCATCGTTTCCCGTGATGTCTCCCGTGATATCGCATGTGAGAGCAATTCCTTATAATTTCGTTATATGGTAAGGTAACGGTATGTTAACCATTACTTTTGCCAAGCCGGAAATGTCAATGTTCTTGCGTAGTCACTACTTCTTAGTACTTACCCTCAAGTCATGGGCTTGGCCTATGTACAGCTGTCTAGGTGGCAAAAAGTTTCATACCCTGCATAAGTATGCAACAAATGTCTTATCCTTTTCCCATACAAAATCCCAAAATATGTAGTCTGAAAATATGTAGCGTTTGGGCCTCTTTATGCAGGGAGGGGGGGTGCGGTTATGACTTTTTGCCACCTAGCTGTATACACGCAAGCAATAGGCGACTTCATGAGATGATGCTAACGACCGAGACAGTATACATGAAGGTATGTACTTTGGTCGGGCCTAGCTTGGTTGCACGGTAGGGCCCGGTAGTTCGGGTTCCCTCGTCGGCGGAATGATCTCGACTACATCTTAGTCTTTATATAGTTATTGTAGGAACCTAGGAGCTAGATGAGGCGACTTGTCTTAGAATCCATACCTAGTAGCTAGAGTCTTACTCTGAGACGTCTATACTTAACAGTTAGGTATTGTACTTACAAGTCGTAATACCTGATAGATACCAACACGCCACACATCAAAAAAAGTCTTTAGTCTACGTGTATCCAGTTGGCACAAGCCGCTCGTAGCTGGAGCATTATACAGTCAGGTGGCAAAAAGAACTGGACAACCCCCTCCCCTGGGCCCAAACGCTGCATATTTGAGACTTTTGTATGGGTTGAAGGGATGACATACGTTGCATTTGTATGCAGCGTCCAGTTCTTTTTGCCACCTAACTGTATGACGCCAAGAGGCTATGCTTGGTCCCGTCACATCTAGCCGAGATTATATACAAAGTGGTCAATAAGGCATGAGATCACTGAAATGTGAGGGTCATAAAATTGAACATTCAAAGGGTGCTGATCTGACCCCTGGTCCCTTGCTGCCACTCCCTGCATTAATGTTAACATTGGGGCTGTTGCAACATAATCATAAGTACCGTTTGTATAACGGTGCAGCATTACGGGTAGGACGAAAGTCTGTTACACTCCATATTCTTTGGGGCCTTGCGCTTGACCTTGCATTCGGACGATAGCAGGGCATCTCTCCTTTCTAATAGCCGCGGACCACCACAATTATGGCGGGTGTCCCGCCGAGTCGGTCTCACTCCCCGCGCCCCTCGGAGGCACGCCTAGAGCGAATACCTTCTGCCACAGCTTACCAGCATGCTCACCATCGCCAAACCTCGATAGTGAATGGGATCCAGCATTCTCGGTCGGGCTCCTATGCAGTGAATACGACTGGTCCTTCGCCTTTGTCTCCGCAGCTTGGGACAACTCGAGAGCAGATCACTATACCGGCAATGCCTCAGTCACCAACAGCCTCTGTGATTAACCTGAACCCGGCTGCAACTAGTGGAACAACGATTGGTGCTGGCTCTATTTCTGAGCGACCAGTGTATCACCAGCATCAAAGCTCCAGGAGTACGAGTCGTGGACATCATTCCCATTCTCACCATCATCACTCTAACGAGCCGAGGACAACATCAGAATATGCACTACATATATTATTTACACAGGTACAGCTTCATTTGCACTCTGCAACAGGGACCTGGCTGATGGTGGGGCCGCTGCGTAGTTTGTACGATTAGCAGAGCGCAAGATTAATGCCTGTCTCCCACCAAACCATCCTCTTGATACAGAGCCCTTGGTCGACAATATAATAGGGGCTGGAGTTGATCCTGCATTCGATAAACTTATAGGATCCTTGGGGTCGATAGCAAAATCAAAGCCAAAGCCAGTTATTGATAGTGTGATGTTCTGGAGGAAGAGCAAGAGCGATGCTGCGAACTCCGCTAGAGAAGTACGTGGCATTGATTAGTGGAATGATGGTGACATCCATTGATGAAGTAGTGATAGGGCCGCCCTCAATTCCCTCCAATGCCCCGCAGAAATACTGAGCCCGTTGCTCCTGTTTCCGAGAGCACCAGTGCCAAGTTGACATCCAGAGAGCTCATGATTATAAATGACCGCAGGTCAACAGTATCAATATACATATTATGCCGAGTTTTGATCGAGATTATAGGCCAAAGCAACCTTGAGGCAGTGACGAAGGACATGGCTTACAAGCTGGAAGATATTATATTCAATCAATTGCGGTCCGCAGATCCTGAGATATTGGCCCGCTCACCTTTGAGAGTGGCAAATTGGAGATTATTTGGCATGCTGCTGGGCGTAATGAGTAACCTTGGCTTCGAGACAGTGACTGATAGGTTCTTCAAAGAGCTCGAGGATTTGAAAGAAATTCAGATGAGCAAGGACGGTGAAGCCAAAGTGGAGATGGTAGTCCGCGGAATGACATACTTGAGATTGAAGGTATTTCTTCAATAGCGTAGTATTGGTTCAAGATCTCATTATTAATGTTCTACAGTTATACCCTGAGCATGCCCTCGAAGAATCCGCAGAGTTCATGAACTCACTAGCTAATTTCTTCAATGACTCACATGGGCCGAGGATAAAACATGCATATCTCCAGATATTTTCCAAACTGCTATTACCTGTTGCAGCCGCAGCAACATCAGAACTTAATCATCCTACTTGGCAGGCCTTCATTGGAAAGCTTATTCCAAAGCTCTCTGAGATGATCACAAAACAAAAACACTGGCATGATGCTTTTCCTGTCCTGGCCACGCTGCTTTGTGCCGCACCACCCCATGTTTTCATGCCCAGCTGGATGCCTCTGATCGAGATGTCTCAAGCGAAGCTAAGGGAGAAGGACCGCTATGCCCGAGTTCTGGTTGTTCAAGCCATGGCTCGTCTTGTATGGGTGTACTTATTCCGCTGTCAAGAAACCCTGAATGTCACTACCAAGAAGATCGAGACAATAACTAAAATGCTGCTGTTCATTGGAAAGAAGAAGGAAGGCTCATTGCTAACTGCAGATCAAACCATCGTGGAACCCTGCATTCAGCTCATACGGTTCATTGGTTATAAGCACCAGGATCTCTGCTTCAGAACAATCGTATTTCCTTTGTTGAATTCCGATTATCTGAGTGGAAATGGTGGTTGGCGTCTCGAAGAGCTAGCACCGGAGCGGATGGTAGTAGGAATACAAGCATTCCTGGCCATTATGGCGGACCTGGAGAAGGGGGAAGCTGGCCAGCCGCCTTTCCCCAAGAACTTTGAGTCGACTGCCGAGAAAGAGCCACCTCCAACCTCAACCTGGGGTGCTACGTATATGGCAGAAAAGGGAGAAAAGGAACATACAAAATTCGATAGGATGTCACGTGCAGTGGCTGTCGACAAATTGGGTTCAACAGCAAGGGAATATCATGACCGATTCTGTGAGATACTAGGCAAAATTGTCATGGTATGTGACGCCAATTTTGGTGGGCAGGTAGTGTTAGATGAGAAGTTTGCCAGTGTACCACGAACTCCCGTTACTACTTCATTTTCATTTGGGATAAAAGATAAAGACGATCAAACATCAGCCGCAGAGCAAAAGCAGAGTTTCTACGAATTGTTACATGTCGCGATTCAGGCGCTCCCAAGGTGCCTACCTCCTAATATACCATTTCCTAAAGTCGTCAACCTCCTATGCAACGGTACAGCTCATGTGGATGACGAAATTGCGGCAGCATCCGAAAGTGCCTTGAAGAGTATTGCAAGGCAATATAACTCTCAGGGGGTTATCATGGGATTTTCGAGATTCATTTTTCAATTCGACGAGCGGTATTCCACCACTCCGGAAGGGGGCATGTTGGGTACTGGGCACATCGAGAACACGCTAAAACTGTATGTCGAGCTGCTAGAAATCTGGGTGGAAACCATAAAACAAAAGGCCAAAGACAGAGATGCAGCTCTGATGAGTGGCGATGAGAGCAATCTACCCAAAGATCTAGAGAGCTCTAACGTGAGAGCATATGTGGAAGAGATCGAGTCGAATGGTCTGTTCTTCCTTTGCAGTCAGTCAAGGGTTGTCAGGAGATATGCCATCATTGTGCTGCGTATCATAAAAGAATTCGATTCAGCACTGGAGGATATGGAGAACTCAAGAGTGATCGAAATACTGGAATATGATTCCCTGAATGTAATAAAGCTCAATGACGACAGCTTACCGGTAGCAGAACGGAGTCGGTTGCAAAGGGAGCTTCGGAGCAATAAGGCCAAAGATGCCCTTGTTCAAATGGCGACCAGCGATAATCAATATGATGCATCACTATGGTTCAGGGTTTTCCCCAAGCTTATCCGAGTCTGTTTCGAGAGATGCCCTACCACAGTGGCACTATGTCGGGAAAATATATGCAAGAGATTACATCAAATGCATAATACCATTCTTGGGCTGGCTGATACGTCTAGGATTGCAACCAACGGGCCATTTGAAAATTACTCTAAGCGATACCCAGCTACGTCTCCGGAGGTTCTAATTGAGCAGTGGAAGCTCTATTTGGTAGTGGCATGCTCAACGCTTACTCAAACAGACGACCAAAGTTTACAAAAGGCAGCCGCTCCCCAACATGTCAGGAAGACATCGAAGAATCAGCCTGTTGTGCACCACTTTGAGAGAGTGGGCTCAGCGCGCGTGTTATTTCAAATGGTTATCCCTCTCCTTTCAGTTGAAAATTCGATGATTCGGGAGGCCGTAGTCACTGGTCTAGGCTCGATAAATATCAACCTCTACAAGACCTTGATTGAGACCCTGCAGCCGGTTGTTATGCGCTGGGCGGACGAATCGAGAGTGCGCACCCATAGAGGGAATTCGAACACTCCACGGCGGAGTAGACGCCAGGACCGACTACGGGCGGAAGTCACGCACGTCTTCCAGCTGACATCGCACTTCCTACTTCATAAAGAGGTTTACAGCGATGACTGGATTTTGCAGCATTTATCACACTTCATCAAGGAGATGAAGGCTTTTCTGAGTGATACAGAGGTACAAATTGACTGGGAACACCAAAAGCTGCGTCGTTATTTCTGTGGTTTGATGGAGGAGCTATATGAGGGCCTTATGCGGACGCCAAATCCTCGAAGGTGGCTTCCTTTTGAGGGGAGGCTATCTTGCTTTGTTCTCATGATGGATTGGTGCGGTTACGGGCCAAATTGGGAGGCTGTCAAGCGTAGGGAGGAGACAATGAGGAGGTCCTTAATGACGGAACAGAGTAACTTGAGTGACCAGGGAAGGCTAACGGCAGCAATGGAGATTGAGAAGAGAAATCTTCGAACTGCAGCATTGAGTGCTATGGCTACTCTTTGTGTAAGCGTTCTAGTACCTGTCATGAAATCCCCTACTAATGGCTCTGCCAATAGGCCGGCCCCCTTGTGGAGAATGTTGAAAGCAAAGCGATGCTACATTTCGACATAGAAGCAGTATTTCGATGGGTGGACGCAATTTTCCAGACCCCAAGTGACCGATTGCATCGAATCGGACGAAGAGCACTTAAGAATGTGCTAATGCATAACCAAGGTAGCACATTACTCCTGAGTCAAGTCATTCGTCGATGCTACATTGGTGATGCTGCTTTAAAGGCCACTCAGAGCTATTTTGCCGTAGTCTCGGACGTTCTCATAGAGGTTCCGGACTATCTACACGGACTCTATCAGACAATCTCGCTATGTTTGTTTAAAATTGGAGATGAGAACGCAGAAGTTCGAACCAAGGCTGCCACCTTACTCAGGGTAACAGAAGAGCGGAATTTCCCCATATCTAAGGTTCAAGACTATGAAGTCAGTATCTCCGATAAAACTGCCGCTGTCTACAAACGGGCACAATTCGAATTATCAAAGGCTTTGTCTAAGATCCACCCAGAAGAGGCACTTTATGTATTCTCCGAATTCACGATGTTTTTCAGTGCCGTTGACGCAAAGGCCCAGCGAGGAATACTTGCGGTTCTTCTGCCTTGGATCCAAACTTTTGAGCTCCAGTTAGATCCAAATGGGGACTCAACACCAGCCTCCTATATGATCATGGCGAACCTCTTCGAAATCACGATTAAGTTCAGCAATAAGATTCACAATGAAGTCGAAGCCCTTTGGGTTGCTTTGGCTAATGCACCTTATGCTGGGAATGTGAAAGTGGTCCTCGAATTTATCATCAATCAGAGCCTAGAGAGGCGTGAGCAGAGCTTTGTCGAGTTTGGCAAACAGGTTGTTGTGTTCCTGGCTAGCACGCCCGCTGGAGTAAAGCTCGTGGAGGCACTGATAGGTCATCTACAACCCCGACTGATGACAATCAATCAACGTGAGCCATCGCCCTTACCAGAAGACACCCGATTTCCATACCTTGCCTCTCTGTCTGCAGCGCTTCCAGCAGCCAACAAGCAGGTAAGCATATGCGTTGCCTTGATAGCACTCCTTTCTAGATTCGGTTCGCTAATAGGTTACATCAGAATGGATTCTCGTATGGGCACTTGGCCCTGATACTCCTCGTAGATCTGCTTGTGGGGCCCGTCCCTGAAATGCTAGATCGGCTTCCCCTGCTTTTGCAGGTTGTTTTCATTCTCTGGGATCACTATGTGCCTCTCGTCCAGGAGCAAGCAAAGGAGATGCTGGTCCACTTGATCCATGAGCTTGTTATCCCTAACCTTACGCAAGATGGGTGTGCGAAAGCCGATACCAGAGCATTTATAGACACTGTCAGACAAAGGGAACCCAAGACCACGTGGGCGTATGAAGATATCACCTCACCAGCCGAATCTGGGCTACGAGTTCCAGACTCTATGGAACACATGATAAATGATGTTCTGGAGATATTCTCGGGCGTCAGTCCGAACTTGAAGGATACGTGGGGCAAAATTTCCTTGTCTTGGGCGACGAGCTGCCCAGTTAGACATCTTGCGTGCCGCTCTTTCCAGGTATTCCGCTGTCTTCTAACGACATTAGACCAAAGTATGCTTGCAGACATGCTGGCGAGGCTTTCGAACACAATCGCAGATAATACCCCAGATATTCAACTATTTGCGATGGAGATTCTAATTACTTTGAATTCGATCGTCGCAGAGTTAGACTCCAATGACTTGGAACAATTCCCCCAATTATTCTGGGCAACGGTGGCCTGTCTAAACACAATCCATGAGAGGGAATTCATGGAAGTTTTGTCACTGTTAGAGAAGCTGCTTGATAAGATGAACCTTGGCGACCCGGGGATGGTGTACACCCTTCTCTCAATGTTCCCGCCCAAGTGGGAAGGGAAATTTGAGGGACTACAAGCCCTCATCGTCAAAGGATTAAGGTCGTCATTCACGTTGGATCGCACACTCAACGTCTTCGACAAGCTGAATCAGTTGCCCAGCAATGAGCTTGTTGGGGGTGATAGCCGTTTGCTATTTGCAGTCCTTGCAAACCTACCAAGGTTCCTAGAGGCTTTGGAGATTGAGGATCCGAGCCCGGGTATTTTGACGTGTGCAGCCAGTTTGCGGGACGTTGCGGAAAGTCAAAGTCATCCTCAACTAGCACGAGTGATGAATCTATATTCACAGCAGCGTCTAAAGATGAAACCATTCCTAAGCCAGACTGCTACGTCCATTAAAGACACATATTTCCCAGAATGGGAAGTTCAAACCCTGATTTTTTTGGTTGGGTTGTTATCGAATAAACTTCCTTGGGTGAAAACCAAGACAATGAAGCTGTTGAATGAGCTTCTCCCACACATAGATATGCGGAAACCGGAATTTGCCGGTGTGGGTGCGGATGTCATATCTCCTTTGCTCAGGCTCTTACAGACAGACTACTGTCAATTGGCGTTAGAAGTGCTGGATAAAACCATCTCGATATCAGGTGGGCCAATGGACAAACATGTCGTCAGGATGAGTATGGGGAACCGGACAATCAGAAAGGAATACGAGCGTACACAGACAATTTTCGGCATCCCAGATGAAAGTGGATGGGCCATCCCAATGCCTGCAATCAACGCTCTCACCACTCGCACTAATGTCCATGCAGTCTTCTACACGTGCACACTTCCCACTGCCGAAGAGGAGGCTCTACCCACACCTAATGTACAATTTCACATGGAGGATTACAGCTATGGTAGCACTTTGCAGGACCGCACAGCAACCATGTTATCAGATGAAGGCCGTGGTGAAGTTCTCGATGAGATGGTTATGCGACTAGATAACCTCGATGCATTCTTCGCGGACGACAGTAGCACTACTCCGCCAGGGAACAACTACCAGCACACCTACTCAATCTCTGATATTGACTACGGAAATGAGAGTGGAGAAACTGCTCCTCAAATTTACGATAGTCGGGTTTATGCAATCCTGAATCGTTCATTGACAAGGACACCAAGTGTTGCAAGTTTGCACACTTCTTTTGAGAATTCATTAAGCCAAGGACCTATGCTAAGGGACACTCCTCCCGGTATGGTCACACCTACGGCATTCACAGTGCCTCCGATACCGAATTCAAGACTTCCAGCTGCTTCAAAGTCAATTTCTTCCCCAATCATCCATACTTTGTCAAGGCCAGGAGGGGAGTCGCACTCCGAGGGGGAAGAGTACTATTCTTCGGGTGAAGAACTCAAACGGTCGCGTTCACGTGGAGATGCACCACCACAAGAACCTTTCGGGCAGGGAAATAGCGATAGCTCCTTCTTACTAGAAAACCTATTGTCCAAAGTTGGGGGTGGCCAAAAGCCTGGCGTGAGGCGCTGGATACCCTCTGGTGGGGGCAAAGAAAAGGAGCGGGAGGGAAGAGACAGAAGCCGGACTGGTGGGGACAGAAGAGCTCAGAGCAAGCCACGATAGGGGAATAGGCTGCGCAAAGCAAAACCGCCCACGGAATAAGTATTAGAATGACTATGAAAGAGTATTGGATGCTATTACTCTTTTTCTCAATCAGTTTGCTATATGGATATGGGCACGTGTAAATCGATTTTGCTTTTCTTTTTTTGGTGGGAATTGGCCACATTATTCCATGCATGTATTTATGTCATTCCTTTTATCTGGTTTTGATGACTTACGTTTATTTAATGACCTGTTTTAACGAGCGTAATGCTGGTTTGAATGTACTGTAATGAGTCTTTCGTTCACAGAAGTCTATTCTCCCAACGTACGCCCTCCTTAGTAATATACGCTCGAATTTTTGTATCGTTTGTATGTAGACTAAAGGTGTCAGCCTTTCCACGTTTTATCAATTTATAGTAAATTTACTTACACTTTCTGATACCTAGTACCCCTTTCAGTTACGGTTAGTCTTGTAACGTTCCCAGATTGCCTAATACGGAAGGTTGGGCAGTGGCGTCGCTTGACAAGCATATAAGGTAGCATATAAGGAGGCCTCTACTCTTGTAGTTCGAGCCCTTCCGAACCAGTACCCGGTGTATTCTTCGCCCCTCTTTATTCCGAACAAGTTTATCGGTGAGTTCAGGTTTTGTTTGAGCATAAGTTGGTTAAGCTCGCAGAAGACTGATCGTTTGGACGAACCCACAAGCTCGAAAAAGAGAAAGTCGATCGGGAAGGTCTCGTATTGCCAAATCACGGTACCGCAGGCGAACAAAAGACTACCTAGAGTTCAGAATCGGTTCACTCAAAGGAATCTCGGTTGAAAGCATGTTAACAAATGCACAGTGTGAAGGTCTCGAGGATATAAAAGAGAAAGTTTATGACTGCATCCTTGAATATCTCGAAATTGAAGGTTATCCTACAGAAGGAGTTCCTGACTTTAAAGAAAGCAGTGGTTTATTCAATAATAAGCCCAATAATTCGTAGTTTTAGATGCAAAAGTAGACGACAGAGCATACAGTTAAGGAGTGAGAAAAGGACCCTCGGGGAGACAGGAGGCGCAGAAGAGTTTGCGGTAGTAGATCTCGTTTCGGAGGATGAAGTGCTCATCTTCATCAGAAGCAAAGACAAGCTCGGTTGGAAGGGCGATGAAGCAGGGATTTTGGCCATGAAAGATGCTCGCGATGGGAATAATAAAGGTCAAGGCGTTATTTACGGTTTCACTACCACCAGAGAGGATTGGAGGATGGTTAAATACGATGGCAAGCTCAAATAACAACCAAGTTTACGGTATTATGAGATAATATAGACGAACAAATAGATAAATAGATGAGGAGTTCAATTGTGGTGGATTGCATCAACTATGTATTGAGTACTGGAGGGATTGGCACGAGGTTGTTGTAGATGGTTGTTGGCTACCCTGATGTTTTAGGTAGGAGGACTGTGTTTAGTACCAACTAATCAATTAATTATTTCTAGTTATGTACCTTGATATTGATTATGAAAGATGGGGGGCGTAGCCGATAGTTGGTAGTAATATTTACGCGATGAAAGAGCGATGGAAATATGGCGGGTACGCTAGGACAGATACGGGGGGTGGACACGGTATGTAGCCCTATAGTCTGGTTGGCACAAGCCGATATACGCGAGGGAAGGGGGGCGCAGCGCGCTGGTAACGCAGGCGTTCTACTATAGAAATGGTATCGGTGTTCTGTGCATTTGGCGCAAGATAAATTTACCCTTAATTTGCTAGAATTATCATAAAGAGTGCTGCAGCTCGCGCTACTACTTGACCAGTACCTGGGCGTATGACGATGTGGATATTCTGGTCATATAAGGACAATAAAGTAGGGCCATCGCAAAACAAGGAAATTTATATCACAAACGCCGTACTACCTAAAAATATATGCCGTAACCCTGAAAAAGAAAAAAAAAAACGCCAACGTGTGTTACCCTGAACTCTATTTTTAAGTTCCACCCCTAACCTTAATCATTCCGCCAACCACAAAGCAGATCTGCAACGGGAATCAAATCCTGTATTTCCTCGCCCGGGCAACTATTGGT